>Ga0302322_100005116_pt1 | contig 11495 bp, 10 predicted proteins | sample Fen_T0_2_FD_203757 | JGI IMG/M metagenome (GOLD analysis project Ga0302322, IMG submission 203757) | Peat permafrost microbial communities from Stordalen Mire near Abisko, Sweden - Fen_T0_2 | ecosystem: Environmental > Terrestrial > Soil > Wetlands > Permafrost | place: Sweden: Abisko... | reverse complement strand
GGAAGTGGACCATGGAAATCTCGGGTGACCTTCCGCTCAAGCGGAAGTGGACTATGAAAACTTGGGGTGGCCTTCCGCTGCCGCGGAAAGCCGTAGTGGAAATCTCCAGTGATCTTCCGCTCCGGCGGAAGTGGCCTATGGAAATCCACAGTGACCTTCCGCCGCCGCGGAAGGCAGGTGGCAGAATAAAAACGAGTTTCCGCCCGGGCGGAAGGCGACCCGGAAAACCCACAACGCTTTTCCGCTGCAGCGGACGGTTGCAGTGAAAACCCATGACCCGTTTCCGCCCGCGCGGATGCGGGCGATTGGGAATTGACCCCCGCCGCCGCGCCACCGTAAAGTCGCCCCGTGAACCCAATCACTTTGCGGAGGCCTTTTCCCAGTTCTTCCGCGACGATTCATCAGCAGGGAATGATTTCCTGATAGTGGATTGTTACCCTGCACGCATATGCGAACCATCATCTCCATCGTATGCCTCACCGCGGTTTCGCTGCTTGGATGCCGTTCCACCGCGCGGAGCGCTGCGAGCATCCCGCTTTCGTTCTATATCGTCAGCGAGGAGAAAGGCGAAGGTGGACGCTTTATTGACACGTCAGATTTCCCGAAACTCGGTTACATTGCGCCCGCGCCTGATTTAGTGATTGCGCGCTTGGAGTCGGTTGCACGTGACGTTTCAAGACGACAAGACACCATGGTGGACAAGGACGGCAAGAAGACAGTGATGCCATTGGAGATCAATCCAGCCCTCAACTTCAGGATGCGCTCCCTGGATGCAAAGAAGTTCACCAAAATGACTGAGCAGGCGGTCGGAAAGCAGGTGCTTATCATGTTGGGAGAGACGCCACTGATTGCACCGATGGTTCTAAATCCGATAACGACGCAGAGTCTAATTCTCACTTTGGGTGACAAAATCGATAACAAGAAGATTGAGGATGAGCTCAAAAGATTGGTCAGATAGAGGGTGGTCCAATCAGCCACTGCATCCAATCCGGCGAGAGCGCCGCGGTTGCACTCGGATCGTCGCGTGCGCCGGGTCGCTCGACTTTTCGCCATCTCATGGGGATGCGGCGAGTTCTCCTAGCAGCGGTCGGAGAGAAGGTAGGGGGCTTTTAACGCGATTAACATTATGACTGAACCATCCACTCTCAAACCCATCCATCCCGGCGTCCGCATCGGCCACGTGCATCTCAAGGTGGCCGATCTGGAGCGCGCGCTCCGCTTCTATCGTGATGTTCTGGGCTTCGCCGTGATGCAGCGTATGGGACAACAGGCGGCGTTTCTTTCGGCGGGCGGTTATCATCATCACCTCGGGTTGAACACCTGGGAGAGCGCGGGCGGTGCACCCCCGCCGCCGGGCACGACGGGTTTGTATCATGTGGCGATTCTTTATCCGACGCGGGCGCTGCTGGCGGATGCGTTGCGGCGGTTGATCGCGGCGAACGTCGAACTCGATGGCGCAGCGGATCACGGCGTGAGCGAGGCCCTGTATCTGCGCGATCCCGACGGCAACGGGGTGGAACTTTATTGGGATCGCCCCGAGGCCGAATGGCCGCGCACGCCAAGTGGAGCGCTGGCGATGTTCACGCACGCGCTGGATCTGGGGGCGTTGCTGAAGGAGTAGCGGCGCGTTCTCCGCCGGGCTGGGAAGCCCGTCTCTACGTCAGCCAAGGATGGCCGACGCTACATCGGCGCTCCAAAAACAGCAATTGATGGGGAGTCGTTTGGCACCCGTCGGCTAGATTGGCGGCATGGACAGTCGGACTTGGTTGGAATTGTTCGGTTACGCCGCCTCGGCACTCGTCGCCATTTCCCTGATGATGAGTTCCATTCTGCGGTTGCGCCTCCTCAACCTCGCCGGGGCGGCGGCGTTCGCCACGTACGGGTTGTTGATCCACGCCTATCCGGTGGCGGTACTGAATGGGATCATCGTGCTGGTGAACGGCTTTTACCTCGGGAAGATGTTGCGGGCCCGGGAATATTTTCAACTGCTCGTGCTGCGCCCGGAGTCGGATTACCTGAAGTATTTTCTCAGTTTCTATCGGCGCGACATCCAGCGGGTGCTGCCCGGGTTCGAGTACCGTCCGGGCGCGAATCAAATCACGCTGTTTATTCTGCGCGATTGCGCGCCGGTCGGGGTGTTCATCGCGGAACAGAAACCGGACGGCGAGTTGCGCGTGGGGATTGATTTCGTGATCCCGCATTATCGCGACCTGAAGATCGGGCGATTCCTGTTCGTTGAGAAGGCGGAGTTTTTTCGCGAGCGGGGCGTCCGGGAGATCGTGATCGCGTCGCGCACCAAGGAGTTTGGCGAGTATCTCGTGAAGGTGGGATTTGAGCCGGCGGGTCGGACGGAAGGCTCGTTTCGAATCCGGTACGCGGACCCGAAGGGTTGATGGCGGCGCGTAAACCTCAGGCGCGTTTGCCCGCTGGAGAAGCTGTCAACTCGCAGGCCGCGTCCCGCGCTGTGCGAGTCGCGTCAGCAGGCGGTGGAAACGGGCGCGGTTGTAGCGGAGTGCCAGGATGCACGGGAAGTTCACCGCCACGGCCACCGCGCCGTTGACGGCCACGCCCCACCAGGGATTCCAGACGCCGAAGACGGGAATGGTCAGCAGCGCGAGCCAATGCACCAGTTCGCCCCGCCAGGTCTCGCGGAGGAAGCGTTCCAGATATTCCGGCGACGCGGTTTGTAGGTTGGCTTTCGCAAAGCCGCCGCGAAACATCCGGGAGGCATCTGGCAGGCGGTCTTTCCAGAGTTTGATGGCTAGGACACGTTCGTAAAAACGCCCGTCGCGTTCCCAGCATTTGGTTCGCGCCCAAAAACCATGTGCGTGGAACCGCGTGGCGTCCAGTTGCGTGAAACCCCATGCCAGCCCGAATTGAATCAGCAGCCACGCGATGACGTTTAGCGCGATAACCCACGCGATGGAGAGTTCAATCAGCACGGATTCGTCGCCCTTTCCAAGCCACGGTTTGTTGGTCGCGCCGGCGCAGGACCGAGCGCGTGAAGACTACAAAATAGAAAATCAACGGCACGGGATAAAGCACCGCGGTCAGCCAATGAAACGTGCCGACTCGGCGCAGCAGCCAGGAAACTTGCGCCACGCAAAGCGCGTACACTCCGAGCCAGAACAGAGGCTGCCCGGCAAATGCCAGTCCCAACAGCACCGTCATCAGCCCGATCATCCATGCAACGACAAGCAGCAGGATCGGCAGCGGTGTCTGGCTCGCGCCGGAGGCGAATCCCTTCGTCCAGCCGGCCACGAGTTCGCGCCAGCCAGTTGGATACATGCGAAACGCAAACACGCCGCGTCCGCTGCGACAACGCAAGGGCACGTCCAACGACCGCAATTGTTCCGCCAGCCAGAAGTTCTCAAGAATGCGACCTTTCACCGCTTCGTGTCCACCGACGCGCTGGTAAGCGCTGCGTTCGATGAGCATGAATTGTCCGAGCAAGCCGCGCGGCGCGAGATGGTCGCCGCGGAGGGTGAAAGCTCCGGTACCAGCGAGCATCACGAGATTAAAGAAGGCGGAGAGTTGTTCGTAAGGCGCTTTGACTTTGTGATGAGGCGCGATGGACAGCACACCGCCACCCGCTTGTTTGAATTCAACGAGAACGCGCCGCAAACCATCAGCCTCGAACCAAGTGTCGGCGTCAAGGAACAGCAGCAGCTCACCCTTGGCCGCTTGCGCGCCCTGGTGGCAGGCCCAAGTTTTCCCACGCCAGCCCTCAGGAAGTGGCTGAGACGCGATCACCCGAGCGCCATTTTGTTGGGCGAGTGCTGCGGTGCGGTCTGAGGAGGCGTCATCCACCACGATGATTTCGCGCGGGTGGATAAGCTGTGCTGCCAGCGAACGCAGCAGCGCAGGGAGATTTTGTTCCTCGTTGCGCGCGGGGATGATGATGGAGAGCTGTTCCGCAGCAGCGGGGTGATTTGATTCAGCGGGACCGCAACGCCGGATGCGGCCAAGCACAATCCAGCCCGCCAACCAGAGCGCGAGCGTGACGGCGAGAAGGCTCATGGTTTATCCCACGCGACGATCTTCTTGGCGACGTTCTGGCCGCACAGCACGACCATCGGCATGCCGCCGCCGGGATTCACCGAGCCGCCGACGAAGAACAGATTCGGGTAAAGCGTGCTCTGCTTGGGAGCTTTGAAGGCGAGATTTTTCCAGCGGTCGCTGACAACGCCGTAGATCGACCCTTTGTTGGAGTTGTATTGCGCGCGGATGTCGAGCGGCGTCCAGACGTGTTCAAAGACGACGTGCTTACGCAAATCTTTCAAGCCCATGCGTTCGAGTTTATCGATGATGCGATTCTTGAACTTGAGATAATCTTCGCGCGTCAGTGGGTGCGCGTCGTCAATGTAGGGAATGTGTGGCAGAATCTTCAGGCAATCGCAGCCCGCAGGTGCAACCGTCGGATCGGTCTTGGACGCAGCGACAAGATAGATCGTCGGATCGTCGGGCAGTTCATGCTTCTCAAAGACTTTGGCGAAGTGTTCCTTTTGGTGGCCGCTGAAGAAAAAATTGTGATGTGCGAGTTGCGGGTATTGGCAATCCAGGCCGAGATCAAGCACGAGGCCGGAGCAAGTGGGTTCGAGTTTTTTCTCCAGCGATGCGATGAACGTCTGGTCCTCGCGCAATAACTTTTCGTAGGCGGGAATGACTTCCATGTTGGAAACGACGATGTCGGCGGCGTGGAAAGTGCCGTTGGCCACGAGGCCGGTGACGCGTCTGTTGTCGCGTCGCACTTCGCTGACTTCGGCGTTGAGGTTTACCTTGATGCCGAGTTCTTCCATCAGGCGCTTCAACCCGAGAGCGATGTTGTAAAGCCCGCCGTCCACGTACCAGAGGTCGTAGCGAAACTGGATGGTGGGCATGGCGTTCATGAACGCCGGGGCGCGATACGCGGATGAGCCGACGTATTTGATGAAGAAATCAAAGATGTCGCGGAAGTAGCGGGTCTGAAGATGTGACGCGACCCCTTGGTGCATCGAGCGAAACAAGTCGAACTCGAAAAACTTGAACAGGCCGTAGTGCTTGGCAAAACCCTGCCAGTTGTCCAGACCCTGCTCGAAGTAGCCATCGTTCGTCAGGTCGTAAAGATCGGCGGAGTATCTGAGGAAGCGCTCGATGTTCTCGGGCGGTTCGCCGACCTTGCGCGCTTCGGCGGCCATCTTGTCCGGCTCTGGGAATAGATCAAGCGTGACGCCATCCTCGAAGAAATTCCGCCAGTGCGGGCGCAGTGCGCGGATGGAGAAATAATCACTCATCTTCTTGCCGCTGCGCGCGAACAGTCGCTCAAAGATGTGTGGCAGCGTCAAGATGGAGGGGCCAAGATCGAACGTGTAACCGCGCTCCTTGAGCACATTGAGCTTGCCGCCGATCTGCGCGTTCTTCTCGAAAATCTCGACGTCATAGCCCGATTGCTTGAGCGAGATCGCTGCCGACAACCCGCCCAACCCTGCACCGATCACGATGACTTTCCTCCGACTCATTTGTAATTATTTTTTCTCGACGCGCGCTAGGCCAGCCTTGGCCAGATGATCGGCGGGGTGTTCGGCCAGTGCTTTACGGAAATACTCCGCTGCTTTCAGTTTTTGACCAAGCCGCTCGTAAGTCTGACCGATAAATGTCAGACAACTGCTGCGACCCCACCGCGGTTCAAGTGAAGCGTTAGCACGCTTTGACTCGGTTTCAAAAAGTTTTTCGGCGGCGAGCAAGGTTGCGAGAGTTTCCAGCCAGGCTGCCGGTTTGCTGGCGGTGTGAAATTGGCACATGCCAAGCAGGTAACGGACGCGCGGGTTGTCTGGCCCCAGCGCGACCGCCAGATCCCGATGCTTCACCACCTTTGGGCCGAACCATGCCGCCCGCAGCAGGCTGTCACCAATCTTCATCCCGTAAAGCGTGCCGAGCAAGGCGTGGCTCTCAGCGTGCTTCTCGTCGAGCTTCACCGCAGTCAACAGCGCTTCGACTGCGGCATCAAGCGCCGCTTCGGCGGTTTCTTTGTTGGTCGAACTGCCCGGAGAATTTTGCAATTGCAGTAGGCGATGAAAATGCGCTGCGCCCAGCCAGTAAAAGTTGGTGACGGTGGCGGAAGTGTTCGTGCTGGCCTGACGGAATAGTTCCCCGGCCTTGGCAAAGCGCGCGCCATCCCAAGCTTGGTAGGCGGCGGTGAACTCCGCAACACCGGCCGTAGTGAGTTTGGCGACGGCATCTTCCGCCTGCGTCGTCAGCGTGGAAATAAAAAACAAGATCGCAAAAAAACGAATCATCGCTTGACGAAGTATGAGACGGCGGGAGAGCTTTTACCAATCTGATTATGGATTTTGCCGCCACCGTTCAACGTCATCGCATCTTCTTTCAATCGGGCGCGACGCGTCCGCTGGAATTCCGCCGCGCCCAACTCGAAAAGCTTTCGGCGGCAGTAGACCAAAACGAGGCGGCGCTGCTGGCGGCGCTTCATGCTGATCTGCGCAAGTCTCCTGATCAGGCATACGTGACGGAGATCGCCCTCGTGCAGGCGGAAATCCGTTGTGCGGCTAAAAATCTGCGGCGCTGGACCAAGCCCAAACGTGGTCGCACGCCATGGTTTGTTGCGCCCGCGACTGGCTGGGTGCAGCCGGAGCCGTTTGGCGTGGGCCTGATTTTCAGCCCGTGGAATTATCCGCTGCAACTCATGTTCATGCCGTTGGTCAGTGCGATTGCGGCAGGTAATTGCGTATTGCTCAAGCCTTCCGAACTCGCACCGCATACGGCAGACGCAATGGTGAAGCTCATCCGGGAAAACTTTGCGGAGGAATTTATCTCCATCGTCACCGGTGGCGTTGACGTGGCGGAGGCCTTGTTGCGGGAGCGGTTCGACAAAATCTTTTTCACCGGCGGCGCGCGGGCGGGGCGCGCGGTGATGACGGCGGCGGCGCGGCATCTCACGCCGGTGACGCTCGAACTTGGTGGGAAATGTCCCACCATCGTCTGCGCGGATGCGCCGATTGAATTGGCGGCGCGGCGGATTGCGTGGGGGAAGTTCATGAACGCAGGGCAGACCTGTGTCGCGCCGGACTTTGTCTTGGTGGAGCGCGGGGTGCGTGACGCTTTCGTGGCGGCGTTGCAGAAATCATTGCGCGAGTTTTACGGTGATGATCCGAGTCGAAGTAATGACTACGGGCGAATTGTGAATCAGCGACATTTTAACCGGCTGGTAAATTATCTGCGTGATGGAAAAATAATCCACGGCGGCGCGCATGAGGCGAAGGATTTGTTCATTGCGCCGACGATCCTCGCGGATGTGTCGCTGGATTCAGCGGTGATGCAGGAAGAAATCTTCGGCCCGATTCTGCCGGTGTTGGAGTTCGACAAGTTGGATGAGGTGCTTGCGTTATTGCGAACGCGTCCCACACCATTGGCGCTTTATGTTTTCACACGCGACAGAATCACTGAGGCGCGTGTTCTGACCGAGGCTCGTTCCGGCGGCGCTTGCGTGAACGACGTCGTCTCCCAGATGGTTGGCACGGGTCTGCCATTTGGCGGGTTGGGTGAGAGCGGTTTGGGCGCGTATCACGGGCGGGTTGGTTTCGAGGCATTTAGCCATCAACGCACAGTGTTGCGCCGCGCGCTGTGGGTGGATCCTCCATTTCGTTACCCACCGCCGAAGTTCGCGTTGGCCACACTCAAGCGCGCGATCAAATTTTTGTTGGGCGACTGAACTTGCCGGGAGTGGCAGATTCGTCTAACCAATGGAGTGGCAAAAAAAGTAATTATCGTTGGATCAGGGCCGGGCGGACTGGCAACCGCGCTTTTGCTGGCGAAATCCGGGGCGGAAGTCACGGTGCTGGAAAAACAATCGCGCGTGGGCGGACGCACCTCCGCCATCGAGAGCGACGGGTATCGGTTCGATCTCGGGCCGACGTTTTTTCTCTACCCGCAAATCCTTCAGGAAATTTTCCAAGCGGTCGGGCGCGATCTGTTCAAAGAAGTTCCGATGACGCGGCTTGATCCGCAATACCGTCTGGTGTTTGGCGCAGGCGGCGAGTTGAACGCAACGTCGGACCTCGAGCGGATGGTGGCGGAGATCGCCAAAATTTCACCACCGGACGCGCCGCAGTTCCGGCGGTTCATGTCCGAGAATCGCGTGAAGTTGGAAAAATTTGCGCCCTGTCTGCAAGTGCCGTTCTTGGGCTGGACGAGTTTGATCAGCCTGCGCCTGCTCTCTGTGCTGCCATTTCTCAAGCCATGGAAATCTTTGCATTCGGAACTCGCGGGTTATTTCAAAGACCCCCGGTTGCAACTCGCGTTCACGTTTCAATCCAAGTATCTCGGCATGTCGCCGTTTCAGTGTCCGAGTTTGTTCTCCATCCTGTCGTTCCTCGAATACGAGCATGGCGTCTGGCATCCGACCGGCGGCTGCAATTCCATCACGCGGAACATGGCGCGTGTGGCGGAAGAACTCGGCGTGAAAATCCAGCTCAATACGGCGGTGGAGGAAATTCTGTTCACCGGTCGTCGCGCCACGGGGGTGCGCACGGCGAAGGGTGAAATGCGCGCGGATGCCGTGGTGGTGAATGCAGATTTCGCGAATGCGATGTCCAAGCTCGTGCCGAACGATCTGCGGCGGCGGTGGAGCGACGCCAAGCTCGCGAAGAAAGATTATTCGTGTTCGACGTTCATGCTGTATCTCGGCGTGGAAGGAAAGTTCGACAACCTCGCCCACCACAACATTTACGTGGCGAAAGATTATCGTCGCAACCTCGACGAGATCGAACGGCAGCATGTGTTGTCAGAGGAACCGTCGTTCTACGTCGAAAATCCGAGTCGCACCGATGCCACGATGGCGCCGCCCGGTCATAGCGCGCTTTACGTCCTGCTGCCGGTGACGCATCAACATCCGAACGTGGATTGGAACAAGGAGCGCGTGCGCTATCGCAACCTTGCCATCCAGCAACTAACCAAGATCGGGCTGCCAGCTGACATCGAGAAGCGCATTCGGTTCGAGCGCGTGATCACCCCTGCGGATTGGGAGAGCAAGGTGGATGTATATCGTGGCGCGACTTTTAATCTGGCGCATAATTTTGCGCAGATGCTGCATATGCGGCCGCGCAATCGCTTCGAGGAATTCGATGGCATGTATCTCGTCGGCGGTGGTACGCATCCGGGCAGCGGCTTGCCGGTGATCTTCGAGTCAGCCCGGATCAGTTCCAAGCTGGTGTTGGAAGATCTGGCAGTATGAATTTCTGCTCTTCCGGCGCGCATCAGTTCAGGTCTCGCGTCCGGCCCCGGGCCTGATATTGTCTTCGTCAGTTTCGATGAAGCAGATTACCAACATCGCCGGGTATGAGTTCGTTTCGCTGGCCGACCTGCGCCCCTTGCGGGCGCGGTTGCTGGCGCTCTGCAAAGGTTGGGAACTCAAGGGGACAATTCTTCTGAGTCACGAGGGTGTGAATCTCTTCGTGGCCGGGGCGCAGAGTTCAATTGAACTTCTCCTGGCAGAGGTGCGGCGTATGCCGGGCCTGGCGGATTTCGAAGTGAAACTCAGCCTGACCGATCATCAACCCTTCACGCGGATGCTCGTGCGGGTGAAGCGGGAGATCATTGCGTTTGGCGTGCCAGGAATTGATCCAGCCAAACGCACGTCGCCGAAACTCAAGGCGCAGGAACTCAAGCGGTGGCTGGATGAAGGTCGCCCCGTGACGTTGCTTGATACGCGGAACGATTACGAAGTGAAACTCGGCACGTTCAAGAATGCGTTGCCAATCGGCGTGGATCACTTCCGCGATTTCCCCGCCGCCGTTGCCAGGCTTGCGCCGGAGTTGAAGGAGCAACCAATCGTGATGTTTTGCACCGGCGGCATTCGTTGCGAGAAAGCCGGGCCGTTCATGGAGCGCCAGGGCTTCAAAAAGATCTTCCAACTTGACGGCGGCATTCTGAAGTATTTCGAAGAATGCGGCGGCGCGCATTACGACGGTGAGTGTTTCGTCTTTGATCAACGGGTTGGACTGGATCCGAGCTTGCAGGAAACGGAATCCACCCAATGTTTCCGCTGCCAGACGCCGTTGAGCGAGGCCGATCAAAAAGATGAACGCTTCGTCCCTGGGCAGTCCTGTCCGTTCTGCTTCAAGACGGCCGCCGAACAGATGGCGGCGGTCCTTGGCGCGCGACATGAGGTGATTGCGCGTGTGACGGCGCCGATGCCGGGCAGTTTGCCGCACGATAATTTCAAGGCGATCAACGTGCCGGAGGAGTGCGACGGGCAGACGATGCTCGAGGCGTTGTGTCGCGTGGTAGTACATCTGCCCGCGCCGTATTGGGAGGCTGAATGTGCGCGCGGGCTGGTGTTGACGACGAAACATGAACCAGTGGTGGCTGACCAGATTGTGCGCGCGGGTCAGCGCTACCTTCACAAGTTCCCGAACGTTACCGAGCCCGACGTGAACGGGCGCTTGGAAATCTTGCATGAGGACGAGGCGTTGATTGTGCTGAACAAACCCGCTCCGCTCCCGATGCACGCAGGCGGGAGGTTTTATCAGAACACGCTGCAACACATTCTCAACAAAGTCTATCACCCGCAGAGACCGCATCCCGCGCACCGGCTCGACGCGAATACCACGGGCCTGGTGCTGGTCACGCGCACTCGGCATTTCGCGGGCAAGCTGCAGCCGCAGTTCGAGCGCGGACAGGTGGAGAAACTTTATCTGGTGCTCGTGCACGGGCACACGCCACAAGATGAGTTCAGTTGCGATGCGCCGATCAGTGCGGTGTCGGGCGATCTGGGCTCGCGCGAGGTGGATTTTACAACTGGCTTGGAGGCGCGCACGGAGTTCCGCGTTCGCGAGCGCAAACCACATGGCACGACGTTGCTCGAGGCCCGCCCGCTGACCGGGCGCACAAATCAAATCCGCGTTCACTGCGCGCATCTTGGTTTTCCGGTGTGTGGCGACAGCGTCTATTTGCCTGGCGGAAGACTGGGCGTGATGCAGACGTTGCGCATGAGTGATCCGCCGCTGTGCCTGCACGCGTGGCGGATAAGCTTCATCCACCCACTGACGAAGCTGACGGCGGAATTCACTGCGCCGCCGCCTGCGTGGGCTGTCTCGGAGCGAACGCATACTCATGTTTGAACCGGTCTTTAATCGAAGCGTCCGATCCCCATGATCTTTCACCGGCTTGTTGGCCTTGCGGTTTTCGCTCTTGGGTTTGGCTGCGTTGGCTGTGCGGAGATTTCCGTCACCAACCATCCTTTCCCCAGCATTGCCATTTACTCGGAGACCCGCATGCAACCCCCGACGCGATTGTTCGTTGCGGAAATTGATCTGACAAATCCCAGGGTTCATCTCCATGTTTCCCGGGGCGGGGATGATCCCGATGGGGCCGGACCGTGGGAAACCACGTTGATGCGGCCGACGAAAATCGCGGCGCGGGAAAAGTACGATCTGGTAGTGAACGGAGATTTCTTCAAGGCGCGAGGCGTGAATGACGCGGAAGGAACGAATTCCACCTTC
>Ga0302322_100005114_pt1 | contig 11496 bp, 17 predicted proteins | sample Fen_T0_2_FD_203757 | JGI IMG/M metagenome (GOLD analysis project Ga0302322, IMG submission 203757) | Peat permafrost microbial communities from Stordalen Mire near Abisko, Sweden - Fen_T0_2 | ecosystem: Environmental > Terrestrial > Soil > Wetlands > Permafrost | place: Sweden: Abisko... | reverse complement strand
TTCAACGGCGAGGGCATCTCGCTCGCGTACGAGACCGGGCGCATCGCGGCCGATGTGCTCGACCAGGCCTTGCGCACCGGCGACGGGCGCGCGCTGGCGCGCTACCCCGAGCGGCTCGAGGAGATCTACGGGCTCTACTACAAGGTCGCCCGGGTCTTCGTGCGGGCCATCGGCAACCCAGCGGTGATGCGCGAGCTCACCCGCGTCGGGTTCCGCAGCCGGACGCTCATGGAGTGGGTGCTGCGGATCATGGCCAACCTGATGCGCCCCGACGAGCGCGGCGGCGCCGAGATCGCCTACAAGATGGTCGCCAACGTCGTCCGCTTCACTCCAGAACCCCACTGAGAGGTTCCGCATGCGTCAGGGCACGACCTACGCCATCGTGGCGCTGCTCGTCCTCATCCTCGCCGCCGCGTTCGCCCAGTTCGTCCTGCGCCTCGGGCCGTAGCCCGCGTACGGAGCGAAGCGACGGAAGCAGTCGAGCGAGTGACCGCGGGGCGCCTTCACTTGGGAGCCCGATCGGCGCCCCGCAGCGAGCGAGACAATCAGGTTGTGCTGCCGGGCGGAATGAGCACGACCGCCGAGCCGGAGTGGAGGCCCAGCTCGGCGGCGGCCGACCGGCGGTCGAGCGCAAGGGCCAGCAGCCCGTAGCTGTCGACGAGGATCACGAGCTCGGACGACTTGGCGTCGGCGAACGCGTGCACCCAACGGGCCGCACGCACGGCGTCGCCGGCCCGGACCTCGACCCGCCCGCCGCGCTCGCCGCCGAGCTCCTCGAGCTCGTCGGGCCCGAGGTTGAGCTGGCAGTTCCCGAAGCGGTCGACCCACCACACCTGCGCCTCGATCGCGCCGCCCGGAGCGACCTGGGGCAGGGCGACGAGGCCCGGCGTCAACCCGGCCGGGTCGACCGCCGGCCCGAGCTCGCCGAGGGCGACGCCGGCGACGTGGTGGGCGAGGGCCGCCGCGAGCACGTCGCGACCGGCGAAGGTCGGACCGGGCGACGGGAGGTGATAGGTGTCGTCGGTCAGGTCGATCACCCGGAGGGCCCCGCCGAGCATGGCCACCGCCGGCGCGAGGAGGCCGTTGTCGGGGCCGAAGAAGGTCGCCGAACCGCACTCCACCGCGACGAGGCGCCGCTCGGTGGCGACGCCGGGGTCCACCACCGCGAGCACGATGGAGCCCTCGGGCAGGTACTGGACCGAGCGCACGAGGGCGAGGCCGCCCGCGGCGATGTCGTGCGGCGGGAGGTCGTGGACGAGGTCCACGACCCGGGCATCGGGCGCGATCGACGCGATCACGCCCTTGCACACCCCGACGAACTCGTCGCGGTGCCCGTAGTCGGAGAGGAACGCGACGAACGGCCGCGCCACCGGGTCGCCCACGGGGGGCGTCAGCCGGCTTGGGTGTACCGCGCCGCCAGATAGGCGTCGACGTCGGCGTCACTGACCCGGAACGACCGACCCACACGGACCGCGGGCAGATCCCCGGCCTTGATGAGCCGGTAGACCGTCATCGACGACACCCGCATGAGATCCGCAACTTCCTGAACCGTCAGAAAGCGCGCTTTGGAGAACGACTGCGCCACGGTGACACCTTTCCACTCCGCCGCCTGGCCCTGACAGCGTATGGCACGGTGCCCGAGTTGTCGAATGTGGCGCCCGTTGCTCGTGTCGCTCGCTCCTGACCATGGAGTCGCTCGCTCGGCCGGGTCGCAGCGCTTCGAGCGATGTCACTGCGTGACCGCTCGCTCCACGACTGCGATGGCGGCGGCGTAGGCGGGGGCGGGGCGCTGCTCGTCGACCGGCACGACCAGGATCGGTCGGCCCCGGGCCGCCGCGAGGGACAGGGCCGGGGCATCCAGATCGGCCCAGGCGATGGTCTCCACCCCGGCCCGCACGGCGGCGCCGGCGAAGCCGCGATCGGCGACCACCAGGTCGGGCCGGCCGACCGCGAAGAGCCAGTCGTCGCCCCCGGGGACCCCGTCGTGGGCGAGGAGCGCCTGCCCGTCGGTGACCACGGCCACGTCGCCGACCCACCACAGCTCGCGGCGGCCGGGCCCGTCGATCGACGCCGTCGTGGATGTGAGCACCGTGGCCCCGAGGTCCACGGCCTCGCCGGCCACCCACTGGGCCAGGCCCAGGAGCGACGCCGGCCGGGACGTCGCCACCGCGATCCGGGCCCCGCTAAGAGCGGCGTCGCGGAGGCGGGCCGCGGCGGCGGTCAGGGCCGCCAAGGTCGCATCGGGGTCGATCCCGGCCCGGGTGGCCTCGGGGTCCCACCCGTGGGTCTTCACCAGCGCGGCCCGGACCTCGTCGGGCGTGCAGTCGTCGAGGTCGTCACACCCGAGACGGGCCCGGGGGTCGCCGCGCACGACGGAGCGCACGGCGTGGCGGACGGCTTCTCGCCCCAGGCGCTGGTGCGCCCCGGTGATGCGGGCGTCGAGCAGGCGCCGGCGGGGGCTGGGCCCCGCCCGGGGCGCCGAGGCGACCGGATCGGGCCGGGCCGGGGGCAGGTCATCGAGGCGGGGCGGGCGGTTGCGGCGCGGCCGCCGGCTCATCAGTCCTCCGGCCGTCCGAGAGCGCGGGAGCGTTCGGCCGCGGCCTGCACCGCGGCGAGGAGCGCGGCCCGGAACCCGTGCTGCTCGAGCACCGCGAGCCCCGCTGCGGTGGTGCCGCCCGGCGACGTGACCGCGGCCCGCAGGATGCCCGGTGAGTCGTCGCCTTCGGCCAGGAGCCGGGCCGAGCCGAGCAGCGTCTGATTGACCAGGGTGCGCGAGGTCTCCCAGGTGAGACCGGCGAGCACGCCGGCTTCGACGAGGGCTTCGGCCATCAGGAACACGTAGGCCGGACCCGACCCGGACAGACCCGTGACCGCGTCGAGGTGCTTCTCGGGCACCCGCACCACGACGCCCACGGCGCCGAGGACCCGCTCCGCCAGCTCGAGGTCGGCGTCGGTCGCGAAGGCCCCACCGGCGATGGCGGCGGCCCCGGCCCGCACGAGGGCCGGGGTGTTGGGCATGGCCCGGACCACGGCCCGGCGGGGCAGGGCGGCCTCGATGGTCCCGATCGTCACGCCGGCGGCGATGGAGAGGACCATCACGTGCTCCCCCAGGGCGGGGGCGGCCGCCTCGAGGGCACCGGACACGTCGTCGGGCTTCACCGCGACGACCACGACGTCGGCGTCAGGGACCGCCCAGGCCGGGCTCGGCACCACCCGGACGCCCGGGAAGGCGGCCTCCAGGCTCCGGCGCCGGTCGGGATCGACCTCGGCGACGGCGAGCGCGTCAGCCTCCCAGCCGGCGTCGAGCAGGCCCGCGACGAGCGCCTCGCCCATCCGGCCGCCACCGAGGAGTGCGAGGCGGGTCACGCTTGGAGCCTATGGCGTGCATACCTACTGCGGCATGCATAACTACGGCGGCGTAGCAACGGCGGCGCAGCAGCTCCCTGGCGAAGCCCCCTGGCGTCGCGGAGCGCCGCATCATCGGGAGCGCCGCATCATCGGGAGCGCCGCATGATGTGGAGCGGGCCCGAGGAACTCCGGCCACCGTGCGCACTTCCCCGAGCGCACAGCGGGCCTCGGCACCTCGGGCCCACGTCCCTGCCGGACCACGGATCCGCGGTCGGCGGCCCGGCTTCGACACTCTGTCACATCTTGTCTGTGTCTGCAAGCACTTCTTGCTTGCGATACGCCATCCGGACGAGCGGCTGGAACCAGCGCTCGGTCGCCTCGTAGAGCACGCCGATGATCCGGTCGAGCTCCTCCTCGTCGAGGTGCTCGAGCGCGACCCGCCCGGCCAGGTACAGGTCGCCGTCGGGACCGATCGAGAACCGGGCGCCGTAGAGCGTGTGGTTGCAGGTCAGCAGGAACCGGTAGCACTCGAGGTGGTTCGCGGGCGGGTCGGGCAGGAAGTACACCTCGTAGTGGAGGCTGCGCTGGTGCAGATCGAAGTAGATCGTCGCCGCGTCCCGTCCGTCGCACCCGAACCGGACGTACCAGCGGGGCACGGTCGGGTCGTGCTCCACGTGCTGGACCCAGGGCTCCGCCGCGACCGGTCCCTCGAGGTGACGGGCCAGCAGCGCGTGCGCCTGCGCGCGCCGGGCGTCGAGCTCGTCTACGTGCACCGCACGAGCTCGCGGGCGGGGACATCGGCGTAGAGGCGACGGAGCCGGGCCGCGGCGATGCTCCACGTGTAGCGCCGGGACTCCCGGGCGGCCTGCTCGCGCAGGTCGGCGGCGTGGCCGGCGTCGCCGAGGACCTCGGCCACGCAGGCGGCGAACGCCTCCGGATCGCGGTCGTCGACGATGTACCCACTCGCACCGTGGGCGACGACCGAGCGGAGCCCGCCGACCGCCGTGGCCACGACCGGCGTGCCGCACGCGGCCGCCTCGAGCGCGACCAGGCCGAACGACTCGGTCCGGGACGGGACCAGGACGACGTCGGCCGCGCGGTAGTACGCGGCGAGGGCTTCGTGGGCCCGCGGCGGCTCGAAGCGCACGCGCTCGGTGAGCCCGAGCTCGCGCACCAGCGCGTGGAGACGCACCAGCTCGGCCTCGCCCTCCTCGCCACTCGGCCCGCCCACCACCACGAGGTGGGCCCGCGGGTGGTCGAGTGCGGCGAGGGCGCGCACAGCGAGGTCGATGCCCTTGAGGGGCTGGATCCGACCCACCACGAGGAGCACCGGGTCGTCGCCCACCCGCCATTGCCGCCGCACGCGGGCGGCCCGGCCCGGGGTGAAGACCGTGTGATCGACCCCGGGCGGGATGACCTCGATGCGCTCGGCCACCGCGCCGTACTGCTCGACGAGCAGCTCGCGCTCCTCCGGCGTGGACACCACGAGGCCGTCGGCGCAGCGCACGATCGCCTCCTCGATGTCGCCGCGGTCGGTGGGGTCGTCGTGGATGCCGACGTCCTGCTTGGCCCGGGACAACGTGTGGAACGTGGTGACCATCGGGATGCCGAGGCGGTGCTTGAGCGTGTGGGCCACCGCGCCGGACACGTAGTAGTTCGCGTGGAGCACGTCGGCGCTCCCGGGACCGCTCAGCCAAGCGGCCGCCGCGTCGACGAGCTCGTCGTGGTAGCCGAGCAGCTCGGCCTTCGGAACGGTGCGCCGAGGCCCGGCGTCGAGGTTCACCACGCGCACGCCCGGCTCGAGCCGCACCACCGGGGGAGCGCTCGGGTGGTCGGCCCGGGTGAGCAGGTCGCACTCCACCCCGGCGCGGGCGAGCGCCACAGCCAGGGACCGGACGTAGACGTTCATGCCGCCGCCGTCACCCTGGCCGGGCTGGGCGAGGGGGGACGTGTGGAGAGAGAGCAGGGCGACCCGCCGCGGCGACATACGGCGGCCGATCCTACCGACCGGCGGGCGTCGGTCCGCTCGGCGGGCCGGAGGGGATCCCGGACCCGGGGGGGTCGGCCGGGTCGGGCGGGGTCCGGCGCATGGAGTGGTACACCTCGATGAGCGCCTGCTTCTGGCGGTCGTCGAGGTCGTTGGCCCCCTGGATCGCCGCCACGACGTCGGCCTCGTCGTCGGGATCGCGCCGGTCCAGGATCCCGGCCCGCTCGTAGAGCGTCTCGGCCGAGATGGCCAGGCCCCGGGCGATCTGCTGGAGGATCTCGGCACTCGGCTTGCGCAGGCCGCGCTCGATCTGGCTCAGGTACGGGTTCGAGATGCCGGTCCGGCTCGAGAGACCGCGCAGCGACAGCCGGGCGCCCTCCCGCTGGTTGCGGATGAACTCACCGAGGTCCCGGAGCCGCTGTTCGACGCCGTCAGCCATGGCACCGGACTCGCTCAGGATTCCCGCTCTTGGCCCTGCGGGCCGGGCCGCTCGGGCCCCGCTCGCCATGACCTGCAGTTCGCAGGCACTCGGGGCACGCTCAAGCGTTGACCCGACGCCGGGCGAGCTCGGACTCGAGCCCGTCGATCACGCCGTGGAGCGCACGGCGACGCTCCGACACCTCGCGCTCGAGCTCGCGGAGCTCACCGAGCGTGCCCTCCAGGGACTCGTCGCTCAGGGTCGGGAGGTTGGCCAACGTGTCGTCGACGATGAGCGGCTCGCGCCCGCGCGTCCACTGGATGGCCGGGGCCGGCGCGAGGTGGCGCGAGAGGCGACTCGCCGCCGGGTCGGGCCGCGGCCCGGGGTCGGCGAGGATCCTCGGCAGCGCGGCGATCAGGTCGGCGACGCTCCCGCCGGTGGCCCGCCGCTCCTGCTCCGCGATCAGGATCTCGATGCGGGCTTGCGCGAGGCGCCGCACGTAGGAGACCTCGGTCTCGAGCTCCATGCACTCCTCGTGCATCGCCCGGAGATCGTCATCGGAGAGGTCGGCGAGCCCGTCGACGTACTCGGGGGCGAGCACGATGTCGATTCGCCGACGCGCCTCGGTCACGAGTCGAGGCTATCAGCGGTTCCTGACCCTCCGGCTGCCCGCTCGATCCTCGCTCGGTGGTGCTCCCAGAAGGTCACGTCGCGGCCGTGTCCGGCCCCGCTCGCCGCGTCGGTTCCCACGGCACCGTCGAGCTGCTCGCGCAGGATGTCGGCGTGGCCGGCGTGGCGATTGGTCTCGTTGAGGACGTGGACCAGGATGTTGAAGAGCATCACGTCCGGACGAGGCCACCACGGCACGTGGCCGGGAGCGTCGATGTCGAGCGCGGCGATCGTCGCGTCCGAGTGCGCCCCGATGCGCACGTACCGATCGACGATCTCGACCCGCGACTCGTCGGCGTTCGCCCACATGTCGGCGAGCTCGAGCTTGTGGTCGAAGTACCGCGCGAGCACGGCACCGTCGGGCTCGTCGGCACCACCGTCGCGCCACGGCAACCGCTCGGGGAACGGGCGTCCGAACACCTCGCCGAAGTACCAGGCCTCGGTGATCGTCAGGTGCTTGATCAGGCCGAGCAGGTTGGTCCCCGTCGGAGTCAGCGGCCGGCGGACGTCGTACTCGGCGAGGCCCTCGATCTTCCAGAGCATCGTGGCCCGCCCCGAGCGCAGGTCGCCGTGCAGGTACTCCTTGGCGAACGCGTCGATCACCCGCGTCGCCGTTCCGCCGTCAGGTCAGCCACCGCTCACGGGCGGCAGGACGGCGAGCTCGTCGCCGTCGTGCAGCGCGGTGTCGACACCGTCGAGGGGCTCGTCGCCGTTGACCCACACGCGCGACGTGGCGAGCACCTCGGCGAACGGGGCACCGTACCGTTCACGCAGCGCGGCCAACGCCGCACCGACCGTGGACGCGTCGACCTCGTCGTGCGCGCGACCTGCGGCTTCCCGGGCCGACGCGAAGAGCCGGACGCGGACCGCGCTCATGACTTCCGCTCTCGGCGGCTTCGCCGCCGGGCCGCTCGGGCCCCGCTCGCAGCGCGCGGCTCGTCGGTTCGGAGCTGGTGCTCGCTCAGGCCTCGCCCCCGTCATCGGCCTCGAGCGCGGCGAGCTCCGCCTCCAGCTCGGCCAGATCGGCCTCGAGCCGGTTCAGCGCATCGGTGGACGGCGCGCGCACCTCACGACCGGCGGCGGCGCGATCGTCGGCGACGGGGTCCGCCGTCGCGGCGGGCTCCCGCGAGGTGGGCTCGAGCGCAGAGGGGTCGGTCTCCATCGGCCCGAATGTACGCGACCGCGGCGCCGATCATCCCGACAGGCGGAACTGGAGCACCTCGATCTCGCCCTGGAGGAGCTCGGCGGTCCGGACGAGTCGGTCGACCGGGTCGTCGAGGTCGAGGAGGGCATAGGCGTCGAGCGGACCGAGCGGGGCGAGGATCGCCGCTTCGTACGAAGCACGCTCGACGTCGTCGGACACCAACATGTCGCCCGAGTGCGCGGGAAGCCCGAGCTCGGCGCGCAGCGCGTGCACCCGCACGAGCGCGGTGCGCGCGGCCTCGATCGCCGGCGTCGCATCGCGGGCGGGTTCGGGGTCGACGCGCGTCGACACCCGAGCGCGCGGATACGGGTCGTCCACCAGCCACTCGTGGACCGTGATCCGCTCCGTGCCCACGGTCACGAGGCCCCATCGGCCGTCGGGCATCTCGTCGGCTTGCACGATCTGGGTCATCGTGCCGATCCCGAACCGGGCGTCCCCGCCACCGACCTCGTGGCCGCGCTCGATGAGCACCACGCCGAAGCGCGCGTCACCCGCGAGGCAGTCGGCCACCAGCGCTCGGTAGCGCGGCTCGAACACGTGCAACGGGAGCACCGCGTGCGGGAAGAGCACGGTGCCGAGCGGGAACATCGGCGCCACGAACGTGGTGTCTTCTGCGCTCGCGTGCTCGGAGCGGTCGTCGTCCATCCGGCCTCAGTTCAGTCGCGCCCGCAGGCGCACGAGCGTCTCCTCGCCCTGCCGACGCTCGGGCTCGGGGAGCCCCGGGATGGTCAAGCGGAGCCGCAGCGCGCCGATCGCGCGCATCGGGTCCCGGCCGAGGAACGTGGCGACCAGGTTGGCCAGCATCCGGGAGAGCACCGCCCGCGGTCCCACCGGGTCGAGGTAGTGGTCGGAAAACGGCGCGCCGGGGTGGGTGCGGTCGAAGAGCCGTCGGGCCCCGGTGGCGTCGAGCACCACCCCGCCGTGGAACGGGTCGACGTAGCCGTCGTCGCTGCCGACCAGGAAGTGGCCGGGCATCCCGACGCCGACCAGCGCGATCCCCCGCCGTCGGCCGACCTCGATCATGAGGACGCTCAGCGTGATGGGGATGCCGAGCCGCCGCCGGAGCACCTCGTCGAGGTACGAGTTGCGCGGGTCGCCGTAGTCGTCGGTGTTGCCGACGAAGCCGCGCGTCACGAACAGCGCGTGCGCGAGGGTGGCGACGTCGTCGGCCCCGAGGTCGGCGGCGAGGGCGTCGAGGGCATCGAGCTGCGCGGGGACGTCGACCGGGTGATCCAGCGCCGCGATCAGGAGCGCGGCCTCGTCGAGCGGGAGCCCGGACTCGGGGCCCTGCACGAGATCGGCGAAGCGCTCCGCGGGGTCCACCATCCGGGAGCGTAGCGAGCGTCCTGTTCGGGATCGGCAGAGCGCACGAAGCGAGCGCAGCGACCCAGAGGTCGGGAGCGTAGCGAGCGTCCTCCTCGTAGACTCGGGGGATGGTCGCGCCTGCCGAGACGACGTCGCTGCGCGACGCCGTCGCCCACCGCCTCCATCGGGCCGGGCAGCGGCGAACCGCGAACCGCGACGCGCTCGTCGACGTGCTCGCGACCGCTCGTCGGCCGCTGACGATCCCCGAGATCCTCGAGGCCGACGGCGACCTCGCGCAGAGCTCCGTCTACCGGAACCTCGTGCTGCTCGAGCAGGCCGGCGTGGTCCACCGCATCGTGACCAACGCCGAGTTCGCCCGCTTCGAGCTGGCCGAGGACCTCACCGGCGACCACCACCACCACCTCATCTGCTCGAGCTGCGGCGCGGTGGAGGACGCCCCCGCGTCGGCGTCGATCGAGCGGGCCGTGCACCAAGCCATCGACGAGGTGGAGCGGGCCACGGGCTTTCGCACCACCGCCCACCGCATCGACCTCGTGGGCCTCTGCCGCAACTGCGGTTAGTTCGAGGAGGAGCCGCCGGCGCCCGGCATCGTGGGCGTCTCGCCCGCGGCGAGCGACTTGAAGATCTTCTGGAGGTCCTCCGGCGCCACCTCGCCCGAGGTGCGCCCGACGACCTTGCCGTTCGCGTCGACGAACACCAGGAACGGATAACCGGAGAGGCCATACTCGTTGGCTGCGGTGAAGCGTCCGTCGTCGACGAGCACCCCGAAGGGCCAGTCCTCACGGGCCAGCCACGCGCTCGGCGGGTAGTTCGGGTTCGCCTCGGAGGTGCCGGTGGCCACGCCGACCACGTCGACGCCCTCGATCTTGCCGTTCCGCGCCAGGGACACCAGACGCGGCACCTCGGCCTGGCAGTGGGGGCACCAGTGGGCGAGGAAGGCAAGCGCGTACGGCGAGCCCGTGGCCCCGCCGACCTCGACGTTGCGCCCCTGGAAGTCGACCGAGCCCAGGGTCGGGGCCGTCATCCCCACCGCCGTGTCCTTCACGCCCGCCGTGTAGCGAGGGAGCGCCGTGCCGCCGGTGGTGACCTCGGCCGAGACCTCGACCGCGTTCTTGGCGCCGCCTCCGCTGCTGCTGCTGCTGTTGCCACCGCCCGCGGCGACGAGCACGACCGCGACGATGCCGACGATCACGATGCCGACGATCACCGCCGGGAACACCCAGCCGCTGCCGGTCCGCTTCACTGCGGGACCCGGCTTCTTCCCCGGGTGGGCCTTCGTCTTCCCCGGCTGGGCAGTCGTCTTCCCCGGCTGGGTCGTCGTCTTCGCCGTCACGTCGTGACCTCCAGCGCCGAGGGGGGGCCCGGCTCATCGTCCGCACCCAGTTGGTCGTCGTGCGGGCCTCCATGGTTCCCGCGCGGAACCCCCATCGCCTCGTCGGGGCTGAGAAGGTCCTCAGCATGCGCCTCCACGGCGGCCGCGCCACGTTCCCAGAGCCCGTCGACGACGAGCAGCGTCCCGATCAGGAGGAATCCGCTCAACGCCATGAACGCCAGGGTGACGTACCCGAGCTCCGTGAACCACGGGACGGCGCAGGGCACGGTCGCGGCACACGCGCTGCTCTCGTGGAGCACCCCCTGCTCCATGAGGAAGTGGTAGAGCGACAGCGGGATGCCGACCGCCACGAACGGCGCGGCGTACCACCGCGCCCGGTGGTCGCGCAGCAGAAGACCGACCAGCAGGATCGCGGCCAGCGGGTACATGCAGATCCGCTGGAACCAGCAGAGCCGGCAGGGCACGAAGTCGGCGATCTCGGAGTAGTAGAGGCTGCCCATGGTGGCGACGGCGGCCACGAACCACGCGAGGAGGCGGGCCGAAGGTCCGATGACGTCGACCACGTGCCCGGCGAACCGACGCGCCGACCGCGACACCAGCGCGGCGACGGCGAGGACGAACGCCACCGCGACCGCGGCGTTGGCGAGCAGGGTGAGGATCGTGAAGAAGGTGTTGGCGATGTCGACGTGGTCCATCAGCGAATTCCGAGGTCTCCGGTGACGTCGACCCGGTCGACCGGGCCGAGGCGGATGGTGGCCTGCACCTTCCAGGTCCCGGCGACGGGGACGTCCAGGCCCGGTGAAAGGTAGTGACCGGGCCCGAGCTCGCGGAGCGGGACGACAAGCGGCGCGAGGCCCCGGGTCGGCAGCGACATCGTCATCTCCACCGCGTCGACAGCCAGGGACATGCCCGCGGGCGAGTAGGTGTCGACCCGGATGTCGTTGAGGCCGGCCGCGCCGGGCGTGGCCGTGATGTCGAGCGTCACCTGCCGGTGCTCGATCGTCACGCCGGTGGACCCGCCACGCGCGGACGCGAGGTCGGCCGGGGGCGCGGCGTTGACCAGGAGGGCCGTCATCACGAGGACAAGCGCGCCGATCGCGACCTCGCACCACACCGATCGCCGCAGGCGCCGGAGCTCCTGGAAGTGCTCACCGGGCTCGGGACCGGGCTCGGGACCGGCGGCGGGCGCCGCGTCTAGGTCGACCGCCGCC
>Ga0302322_100005112_pt1 | contig 11497 bp, 11 predicted proteins | sample Fen_T0_2_FD_203757 | JGI IMG/M metagenome (GOLD analysis project Ga0302322, IMG submission 203757) | Peat permafrost microbial communities from Stordalen Mire near Abisko, Sweden - Fen_T0_2 | ecosystem: Environmental > Terrestrial > Soil > Wetlands > Permafrost | place: Sweden: Abisko... | reverse complement strand
CCCTGCGCGACGCGCGCGACGAGACCTACTTCTACGAGGCCCTGGTCAGCTTCTCCGCGGACCTGGCCGGCCGCCCCACGGACGAGGCAGGACACGATCGATGGTCGGCCGACCGGGCCGCGGCGATGACGCAGGGCCGGGAGATCTACTACCTGGGGCTCCCGCACGAGTGAGTCCCCGACCACGAGCTTCAGGGGCGGCCGAGGTGGGTCACCGGGTGCTGGGCAGGACGCCGTGCCGGGTGGCGGGCAGGTGCGACCACGGGACGACGACGGTCGGGCAGGTGCCGCTGCACGTCACCAGGGCGACCCGCGGCCCCTTCCTCGTGGCGGACGCCAACACCGGCACGTCGCTGTTCCTGACCGCGTCGAACGTGACGTGGGAGGCCGTTGCCCTGGGCAGTCCGGCGGCGACGAGCGCGGCGCGGGTCGCCCGGTCGGCGGCCGTCGGGCGGGCGAACAGGTCCGAGACCGTGATGCCTTCGGCGGTGCGCAGGTTCTGCGTCAGCAGGAGCGTGTGGACCCGGTTGACCGTTCCCCACAGCGACTCCTGCGACGTCAGGGTGATCGACCCGAGTCGTCCCCAGCTGTCCAGCTGGGTCACGGCGACCTTCTGCCGTGAGGGCCCGGTCCGGTCCGGGTGGTCGGCGACGTCCGTGCTGAAGTCGTGCTCCAGCTTCTGGACGGCGAGGACCAGGGTCTGCTGCAACTGCGCGCGCACGCGGGCGCTGCGGCCGCCGGTCACGCGGATGCTGATCGAGTCCGAGACGACGCCCCCCGGCGACGAGAGCCTCCTCGGCGAGACGGAGACCCGGTAGCCGTACGCGCTGCTCCAGAGGCGGTTGCGCGCGGACACCTGCGAGACCAGCTCGATGGCCTCGTCGGCCACGACGGTGCCGGACCGTGCGGGGCCGATCGCCGACCCGGCGGGGCTCGCCGTCGTCCCGCCGGCCCGCACGTCGCCCACACCGACGCCGACGAAGGTGGCCAGCACGACGCCGGTCACGAGCATCGAGCCGGCCCGGACGGCCCCGGACCATGTCCAAAGGTGCACCTTCATGGTGTCTCCCCCGCCATCGTTCCTGCGCGCCGTCGACGCGACGGCACACCAGGACGACGCCGTGCCACGCGGAAGGGTTGACACCCGCCTCGCCGATCCATGCCCCCGGCCGGCCGCGTACACCCGGTCCGGTCAGGCCGGGGCGAGGCCGACCGCGGCACGGCCCGAGCACCTCGCGTCGACAGAGGTCGGACCGGTCAGGCCAGCGTGCCCAGCCAGGCCTGCCAGGCCTCGACCTCGGCCGACCGGTCGCGGTCGTCGAAGTAGTGCGCGGTCGCGACCGTCATGCCGTTGTAGCCGTGGATCAGCGCATACATGGCGTCCGCCGTCCGCATGCCGACGAAGCTGCGCCCGTGGACGAACTGCACCACACCGTCCACGGGCTCGATGCCGGGCACGGTGAGCCGGGCCGGCTGCCCGTCGGCGGCGTCCGGCCCGGCACCGACGGCGGCGGTGAGCGCGGTCCACGGGTCGGTGACGACCGGGCCGGGCAGGAACGTGGACAGCGACGCCGTCCGCGGCGCGAAGTGCTCGACGTAGACCTCGAGCTTGCTCAGGTAGGCCTGGTCGCCGACCGACAGGGCGTTGTACTCCGCCTCCCAGTCGTCGCCCAGCAGTCCGCTGTGCACGAACCGGACCACGGCACCGCCTCCGTCGCTGCCTTCGATGAGCCACTCGTAGGCCATGAACGTGCCGTCGGGGTTCGGCTCCTGGCGGGTCGCGTAGCGGTGGCCCGGCTCCCAGGCCGTGATGGCCGAGGTGGCCGTGTCACCGAACATCTCGAAGGTGGCGGTCTTGTGCCGGGAGTCGACCTCGGTGCGGCCCATCAGCCAGGAGTCGACCCCCGGGCCGGTCGTGATGGCGTCCCAGACCTGGTCGGGAGTGGCGGCCACGGTGGTCTCACCGCGGACCTCGAACGGGTGTGTCATGGGGTGGGCTCCTCTGCGAGGGGATCGGTGGCTGGGTCGGCGTCCTGCGTGATGGTCGGGTGCACGGCGACGACCACCCGGTGCGGGCGGCCGGTCTCCGCGTGGTGCTTGCTGACGAGCGCGGCGACGGCGTCGGCCAGCTCGGCGACGAACGCGGCCCGGTCGGACGGCCGGGCGAACCGCACCTCGGCGTCCAGGCCGAACGTGGCCAGCGGCTTGCCGGCCCGCGCCGCACCGGTGATGAGCGTGCCGGTCTCGCGGACCAGCCGGGCCGCGAGCGCGAGCAGCCACCGCGCCGACAGCCGGTCGGGCGAGCGCTCCGGATCGGGCGCGACGGCGGCGAGCGCCGCCGGTGAGATCACGTAGGAGGCCGCCACCGCCCGCATGACGCGCTCGGTCATGTTGCCGTTGCGCCGCTCCTCGACCAGCTCCACCAGGCCGTGCTGCTCCAGCGCCTTCACGTGGTAATTGACCTTCTGCCGGGGCAGCCCGAGCCGCTTGGCCAGCGTGGTGGCGGTCTGGGGCTCGGCGAGCTCGGCGAGCATCCGGGCCCGGATCGGGTCGAGCGAGACCACCGCGGCGGCGGCGTCCTCGATCACGGCGACATCGTGCATGAAGAGAGAGTGCCGCGCGACGAACTATCCTGTCAAGACAAGAATCTCTGTCAACCGCGATGAGTTCCGACGACCGAGCCGGTCCTCCTCACGCACCCACCTCCGAGCCACAGACTGGAGATCCACCATGACCGCTCCCAGCCGCACCCTGTTCGTGAACCTCCCGGTCGCGGACGTCGCACGCAGCACGGCATTCTTCACCGCCCTCGGCTTCGCCTTCGACCCCGCCTTCACGGACGGGACCACCGCCGCCTGCATGCTCGTCAGCGAGCACGCCCGCGTCATGATCCTCAGCCGGGAGAAGTTCGCCGAGTTCTCGCACCTGCCGGTCGGGGACCCGACCACGCACGCGCTGGCGCTGTTCTCGTTCAGCGTGCCGTCCCGCGCCGACGTCGACGCCGTGGGCGCCGCCGCGCTCGCGGGCGGCGGCCGGGAGGCGGACGGCGCCGAGGACCACGGCTTTATGTACTCGCGCAGCTTCTTCGACCTCGACGGGCACGGGTGGCAGGTCATGTGGATGGACCCGGCGGCAGCTCAGCCGGACGTCGAGGAGGTTGCGGCCTCCACCGTGTGACCCGCCGGCGGCAGCCGACGGGCCGGCGGCAACGGGTGCCGCCGGGGACAGGGCCCCGTCCCCGGCGGCGCGGGGTCACCGTCGCGTGTAGGTGCTGTGCGCGTCCTGGCCGGACGCCGTGCGCCAGGCGGGGAACCCGGTCACCGGCTGCCCCAGCCAGACGAACCCGGCGCGGGCGGCCGGGACCGGCGCCCCGTAGTCGTTGCGGTCGAGGACGACGTCCGCGTTCCGGGCCGCGTCGCCGGCCAACGCGTCACGCTGCACGAGGTTCGGCGTGTCGGCGTTCGTGGCGGTCACCGAGTTGCCGGTGATCGTCACCTGGTGCAGGTAGTACTGCAGGAGGATCTCGGGCGACCCGTCGCGCAAGGTGTTGTTCCCGCGGAAGGTGTTGCCGGTCACCCGCACGTCGTACGCCTCGCCGCGCTCGGTGTCGTAGCCACCCATCGCCAGGCCGACGTACCGGCTCGCGGTGACCGTGTTGCCGGTCACCGCGACCTCGTCGGCCTTGCCCTTGCCGTCCTCGGCGGCGACCTCGATGCCGATGTCGGCCCGGGTGACCGTGTTGTGGTCGATGGCGATGGACTTGCCCCCGTCGACGTAGACGCCGTCCGCGCAGTTGCACCACTGCCCGTCCTCGAAGTACGAAGGGTTGCCCTCGCTGACGATGGCGGTGATGGTGTTCCGGGCGATCACACCGTGTCGGGCGCGGTTGGCGTCGGTGTAGCGGGCCGGGCCGGGCAGCGTCGGTTCGTAGCCGATCGCGTCGATCCCGATGTTGTTGTCGTCGTGGATCGCGTTGCCGGTGATGGCCCACCCGTCCACGTTGCCGTTCACCACCACCGACTCGCTCGCACCGAGCACCAGGTGGTCCACCTCGTTCCCGGCGATCGTCAGGTCCGAGACGGACGAGGTCGGGTTGCGGCCGTAGACGGCGATCCCGTGCGCGTTGATGTCGAAGCTGCCGAGCGTGGGGTTGTCGTTGCCGAGGTGGTGCACGTGGTTGCCGGTCAGCGAGACGTGCTTGGCGGCGCCGGTCACGTAGATGCCGATCGGGAACTTGGCGGTGGACGTCGTCCGGTACCCCGTGATCGCCAGGCCGTGCACCGTCACGTCGTCGCCGTCGGTGATCTGCACGACCCCGCTCTGGCCGTCCGGCGGGGTCAGGCCGGTGGCGTCCAGGACCGGGACCGCATCGTGGTCGGCCGTGACGGTGACGTGGTGCTTGTCCGTCAGCACGATCCGCGCCCGGGCGTACTTGCCTGAGGCAAGGACAACGGTGCCGCCGCCGGCACCGAGCCGGTCGACGGCTACCTGTGGCGTCCGCAGCGGCGCCGAGCGGGAGCCCGTGGCGGCGTCCGAACCGGACGGTGACACGAACAGCCACCCCCCGGACTGCGTGCCTGTCTCCGGCGCGGCGGCACCCCAGGCACCGCTCGCACCGGTCAGGCCGGCGACCAGCATCGCGCAAAGGACCCCCGTCACACGGACGGGGCGGATCTTCGTCATGGGTACCTCCGGATCGGAGCAGCGGGCCGCCGGCCACAGCCTGCCCCCTCGAACATGACCATTTCCTGACATCGCGAGGGCCTATGCACGATCACCCGCGCAAGCCTCACCGTCCGCCACCGAGGGATCTTCGTGCACGCCGCGGATCTTGTCCATGCGGGGCGACGATTCGGCGGGCCTCGGCGCCTGCGCTCCACGCGCAGACCGGGCCGAGGACGTGGACGCTCGACCGGACCGTGCGCCCGGCATGTCCGGCATACTGCCCCTGTGCACGCAAGCCGGGGGTGGTTCGGGTCTCTGTACTGGCTGAAACGCCTGATCTACCGTGGCGGTCGGCCCGGCCTTCTCGCGCGGCGGCTCAACGGATTCTGGGCGCGGCAGTACGGCTCCGCCCGAATGGCCAGGGACCGTGACGTGACGCTCGAGGTACCCGGTCGTTCGAGCGGGAGGACGATCGTCCTTCCCGTCGTCCTGGCGGACCACGCCGGTGCATGGTTCGTCGTCTCCATGCTGGGCGAACAGGCCAACTGGGTGCGCAACGTGCGGGCGGCCCAGGGGCACGCCGTCATCCGGCACGGCGCCGCGCACGAGGTCGAGCTGGTCGAGGTCCCGCCCGGCGAGCGAGCCCCGATCCTGCGACGGTACGTCGAGGTCGCCCCCGGTGCACGGCCCCACGTGCCGGTCCCGCCTCGAGCGCCGTTGACCGACTTCGAGCGGATCGCGGCAGACTTCCCCGTGTTCAAGGTCGACGGACTGGGTCAGGCACCCCAGGCGTAGTCGGACTTCGACGGGACGACGTCGTTGGAGGATGTCACTCGACACCGCCGAGCTGTTCGTGTGGCTCACATGCCCGGCTCGTCGACCGCCCGCCCGCTCCCCCGTGCCGGGCGATCAGGAGAACGCCGCCCGGTGGTCGCCCACGAACGTCGCGAACGCGCGCGGCGGGACGCCGGTGAGCTGCTCGACGTCGTCCGTCACCCAGTCGTGGTCGCCCGCGGCGAACAGCGAGAGGGCATGGGCCGCCGACGCGGCCAGGGCGGGCGCAAGGCCGGCGTCGAGAAGTTGCCGGGTCTGCTCGGCGTCGGTGAGCGGGTCGAAGCGGACCGGGCGGCCAAGGACCGACGACAGGATGCCGGCCGCGTCGTCGTACGACAGGCTCCGCGGGCCGGCCAGCCGGTAGGTGGCACCGGCATGGCTGTCCGGCCGGCCCACGACGGCGACGGCCGCCGCGGCGACGTCGCGCGTGTCCACCATCCCGATCCGGCCGGCACCGGTGTTCGAGGCGAAGGCACCGCTGCCGGCGATCCCCGGCGCGAGCATCAGGAAGTTCTGCATGTAGGCGTTGTTGCGCAGCAGCGTCCAGCCCAGACCCGAGGCGATCAGCCCTTGCTCGACCCGGTACTGGTCCCGCTGCCGGGCCACGGGCGAGTCCGGCGCGGCGGCGCTGGTGATCTTGACGAGGTGCTCCACGCCACTGCGGACGGCGCCGTGGACGACGTTCAGCTCCTCCTGCGGTCCGGCGGTACTGACCAGGACGACGCGGGTCACGCCGTCCAGGGCGGCGTCCACCGTCGCCGGGACGGCGAGGTCACCCTCGACGACGTCGACGCCGGCCTGCGCCAGGTCGCCGGCCTTCTCCGGCCGACGGACCAGGACGCGCACCTGCTCGCCGCGCTCGGCCAGCAGCCGCGCGGACGCCGCGCCGACCTTGCCCGCGGTGGTGATGAAGATCATGGGTTCGTTCCCTCCGGTGGCGGTGGTGGGGCTCAGCGGGTCGACGCGATGGTCTGCAGTGCCTCGGCCGCCGCGGCGGCGTCGTGCAGTCCGACGGCGCGGCCGGAGAAGGTGGGCGTGGCGGCCAGAGCCACCGCGACCTCACCGATCTGGTCGGAGGTGACCCAGCCGGCCTCGTCGGAGACGTGGCGGGTGCGCACCGGGCCCAGGACGAGCGCGAAGACCCGCCGGCCGCCGTCCAGTTCCGCCTGCAGGACGTCGCGCATCATGAGCAGGGCGGACTGCTGCATGCTCACCAGCCCGCTGCTCGGCACCGGGACGGTCGCCGACTCGCCGACCACGACGGTGTACGTGCCGAAAGGTGGCAGCAGCGGGACGAAGGCACGCGCCACGGCCAGGTGCGTCGTGGCCAGACCGACGAAGGCGCTGGTCCAGTCGGCGTCGTCGACCTCCCACAGTCGCCGGCCCGACCACCAGCCGCCGACGGACGCCACGACCTCGTCCACGCCGCCCAGCCGGGACCGGGCCTCGGCGACCAACCGCTCGGCGCCCTCGAACGTGGTGTAGTCGTGCACGACCAGCTGGAGCCCGTCGGTGGCCGCCTCCCCCAGGACGGCACGGAATTCCTCGGCACGTTGCAAGCTGCGGGTGGGTACCAACACCTGTGCCCCGGCCGCCAGGTGACGACGGACGACGCCCTCACCCACCCCGCCGGTCCCGCCGGCGACGACCACCCGACGTCCGGTCCGCTCCGTGCGCTCGTTGCCCACCATCACTGATCTCTCCCGTGTCCGGCCGTCGTCCGCCCCTTCATGAGGCGTGCTAGGCGTTGGTCTTCCCAACACGTGAAGGATCCTACTCCATAGGCGTTGGGTTGCCCAACGCCCGGCTGAGCCGACCGGGTGTTGGTAGGACCAACGCGATAGGGTGCAGCCATGGCGCAGGAGGACGACGGGGCGGTCCGGCCGCCGGCACGGCTTCGGGCGCTGGTCGCCTGGCAGGTGACCAGGGTCGCCACGCTCGCCGCACGGCTCACCACGCAGCGCATGCCGTCGGGCGGGCGCGCCGACTATGCGGTCCTGGCCGCACTGGAGGAGTGCGGCCCGCTCAGCCAGGCCGACATCGGGCGGCGGCTGGGCCTCGACCGCAACGACGTCAACGCGATCATGTCCCGGTTGGAGGGCGCCCGGTTCGTCACCCGGCGCGCCGATCCGACGAACCGCAGTCGCAACGTCGTGCGGCGCACCGCCGCAGGACTACGCCACCTGCGCCAGCTGCAGGACCATGCCGACGCCGTCCAGCGCGAGCTGCTCACCGGACTGAGCGCCGACGAGTGCCAGGCGCTGCAGGCGTTGCTGGCGAAGGTCCTCGACTCCCACGGCCCGCAGAGCGCCTGACCGCCGCGGCGTCCCGCCCGGCGCGCCCGGCGTGCCCGGCGCGCCCGGCGTGCCCGGCGTGCCCGGCGTGCCCGGCGTGCCCAGGGTCACCGGGCGACAGCGGTGATGGCTGCCAGGACGGCGTTCGCCACCTCGGTGCCCGTGACGTCACCGTGGTCCTTGATGTAGTCGTCCGCGAGCAGGTTGTGGACATGGCCCGGCAGCAGGTCGTACGTCCCGGCGGCGGGAAGGAGTTCCCCCTCGACCGCCTCGGGCGTCCGCAGCGCACCGTTGCTGCCGAGGCCGCCGTAGGGGCTGTCGGCGTCGCCGATGCCCGAGGCGGTCTGCCGGGCGAGCCGCGAGGCGACGGCGTAGGCCAGGCCCACCGCGTGGTCGTTGCGGGTGTGGGTCACGACCATGGGGCCGAGGAGGCGTCCGGGAGCGATCGCGGCCCGGAACGCGCCGTCCGAGCCAGGCTCCCAGTCCTTGGCGAATGCGTAGTGCGAGAACGCGCCCTGGAGCAGGCTGATCGAGGTCACCGCCGGGCAGGTCGCGGCGGCGGCGGTGGCGGTGACCAGCCGGGCGCCGAAGCTGTGCCCGATCAGGTGCAGGCGCTGACCCGGCCGGACGACGTCGGCGAGGACCGGCGCCAGGCCGCTGTGCGCGACCAGGCTCGCCCGCTGCTTCATCTGGTAGTACGTCGTGAAGTTGAGCCAGCGGCGGGCCGCGTCCCGCGGGCTGCGCGGCAGACCGAGGAAGGCGGCCGTGCCGACGTCGGGGACGCCGATCGGCCCGTCGGTCGCGAGCGCCGCCCGACCGGTGTCGGCCACGTCGGCCACCTGCCAGGCCAGGGGGTCGTCGGGAGCGGGATCCAGGAGACGCTCGGCGACCGTCCCGGCGTCGAGCCCGGCGAACAGCTCGTCGGCGTCGTGGTCACCCGTTCCCGGGCCCACAGCCGGCGTGGCGACCAGTCCTCGGGTCAGGGTCACGAACTCCGCGAGCCGTCCGGGGTCGTCGTCCAGCTGAGTGGACAGGGCGGCCGCCGCCGTGAGCAGACCGTCGGCGGCGGGGGCGTCGAAGGCGTCCCGCAGCTCCTCGATCCGCGAGCGCAGGACGTCGTCGCCGTCGCCGAGACCGGCGGCTCCACCGGGGATCAGAGCCTCGTCGGCGAACTTCTTCGAGGGCCAGAACACCCCGACCAGACCGAGCCGCAGCCCGCTCGGCGCGGCGGCGGCCCAGGCGTCGCTCCCCTGCACCTCGGCGAGGGACGCGGCGAGACCGCGGTAGAGGTCGGCGGCCTCGGCCTCGTCGTTGTTCCAGCCGTGGGCCATGACGACCAGGTCGGTGATCGGCTCGGGCTGGTCGGCGAGCCGGCGGACCGCCGACGGCTGGGCGGGGTCGACCGGCCGGCCGGTGCGGTCGAACGCGAGCTCGCGGTACGGGTAACCGCTCAGCGCGTCCGCAACTTCTCGGTGCGTGCTCATGAGTGCTTCCTCCGTGACGTAGCGCAGGCGTACCCGCACGTGCCTAGACGTACTGGATCGCCCGCATCAGGTCGACGAGTCCGTGGCCCTGGAAGTCCCGGACCCTGCCGAGGTCGGTCGCGGTGGCGGTGAAGATGTCCTTCACCTGTGTCGTGCGACCGATGAACTCCCGTCGCACCGACAGGAAGGCGGCGATCGAGCCGGAGACGTGCGGGGCGGCCATGCTCGTCCCGCTGTGCTCGATGTAGTCCAGGGGCTTGCCGACGCCCGAGGCGCGCTGCCCCATCAGCCCGGCCCCGGCGGACAGGATCCGTTCACCGGGCGCGACCAGGTCGGGCTTGGCGCGGCCGTCGCCGGTGGGTCCCTTGGACGAGAAGTAGGACACCCCGTACAGGTGCGGGCTGTCGCGGTGCGTCGATCCCACGGTGATCGCCAAGTCGGCGTTCCCGGGGTCGTTGATGGTCAGCGCGCGTCCCGCGGCCACGGGCGCCGACGTCAGGGCGTCCGCCCCGTACGCGTAGCCGGTGTTGCCGGCGGCCACCACCACGACGACCCCGCTGCGCACCAGCCGGTCCACCTCCGCGCAGAGGGGGCTCTGGCCGCAGGCGAACCACTCCGGCTTGAAGGGGTAGCCGGCGGAGATGTTGACCCCGTGGATGCGGATCAGCCGGCCGTGGTTGTTGACCTCGTGCACCGCCTGGAGGGCGTCGAGGATCGCGCCGCTGCTGCCGATGCCGTTGCGGTCCAGGACGCGGTAGCTGAGCACCTTGCACTGGGGTGCCACGCCGGTGATGGTGCTGATCCGGACCGGCCGTGGCCTGGCCTTGTCGTCTGCGTCACGCTCGCTGCGCGAGGCCGACAGGTACCCCTCGACGGAACGGGCCTCGCCCGCGATGATCCCGGCGACGTGCGTGCCGTGCCCGAACGGGTCGCAGTCCGCCGGTTCGTCGTCGACGAAGTTGCGGTGCTCCAGGCCCGAGGGCAGGTCGGTGCAGTTCGCGTGCAGGGCGAAGTGCGGATGGTCGACCTGCACGCCGGAGTCGAGCACGGCCCAGACGATCCCGCGCCCGGTGGCGGCGAAGGAAGCCCGGGCCGCATCGGCCTTGACGGTCGCCACCGACGCGTCGAGCAGGGCCCGGACCTCGAAGTCGGGCCACACGTGGAAGATCGCCTGATGGCCGTCGACGATCGTCTCGAGGTCCTCGGCGACGACGCGGCGGATGAACCGGGGGCTGAGCCGGGCCAGCAGGTACTGGCTGTCGCGCGGGCGCCGGTTGACCCGGAACGGCAGTTCGGGGTCCGCGGCGTGCAGCCGCTCGAGCAGCTCCAAGACCCGTTGACCGGCGGCGTCCAGTCCCGAGGAGCGCCGGCCGCGGGGGTAGTCGAGGTTGAGGTCGAACACGACGCTGACCGGCTCGTCGTCGCCGCGCTCGGCCAGCTGCTGCAGCAGCGGGACGGAGATGACGGACCGGTCGAGCCGGTCCGGGCGGAACAGCCCGTCGTCCGGGTCCTGCGCCGCGGGTTGTTGGAAGAACTCGCTCACGTGCCACCCTCTCGGTCCCGGGTCGTCGCTTCGGTCAGCACCTGCTCGAACGGGCGGCAGGGCAGGCAGTCGGAGACGGCGGCGGTGCCGTCGTCGCTCAGGGTCAGCAGCTGGTCGGTGCCGAGGAACCGGACGGTCGTGACGGAGTCGCCGTGCCGGCGCACCGCGCCGAGCTCCTCGCCGTCGGCCACCCGGTAGACGTGCGCGCCCGCGTCGCCCGCGCCGACGGCCAGCTGCTCGCCGTCCGTGCTGAGCCCGACGCCGCCGAGGACGCCGTACGCGGTGTCGATCGTCTGCTCGGCCACGCCGTCGGGCAGCCGCCAGACCGTGACGGTCCGGTCCTTGGCGGCGGCGGCCAGCCGGCTGCCGTCCGCCGAGACGGCCATCGAGGTGACGGCTGCGCCGCCCGGACGGCTGAGCGTCGAGCGCGCGGACTGGCGGTCCAGGTCCCACAGCCGGATCGCACCGTCGGCGCCGGCCACGGCCAGCGCGGAGGTGCGCGGCACGTAGAGCAGCGCCGTCGCCCGCCCGCCCGGGACGGTGGCGGTCCGTACGATCTGGCGGGAGGCGAGGTCCCAGACCACGACCTGGCCGCTGGTGGTGCCGGCGGCGACCTGGCGGCCGTTGGGACTGACGGCCATGGCGGTGAGGGGGGCGGTCCCGGGTGCCAGGGACACC
>Ga0302322_100005111_pt1 | contig 11498 bp, 6 predicted proteins | sample Fen_T0_2_FD_203757 | JGI IMG/M metagenome (GOLD analysis project Ga0302322, IMG submission 203757) | Peat permafrost microbial communities from Stordalen Mire near Abisko, Sweden - Fen_T0_2 | ecosystem: Environmental > Terrestrial > Soil > Wetlands > Permafrost | place: Sweden: Abisko... | reverse complement strand
CAATAAAATCGGCGGTGACCGCGCCGCCGCAAATGGCTGACGCGTGCTACTCCCTACGGCGCAAAGCCGGGGCGGTTGAGGAGATTTGCCGCTCAAGCCCGGCCGGGGGTGCGTCGATAAAAACAGCAGTGCAGTCCAACCACCAACCAGTCCCGGGATTTGCGCCTGCGGCGCTTCCGGCGCGGACGGCTTGCGCATGACGATGCTGAGCCCACCCGCTGCGGCGTGCGACCCGGCCATCGCGGAGATGCGGCCGGCTGGCCGGCGTCGGTTGCGCCTGTTTGTCTTCAGCCCGTGGGCAGCGGGCCTGCAGGACGGGACGGACTACGTGCGCGGCCTGCCGGCCTTCGACGTGACCGTGCGCGTCAGCAACCCGGCCGACCCCGCGCTGGTGCGGATGGCGCGGCTCGATTGCGACTGGCACGGGGAAAATGTCCGGGCCCTTGGCGCCGCGGTTTCCGACCAGGTGGAATTTCTGCCCGTGCACGCGCTGGGCAAGTCTGGCCTGGCCGACTTGCTGACCGTGGAACGACCCGCGGGCGAGGAATGGTGGCTCGTGCTCACGGGCCAGCATCCCCAAATGATGGCCGGGATGATCGGCCCGGTCGCCCGGCTGCTGGCCCGCCGGGGCATTCGCACGCTTTACTACGCCTTCGATGATGCGAGCCGCACGATGCCGGCCTTCATGGAACTCGCCCCGCACCTCGCCGTGCTGATCCACGACGAGTCGCCGCTGGCCGCGCCCGGCCGGGCGGCGTTGACCCCGGACTGTCGCACGGTGCACCGCAGCTGGGTCGCCAACCTCGTGCCGTTCGCGACGCCGCTGGACGAAGCTCCCGAGGAAAAGATCGTCTTTTTGGGCTCGCGCCTCGGGCTGACTCCACACCGGCAGCGCCAGATCGATTTCCTGCAGAAAAAATTCCGGGATAAGTTCACCGCCATCTGTGACCACTCGCTGTCGGTGGCCGACCGCGCCCGCCTTGCGCGCTACAAGGTCGGGTTCTGTCCAGAAGGTCGCAAATTTACCGGGCCCTCGATGGACCGAACCCACACCGACCGGCCGTTCTGGGCGGGCGCGCTGGGCCAGGTGCCGGTGAGCGAGGACTCCCGGACCGGCGGCCGGCTGGAGAAACTGCACCAGTCCGGTTTGATCCGGCGCTATCGCCATGCCGACCTCAAGGATCTGGGCGAGGCCTGTGAGGCCGCGCTGACGGCCGGGTTGCCGGAACGTCGGGCGATTTATGACCATTTCAACCGGCACGAAACGATCGGCGCCGTGGTGAGCCGGGAGCTGGCCGCGGTGGGCGCTGGTAGCGCATAAGCGTAGTTCGGCGGGTAGGGGCGCAGACTTGCTGCGCCCTCGACTGAGATGCCGCGCGCGAAGGGCGCAGCCCCTCGACAAGCTCTGGGCCCCTACGGGTGGTAGCAACATGCGGCTCAAGGCCGCCCGCCCCTGTGCCGATGAACAGGCTGCAGTGCGATTCTCCAACCAGCCAGCCTTGTCGGCACCCTTCGTGGTGCCGGCTGCCGTCGTTTCCACCTGAAATGTCGCCGCAGCAAATCCAGTCCCTTTTGCAACAGGGTGTGGCGCACCATCGTGCCGGCCGTCTCACCGAGGCCGCGGCGTTTTATCGCCGGGTGCGCGCCGCGGCCCCGCGGCATTTTGACGGCCTGCATCTTTCCGGCCTGGTCGCCTACCAGCAGGGCAGGATTGCCGAGGCCATCGAACTGCTGGGCCGTGCGCATCAAGCGGGCCCGCGGGACCATGTGTGCGAAATGCGCTACGGGCTGGCCCTGCTGGCCGGCCGGCGCATCAGTGACGCCGAGGCGCACTTCCGCCATGCGGTCGGCTTGCAGCCGGCCTTCGTGGAAGGCTGGGATAACCTGGCGTACTGCCTGAAGGTCCAGGACCGGCTGAAGGAAGCGGTCGCGTGCCATGAGAAAACCGTGGCCCTGCAGCCCGCCTACGCCGCGGGTTGGTATAATTACGGCCTCACCCTCAGCTTGCTGGGGCGCATCACGGAGGCGCTGGCCTGTCACGACCGTGCGCTCACGGCTGATCCGCGCTATGCCCACGCCCGGTTCGGACGCGCGCAGGCGCTGCATCAGGCGCATCGCATGTCCGAGGCGGTGGCCGAGTACGGCAAATTTCTCGAGCTGCAACCGGGCCACCATGAGGCGCGCAGCTACCGGCTTTTCGCCTTGCATTCGCTCGAGGGGGTGACCCGCGAACAACTTTTCGAGGAGCACCTGGCCTACGGCCGGGTGGTCGATACCCCGGTCGTTAAGGCGCTGCTGAACCGGCCCGATCCCGACCGCCGCCTGCGCGTTGCCTTTCTTTCACCGGATTTCCGCACCCACTCGGTGGCGTTTTTTATCGAGCCATTGCTGGCCGCCCTGGACCGCACCGGGTTCGAGGTGTACCTTTACCACGACCATTTCCGCGAGGATGCCGTTTCCGCGCGGCTGCGGGCGCTCGCGAACGTCTGGCGGAATTTTGTCGGCCAGCCCGCCGATCTGGTGGCCGCCACCATCATGGCCGATGCGCCTGATATCCTGGTCGACCTCGCCGGCCACACGGGCATGACGAACCGGCTGCCGCTTTTTGCCCGGCGACTGGCCCCGGTGCAGGTCACCTACCTGGGCTATCCCAACACCACCGGCGTGCGCGCGATGGATTATCGTTTTACGGACGGGTTGGCGGACCCGGTGGCGGACGCCGACCGGTTTGCGACGGAAAAGCTGGTGCGCTTTGCCCCGACGGCCTGGGCCTATGCGCCGCCGGCCGACTCCCCGGCGGTCAGTCCTTCGCCTTGTCTGTCCCGCGGCCATGTCACCTTCGGCTGCTTCAACACCCCGGCCAAGATCACGGACTCCACGCTCGCGGTTTGGGCGCAGATTTTGGCGGCGGTGCCCGGCTCGCGGCTTTGCCTCAAGGGCGCGGGTCTCGACCAGCCCGCGCTGCGCCAGCGTTACGCGGCCCATTTTGAACAGTGCGGCGTGAACGGATTGCGCCTGGATTTTCTCGAGCGCACACCCGACACACGCTCGCACCTGGCTTGTTACAACGGGATCGATATCGCGCTCGATACCGCGCCTTACAACGGTACCACGACGACGTGTGAGTCGCTCTGGATGGGCGTCCCGGTCGTCACGCTGGCGGGCGACCGGCACATGGCCCGCGTGGGCGCGAGCCTCTTGACCGCCTGCGGTCATCCGGAGTGGATCGCCACCACGCAGATGGAATATTTTGCCCGGGCGGTCGCCCTGGCCGAGAGTCCCGCCCAGCTTGGGCGGCTTCGCGCCGGGCTCCGCGGGGAGTTGCAGGCCGGGCCGTTGCTCGACCATGTCGGGCAGGCCGGTCGCTTCGGCACGGCTCTGCGTGACTGCTGGCGAGTCTGGTGCCGGGCGCAGCCCTCCGGTGATACGGTCCCGGGCGAGCCTTCGCCGGCGCGCGAAGTGGTGCTGCAGACCTGACACATTTTGTCAGGCCCTGCCGCGGGTAAGTGACTCACCATCATCGTCGGCAAAATTTGCCACGCCTTGGGTTTGTTTTGTACTGGCTGGAAAAGAAAATCTTAAGTTATTGATCGGGAAGTATAAAGGACGGGTGCATGGTTTCGGGCCTGAATTTTGCACTATGGCGCGCATGCCCTCCGCATCCGTTCCCTGCCCAGCACCGGACAACGTCGCTGCTTTCGAACTCAATTTGCGAAGTCTGCTCCGGGCCTACAGTGATCAACCGGGCGACGAACGGCTGTTGGAGGAACTCGGAGCCATGCGCCGTACCATGGCTTGTTTTGTCGCCAACCTGCCGGCGGTGCAGGGTCGCGAGCATGTACTCGAACTTGTCCGCCCTTGGTTGAAACTTTGGGCGGGCTCCGGTCTGGATGATCGGCCGGTAAACGCGGCGGACCTCGCGGCGGCCAATGCGTACGTCAAGGTGAACGGCCGCGGCCTGCTGGCCGCGATGCTGCTCGTGCCCGCCTGGCAATGGCCCGCGGTGCCCAGCCTGGCGGAGGTGCCGGCTTGGCTTTGGGAGGATTTCACGCGCCATGTTTTCTATACGCCGCAGGGATTTTGTGCGGTGGGTGACGCGGATGCCTACGGCGCGCACTACCTGCGCCGCCTGGAGGAACTGACCGCGCTCGTCGCGGCCAACCGTTCCCCCGCTGAAACACTCGCCGCGGTCAACGCCTACCTGGCCGGCGCGAATTGCATTCCCCTTTATTTTTCCGCCGGAACACTCCGCCGCCACTACGAGCTGCGCGGCCGGCTGCTGTCGCTGGCTCTCGGCGGCGCCACCCAGCCCAAGCTCCCGGCGCGCGACCGCTCCGGCCGCCGGCTCCGGGTCGGGTTTATCAACCAGCATTTTGGCCCGCAAACGGAGACTTTCACCACGCTGCCGATGTTCGAGCAGCTGGATCCCGCGCGTTTCGAGGTGCGGCTGTTCACGCTGCACGAAACCGGCACGCCGCTCGAGACCTACGCGCGCGGCTGCACCGCCGGTTTCACCGTTTTGCCCGCCGGCGTTCCCGCCCAGCTGGCCGCCCTGCGTGCCGCCGAACTGGACATCGTCGTGTTCGGCACGAATGTCACCGCGGTGATCAACCCGATCACCCAGCTCGCGCTGCACCGCGTGGCCCCGCTGCAGGTCGTCAATAATTCCTCCTGCACCACCACCGGCCTGCCCGAGATCGATCTTTATGTTTCAGGCACCTTGACGGAGACCGCCACCGCCGCCGCGGGTTTCACCGAGCGGCTCGGCCTGCTGCCTGGGCCGGCGCATGCGTTCAACTACGAGGCCGACCAGGCGGCGCCGACGCAGGCCCCGACCCGCGCCGCACTGGGCTTGCCGGACGACGCGGTCGTCTTCGTGTCGGCGGCGAATTATTTCAAGGTCATCCCCGAGATGCGCGCGGCCTGGGCCCGACTGCTCGCGGCGGTGCCGGGCTCGCGCCTGCTGCTGCATCCCTTCAATCCCAACTGGAGCTCGTCATATCCCATCAAGCGCTTTCGCGCGGAGTTTGACGCGGTCCTCGCGAACCATGGCGTCGCGGCCGACCGCCTCGTGCTTTCCACCACGCGATTCCCGTCCCGCACCGACGTACGGGAGCTGCTCCGCGTCGGCGACATCTACCTCGACACCTTTCCGTTCGGCGGCGTGAACTCGCTGGTCGATCCGCTCGAGGCCGGGCTGCCCGTCGTGGCCTGGGAAGGGGAGACCTTCCGCTCCCGCATGGGCGCCGCCCTGCTGCGTGTGCTCGGGCTGGAGGAACTGACCGCCCGCGACGCGGATTCCTATCACGATCTTTGCGTCGGCCTGGCCGCCGATTCCGTCCGCCGGACCGAACTCCGCCAGAGGATTGTCGAGCGCATGGCGCGACTGCCGGTGTTTCTCGACGCGCTCGCGGCGAGTGATGCCTTCGGGGCGCTGTTGGAAAAAGCCCACGAGGAGGTTTTCACGCGCGGCCGGGCCGCTTTCCGGCGTGAGCCGAAGCCGTTGTACGGGCCCGAGGTGGCCTCGCCGGCGCTGCGCCAGGAACGCGGCCGGACGCTGCTGGCCGCCGGCCGGGCGGACCGGGCGACCATGTATTTTCTCACCGCTATCCAAGGCGACGAGCGCAGCGCCTCACTCTGGCACGATCTCGCGCAGGCCCTGCACCAGACCGGTCGGACCGAGGATTCCGTGGCCGCCTTGCAAAGTTGCCTCCGCCTGGATGCCCGCTATCTCGATGGCTGGTTGCTGCTCGGTGAACTGGCCCTGGCGGCGGGTCACCAATCCCTGCTGGCCGATGCCGTGGCCATGACGCGAGAAATCGGGCCGACCAACGCCCGTGTCGCGGACCTCGCCGAGCGCGCGGGCCTGCCGGCCGCGTCCGACTCCGGGAAGCGCATCCTCGTCTACACCGACGATTCCCAATTTGGCGGCGTGGCCATGTACAACGATAGCCTCATGACCGGCCTCATGTCGGCTGGTTACGTGGTGAGCTGTGCCCAAAGTCGTTCCGATTCCCCTTTGGTTGCCCGGCAGCGGGCGCTGGGCGTCATGCACCACTGGATCGCCTACGATACCAAGACGGAGTTCATGAAAACGATGGAGGATGTGGCGGGCGCGCGCCGGCTTCTCGTCGCGGCCCGGCCCGACCTCATCGTGTTCAGCGATTGTTGCCCCGTCTCCAACCTGGCGGCGCGGGATGCGGCAATCGAGCTGGGCATTCCCTATGTCGTGGTGGTCGGCTTTGTCGGCGCCTACCTCGCGGATCGTTTTTCCGGCGTGTTGGGCCGGCTCGCGGCGCAGTACGCGCGGGCGGGGGCTGTCGTGGCGGTCTCGCAGGAGAATCTGTCCGTCCTGCAGTCCCGTTTCGGGCTGGGGCAGCACGCGGGGCGGGTCATTCATTACGGCCGCCCCGAAAATTATTTTACGCCGACGGACCCCGCGCGGCGGACGAAGCTGCGCGCCGAACTGGGCCTGCCCGGCGACGCGATCGTTTGTTTTACTGCCGCCCGGCTCACCGCCGTCAAAGGTTTCCTCTATCAGCTGGCGGCCGCCAAGCGTCTCGCCCAGCAGCCCGGCGGCGACCGGGTGCATTTTGTCTGGGCGGGCGAGGGCGAGCAGCGGGCCGAATTGGAGCGCGCGATCGCCTCGGCCGGTCTCGGCGGCCGCGTGCACCTGCTCGGCCACCGCTGGGATGTGGCCGATTGGTATGACGCCGCCGACATCTTTGTGCTGCCGTCGGAGCTGGAGGGCATGCCGCTGGCGATCATGGAGGCGATGGGGAAAGGCCTGGCGGTGGCCGCCACCGCGGTCAGCGGTATTCCCGAGGAACTTGGTGAAACGGGCTGGTTGCTCCCGGACCCGAAGGTCGATCCGCAGCAGACCATGGCCGAGCTGACGCGCGCGCTTTCCGCGTGGGTGCGCGACCCGGAGCTCCGGCTCAAGGCCGGTCGCCAATGCCACGAGCGCGCTCAGCACTATTTTCGCGAGGAACTCATGCTCCGGCGCACCCTGGAACTTATCACTGACTGCCTGCGGCCGGCGACCGGTGCGCTGGAGGACGAGTCTACCGCTGCGGTGATACCGGTACATTACGCTGCCGCGGTTTGATATCTTCTCTATCATGAACGCTACCCTGGAATCGGCCCCGCCCGTCACTGTTTCCGAATCACCGGACGCCAGCGGCGAATTGTCCCAGTTTATTGCGCAAGTCGCCGGGTTCTTCGGCTGCGATTCGCTCACCCGGGTGGAGTGGACCCAGGCCAATCATGTTCAGCTGGCGCGGCATGCCGCGACCGGTGGCGCGCCGGCCATTCAGGAAACCTGCGCCGTCACCGGGGTGGCCATGCTGCCCGCGGCTGATGCTTCCGTGGCCGGTCTTTTCAATCTGGGCAGCCTTGCACTTCTAAGTGACGCGGAAATTGGCGCGGCCCTGGGCGAGATTCATCGTGTGTCCGCCGGAAATGTCTGGATCACGCTGATGCCCGCACCGGGCCGGGACCGTGCCTGGTGGGAGCAACAGGTGTTTGCGGCCGGCTTTCGTCCCCATCCTGAGGCGACCAATCCTTCACCCGCCAAACTGTCGGGCCAATCCGGCGATCCGGTCATCCTTGTTTTGCAAAAATCACCCGCCGAGGCGCAGCCGGCCGCGGCCCTGCGCCTGGTGCCTGCGGCCGGCCCGGTGACGATTTTGGCGCTGACGGCGGATCCAAAACATCCGTTGTTCTCCAGTTGGTTGAAGGACACTCCTTATCGGGTGGAATTCACCGCCGCGCCGCACGTGGGATTCGAGATTCCGCCGCACATCGACCTCGTGGTGGGCGTGGACTGCTATCATGAGCCTTGGGTGACTCTCCTGCGCAAGGCGGTCGACGCCGGCATCCCCACGTTGATTCTCGCCGACGGCATTCTCGAATATCGCAACACCTGGGAACACCCGCAGCTGGTGCCGGGCGCCCTTTTTCAACCAGTGCTCGGCCACAAGATCGCCTGCCTCGGCCGCTCGCAGGCGCGCATCATCGAGTCGTGGGGCAATCCCACCCAGTGCGAGGTGATCGGGGCGCCGCGCTTCGACGCACTCGCGGGGAAAAAACGGCGGGAGCGTCCGGCGGCCGCGCCATTCCGCGTGCTCGTGATGACGGCGATGACACCTTACTTCACCGATGAACACCACCGGCTGGTCCGGCAGTCCCTGCTCGATCTCCGCGCCGCTTTCAAGCGCGGTGTGACCATCGACGGCCTGCGGGTGGAACCTGTGTGGCGCCTGACCAAGGGCCTCGATCGCGAGATTGGCGTGGACACCCATGTGACCGACCTGACCGGCCGACCGATGGCCGAGGTGTTGCAAAACGTGGACGCCGTCATCACGACCCCATCAACCGCGATGCTGGAAGCGATGCGGTTGGGCCTCCCGGTGGCGGCGCTCGATTATTGCAACGTGCCGGCCTACGTGCAGCCCAGCTGGCGCATCAGTGCGGCGGACCACATCGCGCCCACCCTGAGGGAACTCGTCAATCCACCGGCACCCAAAATTCTTTTTCAGGAGACAACCCTTCACGACTCGCTCGAGTGCGCCTCCCCGGCTGCGCCCCGCCTGCGGGAGCTCGCGAGCCGCATGATCGCGGCCGGACGTGTCGCCCGCGCCGCGGGACGGCCCCTCGAGTTGGCTGCGCGTCTCGTGGAAATCGGCGCGCCGGGTCACCACTTTGTTTCCGCCAAAATTTATCCCAACCACGCGCCGTTTCAGGAAACCGACTTGTCCGCCCTGCAGGTCGAGGTCGGCCACCTGCGCCGCTACGCCGCGGCCCTCGAGCAGGGTCGACCCGCTCCCCGGGAAAATCCCGCGAGTGGCGCCCTGACGATCGTCTGGAAGTCCAAATTGGAAGCGGCGCTGGTTCTGGCGGGTCTGCAACAAAAGCCCGCGGCCCTAAAACTCATGCTGGAAGGCATCAAGGCGGTGGAGGCATCCCCGGATCCCGTGGTCACAATCGAGGCCTTGATCGGGATTTGCACCCACCTCCGCGCGCTCGATGCCGGCCGCGCCCGGTACCTGCTCGAACTCGCGGTCAAGCTGGCGGAACGCCTCGGCCAGGGTGCGTTGCGCGACCGGGCCCGGACGCTGCTGGTGGAACTGCCGGCGTCGGTCGCCGCGTGAACGTTCACCATTTTCCGACATGAAAGTCCCGTTTCTCGACCTCAAGAAAATCGTCGCCCCGCACCGCGAGGAACTGCTGGCGGCTGCGGCGCGCGTGATCGACCGCGGTTGGTTCATCCACGGCCGCGAACACGAGGCCTTTGAACAGGAATTTGCCGCGTATTGCGGGGCGGGCGAGTGTATCGGCGTCGCCAACGGGCTCGATGCACTGACCCTGATCTTCCGCGCGTACCGCGAGCTGGGCCGGTTGCAGGATGGCGACGAGGTGATCGTCCCGGCGAACACCTACATTGCCTCCATTCTGGCCGTGACCGAAAACCGGCTGACCCCCATCTTGGTCGAGCCTGATCCGGTCTCCTACAATCTTGATCCGGTCCGCCTCGAGGGAGCGATCACCCCGCGGACGCGCGCGATTCTCGCCGTGCATCTCTACGGGCAGCTCGCGGACATGCCGGCCATCACCGCCGTGGCGCAGCGTCATGGCCTGCTCGTGGTCGAGGATGCGGCGCAGGCGCACGGCGCCAGCCGGCAGGGCCGCAAGGCGGGCACCTGGGGTGATGCCACGGGTTTCAGTTTTTATCCGGGCAAGAATCTCGGGGCGCTCGGTGACGCGGGCGCGGTGCTGACCGCCGACACGGAACTGGCCCGCACCATCCGCGCGCTGCGCAACTACGGCTCGCACATCAAATACCAGAATCTGTTCCAGGGCCCGAACTCGCGGCTCGACGAGATGCAGGCGGCGTTTCTCCGGGTGCGCTTGCCCCGGCTCGACGCCGAGACGGCCCGCCGTCGGGAGATCGCGGAATCATATCGCGATTCTATCTGCCACCCGCGGGTGGTGCTGCCCGCGGCCGCCGCCGAGCCAGCGGCCCATGTCTGGCATCTCTTCGTGGTCCGGGTTCCGGATCGGGAGTCATTTTATGTCCATCTGGCCACCCAGGGGGTGCAAACGGTCATTCATTACCCGGTGCCGCCCCACCGGCAGCCCTGCTACCCGCAGTTTCACGCGCTTTCCCTGCCGGTGACCGAGACCATTCACCGCGAAGTGCTGTCCCTGCCCATCAGTCCGGCCATGTCGGACGAGGAGGTCGCGACGGTCATTGCGGCGGTCAATGCGTGGCCGGCCGGATCAGCCCGGAATAGGCCTGAAATTCACGAACAAAGGGTGAATTCCGCGGGCGTTGTGCCGATTGGAAACTGAGTTAAACCGCGCTTTTTTTACGTCCCAGCATCCAACCCCACTTCAGCCATGTGCGTGATCCACGAAACCCAACTAACCCAGCGAGCCGACGGGCGCGGGTCATTGGTTGCGATCGAGGGACTGGTGGATGTGTCGTTCGACATCAAGCGGGTCTATTACATCTTTGGTACCAGGCCCGGCGTGCGCCGCGGCTGTCACGCCCACCACCGGACCAACCAGTTTGCGGTTTGTGTCTCAGGCTCCTGCCGCTTCGTGATGGACGACGGGCTGGAGCGGGTGGAGCACCGGCTCTCCGGCAGCGCCGCCGGCCTGTTGATCGAGCCGATGGTCTGGCACGAGATGGATGATTTTTCGCCGGACTGCGTGTTGCTCGTCCTCGCCGATGCGCTTTACGACCGGGCCGATTACATTGCCGACTACAATCAGTTTCTCGCGCTGGCCCGCGCCCGGCACGGTGACCTGCACCGCCTGACGGCCTGACCGCCGGCGGCCGGCCCGCCGGGATTATTTTCATGAATGACGAATTGACGACGCTCAAGCGGATGGCCGACTTGGTTTACAAGTGCCAGGAAGACGGCGCCATTCGCGCGCTCGAACCCCAGGTCCGGCAGATTCTCGCGGTCTTCCGCGTGCTGGGCACCCGGATCACCGAGGCGGGCGACTGCCCGCAGATGGATTTCTATTACAGCCGCTTCGCGCGCTTTTTCCGCGACTGGCTGGGCGGCAAGATCGGGCCGCGTCCGTCGATGGACGAGGCGTGCGCCTTCTACGACCTGCTCTACATGATGAAGTGGCGCTCGATCAGTGAGCCGATCGACCTGACGCCCTTCAACGCGGATGTCGTCGAGCCCTTTGTCGCCTTCGTGCGCAGGCTGCCGTGGCGGGACGAACCGGAGAACCGGGTCGTGCCCAGCGGCCGCAGCCCCGCGCGCCTGGCCTATCTCATCGGTTGGGACAACCTCTCGAGCAGCAACGCCTGCGCCCGGGTCACCTGGACCACCATCCTTGGTCACCTCGCGCAGCGGCCGGATACGGGTTCGGTCGTGGTCTATTGTGCGATCCCGCCGAAGGCCGATGTCATCGAGGCGGCGCGCAAGGCGTCGGTCGAGCTGAAGGTCATGTGGCGCAATGGCAGCCACGAGGCG
>Ga0302322_100005109_pt1 | contig 11500 bp, 11 predicted proteins | sample Fen_T0_2_FD_203757 | JGI IMG/M metagenome (GOLD analysis project Ga0302322, IMG submission 203757) | Peat permafrost microbial communities from Stordalen Mire near Abisko, Sweden - Fen_T0_2 | ecosystem: Environmental > Terrestrial > Soil > Wetlands > Permafrost | place: Sweden: Abisko... | reverse complement strand
CAGAACACCGCGTCGACCCACTTGATGCCTTGCGCGCGCACCTGCGCAACCAGGTCGCCGGTATGATCGACCACGTGGTCGGCGCCCAGTTCGCGGCACCAGCGCACCGATTCCTGGCGCGCGGCGGTGGCGATCACCTTCTGCATGCCGACGTGCTTGGCCAGCTGGATCGCGATCGACCCCACCCCGCCGGCGCCGCCGACGATCAGCACCGTGCGCCCGGCGTGCGCGCCGGTGGCGGAGATGCCGAGGCGGTCGAACAGCCCCTCCCAGGCGGTGATGGTGGTCAGCGGCAAGGCGGCAGCCCGGGGGAAGTCCAGCGAGACGGGCTTCAGCCCCACGATGCGCTCGTCGACCAGGTGGTACTCGCTGTTGGCGCCGGGGCGGATGATGCTGCCGGCGTAGTACACCGCGTCGCCCGGCATGAACAGGGTGACCTCCGGCCCCACCGCCACCACCGTGCCGGCGGCATCCCAGCCGAGCACGCGCGGCTTGGGCTCTTCCACGGTCTTGGAGACCCGCACCTTGGCGTCGAGCGGATTGACCGAGATCGCTTCGACCTTGACCAGCAGATCGCGGCCGCTGGCCGCCGGGGTCTCGAGCTCGACATCGATCAGGGATTGCGGGTCGCTGATCGGCAGGTACTTGGTAAGGGCGACGGCCTTCATGGAATGGTCCTTGCAATGGCGCACTGCGCGCGTAGGTTGGCCTGCCAGTGTAGACCATGAGGCGCGCTACAATCACCCGGAGAAATGGTAATGACTCAAGTAATGAAATCCACCGCCGCGTCCCGCCCGCGTCCCGCGCCTGTCGCCTCCCTCCGGCTGCTGGCCGCGGCATTGCTGCTGGCCGCCGGCGCCGCTGCCCAGGCGCAGGCCTACCCGAGCCGTCCGATCCACCTGCTGGTAGGCCTGGCGCCGGGCGGCGGCACGGACATCATCGCGCGCCTGGTCGCGGCGAAAATGGGGGAAGGCCTGGGGCAACAGGTGCTGGTCGAAAACCGCGTCGGCTCCGGCGGGCTGATCGCCGCCGAGACCGCGGCCAAGGCCACGCCGGACGGCTACACCCTGCTGTTCGGCGCGATTTCCTACAGCGCGATTTTCGCCTCCCTGTACAAGAAGCTGCCCTACGACCCGGTCAAGGACTTCGCGCCGATCTCGCTGGTGGCGACCTTTCCGAACGTGCTGGTGGTCAACCCGGCCCTGCCGGTGAAAAGCGTCGCCGAGCTGCGCGCCTGGGCCAAGGACCACCCCGGCAAGCTCTCCTACGGCTCCTCGGGGGTGGGCAGTTCGTTGCACCTGTCGATGGAAATGCTCAAGGCTATGACCGGGCTGGACGCCGTGCACGTGCCCTACAAGGGCGGCGCGCCGGCCACCGCCGACCTGATGGGCGGGCAGATCCAGGCAATGTTCGACAACCTGCCGGGGCAGATCGCCTACATCAAATCGGGGCGTACCCGCGCGCTGGCGGTCACCACCATCAAGCGCAACCCGCAACTGCCCGACGTGCCGACCATGGTGGAGGCGGGCGTGCCGGGGTTTGAAGTCAATGTCTGGTACGGCATCATGGCGCAAGCCGCCACCCCCAAGCCGATCATCGACAGGCTCAACGCCGAGATCGTCAAGGCGCTGAACTCGCCGGAGGTGAAGGAGCGCATGGCCAAGGAAGGCGCCGAGCCCATCCCCGGCACGCCGGCCGAGTTCGCCGCCTTCCAGAAAAGCGAAGTGGCGAAGTGGGCCCAGGTGGTCAAGGACTCCGGCGCCACCGCCGATTGAGCGACATCCGAAGCCACAAGAAGATTGAAAAAGAGAACAGGAACAAGAATGGCGATGAACCGCAGTTCCGCCCTGCAGCGCGCCGCGCGACATTTCGACGATGGCCAGTTCATTGCCGACCTGGCGCGCCGGGTCGCGGTGCGCACCGAGAGCCAGGTGCCCGAGCGCCGCCCGGCGCTCGCCGAGTATCTGCAAAACGAGATGCGCCCGGCCTTCGAGCGCATGGGCTTTACCGTGGCGCAGCTCGACAACCCGTCGCCGCAAGGCGGCCCTTTCATGGTGGCCGAGCGCATCGAGGGCGCGGCGCTGCCGACCATGCTTTCCTACGGCCACGCCGACGTGATCCGCGGCCTGGAAGGGCAATGGCGCGCCGGCCTCTCGCCCTGGGACCTGAAGCAGGAGGGCGAGCGCTACTACGGGCGCGGCAGCGCCGACAACAAGGGCCAGCACTCGATCAACCTGGCGGCATTGGCGAGCGTGCTGGCCGAGCGCGGCCGCCTCGGCTTCAACGCCAAGTTCCTGATCGAGACCGGCGAGGAGCTGGGCTCGCCCGGGCTTGCCGAATTCTGCGCGCGCGAAAAAGAGCATCTCAAAGCCGACGTGCTGATCGCCTCCGACGGGCCGCGCCTCTCTGCGGCGCGCCCCACCTTGTACCTGGGCTCGCGCGGCGCGATCAACATGGACTTCACGGTCAGGCTGCGCGAGGGGGCGCATCACTCGGGCAACTGGGGCGGTCTGCTCGCCAACCCCGGGGTGATGCTGGCCCATGCGCTGGCCTCTATCATCGATCGTGATGGCAAGGTGCTGGTGCGCGAGCTGCTGCCCGCGTCGATTCCGGCTTCGGTGCGCGCGGCGCTGGCCGACTGCGCGGTGGAACCGGGAGCGGATGAACCTTCGATCGACGATGCCTGGGGCGAGCCCGGCTTCTCGCGCGCCGAGAAGGTCTACGGCTGGAACACCTTCGAGATCCTGGCCTTCAAGACCGGCAACCCGGAGAACCCGGTGAACGCGATACCCGGCGTGGCCAGCGCGCATTGCCAGATCCGCTTTGTCGCCGGCACCGACCCGGCCAGTTTTGTTCCGGCGCTGCGCCGCCATCTGGATGCGAACGGGTTCGGCATTGTCGAGGTGGCGCAATCGGACAAGAGCTTTTTCCACGCCACCCGGCTGGACCCGGATTCGCCCTGGGTGCGCTGGGCGGTGGACTCGATCACCCGGACCATGGGCGCCAAGCCCGCGGTGCTCCCCAACATCGGCGGCTCGCTGCCCAACGAATGCTTCGCCGACATTCTCGGCCTGCCGACCTTGTGGGTACCGCACTCCTACGCCGGCTGCTCGCAGCACGCGCCCAATGAGCACGTACTCGAGCCGATCTTGCGCGAGGGCCTGGCGATGATGACCGGGCTGTTCTGGGACCTGGGCGAGCAGGCGCCGGCGCACTGAGCGCGGCCGGCGCGGCAAGCAGACCTGAGGGGAACGCCGGTGAAAACTTTCGGGCGGACGGGCTTCACCCTGATCGAGCTGATGATCAGCCTGGCGGTGCTCGCCATCCTGGCGGTGATGGTCAACCACATCGCCGAGATCATGGATACGCGCGCGCGCGAGCAGCAGCTTTACTCCGCGGTGCGGGCGCTGCGCGGCGCGATCGACGCGCACAAGCGCGCCTATGACGCCGGTCGCATCGCCCCGCTGCCGGGCGCCAGCGGCTATCCGAAGAGTCTGCAGGTGCTGGTCGACGGGGTCGACGACGCGCTCGATCCGAAACACGGCAAGCTGCATTTCCTGGACCGCATCCCGCGCGACCCGATGGAGCGCAACAGTTCGATACCGGCCGCCGAGACCTGGGCGCTGCGCAGCTACGCCAGCGACGCGGGCAGTCCGCGCCCGGGCGACGACGTCTACGACGTGCATTCGCGCTCGCCCCGCAGCGGCCTGAACGGCGCGCCCTACGCGCTATGGTAGCCATGCCCGTCAAGCCCCTCGATGGTCGCGTGCCGGGTCGCGCCGGGTCGCGCGGATGCGGCCCGGCGCGACCTGCCGCGCCAGGGTGCGGGGCCTTCCACCACGCGCCGATGCGGCGCGGGACCTTGCACCACGCGCCGATGCGGCGCGGGACCTTCCGCCACGCGCCGCGGCAGCGCGGCTTCATCTACATGGCGCTGGTGGTGTTCTTCGGCATATTCGCCATCTTCGCCGGCTCGGCGATGATTTCCGGCGGCATACTCCAGCGCCGCAACGCCGAGGAGCAGCTGATCTACGTCGGCGGCGAGTTCCGCAACGCGATCAAGAGCTACTACGATGCCGGCGCCGCCCTGCCGCCGGGCGCCTCGCGCTACCCGGCGCGCCTGGAAGACCTGCTGGCCGATCCGCGCGTCCCCGAGTTGCGCCGCCACTTGCGGCAGATCTATTCCGACCCGCTCACCGGCCGCCCGGCCTGGGGCACCGTGCCGGCGCCCGACGGCGGCATCATGGGGGTCTACAGCCTTTCGCCGGCCAAGGCGGTGAAGATGTTCGCCTTTCCGCCCGAGTTCAAGGCTTTTGAGGGCAAGACCAGGATTGCCGACTGGGTGTTCGCCTATCCGCCGCCGCTGCTGCCCGATCTGCCAGCGGCCTTGAGCCCGGCACAGCCCGGCGCCGCGCCCGCGGCCTCGGGGGCGCCTGGCGCCACGCCCGGGGCCTTGGGAGCACCTGGCGCCACCCCCGCGGATACACCAGCAGAACCGCAAACGGCAAGCCCGCCGCCACCACCGGCGGCGCCGCAACCGCTTGCGCCGCCCTCCAAGCTGCCCAGCCTGGAAGAGCTGCTGCCCAAGGAATAGGCCGGCGCGCGGCGGTGCCGGTGCTGCTAGGCGAGCGCCTCGATGCGCTCGATCATCGCCTGCGGATGGCGATAGGCATTGTTGTGGTCGATCCGGATCAAGGTCCCGCCCTGATCCGCCACAAAAGCCGGAAAGCCACTGACACCGGCGCGGGCCATCAGGGCGCGTGCCTGGCTGATCCATAGCTTGGTCGCCTGCGCATGCGCCGCGCTTTGCATGGTGGCGGAGAATGCACCGGGGTCCAGGCCGGCGGCAACGGCCACCGCGCTGAGCACCGCCATGTCGGAGAGATCCCGCCCATCCACATAGTGGGCGCGCTGGATGGCCTCGACCAGGCCGAGGCGCTGCGCGGGCGCGGCCACCGCGATGGCCGCGATCACCGGCACCGACCACAGCGTGACCGGCAGGCTGGCATCGCCGATCCGCGCCAGGTAAGCGGCGCCGAACGGCACCCCGGTCAGTTCGGCGATGCGCCGGTCGGAACTGACGATATGCGCGCGCATCCCGGGCGCGATGCTCACCGGCTCGGGGAACAGGGCGCCCGGCCAGAGTTGCAGCGTGACCTTGGGCGGCAGGCGTTGCGCCAGGGTGTGTACCAGGTGGGAGGCGCCGTAGCACCAGCCGCACAGGGGATCGAATATGTAATGCAGGTCCATGATCAAGGCATCGCAGGGAAACAGGAAACTGGCGGCGCGCCGGCCGGGTGAGCCTAGCCTATCGTCGGGACCGCTCCGGGAATTCAGCCCGCGGGGACCCGGCACCTGGCCTGGACACCCTGGGAAAGGGCTTGCCCGCTCCCGGCGACCGCCTCTGCCTGCGATTGTGCGCCTGCCGCGGCCCGGTGGCGTAGGGCAGCAAAAAATAATTGTAAGGAATCGGCCCGCCGCGCGACTAATCGACGATTACCCGGCATAGCCACGCGGCATTGCGCTTGCCGCGTGGCTATGCCGGGATCAAGACCGGCGCCGGCACTCTGGCCGGACCTCTACATTTTTCCATTTCAGGAGCATCAACATGAACAAACTGCTGACGATTGCAACCGCCCTTTGCCTGGCCGCCGCCTCCGGTGCCTACGCCGCCGACGACATGATGAAAAAGGACCCCATGGCCAAGGACGGCATGGCCAAGGACAGCATGGCCAAGGACGGGATGGCGAAGGACGCCATGGCCAAGGACGGGATGGCGAAAGACTCCATGGCCAAGGACATGTCCAAGGATGGGATGGCCAAGGACCACATGGGCAAAGACGCGATGGCCAAGGACGAGATGAAGAAATAGGCCCCGCCTCGCACTTGGGAATGCCCCGTGCGTGGCGCTGCGTCGTGCCTGGTGCTGCGCGCCTGGGGCTGCGCCGTGCTTGCGACTGCGCCGTGCTTGCGACTGCTGCCGGCCGGAGCGGCCGCCAGCGGCCGGGCCGGAAGGCTGTGGGCCCCGGGCGCACAGTCCGAGGACGGCCGGGCCAGGCACGCGCGGGCCCGGCTCGCTGCGGCCCCGCCCTATTCGCCGCTGTTCTATTCGGCCTTGGCGCCCGGTTCCGGCGCCGGTGGCAGCGCCTGCCGATCCTCTTCGGCCAGCGCTTCCGGATACTGCCGGGCCGCGGCGCGCAGCCAGTGCATCTGGGTGCGCATGCGCCGGCAGGCGCCGCAGATCGCCAGGTGCAGGGACAGGCCGATGCGCTGCGGCAGGCGCAGCGGCCGGTCCATGCCGTCGGAGATCAGGCGGCTGGCGTCCTTGCAGGTGAGCATGATTCGATTATGCGTCAATCGGGCGCACTTAACGCTGCCCGGCAAACCAGCGCTGGTTCAGGCATTCGCGCAGGCGCAGGCGCGCGCGATACAGCAGCACCCAGTAGTTGGCGTCGCTGATCGCCAGCTCGGCACAGATCTCCTCGCTGGATAGTCCGGTGACTTCGCGCAGGTAGAACACCTGGGCGGTATTGGCAGGCAGCCCGGCCATGCAGCGCTCCAGCACCTCGAAAAAACGCCGCTGGCACAGGGCCTGCTCGGGATCGCCCCAATCGGCGCCCGGGTCGACCCAGTGTCCGTCGGGATGGAACAGGGCATCGACCTCCTCCGCGGGGCCCGCATCGGCATCGATTGCGCCGACCGGATCGCGGCGCGACTTGCGGATGCAATCGACGATCTTGTGCTTGAGTATGCCGATCAGCCAGGTGCGTGGCGTGGCCGCGTTCGCCCCTGCGTGATCCGCGACCGGCGTACCCGGCCGCGCCGGCCTTGCCGCCGCGCCGCGAAACTCGGCCAGACCCTGGCAGGCCGCTTCCAGGGTGTCCTGCACGGCGTCCTCGGCAAGCGCGTGATCGCGCAGATGGAGCATGGCGAACTTCAATAGCGGGGTGCGATGCGCGTCCAGTTCAGCGACATTCATGCTCACCTCCATGATTCTGTTCCCGCCCCTTTGCGCTCGCCTGCACGACAACTCTCCGGCCGCAAGGATTGCGCAGCCCGGCCATTGGCGCAAGTACGTAGATACCGCAATCCCCGAGGTGATATCGCGACCATGGAATGGTCGAGTTTACGGGTCGAGGGCCTGGGGCCTGGGGCCCGGGGTCCGCGGGGCGGCAGCCGGGCAAGCGCAATCTGCGAGCCGGCCCGCGGAGCGGCGGAAAGAACCGTTGCGGGAGCGGCCGCGCGTCTACAGGCCCGGCAGGCGGGCCCCCGGCCTCAGGTCAGGCGGCGCGGATTGACGTTGAGCACCATCCAGTAAAGCTGCAGCTGGGCGACCGCCTTGATGAAAGCATCGAGTTCCACCGGCTTGCGGATGTAGCTGTTGGCGCCGTTGCGATAAGAACGAAGTACGTCCTCATCCTGAGCCGAAGAAGTGAGCACCACCACCGGCAAGGCCGCGGTGGAAGGCTCGTGGCGGATTTTCTCCAGAACCTCGAATCCCGACAACTTGGGCATGTTCAGGTCCAGCAGGATCAGGGCCGGCAGCTTTTCGGGATCACGATTGACGTATTCGCCGCGCGCCCACAGGTAGTCGAGAGCGGCGACCCCGTCGCCGACCACGATCAACTCGTTACCCAGATGCGCTTTTTCGAAGGCAATCTTGGTCAGCAACTGGTCGTCCGGATTGTCTTCAACCAGCAGTATGGGGCGGCGATCCACGGCGGTTTTTTCCATTTATGATTTCTGGACAGGCTGGCCTGCAATTTCTTAAGGGACTACCGATCAAGCCGGCTGCGCCCTCGCCCAGGTCTCGCACCCCCGGTTCCAGAGTGGAACCGGCCTCACGGCCTTGGATTGCGGAACTTGTTCAGCGGGCTGGTTCAGCGATTCCTGGACTTGTTCAGCGTTGCATCTAGTATATCCCCGCGGCGACCGGCACGCCAATCGGATGGTCGCCCGAGGCCACGCCACCGGTGCGAAACCCGGCCGGTGGCGTGCCTGCGCGTCCAATTGTCACCCAATTGTCAATAATGTTTAAACGCTGCTCCACCCTCTTCCAGGGGGGAACTTTGCTGCTACCATCGACCGCTTGAAAGCCGCGTAGCTACGCGGATACTTCATGCCGGAGGCGGCAAACCCCATGTCCAACACCATTGATGTGCTCGGCTTCACTCAGGTGTTCCGCACCCTGCTCAAGAGCGAGCAGGAGGTGGAGCCCCGCGTAGCCGTTCCTGCGCTCAAGGTGCCGCCACGGTTCCTGCCCGAAGATGTCGAGCGCGCATTCGAGGACGGCGAATTCCGGGTCTACTACCAGCCCAAGGTGCTGGCCAGCACCGCCGAGATCGTCGGTGCCGAGGCGCTGCTGCGCTGGCAGCATCCGGAGTTCGGGGTGCTGGCGCCGAGCTTTTTCATCCCTGGCATGGAAACCTCCGGCCTGATCCATGAAGTCGGCGCCTGGGTGCTGCGCCGGGTCAGCGAACTGAACATGGCGATCAGCAGCAAGATCAGCAACCCGGCGTGGAACATCGCGGTCAATGTCTCGCCGGTGCAGTTCGGCAACCCGGCCTATCTGCGCGCGATGCTGCGCGCGGCCAAGTCGCTGAACCTGCCGAACCAGTTGCTCGAGATCGAGCTGACCGAGACTGCGGTGCTGGAAAGCTTCAACCAGGCCGCCGAGCTGATGGCGCTGATCCGCGACTACGGCGTAACCATTGCGATCGACGATTTCGGGGTCGGCTTCAACTCGATCAGCCACCTGGCGCGGCTGCCGATATCGGCCGTCAAGATCGACGGCAGTTTTGTCGCGCGCCTGGAAACCTCCGAGGTGGACCGCAAGATCATTGCCTCCCTGATCCGTCTTGCCCATGACCTGGGAATGAAGACGGTCGCCGAGGGCGTGGAGACCGTCGCGCAGGCGCAATTCCTGCTCGACAACAACTGCCAGTTGTTGCAGGGCTACCTGTTCGGCCGCCCGGTGCCGCAGGATGAGTTCGTGGCGCGCCTGCCGGTGCACTGACCCGCGTCCCGGGCCCGGCCGCCGTATCGCATGCCAGTTGGCGCCGCGCGCGGTGACGCGGGACGCTGAATGGCGCGCGGCGCTGCGGGCCACCTGATGCGTTGCGCGGTAGCGCGGGGCACCTGATGGGTTGCACGGAATCGCGGGGCACCTTGCGAGGTAACGCGAGCCATCTGACCACATTGCGCGCCGATGCCGGCCGTCCTGCTATGTCCCACGGCAATGCGGACCTCCCGGCACGTCGCGCGGCAATCCGGGCCACCCGCGCGTTCAGGTTGCGCGCCGACACCAGCGCCCGTCCGGCATGCCGCGCCGCTGCATCCGCCTGCCTTCGATTACCATGCGGATTCCCCGTTTTCGCACGGTCTTCCATCGATGCAAGTTTTCCACGGCCTCACCGTTCTCGACCTGAGCCAGGGCATCGCCGGCCCGGTGGCCGCCGCCATCCTGGCGCGCCAGGGCGCCAACGTGATCAAGATCGAGCCGCCGCGCGGCGACTGGATCCGCCAGGTGGGCGCGAGCCGCGAGGGCATGTCGGCCAATGCGATCGCCGGCAACCTGGGCAAGCGATCGTTGGCGGTCGATGCGGCCACCCCGGCCGGCCGCGAGGTGGTGCTGCGCCTGGCCAAGAGCGCCGATGTGGTGATCGAGAACTTCCGCCCCGGGGTGATGCAAAAGCTCGGTCTGGACTACGCGGCGATCGCCGCGCTCAACCCGGGCGCGATCTACTGCTCGATCTCCGGCTTCGGCACCTCCGGCCCCTGGGTCGGCAAGGCCGCCACCGATTCGGTGTTGCAGGCCTACACCGGCATGGCCGCGCTGAACGCGGCGCCCGGTGGCCCGCCGCGCCGCTTCGGTATGTACGTGCCGGACAATATCTCCGCGCTGTATGCGGCGCAGGCGATCGGCGCCGCCCTGTATGCGCGCGCCACCAGCGCCAAGGGCATAGGCCGGCATCTGCAGATCACCCTGGCCGAGAGTTGCGCCGCGTTCCAGACCGCGCCCATGGTCGATGCCTTCCTGTTCAGCAACCCGGCGGCGAAACGACCCGCGGTGGCGCCATCGAGCGAGTTCCAGACCGCCGACGGCTGGGTGGTGGTGGCCTGCCTGGATGACGCGATGTTCCGCCGCCTGGCGGCGGCGCTCGGTCATCCTGAATGGAGCAATGACGCGCGCTACGCCAGCAACGATGCTCGCTGTGCCCACGTTGCCGAGATCAACCGGATGGTCGGCGAAATACTCTCCAGCGACAGCGCGGCCGCCTGGCTGGACAAGCTCGAGCAAGCCGACGTGCTGTGCAGCCCGATCAACGACTACCCGGCCCTGCGCGCGCATCCGCAAATGCGCCACACGCGATCTTTTGATGACATCGAGCAGGCGCCCTACGGCATGCTCAGCGTGCCGCACCTGCCGGCCAGCGGGCGCGCGATAGTCCCGGCGCCGCGGGTCGGCGAGCACAGCGCGGTGATCCTGATCGAGGCGGGCTACAGCGCCGAGGAGATCGACGAACTGATCAGCGCCGGCGTGGTGCTGGCGCCGCAGGAGTAAGCATGCGCGCCCTGCTGTGCCGCCAGAACTGCGAGTGGGACGAACTGGAAATCGCCGATGTCGCGCCGCCCCCCATGATGACCATGGGCGTGCGCATCGCGGTCGAATACGCGAGCGTGAGTTTCGCGATGAGCCTGCAGGTGGCCGGGCGCTACCAGCGCACTTACCCGCTGCCTTTCACGCCGGGCACCGAGGTCGCTGGCGTGGTGCAGGAAGTGGCCGCAGGCGTGACCCAGGTCAAACCTGGCGACCGCGTACTGGCCATCGTCGACTGGGGCGGCTTGGCCGAGCAGGTGGTGACGCCGGCCTACACCGTCTATCCGGTGCCCGACGGCCTGCCGCTCAATCCCGGCATCCACCTGCCCAATGCCTATGGCACGGCCTGCGGCGCGCTGGAATGGCGCGGCAAGCTGATGCCCGGCGAGACCCTGCTGGTGCTGGGCGCGGCCGGCGCGGTGGGCTCGGCGGCGGTCGAACTCGGACGGGTGCTCGGCGCCCAGGTGATCGCCGCCGCCAGCAGCGAGCAGAAGCGCTCCTTCGCCCTGCAGCACGGCGCCCACCAGGCGGTGTCTTACGAGGACATGCGCGAGGCCGTCAAACAGGCCACCGGCGGCGAGGGCGCCGACCTGGTCTACGACCCGGTGGGCGGCAGCGCCTTCGACACTGCTCTGCGCTGTGTCGCCACCTTCGGGCGCATCGTCACCCTGGGCTACGCCAGCGGCACGGTGCCGCAGGTGCCGGCCAATCTGCTGCTGGTGAAAAACATCGCGGTGATCGGCCACAACATGGGCCTGTATTACGGCTGGGGCCCGGTGGATCAGCGCGCGCTGTATGAAGAGCGGATGCGTGCCATGATGGACGACCTGTTCACCTGGACCCTCGAAGGCCGGCTGCATCCGCATGTCTCGCACTGCCTGCCGCTCGCGGAATTTCGCG
>Ga0302322_100005108_pt1 | contig 11500 bp, 8 predicted proteins | sample Fen_T0_2_FD_203757 | JGI IMG/M metagenome (GOLD analysis project Ga0302322, IMG submission 203757) | Peat permafrost microbial communities from Stordalen Mire near Abisko, Sweden - Fen_T0_2 | ecosystem: Environmental > Terrestrial > Soil > Wetlands > Permafrost | place: Sweden: Abisko... | reverse complement strand
CAGTGCCTGCGAGAAACGTTCCGACTGGAAGGCCGCTGGCGACGCCTTTGCCCGGGCTGGCGCGCACGAGGATGCGGCCCGCGTGTACCTAGCGGGTGGACACTTCGCCCAGGCCGGCCAAACGCTATTGCGTCTTGCTGATGGCAACCAGCCCGGCGCGGCGGCCGGCCGAAAAGGGATACTCCTCAAAGCCGCGATCTGCTTTTCCCGCGCCGGCGACGTCGCGCAAGCGGTCCAGATATTCCTCGAGGTGGGCGAGCGGCGCCGAGCCGTGGAGCTGCTAGCGTCGGTGGGCGATAGTGTCAATGCCTCTCGCATCGAAGCGGATCGGACGGGCCACGTGCAATTGGCGGGCTACGCCTCGCCCAAGGCCATCCGAGCGGACGAGGTCCTGGAAACCGCCCGCCGGTTGGAATCCGCCGGCAAGCACGAGGCGGCCATGGAAACCTACGCCCAGCACAAGCAATGGGCCGACGCCGCACGCCTCGCCTGCGCCCTGGGCAAGATCGAACGGGCGGCAGGCTACTACGCCGAGGCCGCCATGCCGTTCGAGGCCGCCGAGTGCTACTTGCAATGCCGGAACCGGGAGCGCGCGCTGGCCAGTCTTTGGCTGGTGACACCCACCCACCCGCGCTATCGCCGGGCCTGCCTGGAGGCCATTCGCATCTGCGCCGATCGCTCGCAACTGTCGTTCGACCTTGAACACCTGGTGACGCCGTTCGTGAACACGGATCCAGCAAGCGACGAGGAGATTGACGCCTTCTACGCCCTGGCGCTGCTCTTTGAATCCAACCAGTCCTTTGAACTCGCGGCAGGCTGCTACCGGCGGATTCTTGCCAGGCGGCCAGGTTACCGGGACGTGGAAGCCAGGCTGGGCGCCACCGTGGCTGAAGATCGCGGGGCATCGGCCAAGGACTTCGAGCGCATTGTGGAAGAAGAGCAGGTTTTCAGGGACGCTGTCCGGCGCCACGTTACGCCCGTGGTGTCACCTGCGTGGCCGCCCGAACCTGACATGTCCCCCGACTTGCCCGACTTGCCCGGCCTACCCGGGCTTCCTGATTTGCCTGATTTGCCACCGCTGCCGCAACCAGCGCGCGGCCCCCAGGCCGCGACACCAACCCGCCACGTGGACATCTCGGGCATGCCCATGGCCGAGGGGGGGCTGTTGCGCGAAGGCGTCGTCATCGGCGAGCGCTACCGGCTGGAAAAGAAGATCGGCCAGGGCGGCATGGGGGCTGTATTCAAGGCCTTCGATCTAGATCTCGGCGAAACCATTGCCATCAAGTTCTTGGCCGCGGGCCTTGTGGACAACGAAGTGCTTGGGCGTTTCAAGCAAGAGGTGTCCCTGTCCCGGCAATTCACCCATCCCAACGTCATCCGCATGTACGACCTGGGCGGCTTTGGCGACAACAAGTACATCACCATGGAACTCTTGGAGGGCGAGGATCTGGGAGCCGTCCTGAAACGCGGGCCCATTCCCTTCGACCAAGCCATCGCCCTACTCATCCACGCCTGCAATGCGCTTCAGATCGTGCACGACCACGGCGTGGTCCACCGCGACGTCAAACCCGACAACTTCTTCCTTTGCAAGAACGGCGTGCTCAAGGTCATGGACTTCGGCATCGCTAAAAGGCAGAGCGCCAGCAAGGGGCTGACCCGCGCCGGAATGATGGCGGGAACCCCGCAATACATCGCGCCCGAACAGGCCAGCGATTTCGGCAACGTCACCCACCTGGCCGACATCTACGCCTTGGGATGCATCGCCTACAGAATGCTGACCGGACAGGTCCCCTTCGACGCCGACGACGTCATGAGGATCTTGCTCGCGCACATGTCGCAAGCACCGGCCCCACCGCGCACCCTGAATCCAGCCATTCCCGTGGATCTTGAGACTATCGTCCTGCAACTTTTGGCCAAACGGCCCGAGGATCGGGTGCAAAGCTGCCGAGAGCTGTCTGCCCTTCTGTCGGCCATGTTCCCCCGCTCGTAGTACCCCACGCCGTCACGCCTGTCTCGCCCGGGCCACGCGAGTGATGAGATCCTCCACAACCCGGTTCTTGGCGAAGGGGTTGAACGTTAGCGGTGTGACGGGCGCGAACGCGATGGCGCTGCCGAGCTTGTGAGGGCGGACGAGCCGCAAGGTGATTCGCTGGGGATTCGTTAGCAGCGATTTCTCCACACCCGCGATCTCTGCCAGCTGGATTCTCTCCTCGTCTCTGCCCTTTTTGACCATCAGATAGTCGCCGCAGTCGTAGACCCGATCTGCCAGCTTCCAGTACAGCCGCTTCGCCATTGCGTAACCCACCAGGGACAGGCCGAACGGAACCAGCAGGAAAATCAGCCTTGGCTGGTCAGGCCTGGCGAACAGAACGGAGGTCGTACTGATGGCGAGGATCCCGAACCAGAACATGGGGAGAGTCCACTTGTAGAACCCGGTCAGGCGCGATGAAATCTGCTGCATCAGGATTGGTCAGCCTACTACACGCGTTGCCATTACCCCACCGGGCCCTGCTCAAGACGGGTCCATTTATGGACACGTCTTGAGTGTGCAAGGATTGCGTTGACACGACAACTGATTCATCTAGTCTCGCCGAGTCTCGACGGATTGCTTATCGTCGTAGGCCAGACCAGCCAGACTAGAAGGAATGGAGGATTAGTTAATGGCACATGCATCAAGCGGTTCGGGCCACGTAGTCGTGAACCCGGGGGCCCCTTCGGGGGGAATCCGGGCGGTCCTTAGTAATTTCGATGTGGACTCAGACCACCTCAAAGCCGAGCACACGGCGTTCCTGAGCAAGCGCGTGCTACCTCTGATAAGCGGCAAGTCATCGCGTGTCTGGCTGCGAGGTGAGGCCAGCCATACTGGTTCCGCTGCGCACAACCTGGAGCTATCCAACCACCGAGCAGCCAAGGTTGCCGACTATCTCGTGAGTCTGGGCTACCCGCGGTCGAACATCGTGTCCGAGGGGGTCGGCGACTCCCTCGCTGGGCCAAGACGGGCTGAGAACGCAGAAGCGCGTGCCGTCTCCATCCTGGCGTCTGCCTTGGCAACCATTCCCACGCGCCCCCCGGCGCCTCCGATCCCCATCCCGGTGACCCGACCGCGGAACACCCATTTCAAGATCCAAGCCTTGGGTAGCATTTCCGGCGGCCTAGGGCCGGCGCAGATCGACAACGTCTACTTTCACATCTGGGATGTCACGAACTCGGTCTCCGGCATCTACCACTACGAGGGTGGGGGCTTCGGCAAGGGGTTCAAGCTTTCCGTGTCCTGCACGTTGAAAGGTCCGTGGAACGATATGACCACCACCGGGCCGATGTCTGTCGATGAGTTCGGCGGCGCCGCACGCTGGACCTCGGGAGGCGCCGCATTCTGGACGTGGAACTACCTCAACCTGATGGCACTGCCACGCCGGATCGCCACGGCACCCAGGTCCATGTCGCTCCAAACGGGATTCACCGTAGGCCTGGGTGTCGGCAGTTCCGTAGGCGCACTCATCCTGCTCTCCGCGGGGCCGTTCAGTGGGCCGTAGGCTCCAGAACCAGCCGCCGATGGTCCGCTTCGACTAGCGCGAGACAGGAATGGACGAGCACCCGAACAGCGGCGGCCCAGGTAAGTTCGTCACGAGGATCGCCTGGCTGCTCATCGGCTTGTCGATCCTTGTAACGATCGTCGCGATTGCCCAGTGTGTGGCCTTCCTGCATACCCTCGCGACGATCGCGAGCATTCACCAAGGGTCACCGCTGGTTGGGCTGACAACCACGACCCTCCTCGCGCTGCTGGCCCGCGTGGCTCTCGCGGGAACATTTCTCGTGGTCTCGATTGGACTGCTGAAACGATGGCGATGGGCTCGCCGCGCTTTCTTGGCGCTGGCGACGGTGGGGCTGGCATCAAACGCGTATGGACTCGTGGTCGCTTTGTCCTCCATCTCGTCCATGCCGCTGCCCGAGGACGCGGCGGCGCCGGAGATCTGGATCGTCCGCATTTCCATGGTTCTGAGCATCACCTATCCCATCGCCGCGTGTCTCTTCCTGGGGTGGCTCATGGGCAAGTTCATGTCGCGCTCCTTGCGCCAGGAGTTCGGTCCGGGAACGCGCGATTCAAGTTGAGCGCAAGGCTGCCGGGAGCTGTCTGCTATTTGTCGGCCCTGTTCCCCCGCTCGTAGACTACGCTTGCCTTAGGAAGGCCGTGGCGACGGCGAAGGGTCGGCAAAGAGCAGTCGCGACATGGCCAGGCGTAGATCGCGGAGTTGATAGGGTTTGGGCAGACAACCGTCGAAGCCGAATTCCTGGGGGCGGGCCAGCACGTCGTCGCCCGCATAGCCGCTGGACACCAGGACTCGAATCGTAGGATCCAAGCGCTTGAGCTTGTGAACCGTTTCCTTGCCGCCTGGACCGCCCGGGATGGTGACATCGAGGATGGCGGCGCGAAAGGGCCGGCCGGCAGTCAGCGCCGCGCTGGCCAAATCCAGGGCCTGCTGGGAATTCCTGGCTACGGACGATTGGTAGCCACATCGGCTCAGCATCGAACTGGCCATATCCAGGACGAAATCCTCATCGTCCATGATCAGCACCTGGCCATGACCTTGGCCCCCTTCGCCCGTGGTCGCGTCCACGCTGGCGCTCTCATCTACCGTGCGGGGCAGCCAGACACGGAAGACCGAGCCGGCGCCCACCTCGGATTCCACCTCGATGTGCCCGCCGTGCTTGTGCACGATGGAATAGCTGGTGGCCAGACCCAGGCCGCTACCTTGTGCCTTGGTCGAAAAGAACGGATCGAAAATGCGTTGCAGATGTTCGCCCGGAATGCCGACGCCGTGATCGCGGATGGAAACGTGAACATGGTCCGCGGCCGGTAGGTGCGCCGGCATGGCCGATGATGGAACGTTCGCGATCAGCACCTCGATGCGCCCACCTTCGGGCATCGACTGCTTGGCGTTGATGACCAGGTTGTCGACAACCTGTGCGATCTGGTTCTCGTCTAGGCTGCATAGCCATTCCGGCTTCTCGAAGTAGAAGGACGCCTCGCAGTTGGATCCCGTGGTCGCGAAGTTAACGGACTTGCGCACCAGTTCACTGGCGGCCTGGATTTTGCGCAGGGGCGCGCCGCCTTTGGCGAAGGTCAGAAGTTGCAAGGTCAAGGCGCGCGCGCGGCCAGAAACCGAGAGCGCGTCGCGCACATTGCCCTCCGCCTCATCAAAGGCACGGTCGCCCAAGGCCTCCTGGGCCAGTTCGAGATAGCCGAAAACTCCGGCCAGAAGATTGTTGAAGTCGTGCGCGATCCCGCCAGCCAGCACGCCCAGCGATTCCAGTCGCTGGGCCTTGAGCATGACCTCCTCCATCGCCTGTTTGGCCGTGATGTCCAGCGCTGCGCTGATGACGCACGTGTCTTGGCCGATGACGAACACGCTGGAAGAGAGCAGGACAAGCGCAAGGGTGCCATCCTTGCGGCGAATCCGCGCTTCGACCCCGAGCAAGGTCTGGTGCTCGGCGAGTTCTGTCGCCATATGCTTGCCCAGGGAGGGATCGCCCCAAAGGTCCAGGTCGCCTTCCTGCGTGCTTCGACCCAGAATTTCTTCCAAGGCATAGCCAGTCAAGGAGAGAAACGCATCGTTGGCCTTCAGGCACAGCCCGTCCGACAAGCGCGAGATCAGCAAGGCATTCGGACTTAGACGGAACATGGTCACGAAGCGCTCTTCGCTACCACGCAGGGCCGCCTCGCTGCGCTTGCGATCCGTGATGTCTCGAACCGCCGCGACCACATAGCGTTGGCCGCCCACCAAACTCGAGCCCAAGCTCACCTCTGCCCAGAAGCAGGTCCCATCGTGGCGCCGGGCGCGCCACTCGAACAACTGCGCTCCCTGCTTGACGGCTTTATTCATCAACGCGATGGCTCGGCTGTGGGTGTACTCCGCCCCCTCCTCGGAGAGTTCGCCGATGGACACCCCGATGAGGCGATCGTGGGTGTAGCCATAGATTTCACAGGCCCGTTGGTTGCAGTCCAAAACGCGGCCCGACTTGGCGTCGTGGACGAAGATGGCCTCGTTCACGGTGTTGTAGATGGCCTTCAACTGCTCCGCGCCCGCGCGTACCGAAGCCTGGCCCGCTTCGAGTGTTCGGTCACGCCGTCTGAGCGCACCGTAGAGGAGCAACGCCGTCGTGGCCACGAAGAGCCAGCCCTTGCTGGTGTTCAGCACATGTTGGACCGCGGGGTCGTGCGAAACGCGGGTGACCAGGAGATCGGAGAACACGATCCAAAGCGCGGAAATAAGGACGTAGCCCCCAACGATCAGTCGCAGCTTGGAACGGAGTGGGTTCTTCATGGCGAGTCGCCGAGCATACAAGCTTACTCTCGCCTTCGCTGGGCTGCCGAGAGAACCACGCGTTGGCCGCTTGGCGGGAGTTGGGCAGGACCTCGCGCGACTTGGAGAGAACCCGATAGGAGTTGGGCAGAACGCGCCGTGTGCGTGCAAAGGCAAGTTGCCCTTCTGACGGATCAATTCCCTGATGATAGGGTGCGCTCGGCCCGCATCGAGGTATCCCTTTCAGAAACCCAATGCTAACCGCTCGATCCGCGCCGGTCTCCCGGTTTGCGCCGGGCAGCCGACGGACACTACGTCTTGGCGATCTTGGAGAGCATTCCAACGATCTTAGATGTCGGTGAGCACCACGTGCATGGGTGTCGAGCAACTTGCTGTCACGCGGTTGTTCGCGGCACTTCTTGAGCGGTGAAGGTGCCAGTTCACGGTCGGATTGATCGCTTGGCGCCGTCCAGGACCTCGCGCAGCTTGATCCCGAGCGACTGCATCGTGAAGGGCTTGGGCAGGAAGTTGAGGTCTTGGTCGACAATGCCGTGGTGAACGATGACGTCCTCCGCGTAGCCGGAAGTGAAGAGCACGGTCGTCTGCGGGCGATGCTTTCGAAGTTGCTCGGCCAATTCACGACCGTTCATTCCGGGCATCACGACGTCGGTCAGCAGCAGATCAATGGCGCCATCGTACGGGTCCATCATCGATAGCACTTCTTGTCCGCTACGGGCCTGAAGAACCTTGTAACCCATGAGCCTAAGTATGTTGAAGGTCGTGACCCGCACGCTGGCGTCGTCCTCGACCAACAATACGGTTTCGTTGCCCTGCAATACTTGGCTGTCGCGCGTATCGACGTGAATCTCGCTGCAATCATCCACACGTGGCAAGTAGACCTTGAAGGTCGTGCCCTTACCTGGCTCGGAGTACACCTCGATGCTGCCACCGGCCTGTTTGACGATGCCAAAGGTCGTGGCAAGGACGTGCATTGATGGCCAGGTTAACCAAGACTTGCTTAAGCTGCCCCAGATCGAGTCGAACCAAGCCCAGTCCGTCTGCCATGGCGACGCTTAGATCGACATCCTCGCCAAGGAGTCGCGCTAGCATGTTCTTTGTCTCGTTCACGAGATCGCTCAAGTTGATGACCCTGGCCGCAATGACCTGCCTGCGAGCGAACGACAGGAGCTGCCGCGTAAGTGAGGCCGCGCTTCTAACCGCTCGTTGGCTCTCAGGGACAACATCACCTTCTCGCCCTGATGGGAGATGATTTCGGCCGACCAGAGCACTTCGCGCATCTCCCCGGTCTTGGTGCGCGCCCGTATTTGGAAGCCGCTCACCGACCCGTGCGTATTGAAATCATTGATGAGGTGCTCGCGAGGACGTTTGTCTCAAGCATCGAAAACCCGCGGCCGGGGCGCGACAAACAGTCCGCGGACTGGGTCGCTCCCGGGCAGCTTCGTGAAGCACCGCCGATTTCCGGCGGCGCCCTCGCGCAGGCGCCTGGGAGCGATCCGCGAGGGGCTTACTTCGTGTACCCCACGGCCTGAATGTTCTTCATGATGAGGAGGTCGGTGGCGTTTGACGGCGAACCGTTGGTGATGGCGCCTTCGTAGAAGGTTCCAAACGAGTTGTTGCTGTTGTCACTGGCAATACCAAGGGCGATACCCCCGGCGTTGCCCCACGTCTTGCCACTGGGAATGGCACCGTCGTAGGCCGTTGTGAGATCGCTGGCCGACTGAACATTGGCCATCCTTAGGGCATACTTCCCGACGGGCGTGTGCAGGATGCCAAGCGCAAAGGGAACCTTCATGGACGGGTTGCTTGGGTTGTTGACGTTCGAGGCTCCAGAGCCTCCGGACCAAACGCCGCCCTCGAAGTCGCCCATGAACCAGGGACCGCTGCCAGCGCCAGTGCCCCAATAGCCGGTTCCAAAGAAGATGGTGTTCATGGTCACGTACTTGTTGGGGTCGGGTGAGACAACGCCGAAGTCCCAGCAGCACGCGGTACCAAAGTGCGTTCCATCCGCCAACTCATAAACTCCCTGGTCCTTGTTCCCGATCGGCAGGCCCTTGCCCACGATGCCCACCGGCGTCCGATATCCCTCGTATTGGTTCGTGTAGAGCGCATAGACTTTGTGTCCCCCGGCCGTCACCGACAGCTTGGTCGCGCTCGATTCGTAGTCGTTGAATCCCGAACGTGACCCGTTGCCTGCGGGTCCCGCGGTTCCCCTCTGGAGATCATTGCCGTTCCCGGACTGGTCATACAGCTTCGAGACGGTGCAAACGGTGCCCACGCAGAAGCTGTCCTGGGTCGTGGTGTCGGCGTAACCATCGGGGGTCATCCCGATGTCTTTGGTCGTGCCGCCCGTGCCCATGTTTGTAGATGAGCTTCCGCTCCGGACCTGGTACAGGGGCCCAGTGTACTTCGTCGAAAGACCTCGAACCATGCTGTAGGCCGCTGCACATGGGGTATTTGCAGCCGCGTAGATGTCGCACGGCCTGTCGCTGGCCTTCGCGGTAAGCGAGATCTGATCGACCACCATCTGGTAACCCGCGCTGCTGGTCGCCTTGCCGGTCACTGTGAAGCGGATCTGGTGGTTGCCAGCAGATAGGGTCTTGCTGCCCAGGCTGCACGCCACTTGGAGCGCGGCGGTGGTGGCGTATTCATTGCAAGTCGCTCCCTGGTTCACCCCATCGACCGTGACCTGGACGATCCCGCGGTTGGTATTCGACTTGTACAGGAACTTCAGGTCGTAGGCCCCCGCCGCGAGGTTCGGCAAGGTGAATTCGATCCAAGCACCCGTCGCCGCGGTGCCGTTGAACTCGACGTATTTACCGCCACTGGCGGCGGTATCTGCGGTGACCTTGCTGCCGACGGAGGAGGCGGTGCGCGCCAAGGCCTCGGCCTCGTACGCCGTGGTGGTCCCTGCGGTGAGGGCCAGGGCCGAAGACTCGGCGGCGCCGTTCTGGTCTGTGTCCGCCTGGTAGGTCCCGTCGCAGGAAGCCCCGATCAGCGCCAAACTGATGAACAATAGGCCCGGTTTCCAAGCTTGAGTTGCAATACGAGTATGCATGTATTCTTTCTCTTCCTTCCTTGTGGTCGTAGTCCCCCAAGACGCGTGTTTCGCGCCGACTTGGTTTGCCCGCCGACCATGCAGGTGCCATGCCAGCAGATGGTTCCTGTGATTACCTGAGGATACGGTTGCGTGCGCACCCGCCGATCTCAACTTGCCCGATCTCAACTTGCTCTCAATTGAGATCGCAGTGGTGGGGTCCGTGCTCACCAGGGGTGCGCGAATCACCGAGCGGGTCTTGTCCCTCTCCACGCTGTCATCCTGCCTGGGTATAGGGCTGCGTAGGCTTCTGCAGTTGATGTAATATCTGTTATCGGACACGCACCGGTAAACTGGCGATTGAACGCACAATTCACAAAGATTGTTGAAAGCGTTTCCAATGACGATGTCCCAATCTGACCACGTGGTCCCGGTTCGACTTGCACAAGTCTTCATCCTAAGTCTGTTCGCCGCTGCCTGCGGTGGCCACCGTGCAGCATCCTCTCCAATCGCGGCTCCGTCGAAACCGGCGTTTCGCCTCGGACTGTGTAGCGAGCCTCCCATTCCTTTGAAAGCGCACACGGGCGCTCGGCAATCGCAAGGTTGCGTGGTGACCTTCACGCAGGAGATAACCGATCCGGCCACGATCCGACAGGTTGGCGGGAGCCGCGTCGAGCGCCGCTACCTCGTGTACGCTCCGACCAATCTGCCGTCGAGCGCGGCGCCGGTCGTGTTCGTGTTTCCCGGGCGCTCGACCAGCGCCGAAGCCGTCGCGTTCTACACAACAGGCACACGCTTCGAAAGCCTGGCCGATCGCGATGGTTTCATCGTCGTGTATGGAAACGGTCTGCCGAACACTGCCGACTCTGAAAGCGAATCGGCCATACCCAAGGCTGGTTTTCTCCAAGGCTGCTTGGTGGAACACTCGGGCGAGGGCGTGGACGTCACGTATGTTCGTCGCATCCTCGACCAACTGGAGACCACGCTCACGATTGATCGCACACGCGTGTTCGCGACCGGGATTTCTGCGGGTGGCGGGATGTCCTTCCAACTGGCATTGGAGGCTCCGGACTTGGTGGCCGCCATTGCACCGGTGGTGGGCCTGCCGTTTCAACCTGATGGCCCGTGGCTCCACCATTGCCACCCGAAGCCGGGCCATGAGCGCATCTCCATTGCCATGCTGGCGGCGACCCATGATCCGTCTATTTCGTACACGCCGGGCGGTTCACGCCAGTATCCCCATGCTCACTATCCCGGCATGGAAGAGACGCGCGATGCCTGGCTTGCTGCCATGAGAATCCAGGGGCCGCCGGCCATCGATAGGTTCCCCGATCTCGTTTCCGGGGACTCGGACGAGCCGAGCACGCACATGAAGAGCAGCACGATTGAACGGCAACGCTATCCACTCGGCCCGGACAGGCAGGAATTCTGGTATTACAAGGCCACGGGGATGGGGCACGGCTGGCCGAATCCCGTGCAGATATGGAGCAGGCTTTGGCACTTGTTCGGCAAAACGAATCAGGACATCGACTTCGCTGATCAGGCCTGGGAATTTTTCAAACGCCACCCCAGGCAATGATTCCCTACCGTGCAGCCCCATACTTGACCGCACCGCTTGTCCATCTCATGCTGAAGGTCGCTGGTCAGGATGAGAATTCTCGTTGTTGTAGCCGAGGCAGAACTCCGGATGGACTTGGCGGCAGCTCTCGCCCCGCTAGGGTACGACCTTACGACCGTGGCGGACGGCTCCACCGCCCAGGCGATCCTTGACGAGTCCCGCCCACCTGGGATGGTGCTGGTCGATGTAAGGACACCGGAAGGGTGGAGTGTGTGTCGAGCCCTGGCTGGCCATCCCAGTCACGTACTCGCGCTTGCGGATCGGGGTCAGCTCATCTCCGGGCTGAAAGAACTGGCCGATGATCTGCTGCTGCGGCCTTTCCAACCCGAGGAACTGGTCGCGCGGGTGCGCCTCGGCGAACGCATTCTGGAATTGCAGCGCACCTCGGGCGTGCGCACACCAGCCAGCACGACGAACGAACCAACGCGCATGGCCGAGGATAGGTTGCGACAGCACCAGGCCATGGTGCGCCAGGTGCTAGACACCATCCCGCAGGGGGTGTTCTGGAAGGATCGATCTGGCACC
>Ga0302322_100005107_pt1 | contig 11506 bp, 7 predicted proteins | sample Fen_T0_2_FD_203757 | JGI IMG/M metagenome (GOLD analysis project Ga0302322, IMG submission 203757) | Peat permafrost microbial communities from Stordalen Mire near Abisko, Sweden - Fen_T0_2 | ecosystem: Environmental > Terrestrial > Soil > Wetlands > Permafrost | place: Sweden: Abisko... | reverse complement strand
CGCCAGATCCATCGCGATCTCCTGTGCCTTGCCGTTGAATCGGCCGGCCATGGCGTAGACATTCAAGAACGGCAGGAGCCAGGCATCGATCCGTGCCACGACTGAATTCGTCACAGCCTTGATCGATCCGCCCCGGATCAGCCCGGGAGGAAGCGGGACTCCGGGAATCGTCACGCTCGTGTCAACCATTTCCAAGGGCATGGATTGGTGCAGGTAGTTCAGAGAAACACCGAGCGGAGGCGGCAGAAACTCCCGGTATTTCTCGGGGATTTCATCCTGCAGAAACGGCAGACACTGCACCTGCCTTCCTCCCGTGGTCTCCGCCGGTGCCCGGCCAGCGGCGTCCTGGCTCTCCGCTCGCGGGGTCAGGCCTATCGCCAAAATAACTACAAAGCCAATCGGGCCGCAAAAAAATCGAGTCATGGCCGGGGGGTGAGCCAACACGAATGCCACCAAAGGTTAGGGGGGGGCGTCTCTGTGTTCGGGGTCAGCAAAGACGACGGGGACAATTCGGAGGTCAGCGAATACGGTCAACCGAATTTAGGGTCGCGCCCAGCCGGGTTCGTCCCGGTTGATCACCCGCCGGACCTGCGCCGGCCGATCGTTGAAATCGGCCCGCAGGGCGGAGAGGGCATCGGGATCCCGAATCGTCATCGAGGCGGACCGCGCCGGCAGACCCATCTCACGGGTAGATCGACTCCGCGTCCGCGGTCAGTGGCAGGCTTCCTCCGGCCGATCCTCCAGGTTTGCCGGCCAAAGCGGGCGAGGATCGAAAATCATGGATACGGGTCAGCGAACCGAGGATCCGCGTCCCGCCCTCTCCTCGTCATTGCATTTGCGGCGGAATCGGTGCTTTGGTGGATCCGCTCCCTTCCCGCCATGTCCGACCACTCCGCCCCCTCGCCCGCCCCCGCCAGCCTTGGTGCAATTCTCACGCCGCCCCCTCCGGCCGCGCCGCGCATCAACGGCCCGAGCCTCTTCGGCGTCCGGCCCGAGCATCCCCTGCTCTATCTCATCCCGGCCACCGGCGAACGGCCGATGGAGTTCAGCGCCAGCCCGCTGCCGGCGGGGCTCACCATCGACCGGCTCACGGGCATCATCCGGGGCGTGCTGACGCAGCCGGGGGACCACGGGCTCACGTTGCGCGCCCGCAACGGCCACGGCGTGGCGGAGAAGAAATTCCGTATCCGCTGTGGCGAGACGATTGCGCTCACGCCGCCGCTGGGGTGGAACAGCTGGAATTGCTGGGGCGCCAGCGTGGACCAGGAAAAAGTGCTGCGCTCCGCCCGGGCGCTCGTCACCTCCGGCCTCGCCCAGCACGGCTGGACCTACATCAACATCGACGACGGCTGGCAGGGCCGGCGCCACGGGCGCGACAACGCCCTGCAGCCCAACGAGAAATTTCCCGACCTGCGGGCGCTGTGCGACGCGATCCACGGCCTCGGCCTGAAGGCGGGCATCTACTCCACGCCGTGGATCACGTCCTACGCCGGGTACGCCGGCGGTTCGAGCGACGCCGCCAGCGGGGCGTGGCAACCCGTCGAGGGTCCGCAGAACTACAAGCAGAACCACCGCTTCGGCCCGCACGCGTTCACCTCGGGCGACGCGCGCCAGTGGGCGACGTGGGGTTTCGACTACCTCAAATACGACTGGCATCCGCTCGACGTCCCCCACGTCGCCGCGATGGCGGCCGCGCTGCGCGCCTCCGGCCGCGACCTGGTCTACAGCCTTTCCAACTCCGCGCCGGTCGCGCAGGCCGCCGACTGGGCGCGCCTCGCCAATTGCTGGCGCACCACCGGCGACATCTGGGATCACTGGGAACACAGCGACTTCAGCTGGCGGCACGGCGTGTCGGAAATCGGGTTTCTGCAGGACCGCTGGGCGCCGTTCGCCGGGCCGGGCCACTGGAACGATCCCGACATGCTCGTCGTCGGCCAGGTCGGCTGGGGCCCGCACCTGCATCCGACTCACCTGACGCCCGACGAACAATACGCCCACCTCAGCCTGTGGTGCCTGCTCGCCGCCCCGCTGCTGATCGGCTGCGACCTCGAGCGCCTCGACCCGTTCACCCTCAACTTGCTCACCAACGACGAAGTGCTCGCGCTCCAGTATGATTCGCTCGGCCAGCAGGCGGTGCGCGTGGCCACACTCGGCGCGATCGATCTCTACCGGAAGGAACTCGACGACGGTGGCACGGCCCTGGGCTTCTTCAACCGCGCCGGCCGCACCGAGAGCTTTCACTTCAACAAATTCGACCGGCTCGGCTTCGCCCCGCGACTCCGCGTCCGTGATCTCTGGCGCCAACAGGACCTGCCCGACATCACGACCGAATTCGCCGGCGAGATTCCCGCGCACGGCGTGCTGCTGCTCAAGGTGGCCGCGGCGTGAGGCGGGGCGAAACGCCCCGCCTCCCCTGCCTTTTCCCGCTCGCCGCGTTCGCACCAGCGCGGCTAACTCCGCGGGCATGAGCAACCCCCCTGCCGCCCGTGCCGCTGCTGCGCCGGGCTCCCCCGCCCCCGCGCCGCGTGACGACCGTTTTCCCGCCGGCATCCCCTTCATCGTCGGCAATGAAGGCGCCGAGCGGTTCAGCTTCTACGGGATGCGGCAGATTCTCTACATCTACCTCGTCGGCCTGTTCACCAGTTTTGTCGCCGAGAACTCGGTACAGCCCGACCAACTCCAGGCGGCCAAGGTCCACGCCACGCAGATTGTCCACCTCTTCAACGCCGGCGTGTACCTTTTCCCGATGATCGGCGCGATCATCGCCGACCGCCTGCTCGGGAAATACCGCGTGATCTTCTGGGTCTCGCTCGTGTATTGCGCGGGCAACGCCGCGATGGCCCTGGCCGGCCACCTCGGCGCGCTGGGCAACACCAGCGCGACCGCCGCCGCCGTCTATGCGGGCCTGCTGCTGATCGCGCTCGGCTCGGGCGGCATCAAGCCCTGCGTCTCCGCCAACGTCGGCGACCAGTTCACCGCGGCCAATTCGCACCTCGTCACGCGGATCTTCCAGCTTTTCTACTTCATCATCAACTTCGGCTCGTTCTTCGCGAGCGTGCTCACGCCCTGGCTCTACAAGGAGTTTGGCGCCGCCATCGCCTTCGGCGTGCCCGGCGTGCTGATGGCGCTCGCCACCCTGATCTTCTGGCTGGGCCGCCGCCGCTTCGTCCGCGTGCCGCCCAAGCCCGGCGGCGCGCTCGGGTTGATCGACGCCGTGGCCTCGATCCTGATGACCATCCCCCTGCTGGCCTTCATCGGTGTCGCCTTGGAGGAATCGGAGCCGGTCGTCCACGCCCTCACCAGGGACGGACTCGCGGCACTCCCCGGCGCACTGGCCGGCGTCGCGCAACACTACTGGTGGGCCGGGCTCATCGGGATCGTCAGTCTCGCCGCCGGTCTGGCGCTGGCGCACCTCCGCCAAAGCCGGCAGGAGGACCGCGGTTTCCTCGCGGTCCTGCTCCACTCGTTCCGGCACCGGGGCGAGCGGCAGCCCGGCGAGGACTTCTGGGCGCCGGCCCGCCGGCATTTCGGGGAAGAGGCCGCCGACGGTCCGCCCGCCGTGCTCCGGATCATCGTGGTGTTCTCGATGGTCAGCGTGTTCTGGGCGCTGTTCGACCAGCATTCCTCGACTTGGGTCGAACAGGCCAAGGCGATGAACCTCACGCTCACCGTCCCCGCCGTGCTGTGGCAATGGTGGATCCTGCCCGGGGTGTTCGCCGCGGCGCTGCTCGGCGCATTGTGGTTGTTTCTCTGGGTCTCCAACCGTCCAATACCGCGGGCGGCGACCCTGGCCGGGCTCGGCGGCCTCCTCGTCTGGGGCGCCATCGTCGGCGTGATTCAGATCACGTCCGGCCGCTGGCAGGAAATCCACCTCCTGCCCGCGCAGATCGCCGGCCTGAATCCGCTCTTCGTGATGATCATCATCCCGCTGCTCAACACGCTGGTCTACGGACCGTTTGAACGCCGGGGCCGGCCCCTGAAGCCGTTGCACCGCATGACCGCGGGCATGCTCCTCGCCGCCTTTTCGTTCGTGGCCGTCGCCCTGATCCAGGCGCGGATCCAGCGGGTGGGGGTTGGCCAGGTGCACGTGCTCTGGCAGACGATTCCCTTCTTCATCCTCACCGTCGCCGAGGTGCTGGTGTCCGTCACCGGACTCGAGTTCGCCTACACCCAGGCCCCGCGCGCGATGAAGAGCATGATCATGGGCTTCTGGCTGCTCTGCGTCACCTTCGGCAACGTACTCGTCGCGTTCCTCGCGCCGTTGCAGTCGCTCTCGCTCGCCACGTTCTTCTGGACCTTCGCCGGATTGATGGCGGCCGCCGCCTTGATTTTTGTGGTGCTGGCGTCGTTCTACAAAGGGAAGAGCTACCTGCAGCCGGCCGCGGAGGCGAAGTAACAAGGGACAAGTGGGCAATTGACAGGAGCCAGGACCCGGCGCGCCACGCCGGCGGAAAATTCCAAACTCCAAAACGCCAAACGCCAAAGAAACCAGCAGGCGTCCGTCATCGGCTAGAAGTGCCGCAAAATCGGGGGACGAACCCGTCGGCTCGAACACCAATCGAAAATCGGCAATCCAAAATCGCGAATCGCCATGCGCATCACCTACTACGTCGAGATCCTCTCCTCCTGGTGTTTCTGGGCCGAGCCCATGTGGGCGGAGCTGAAACAGCATTACGCCGGCCGGGTGCAGTTCGACTGGAAGATCGCGCTGATGCGCCCGCAGGATTTTCCGGTCTCGGCCGGGCAGACCAACTGGTTTTACCGGCGCAGCGGGCTGATCATGCGTTCGCCCTTCATGCTCAACAACGGTTGGTTCGAAGGTCCCGGCTTCGACTACTCCACGCCCAACCTCGTGGCCGAAGCCGCGCGCGACCTCGGCTGCACCGACGACTCCGTCCGCCTCGCCCTCTCGCACGCCTCCGAACGGGAGGGCCGCAAGATCGGCCGGCTCGACGAGGCCGTCGCCGTGGCGGCCCCCGCCGGCCGGCTCGACCCCGCTGCACTCCGCACCCGGGCGATGTCACCAGAAATCAAGGATCGCGTCGCCGCCAGTACCGCGGAGTTTCACGCATTGCAGATCACCCAGCGCCCCGCCTTCGTGCTCGACGATCCGATCGGCGACCGCGCGGTCTTCAGCGGGTTGGTGCGGATCGAGCCGCTCGCCGCGACGATCGACGCGATGCTCGCCGACACCGCGGCCTACGCCATCCACCGCGCCCACTTCGGCGATCCGCCGGCCGCCTAGTGCCGCCGGACAGCCGGAGGGAACCGCCTGCCAGCGTTGAGCCGTGGGAGCGACCCGCCCTGGGCGGGCGAACCGTGGAGGCCTCTGGTGCCGTGGGCGCGGATGCGGCGGGCCCCGGCGCACTCAGGGCGCCGTGCCCGCCGCGGTGATTTCCAGAGGGATGCGGGCGAGCCCCTTGTCGGTTTGGCCGCTCACATAACGCACTTCGCAGGGTCCCGCGGTGTCGGGATACACTGGTGACGCACCCGGCCCGGCCGGCCCGCGGCTTGCCCCCGCCGCCGCCGGGCAAATGTCATTGACCGGGCAAGACCGGTACGTCACCTCCCTTTCACTCCGCCACGGTTGGCGGCGGCCCCCCGGCCCGACCCCCGCCCGTGAGCCGCGCTGCGGAAAAACCCACCCCGAACCTTCCCGCTCCTCCCATGAAACGAATGCTCGTCTGCGCGCTCGTGCTCGGACTCCCCCTGTCTTCTTTTTCCCAACAGAACGCCAACTCCCTGCTGGGCCGGCTGCCCGAGCCGCCGGCGGGCGCCTGTGGAGTCGGCGACGAGGCCGGCAAGGCCCGCTCGAGTTACCTGGAACAGGTTGCCGCGGTGCAACAAGACATCCGTGCCGCCCTCGACGAGCGCAACGCCGCCCAGGAGGCGTACGCCGAGCAAAACGAGGCAAAGTGGAAGCGACAGCTCGAAAAACAGATGGGGCTCACGGACGACCAGATCGCCAAGGTGAAAGACCCCGATCAGATGAGCGAGGCGGAGGGGCGCGAGCTGGCCGACAAGGTGATGCAACAGCGCGGCAACCTCTCGCTCGAAGAAGCCGAGAAGTTGGGGAAAATGGACGAGAAAGCGCAGGAGGCGTGGGGGAAAGCTTATGCCGCCGAGATGATGGCGGGCATCCAGGCCCAAACCCCGCAGGAGCGGGCCGCGGCCGGGAAGGATCAGAGCCGGGTGAAGCAACTGGTGAAGATCACCCAGGAGCAGCAGGATGCCTTCAGGAAGAGCAACGCGGAGGGCGTGGCCCTGGGGCAGAAGATGCTGGAGTGGGACCGCGAAGCGCAAAAGGTCTATGCGCGAGACATCAAGCCGATCGACCAACAGCTGGCCGAATGCCAGCAGGAGATGCAGCAGGCAGAGGGGAAACGGCGGGAGGCGTTGCGGCGAAAACTCGAAGCAATCGACAAGGAACGGAACACCGCGCTGATGGCCTACAGCAACCAGTTCACGCCCGGCTATTGCGACCTGCTCCGGCGGAATCTGGCCTGGGCGAAGGCGGCCCAAAGCGGATTCGATCGCTACGAGGAACTGGAGAACGAGAAGTTCAAGCTCCAGACCAACACGCCCGCCAATGTGCTTCTCATCAACATCGGTACGGCGGGAATGCAGGCGGCGGAGCAATGCGCCAACTTGATGAGCACCGCCTTCAAATACCGTCAATTCAGCGACACCACGTATGGGAGCGGCGCTCAGTGACCCGGTAACCCCCGCAACCTTCGCCTGAGGACGTCGCCGCGCAGCCGCCCCGGCGCCCGAATCCCGGATCAAATGAAACTCCTCCCCGTTGTCCTGGTTCTGCTGATGCCGTTTGTGGCAATCCCGCCGCTCAACGCGGCGCCGCGCACGCCCGCCGAAATCCGGAAGGAGATGGCGGCAATCCGGCGCAGCACGAATTGGGGCAACGAGGCGGAAGCGACGGCAGCCAACGAGCGGATCGCAACGCTGGCGCGGGAGCTCGCCATGCCCAACCAGGTTTCGTCCGACGGAGCCGCCGCGGACCCCGGAAGCGGAACGCCCGCCACGGCGGATCCCAACGAAGGCGGCCTCAACGGGGCGGAATTTCAGTTCATGCTGGGCCAGCAGGTGGCGGAAGCGGTGGGCCGGGGCGAGAAGGGCGACATCCTCCTGGCGACCTCGGTGCGGGAGAAGATCGTGGCCGAATACCGCGACGACGTGAATCCAGAGATCAAGAACGCGGATGCGCTCAACGAGCTGACTCTGCTCATCATCGACCTCTCCTCGCCCGCCGCCCCTGCGGTGATCGCCCAGATGCAACGATACCGCTCGATCAAGACGCTTGTTCTCACGGGGGGAGCCACCGGAGCGCCGGTCGATCTGCCCCTGCTCCTGGCAAAAGCGGCCGGCTATCCCCTGCAGGAACTCTACATCATCAATTTCCGGCACTTCGTCACGGCGCTCCCGCCCGCGGTGAACCAGTTCAAGGACCTCCGGCTGCTGGCGGCCTTCAACAACGAGCTCGCCGCGGTGCCGCCCCAGCTCGCGGATTGCGCGAAACTGGAGACCCTCTTCGTCGACCTGAACCCGCTGCGCACGGTTCTGCCGGCCGTCCGGTCCCTGCCGAAACTCGCCCGCCTCGGTATTGGGAAAACCAAGATTAGCGCCGCGGAGCAGGCCGAAATCCACCAGATCCGGCCCGCCTGCAGCATCCTCACCGAATGAAAACCGCCCTTCTGCTCGGCCTGGTGCTGTGCGCCGCCCTCCATGCGCTGGCCGGACCGCGCATCCAGATCGAGTCCTCCTTTACCGACAATGCTGACCCGCGGCGGGGGGAGGGGATCGCCAGTGCCTTCACAAACCGCGTGTCCGAACAGATCATGGAGGAGTTTCCCTGCACCTCGACCTTAACCCGGCAGGATGCGCAGGCGATGCTCGGCCATCTCCGCGAACGGTCGTTGCTCGCGACGACCACCGAGCAGTCGCAAAGCGCCGAAAAGACCTTCAACGATTTCTCAGGAAGCTACGGAGCCGACTATGTGGTCTCGCTCCTCGTGACCGCGAGCGGTTCCCAATGCGCGCTCACGGCAAAATGGCTCGACGTGCGGAAAGCGAAGACGCTCGTCAACGTGACGGAGTCCGTCAATCCCGACGGGCCCGACGTGCTGCCGGCGATCGCCCGGCTCGCGCAGAAACTCGTGGATGAGGCCGCCTATTTCGAGATCTGCGCGTACAAGGGGCCAATGAAAATCAAGGTCCATACGACCCGGACCAAGGACGATCGGCTGGAGTACCCGGTCTTCTGCAACGGGAACGATCAGCAATACGTCAAAACCACGTCGCTGATCACGGTCGCGGATACCAACCTGGACGTCATGCGCACCGCCCGGGCCTGGGCCACAGGCACCCTGCACTATGAGTCCTCGGAAACCCAGAAGCTCGTCGAGGAAGATCCCTGTTATCAATGCCCTTCCGGTCGCAAGGGCGGGCGGACTTACACCGAGAACAAACGCACGACGAGGCAGATCGACGGCCTGTCGGACGCGAGCAGCACCGCCGGCCAGCATTTCGACGACATTCGCATCTACCTGAAATTCGCCCGGAACGGCACCTACACTCTGCAGTTGGTCGCGACGACCAAATTTGGACCGCAAGCCGTTCATATCGACCGCAAGGCGGAAGGAACCTGCGACACGCAGCTGGAGAAGCCTACCGAGGACTACACGATTGCGACCAATTTTCCGGTGGCCCACGTCATGGGGCCGTTTCCAGGCCAGCCCAAGGACAAGACCCTGACCGCCCACAAGGAATTTCGGCAGAAGGATCCCCTCTCCGAGGAGGAGACGACGATCAACGTGGAGTTCCAGCTGCGCCGGGACTGAGACCAACGTCCGCCCGGATTTGGATTCTTCGTCGCGGCGCGGCTTTCGCGGCGGGCGGAGCCGGAAGCGGCCCCGCTCCGTGAGCGCACAGTCTGGAATCGCCGGGACGTTGGTCGCAGGGGAGAGCGGCGTCTTGTCTGGAGACTCGGATACGGCCGGCCGGACGTCTCCTCCCCCGTCACCGCCGCTCCGCCAGCGCGCGAAAACGCTCGACCACGCCCGCGGCCTCCGCTTCGAAGCCGGAGGGCACCGGCACCCGCACCGTATTGACCTGTCGCTGACCCTTGGCGGGCGTCGAATAAGTGAAGGCCACATACGGCGGCGTGCCCGCCCCCGCCGCGCATCCCTCGAAGCGCGCGCCCCAACCCTGCCACACGTGCAACTCCCCGCTCATCCACAGCCCCTCCGCGCCAATGCGCACTTCGCCGCCGCGGTCGACCCGGTGGCGCCGTTGCACCCGCGTGGTCACCGCAATGAGCAGGGCAATGAAGGCGCACAGCCCGAACAACACGACCAGCACCGCCGGCCCGCCACCCCGCGGATCCATGACAAAAAAGAACCCGCCGATCAGCAGCGAAATGACCGCGAGTACCCAAAACAGCGTCCATTTCATCCGCCGCTCCCGCAGAAAATCCTCCTCGGCAAAGCGCCGCCATTCCGCCGCGTCGTAGTGCCAGTGCACGAGCAGTTGCGCCTCATCGAACAGCCGGTCGCGCACCCGCCGGCGGCGGCGGAAAAAGAAGACGCAGATGAACGCGGTCAGGCCGACCAGCAGGCCGACCAGAGCCAGGGCGAACTGGCCGCCCTGCCAACCGGCAAAGGTCGCCGGAAACAGGAACGGAGCGGAGGCCGCCGCCCCGCCCACGAGCGTGAGCCACCAACAAACCTTCTCGCTCGTGCTCAAGCCCGGGATCGGCGACGAAGTTGCGCTGGGCATAGGGGGAAAACGGTTCAGCCGCGTTCGCACACCGCCTGCAGGCGCGCGGTCATCGCGGCCATTTCGTAGGGTTTGGGCAGCACCCCGGCGATGCCCCGGCCGGCAAACCGTTCGGCGACCTCGCCCGCGCCGTAACCACTCGACAACAACACGGGGATCCGGCTGCCCCGCGCCTCCAAAGCCGCCAGCACCGCCGCGCCGTCGCGGCCGGGCATCGACAGGTCGAGAATGAGGCAGACGTAGGCGGCGCCCGGCTCGTCGACCCGGCGCAACGCCTCGTCGCCGCTCTCCGCCGTCACCACCGTGAAGCCGAGCCGCTCGAGCATCCGCCGGCCGAGCCGCCGCACGGGCTCTTCGTCGTCCACCAGCAGCACGGCGCCGCGCCCCCGCCAGCCCGCCGCCGCGACCGTCCCCCCGGCCGGTACCGCCGCCCCCGCCGCCCGCGCGGGCAGCAGGATCCGGAACGTGGTGCCCTGGCCGGGGGCGCTCTCGACCCGCAGCGCGCCGTGGTGGCCGCGCACAATCCCCAGCACCGCCGACAAGCCCAGGCCCCGGCCCGTGAACTTTGTGGTGAAGAACGGTTCGAAAATCCGCTGCTGCGTCTCCGGCGACATGCCGCATCCTGTGTCCACGACCTCGAGACAGACATACCGGCCGGGCGCCACCGCCGCCCCCAGCCAGTCGTGTTCGCGGCTCTCCGGTTCGACGGTCTCGGGCCGGATGCGCACCGCGATCACGCCCTCGCGGTCGCCGATGGCCTCGGCGGCGTTGAGCACGAGGTTCATCACCACCTGGCGGAGCTGCGATGCGTCGGCCTCCACCAGCGGCAGGCCGGCGGCGAACTCGTGGCGGAAGGCGATCTTCTTGCCGATCGAAACCCGCAGCATCTGCGTCATCTCCTCGACCAGGCCGGGCAGCGCGAGCGGCACGACGACGATCCGCTCGCGACCGGCGTAGGCCAGCATCTGCCGGCACAGGTCGGCCGCCCGGCGCGACGCCCGGATGATCTCCTGGAGCGGTTCCTGCGCCGGCGAACCGGCCGGCAGGTCGAAGGTGGCCAGGTCGGCGTTGCCGAGAATCGCCGTCAGCAGGTTGTTGAAGTCGTGCGCGATGCCGCCGGCGAGCACGCCGAGGCTCTCCAGCCGCTGCCCCTGCTGCAACTGCTCCTCGAACTGCCGGCGGTCCGCCTCGGCCTTCTTGCGCTCGGTGAGGTCGCGCGCCGCACAGAAGAACAGCCAGCGGCCGCCCAGATCGAGCCCGGTGACGCTGACCTCGACCTCGCAACCCGATCCGTCCTTCCGCCGGTGGCGGCTCTCGAAAACCCCGCTGCGGTCCCGGAAGGTCTGCAGCCGCCGCACCCTCTCCTCGGGCGGCCCCTCGCAATCCCAGTCCGTCAGCCGCAGCCCGACCGCCTCCTCCGCGGTGTAGCCGAGGTGGCGCCGGAACGCCTCGTTGGACTCGACCAGCCGCCCCTCGAAATCCAACAAGTGGATGCCGTCGGTGGCCGTGGAGAGCAGCGTCCGGTAACGCAGGGATTCGGCGAGACGCAGCTGCTCGATCCGCCGCTGGTTGGTGATGTCGGTGGTGAAACCATGCGCCCGCACGGTGCCGTCGGGCTGCAGTTCCGGCTTCGCCGCCGCCAGGTGCCACCGCTCCGGCCGGCCCGGTCGCACGACCCGGTACACCGCCTCGAAGGGGGTGAGCAGCCGGCAGG
>Ga0302322_100005106_pt1 | contig 11506 bp, 13 predicted proteins | sample Fen_T0_2_FD_203757 | JGI IMG/M metagenome (GOLD analysis project Ga0302322, IMG submission 203757) | Peat permafrost microbial communities from Stordalen Mire near Abisko, Sweden - Fen_T0_2 | ecosystem: Environmental > Terrestrial > Soil > Wetlands > Permafrost | place: Sweden: Abisko... | reverse complement strand
TATTTGAGAAAGTGAAGGAGCTTCGTCACGTAATGCTTGGATGAAAGAGTCCAGAATATCCTTATCCCCATCTACTTCAATATCCACACCAGCAGAGGTGTTACGCACCCAGCCTTTCAGAGCAAGTCGAGTGGCAAGCCCGTACACGAACGGACGAAAGCCAACGCCTTGCACGATGCCCGAGATGTGGATACGCAGTCCATGCATTAGGTGTTTTCGATGAGCCAGTTGATCCATGCGTCCATGCCTTCGCCTGTGCGGCATGAAAGCGGGAAGGTGATGACGCCTGGGTTGAGGGCTTCGACGCCACGACGGAAGAAGTCCATGTCGAAGTCAATGTAGGGCAGGAGATCAATTTTGTTGATGATGAGGGCATCGACGCCGCGATACATGCCTGGATATTTGTAGGGCTTATCTGCGCCTTCAGGGACGGATGCAATGAGTACAGATTTGTGTGTGCCGAGGCGGAACTCGGCTGGGCAAACGAGATTGCCAACGTTCTCAACCATGAGGAGATCGAACTGTGTCAGGTCGAGTTGGTTGATTGCGCCGTGCAACATGACCGCATCAAGATGACATTCGCCACCCGTGTTGACTTGAATGGAAGCTTGTGCGCCAGCTGCGGCGGCACGATCAGCATCGAGAGATGTAGCGATATCGCCATCCACAACAGCAACGCGCATTTTATTTTTGAGAAGCGGCAGGGTCTGTTCGATAAGGGATGTCTTGCCTGCACCGGGCGATGCCATCAGGTTGATGGAGAAGACTCCAGCGGCATTGATACGGGCGCGGTTTTCCTCCGCGAGACGGTCATTGGCGGAGAGGATGTTTTCAACTATGGGGATACGTTCTGTCATGGTTCACCTGTTTCTAAAATTTTTACCACGAAGGGTACAAAATACACAAAGGATTTTTAAAAGATTAGCGCAGATTAGTGTGGATTAGCGGATAAAAATAAAAAAATCTGAGTTCTTCTGCGTTCACACTGCACTTGTGTTCGGTGCAAGTGTCAACGTCCAAATTCATTGCCTGAGATTTTTACTTATCAACATCAATGGCTTCGACATAAAATTCTTCACCAGCGATGATCTTAGCTCCCACGCTTCCGCACTTTGGGCAGATTAGTTCATCTTCTTGCGGATGATATTTCTCGAAGCAAGCCATACACTGTAATTCGGCGGGCACACGTCGGAAGTGAAGTGTTGCGCCTTCAGCTAATGTATCTTTGGCAATAATATCCCAATAGAATTGCACAGAGTCATCTACGTTGCTGGAAAGTTCTCCCATCACAATATGGATATCTTCAATGCGTTTGGCGTTTGCTTCATTGGCATGTTTCAACGCAATTTTCAAAATGGATTGAGTAATGGGGAGTTCGTGCATAGCTTTTGTTTTACCTTTAATGAGTTCTACTTTGGTAGTATACATCATTGAAGTGATTCGTTATCGGGATGAATGTCACCGAAATGGTATGAAAAATAAACTTCCAGTCCTTTCTCTAATCAAGCATAATCATAAAGAATAGGTTTATATATGAAACTAAGTGAAATTGTCCAACATGCCAAAGGCGAAATTCTAAATCCTTCCATTTATCGTGATTGCGAGATCATCGGTGGTTGCGGTGCAGACTTGATGAGCGATGTGCTAACAGGTGTCAAATCTGGCGCAGTCCTATTGACTGGTTTATGCAACCTGCAAGTGATCCGCACTGCCGAAATGGCAGATGTACATGCCGTCGTTTTTTTGCGCGGCAAACGTCCCACCCCTGAAATGATCGAGCTTGCCACCGAGAAGAGCATTCCGATCATTTCGAGTGATATGGGCATGTTTCAATTATGTGGCCGGCTTTATAAAGCCGGTTTGCATAGTCTTGAATCAAACTGGAAAGGTCTCCATGAGTAGTACCCTTCAAGAGTTGTATGGTAAGGGACATATCGTCGCTGATAGCGATGTGCCTGAAATTAATCGTATTGAAGAATTATCATATGACCTGAAAACCCAGGATGTGATGAGCCGGGAACTCAAGTGTCTCGCGCCAATCGATACAATGCGAACCGTATTCGAACTGATGCGTGAGAGTCACATCTCTGGCGCACCGGTGGTTGAAAATAATTCTTTGATTGGTATTATCAGTCAGGAAGATTTAATGCACGCTTTTGCAGATGGCGATCAGAATGCGCCTATCAGCAAGTATATGACTGCGAATGTTATAACGGTCAAGTCTTATGAGCCGGTTGTCAAAGCCCTCGAAATTTTTGCCCGTACTAAAATTGGACGCCTGCCGGTGGTGGATGAGAACAATAACCTTGTCGGCATGCTTACAAAAGGGGATATCACACGCGGTGTATTGATCGCTATTCAAAAAGATTATCAAGAAGAAGAAATTCGTCGTTATCGTGCGAGTCATTTGTTTGAAGATATTATTTCTGATCGCACCAGCCTGATCCTGCGTTATAAGATCAAGCCGCGTGATTTCACTAATGGTGGACAAGCCTCCAGTTATATCAAGCGCGCCTTGTTGCGTCTCGGTGCATCGCCCCAGTTGGCACGTCAGTGTGGCATTGCGGTGTATGAAGCTGAAATGAATCTTATTATTCACTCAAACAATGGTGGGGTGTTGCGAATTCAAGTTGAGCCGCGTCGTATCCTTATGCAAACCTCGGATGATGGACCAGGCATTCCTGATTTGCAAAAGGCGCTTCAACCTGGTTGGTCAACAGCCTCCGAGTTGGCGCGTAGCATGGGATTCGGCGCAGGCATGGGCTTGGTTAATATTCAACGCTGTGTCAACAAAATGGAAATCGAATCGACTCCCGGCAAGGGGACAAAATTATTCATGGAAATTCATCTTCGTCCCGATGAAAAATTTAAAGCGCCTCCTGAATCTTCCGAAGCGCCTGGTGTCTGATCAAAGGAGTTTTTATGACCCTGCAAGAACTCATTACTAAACTGAATTTGACAGTTGTTACTGCGCCACGGGATTTTAATACGATCATTCCACAGGGTGGGTATGCTTCTGATCTATTGAGCTGTGTCATTGCTGGAGCCGAACCTGGCAACGTTTGGGTGACACTTCAAGCGCACATGAATGTTGTTGCTGTGGCAGCGTTGCGGGATGTCTCGGTGGTCATCATCACCGAGAACGCCCAACCCGAAGCGGACGTGATCGAAAAAGCTAATCAGCAGAATGTGATCCTGCTTGGTACATCTGAACCGAGTTATGAAGTAGTGGGGAAACTATGGGAACTTGGAATTCGATAAAAATTTTGGAATCAGGAAGCTTGCTTCCGTCTTTCAACTAGAAAGCTGATTGATTCCAAGATAAGAACAATGCCTACCTATCGAGCCGAATTGCACGTTCATACCGTCCTCTCGCCGTGTGCGGGCGTGGAGATGATTCCGCCTGTGATCGTGGACAGGGCTTTGGCGAAAGGCATTAACCTGATCGCGATCACAGACCATAACGTCACTGCCAATATCGAGGCAGTGATGCAAGCCGCCAAAGGGACTGGACTCACCGTCCTGCCAGGAATGGAGTTGCAGACGCAGGAAGAGGTCCATGTGTTGTGTCTGTTCGATACGCTGAATCAGGCTGAAGCGTGGCAAAGAAGCGTCGATTCCCGTTTTGGAGAAATTCCCAATGATGTCGAACATTTTGGGGAACAGTTTGTCGTCGATGAGACGGGAGATTTCATCCGCCGTGAGCCGAGGTTGTTGATCTCGAATGTGGATATATCTTTGGAAGAGGCGGTGGCTGGGGTGAATGCGCTGGGGGGATTGGTCATTCCTGCACATGTGGAGCGGCGTGCGTATGGCTTGATGGCGATGCTGGAGTTTGCGCCGCCGATTTTTGAAGCGATGGAAATTTCAAAGCATGTGAGTGTGGCGGATGCATGTGAGCGGTTCCCTGAACTGCGGGCTTTTCCGTTACTGCAAAGCGGGGATGTGCATTTTCCTGATGGCTTTATCGGCGTGATGGAGTTTGACATGCATGCGCCGAAGGTTTCCGAAATTCGTAAGGCAATCCATGCAGAGGGGGGTAGGAGCATGAGGATTATCTCATCCCAATAGATTTGTTCTGACAATCGTCATGTGATTACATGACATCCATTAATTGACGTAACCATGCCAGGAGAGTACACTGTGTACAATATCGTGAATAATTTCACAATATTGTGAAGAAGGTTAAATGGAGAACCCCACAATGACTGACGCACCCGCCACACACCCCGAAATTTGTGAAAACAAACAAGCTCTTTTGGATGAGATTATCGCCACCCACCGCAGCCGCCCTGGCGCAATGATGGTCATCTTGAACGAGATCCAGAGACAGGTCGGGTATGTTTCCGAGCCGATCCAAAAACATGTAGCCAAAAAACTGCGCGTGCCAGTCGGTGCTGTGCATGGTGTTATCACCTTTTATTCGTTTTTCACCACCCAGCCTCGTGGCAAACACACCCTCAAGTTCTGCATGGGGACGGCTTGTTATGTGGGCGGTGTTCCGCAATTGATGGAAAAAGCCAAACAGTTGACGGGTACCGAGATCGGCAAGACCACAGCTGATGGACAGTTAACGATGGAAGTCTGCCGATGTGTGGGTGCCTGTTCACAGGCGCCTGTCGTCACGGTGGATGAAGAAGTTGTGGGCAAGGTCAAGCCGAACAAGTTCCCACAATTGATCAAGAAATTGCTGGAAGAAAAATAAACGTTACTTACCATGAAAGAGATCGCCCTGCATCTCCTCGACCTCGCTGAGAACAGCGTCAGCGCACATGCGCAGACGGTGCATATTGATGTGCGTGAGGACTTTCGCACGAATCAATTAATTACCAGCGTGGAAGATGATGGCGATGGGATGACCGATGAAATGGTCAAGCAGGTGGTTGATCCGTTTACGACCAGCCGCACAGAACGCAAGGTTGGGTTGGGGATCCCTCTGCTCAAGGAAAGTGCTGAAGCCTGCCAGGGCGGGATGAAGATCACCTCGGCTCCAGGCGCAGGGACAAAGGTCGAAGCGACCTTCCAACATTCACACATTGATCGTATGCCGCTTGGCGACCTGCCGTCCACTTTTTTGACGTTGACTCTGGCGCATCCCGAAATCCATTGGGTCTTTACGTACACGTTCAACCCGCCGTACAAAGGCTCGATCCGTTCTTATGAATTTGATGACCAGCCCATCAAGGAAACATTGGATGGACTGCCCATGACACACCCCGACGTGATCTCGTATCTTCGCTCCTCGCTGGAAGATGGGATCGCTGAAGCTCGCAAGTAATGTTCGCAAATAGGAGATAGCATGCCAAACGTAAAATCACTCGAAGACCTGAAAAAAATCCGTGATGAGGCGCTCAAGAAGCGTGACATCAAAACCCCAGGCGCACGTGTGCAGATCGTGGTCGGTATGGGCACGCCAGGTATTGCCGCAGGCGCACGTGACACGCTCAAGGAATTTTTAAACATCATCGAAGCCAAAGGGTTGACCGATATCGTTGTGCGGCAAACAGGCAACTTTGGGCTTGACTCGATGGAGCCTGTGGTCAAGGTCAAAGTGGGGGATGAGGTTGAAGTCACGTATGGCAAAGTCACGCCCTTTGTTGCGAATCAGATCATGGAAGAACATATTTTGGGCGGCAAGGTCGTTACAGCCAACCTCATCCCTGCAGAGGTCAAATGAAATTTTTCCGTTCACATGTTTTAGTATCCGTTGATCCCGAATGCGTTGAGCAGGGGGCACACCAGATCGTTGACGCTTTAAATGATGAACTGGTAGCGCAGGGATTGATCGATGAGATTCAAGTTTTGGAAACGTCCCGACTCGGCGACCCAGCCCGCTTCGGTCCTGACCTGGTTGTGTATCCCGAAAATGTGCATTATGCCAACCTGACAGTGGAAGACGTCCCTTTCCTCGTCGAGGAACATTTCCTCAAGGGACGTATCGTCGAGAAGTTCCGTGCCAAGGAGACCATTGTCACAGACGATGAACTCGGCGCGCCCAAGGCAAAAGAAGTCCGCATTGTTCTGCGTAACTGCGGAAAGATCGATCCGCATAATATTGAAGAATATATCGCTGAAGACGGGTATCAAGCCCTTGCCAATGCGTTGACCACTTCCACACCTGAAAAAGTCATTGACGAAATGATGCGTTCAGGTTTGCGTGGACGTGGCGGCGCAGGTTTCCCTGCCGCACGCAAATGGCAGTTATGCCGACAAGTCCCCGATAATCCAAAATATTTAACCTGCAATGCCGATGAAGGCGACCCAGGCGCATTCATGAATCGCCGTGTGCTCGAAAGCGACCCACACTCCGTGGTCGAAGGCATGATCATTGCCGCCTACGCCATTGGCGCCAGTATGGGATATGTTTACTGCCGTGCGGAATATCCGATCGCAGTGGCGAACCTCAATATCGCCATCGAACAGGCTCGTGAGTTTGGTTTCCTTGGCAATAACATCTTCGGTACAGATTTCTCCTTCGATCTCGAAGTCCGCATGGGAGCGGGCGCATTCGTCTGCGGTGAAGAGACAGCGCTCATCGCCTCCATTGAAGGCAAACGCGGTGAACCTCGTCCACGCCCGCCATTTCCTGCGGTCAAGGGTGTGTGGGGCAAGCCTACGAATAACAACAACGTAGAGACTTACGCTGTCGTCCCGCAGATCCTGCTCAAAGGTGCGGACTGGTACGCCAGCATGGGTACGGAAAAAAGCAAAGGTACCAAGACCTTCGCCATCGCAGGCGATGTGGTCAACACAGGGCTTATCGAAGTTCCATTCGGTCTCAGCCTTCGTGAAGTCATCTTCGATGTAGGTGGCGGTATCAAAGACGGCAAGCAATTCAAAGCCATCCAAACAGGCGGACCGATGGGCGGCTGTCTCGTGGCAGAACATCTCGACCTGCCTCTCGATTACGAAGCATTGACCAAAGCTGGCTCGATGATGGGATCTGGTGGTCTCATCATCATGGACGACGAAACCTGTATGGTGGATATCGCCCGCTTCTTTATGGAATTTACGCAGGAAGAATCCTGCGGCAAATGTACGCCTTGTCGTGTGGGCACCCGCCGCATCCTCGACATCCTCGAAAAAATTTGCGAAGGCAAGGGCACATTGGCTGATATTGACCGCCTAGAAATGCTCTGCGAAGAAGTGATGAAGAATTCGCTCTGCGGTCTCGGTCAGGGTGCGCCCAACCCAGTCGTCAGCACGCTCAAACATTTTAGAGCAGAATACATTGCGCATGTCGTTGAGAAGCGCTGTCCTGCCAAGGTCTGTCGTGCGCTGATCAGTTATGAGATCGAGCCAGCCTGTACAGGTTGTATGGTCTGCGCCCGCAACTGCCCTGTGGAAGCCATCACGGGCGAGCGCCGACAACTTCACATCATTGACGACAATATCTGTATCCGCTGTGGCATTTGTGCGCAGGTTTGTAACTTCAACGCAGTAGCGGTCTTATCGTAGAGGCATCATGATTAACTTAACCATTAACGGAAAACAAATCGAAGTCGAAGACGGCACAACGGTCTTGAATGCCGCACGTCAGAATGACATCAAGATCCCCACGCTCTGCGATCATAAGAACTTAACCCCTTATGGCGGATGTCGTTTATGCGTGGTCGAAGTTAAAGGTATGCGTGTGCCGATCGCATCCTGCACCTTGCCCGCCTCGAACGGCATGGTCATCGAGACTGAAACAGACTCGCTTAAAAAATCACGCAACATCATTCTCTCATTGCTCTTCAGTGAACGTAATCACTTCTGTCCGTTCTGCCAGGTTAGCGGCGGCGATTGCGAATTGCAAAATGCCGCTTACGACGAGCACATGACTCACTGGCAAATGCAACCGCAGTGGACGAACTTCCCTGTTGATACGAGCCACTCCCGTTTCATCCTCGATAACAATCGCTGTATCCTCTGCCGACGTTGCATCCGTGCGTGTGCCGAAATGTCTGGAAATTTCACGCTCGGTGTTGAAGAGCGTGGTTCCGCCACCATCGTCGTTGCAGACACCAATGTGCCTCTTGGCGAGAGCACCTGTGTCTCTTGCGGTTCATGCGTGCAGGTTTGCCCCACGGGCGCACTCATTGATCGTTCAAGTGCCTATCTTGGTCACGATAAAAACATGACCGTCACCCGTTCTGTTTGTCGTGGTTGCTCGCTCGGTTGCGGCATCATGATCCACACCCGTGACAATCGCATTGTCAAAATTACAGGCGACTATGAAAACAAAAACGCTGGGACGTTATGCGAGACGGGTCGTTATAAAACATTGGATGAAAAACGGACTCGCCTCACGACTCCCATGAAGCGGGTCGCTGGACAATTAACCGCTACAAGCTGGGACGATGCTCTAACTATCCTCGCTTCAAACTTAACCTCCAACAAAAACAGTATCGCCGCTTTAGCATCCACTCGCTTGACTGTTGAATCGATGGCGGCGTTCAAATCCCTGTTCGCAGACGGACTCGGCAATGACGTAGTCACCTCCATCGAAGAGGGACGTCCCACCGCATTACAAGCCAAGTATGCCGAAGCGAATGGCGAATCCATCGAAGGCAAACTTGACACCCTCCGCACTGCGGACTGTGTCCTTGTCATCGGCGCAGACTTATCCGAAACGCACGAAGTCGCCAGTTTCTATATCAAACGCAACATGCCGAAGGGAACCCGTCTCATCGTGGTTGACCCCAGCGAAAACGGCATGGATGATCTTGCGAACATCAATCTCAAGCCGAAAGCTGGAACAGATGAAGCCGTGTTCGATGCTATTGAAGCCGCCGTGATCAAAGAAGGTCTTGCTCGCACTGACGCAAAGACCAGTAAAGTTTCATTGGATGTTGCCCTCTCCGCTTGCGGACTTGCTGAAGAAGATGTTATTGCCGTTGCTCACATGTTGGCGGAAGCCGTTGCTCCTGTCATCGTGTATGGCAAGGGTGTCTCTGCCTTCGGCGGGGAAGCGGTCATGGATGCGATGGTGCGGGTGGCAAAGCTCACAGGGGCGAGTGACTCTGAGCGCAGAGGCATACTCTCGGTCAAGGGTGAAGCGAATAGTCTCGCTGCCGCACAACTGAAGATGGATGTCCCATTTGATGTCAAGAATCGCAAAGTGGCATATCTCGCAGTCGGCGATGATTTTGTCTCGAAGCGTTTGGTTAAAGCATTGGATGATATCCCGTATGTGATCGTCCAAGCCAGTTACGAATCAGCGCTCACTGAACGTGCAGACCTGGTTCTGCCCGTGAGCATCTGGGCGGAAGAAGCAGGTCATGCGTTGAACACCGAAGGTCGTGTGCAATTCGCCGAAGCCGCACTGACTGGGCCCGAAGGTGTGCGTTCGAATTTGGATCTATTGAATGAAGTAGCAAAGTTGTTGAATGTGAAGTTGAACGATGATTGGCGCACAGCGTTGACCGCTCGCACGAGCGTTGTTGAGATCGAGATGTAATAACGAATTTAATCGTTATAAGGAGCCGAAATGACAAAACCAAAAATTTCATCAGATTGGATGGCTGGCTGTTCAGGTTGCCACATGTCTTTATTGGATATTGACGAACGCCTGCTGGAAATTGCTGAACTCGCAGACATCCGTGCGACGCCGATCACAGACTTGAAGGAGCCCGATGAAAGCGGTGTGGACGTGGGCATTCTCGAAGGCGGCATCAACAATTCTTCGAACGAAGAAGTGGCACATCGTATGCGTGAACGTTCCAAGATCTTGGTTGCCTTTGGTGATTGCGCTGTGTTCGGCGGTGTGCCTGCCCTGCGTAACATGTGCGGGACTCAGGAAGCGCTCCAACGTGCGTATGTTGATATCGAAAGCAACGATGAAAGCGGAAAAATTCCCAACGACCCCGAACTTGCAGTGATGAGCAACGTGCGTGCCTTGCATGAAGTGGTGGATGTTGATCTGCACGTCCCTGGTTGCCCGCCCGACCCTGATGTGATTTATTACGTATTGAAAGAACTCGCCCAAGGACGCATGCCTGAGATGAAAGACGAAAACCTTCACTGGCACTAGGAGCAAACATGACTCAGAAAATTACGATCGAACCCGTTACCCGTATTGAAGGACATGCCAAGGTCACCATCCATATGAAGGATGATGGCTCAGTGGAACATGCGTATTTACATATTAATGAATTCCGTGGCTTTGAAAAATTCTGCGAAGGACGCCCTTATTTTGAAATGCCGTCCATCACGCCACGTATCTGCGGAATCTGTCCCGTCAGTCATCATCTTGCTGCTGCCAAAGCCGCTGATGCTTTGCAGGGCAGTCCCGCTCCTCGACCAGCCAATCTCCTGCGTGAACTCATGCACATGGGACAGGTTATCCAAAGCAATGGCATGCACTTCTTCGAATTGTCAGGTCCCGACCTGTTACTTGGTTTCGATGCCGACCCTGCGCTGCGCAACGTGATTGGGCTTGCCCATGCGGCACCTGAGATCGCACTCAAAGCTGTAGGCTTACGCCGCTTTGGTCAGGAGATCATCCGCACGTTAGGCGGACGCCGCATCCACCCGAACTTCGCGGTGGCAGGCGGAGTCAACAAGGCATTGCAAGCTAGTGAACGTGAGAGTATCCTTACAGGTATTGAGGCGAATCTTGAAACCGCCAAAATGGGCGTCAGCATCATGAAGGATTGGGCGCAACGCAACATGGAGGATATCAACAAGTTCGCCGTGTTGAAGAGCGGCTACATGAGCATCGTCAATCCCGATAACAGTCTCAACCTCTACGATGGCGATATCCGCCTTGTGGACCGCACAGGCAAGCAACTTGAAAAATTCCCAGGCAGTGATTATCTCGAGAACATCGCCGAGCATGTTGAGAACTGGTCATATCTCAAATTCCCCTATTACAAAAAGATGGGCTTCCCCGAAGGTGTTTATCGCGTTGGTCCATTAGGACGCATGAATGCCGTAGATAGCATCAGTACACCCGTAGCAGGCGAAGAACATCGTATCTTCAAGACTCTCAACAATGGCGATCCCATCGGGCAGACTCTATACTTCCACTATGCCCGCATGATCGAAGTCATCTTCTGCATCGAACGTGTTGTTGAACTGCTCGATGACCCTGATATCCTCAGCACCGACATTCTCAACACCCGCAAAGATTACAAAGGCGAAGGCGTTGGCATTCTCGAAGCGCCACGTGGCACACTCATCCATCACTATCAAGCCGATGAAACAGGCAAGCTCACCAAGGTCAACCTCATTGTTGCCACGGGTCACAACAACTGGGCAATGACAGAAGCCGTGGACAGCGTCGCCAAGACCTACATCGTTGGTGGTGAAGTCAAAGAAGGTATGCTCAATCGCGTTGAAGCCGCCGTCCGTGCGCATGATCCGTGCTTGTCCTGCTCCACGCATGCCGTCGGTCAGATGCCGATCCAAATTGAAATGCTTGATCCTGATGGTCAAGTTGTAAAAACGATTTCAAGAAATTAACGGAATGCGGAAGTAGAACTTCCGCATCTGTAAAATCCAGAAGTAGAACTTCTGGATT
>Ga0302322_100005105_pt1 | contig 11506 bp, 12 predicted proteins | sample Fen_T0_2_FD_203757 | JGI IMG/M metagenome (GOLD analysis project Ga0302322, IMG submission 203757) | Peat permafrost microbial communities from Stordalen Mire near Abisko, Sweden - Fen_T0_2 | ecosystem: Environmental > Terrestrial > Soil > Wetlands > Permafrost | place: Sweden: Abisko... | reverse complement strand
CAAGGTCGTCGTGTCGGCGTCCGTGTCGGCGAGCGTGACCTGCAGCAACGTCCGCTGGACCGTCAGCGGGGTCCGCAGCTCGTGCGAGGCGTCGGCGACGAAGCGGCGTTGGGCGGCGTAGGCGGCGTCGAGCCGGCTGTAGAGCGCGGCCAGCGTGGCGGACAGCTCGGCGAACTCCGCGTACCGGCCCAGCTCACCGTGGCCGGGCAGCCGGTCGGCGCTCGCGCCGCCGGCGGCGGACGACAGCTCCTCGAGCGGTCGCAGCGCCCGGCCGGCGAGCCCCCAGCCGACCGGTACGGACACCAGTGCCACCGCGACCAGGCCCACGACGACCGCCCCGAGCACCGGCCCGGTGTTGCTCGGGGCGCCCGGGCCCGCGCCGGGCCCGACCGCGTGGGCCGACCCGCCGGTCCACGCGCCGAGGCCGACGGCAGCCACCGGCACGGCGCCGAGGACGACCGTCGCCGCGGCGTAGGCCAGCGCGAGCCGGCTGCGCAGCCGCGGCCTTTCAGCCGTCGGCACGGTAGCCGCCCTCGCGCACCGTGGTGATGACGGGCGGTCCGCCGAGCTTGGTCCGGAGCCGGCCCAGCGTGGTCTTGACCGTGGTGGTGAACGGGTTGGCGGCCTCGTCCCAGACGTGGTCGAGCAGCTCCTCCGCGGATACCACCCGGCCCGGCCGGGCCAGCAGATGGGCCAGCACGGCGAACTCCTTCGGAGTGAGGGGCACCGGGCGTCCCGCGCGGGTGACGGTCCGGCGTGCCGGGTCCAGCTCGACGTCGGCCAGGCGCAGCACCGCGGGGACCGGCGGCGCGGACCGGCGCCCGAGCGCCCGCACCCGGGCGACCAGCTCGGGGAAGTCGAACGGCTTGGTGAGGTAGTCGTCGGCGCCCAGGTCGAGACCGTGCACCCGGTCGGCGAGCGTGCCGGCGGCCGTGAGCATGAGGATCCTGACGGTCAGGCCGCGCTCGCCGACGCCGCGGCAGACGTCGTCCCCGGGGACGGTCGGCAGGTCGCGGTCGAGCACCAGGACGTCGTACGGCGCCAGGCCGAGGCGCTCCAGCGCGTCGCCGCCGTCGGTGACGACGTCCACGGCCATCCCCTCGCGGCGCAGGCCCGCCCCGATCGTGCGGGCGAGCAGCTCGTGATCCTCGACGACCAGCACCCGCATCGGCCCAGGATGCCAGCCGGCACGTGACAGCCCGGTGACGGCCGTCGGTGCGGCGCTGTCACCGGGCCGGCACCGGGGCCGGCGTAGACAACGCGGCATGATTCTTCAGACCGAGGCTCTCACCAAGCGGTACCGGCGGCGGTGGGCGTTGCGCGACTGCACCCTGGCGATCTCCGACGGCTCGATCGTCGGCCTGGTCGGGCCGAACGGCGCCGGCAAGAGCACCCTGCTGCAGCTGGTCGTGGGCCTGCTGGCACCGACGGCGGGCGCCGTCCGGGTGCTCGGGGGCACACCGGACGCGGCGATGCGGTCCGGCCGGATCGGGTTCGTCGCCCAGGACGCCCCGACGTACGCCCGCCTGACCGTCGCCGAGCACCTGCGCCTGGGCGCGGGACTCAACCGGCAACGCTGGGACGCCGCGGCGGCGCAGGCCCGGGTGGAGCGGCTGGGGCTGCCTCCCCGGCAGCGGGCCGGCCGGCTCTCCGGTGGCCAGCGCGCCCAGCTCGCGCTCACGCTCGCGCTGTCGAAACACCCCGACCTGCTGGTCCTCGACGAGCCGGTGGCCGGCCTCGATCCGCTCGCGCGGCGCGCGTTCCTCGACGAGGCGGCGGCGGCCGCCGCGGACGACGGCACTGCCGTCGTGCTCTCCACGCATCTGGTCGCCGAGCTGGCCCGCACCTGCACGCACGTGATCGTCGTCGCCGGGGGCCGGATCCGGCTCGACGGCACGGTCCAGGAGCTGGGCGCCGTCCCGGCCGAGCTGGAGCGCGTGGTCCTCGGCGAGCTCGCCCGGGCCACGGACGACGGGCCGGTGACCGCATGATCCGGCTCGCGCTCCGCCAGTTCCGGGCCCCTGCCCGAACCGCCGCGGCCGGCCTCGTCGCGCTGGCCGTCGTCGTCCTGGTGACCCGGCCGGGGCTGGTCGAGGCCGCCGCCGTCGCGCGACGAGCCTGCGGGCCGCAGCCGCGCTGTGCCGCCCTGACCGCCTTCGCCGTCGGCAGCACGACCGCGCAGACGGCGTTCGGCCTCGTCGTGATCGTGGTCCCCGCCCTGATCGGCGCGTTCTGGGGTGCGCCGCTCGTGGCCCGGGAGTTCGAGGCCGGCACCCATCGGCTCGTCTGGGCCCAGAGCATCAGCCGCAGCCGCTGGCTGGCGGTGCAGCTCGCGGTCGTGGGAACTGCGGCCGTGGTGGCGACCGCCCTGGTCAGCGCGCTCGTCACCTGGTGGGCCGCGCCGCTGGACCGCGCGGCGGCCGCCGTCTGGAGCACCTTCGACCAGCGCGACGTCGTCCCCGTCGGGTACGCACTGTTCGCCGTCGCGGCCGGTGTGGTGGCGGGCCTGGCGGTCCGGCGCACGCCGACCGCCATGGCCCTGACCCTGGCCGGCGTGCTGACGGCGCGGATCGGCGTGAGCACGTGGCTCCGGCCGGTCCTGATGACCCCGCGGACGACGTCCCTGCCGCTCGATCCCGACGCGACCGGGTACGGCTGGAGCGGGAACGTCCTGTTCGGGATGGGGCCCAGCACCCTGCAGCCGACGCCGCCGGACCTCCCGGACGCCTGGATCCAGTCCGTCGACGTCGTCGACACCGCCGGGCACCCCCTCACGGACCCGGTGCTGCGGGCGACGTGCCCCGCGCTGGACGACGGCGGTGGAGGGCCGGCCCGGCACGTCCCGGCGGCCGCCCAGCAGCAGCTGCACGACTGCGTCGCCCGGATCGGCGAGAGGTACCACCAGGTCGTCACCTACCAGCCCGGCGACCGTTACTGGACCTTCCAGGCCGTCGAGCTTGCGGTGTTCGTGCTGGTCACGGGCCTGCTCTGCGGGTTCGCCTGGTACCGCCTCCGCCGGTTCCGCGGGTAGGTCGGGGGTGGGCGGGGCGGGGCGGGCCGGGCGAGTCGGGCGGGGTGGCCCGGGCGGGCGCCGGCCGTGCCTGGGCCATGATGAACCGGTGGAGCTGGAGCGGCATCGCGGAGAGTTGCTGGCCTACTGCTACCGGATGCTGGGCTCGTTCCACGACGCCGAGGATCTCGTGCAGGAGACGATGGTGCGGGCGTGGAAGGCGCGCGACCGGTACGACCCGCAGCGGGCGTCCCTGCGGACCTGGCTATACCGGATCGCCACGAACGTCTGCCTGACCGCGCTGGAAGGGCGGGCACGGCGTCCGCTGCCGTCCGGCCTCGGGGCGGCGAGCGACGATCCCGCCGCCCCGCTCACCCCGGCGACCGACGTGCCGTGGCTGCAGCCCTTCCCCGACGCGCGGGTCGACGTCGACGTGCGGGCCGACCTGCGGCTGGCGCTCGTCGCGGCGATGCAGGTGCTGCCGGCCCGCCAGCGCGCGGTCCTGGTGCTGCGCGACGTCCTCGACTTCAGCGCCGGCGAGGTCGCCGGGTACCTGGGCTCGACCGTCCCCGCGGTCAACAGCGCGCTCCAGCGGGCCCGCGCCGGCCTCGCGGACGTCGGTGACGTGGACGAGATCACCGAGCCCGACGACCCGCGGGTGCGCGCCGTCGTCCGCCGCTACGCGCATGCGTTCGAGCAGGCCGACGTCCCCGCGCTCGTCCGGCTGCTCACCGACGACGCGGTCCTGGAGATGCCGCCGGTGCCGCTCTGGTACCGGGGGAGCGACGACTACGGGCTGTTCATGGACCGGGTCTTCCGGCTGCGCGGCACGGGCTGGCGGGTCGGCCACCTCACGGCGAACGGCCAGCCCGCGCTCGCCGCGTACGCGTCCGACCCCGGTGGTGGTCACCGGCTGCACTCGCTGCAGGTCCTCACCGTCGACGGCGACCGGGTCGCCCGGAACGTCGTCTTCGCCGACCCTGCCGTGTTCGAGAGCTTCGACCTGCCGAAGCACTTCTCGGAGGACGACTTCCCGCCGCCGCGATGAGTCCGGGCGGGGACGCCGGTACGTACCGGTGCCTCTCGACTGCCCCCGACCCCTGGAGACCCGGCGTGAGCATCATCGTAATCGAGTTCGTCACCCTGGACGGCATCGTCACCGACCCGGACGGCCGGGCCGGCACCCCCGCCGGCGGCTGGGCGTTCCGGCACGGCCCCGCGACCGTCGCCGGGGACAAGTTCCGGCTCGGCAGCGTCCTGGACGACGGCGTCATGCTGCTCGGGCGGCGGACATGGCAGCAGTTCTCGCGGCTGTGGCCGACGCGCGAGGACCCGTTCTCGGCCCGGATGAACGCCGTCCCCAAGCTGGTCGCCTCCCGCACGCTGACCGACGTCTCGGCCTGGGCGAACTCGACGGTCCTGGCCGGTGACCTGCTCGACGCCGTGAAGCGCGAGGAACGCGACGTGATCATCACCGGCAGTCTCAGCGTGGTGCACGCCCTGATGGCTGCCGACCTGGTCGACGAGTACCGCCTCCTGACCTTCCCCACCCTGGTCGGCTCCGGGGAGCGGCTGTTCCCGGCCGGCGGCCCGCCCACCCACCTGGAGTGCGTGTCCGCCGAGCAGGCCGGTGCCGCCGTCCTCGCCCGGTACCGCCGGGAGGTCTCCGCGGCCGGCAGGGATCAGACCGCTACGATCTGACTCGTCGAGGTCCGTTCCGTGCACCGCCGGTGAAGGGGAGATGCCCGTGCCGCACGTCGTCGACTTCCAGGACGTGTCCGACGTCGGGCTGGAGTCGTCCCCGGTGGCGCCCGCCCTGGCCGGCCTGAGGGCGAACGAGGCCCGGTACTTCAAGAACAAGTACGACCACGTCTTCACCGTGGAGCCCGCGGACGAGGCGGTGGCGACGGTCGACTGGGTCAGCGGCATCCTGCAGCAGGAGCGGGACCTCGTCATCGCGTCCCGCCCGCTCGAGGCCACGGAGTTCGTCGCCGGGGGGATCCGGTTCGCGTACGTCTTCTACGAGTCCGGGCTCTCGATCAACGTGATGTACGGGCTCGAGGACGGCGGGAAGCGGGCCGTCGGGTTCAAGCTGTCCGACGGGATGCCGGTGCCCGACGAGCTCGCCACCCGCTTCAAGTTCGCGCGGCAGAAGTCGAAGCTCGCCGGGACCATCCGCGGCTCGTTCTTCGTCATCAAGGGCGAGCACTGACGCCGTCGTCGGCGGCCCGCTCCAGCTCGGCGACATCGAGCGTGCCCATCGCGAGCATCGCCTCCATGGCCCGGCGGGCACGCGAGGGGTCCGCGGTCGGCACTTCCGACGGCCGCCCGGCGGTGGGCGCCGGCTCGAGGGCCTAGCGTCGCAGCCGTGGAACCGCGCAAGGTCGACCCGCCCGTCGTGCCTGCCCCGCTGGTCGCGCCGGTCCCGGCCGTCAGGGCCGTGACGGCGGACGGCGGCGGCCGCGCGGCGGGTGTCGGGTCGCGGTGGTTGCCGCTCGTCGCGGTGCTCCTGCTGGCGCTGAACCTGCGCCCGGCGGTCAACGCGCTGGGGGCGGTCGTCCCGGAGCTGCGGGACGACACCGGCCTGTCCGCGTCGGTCACCGGGGTGCTGCTGTCCCTGCCCATGATCGCCTTCGCGCTGGTCGGGCTCGCAGCGCCGGGGCTGGCCGGCCGGGTGGGGCCGCACCGCACGGTGGCGGGCGCGCTGGTGGCCCTCACCGCCGGGCAGGTGCTGCGGGTCGCGGTCCCGGGGGAGGCGGCCCTGTTCGCCGGGTCGCTGCTCGCCCTGGCGGGCATCGCGCTGGCCAACGTCGTCCTCCCCGGGCTGGTCCGGCTGCACTTCCCGCACCGGATCCCGCTCATGACCGCCGCGTACACGACGCTGCTCACCGTCGGGGCGGCCGCCTCGGCCGCCCTCGCCAACCCGCTCGAGCACGCCCTGGGGGCGGACTGGCGCCTCGGCATCGGCTCCTGGGCCGTCGTCTCCGGGGTGGCGCTGGTGCCGTGGCTGGCGATGGCGGTCGGGGGACCGGCCGACGAGCGACGCCCCGGCGGCGGCGTCCGGCTGCCCCTGCGCGCCCTGGCCCGCAGCGGCGTCGCCTGGACGGTGTCGGCGTACTTCGGGGTCCAGGCGATGCTCGCGTACGTCACCTTCGGCTGGCTCCCCGCGATCCTCACCGACGCGGGGCTGAGCCGGACGGATGCCGCCTACCAGTCGGCGATCATCATCGTGGTGGGCGTCCCGCCGGCGATGGTGGTCTCGCCGCTGCTCGCGCGCACCCGCCGTCCGCGGGCGCTCGTCGTCGGGCTGGCGGCCTGCTACGTCGCCGGGTTCACCGGGCTCGCCGTCGCGCTCCACCCCTCGCTCGTGATCGTGTACTCGGTGCTGATCGGCATCGGGACCGCCGCCTTCCCGGTGGCGCTGACCCTGATCCCGATGCGGTCGCGGACGGCGCTGGCGACCACGAGCCTGTCCGCGTTCGTGCAGTGCGCGGGCTACTCCATCGCGGCGCTCGGCCCCGTCGCGTTCGGGCTCCTCTACGAGCGCACCGGCGGCTGGAGCGTCCCGCTGCTGGTGCTGGCCGCGTTGGCGGTCGGGCAGGCCGTGGCCGGCGCGCTCGCCGTCCGGGACCGCTTCGTCGAGGACGACCTCGCCGCCCGGCCCTGATCCTGTCGGCGCCTGCTCAGTCGTGGCCGTGGCCGTGCTCGTGGCCGTGGCCGTGCTCGTGCTCGTGGCCGTGCTCTCGGCCGGTCAGGGGCGAGCCGAAGCGGACGACGTTGCCGTCCGGGTCGGTGACGGCGCCCTCGTGCTGGCCCCACGCGGTGTCCTGCGGCCCGTGCACCGTCACGCCCCCGGCACGCCACTGCGCCGCCAGCTCGTCGGCGTCCTCGACGAAGAGGTAGGCCGACCCGGTCCGGCGGTCGTCGTCCGGGACCGTGCCGAGATGCAGCTCGACGCCGTCCCGGACGGCGTAGCCGTAGCCCCCGGGCGGGTACCGCCGCACCTCGAAGCCGAGCCGCCGGTAGTGCTCCAGCGCGACGTCCAGGTCGTGGACCGGGAAGATCGGTGCGATGCGGTGAAGGCTGACCATGCGCCATTGTCGCCGGTCCTGACCGGTCAGGCCCAGCAGTCGGGCGGGAGCGCGACGCCGTCAGGGGCCTCGACCGGTGACGACGAGGATGGGTACGGTCGCCGGGTCACCTGACGGTCTGCGGCGTCGGTGCCGGTGTGACCTCGCATCGCCTACTGTCGGTCGTCAGCACGTCCATGACCAGGGGAGGGTGATGACCGCCACGGTTCCGTCCGTCGCCAGGGGCGGCGTGGCACCGGGACGCCGGGCACTCGTCGTCCTGGTCGCCGTCGTCGTCGCCAACCTGGTCGTCGTCGAGCTGCTGTTCGCCGCCCACGGCGCGGGGAAGAACACCGTGCTGACCGTGGCGAAGTTCGTCGGGCTGCACGCGGCGCTGGTCATGATGCTGCAGCTCGTGCTGGTCGCCCGGCTGCCCTGGCTGGACCGGCGCCTGGGGATGGACCGCCTGACGGCCTGGCACCGCTGGGTCGGCTTCACGCTGCTGTGGACCGTGCTGCTGCACGGCAGCCTCATCGTCGTCGGGTACGCCACCCTGGACGGCGTGCCGCTGCTGCGCACGTTCGGCGCGCTGGCCGGCGTCCCGGCGTCCCTGCTCGGGATGGTCGCCGCGGCGCTGCTGACGCTGGTGGCCGGCATCTCGGTGCGCCTCGCCCGGCGGCGGCTGTCGTACGAGACCTGGCACGCCCTGCACCTGATCGCCTACCTCGCCGTCCTCGTGGCGCTCACGCACCAGTTGCTGGAGGGGACGACCTTCAACGCCTCCCCGCTGCACCTGGCGTACTGGTCGACGCTGTGGGGGGCGGTCGTGGCCGCGTTCGTGGTGGGCCGGATCGTGATGCCGCTGTGGCGCAACTCCTACCACCGGTTCGTCGTGTCGGCGGTGGTGCCGGAGTCGCCGAACGTGGTGTCGGTCCACGTCACCGGGCGCCACCTGGACGAGCTGCCGGCCCGGGCCGGCCAGTTCTTCATCTGGCGCTTCCCGGGGCACAACCGCTGGTGGCAGGCCAACCCGTTCTCGCTGTCGGCGGCGCCCGACGGGCGGTCGCTGCGCCTGACCGCCAAGGCCGTCGGCGGCACGAGCGCCGGGCTGCGCCACCTTCCCATCGGGACCCGGGTGTTCGCCGAGGGCCCGTACGGCGCGTTCACGGGCCTGCACCAGGCGCGCGACGCGACCCTGCTCATCGCCGGCGGGGTGGGGGTGACGCCGATCCGGGCGCTGCTGGAGGCGTCCTCCGGGCCGGTCGTCGTCCTCTACCGCGTGCGCGCCCCCGAGGACGCCGTCCTGCTGCCGGAGCTGCAGGCCCTCGCCGCCGCCAAGGGCGCCCGGCTCCACGTGCTGATCGGGCGCACCGGCAGCGCCCCCGCGCCGGGAGCGCCGCCGGGGGCCCCGCCCGGCTCGCCGTTCGACCCGCAGCCGCTCGCGACGCTCGTGCCCGACATCCGGGAGCGGGACGTCTACGTGTGCGGTCCGCCCGGGATGACGGCGGCCGTCCTGGCGAGCCTGCGCGCGCTCGGGGTGCCGCGCCGGCAGGTGCACGCCGAGCGGTTCAGCCTCGCCTGACGGTGCCGTCCGCTGCGGCGTCGCGGCCGTCAGGCACCCGTGCCGGTGCCGTCGTCGGTGGCGTCGCTGCCGTCGGTGCTGCCGTCGTCGCTGCCGTCGGACGACGGGTCGTCGGTGCCGGGGTCGGCGTCGTCCGCGTTGTCGACGCCGTCGCCGTCCGCGTCCTCGGCGCCGTCCTCGACGCCGTCGCTGTCGCTGTCGGCCTCCTGCGGATCGGTCCCGAGGCGCAGCTCGTCGAGCGTGTCGAGCCCGTCGCCGTCCAGATCCTCCTGGCCGTCCGTCACGCCGTTGCCGTCGCTGTCGGCGTCGGCGGGGTCGAGCTCGAGGGTGAGCTCCTCCCCGTTGGACAGGCCGTCGCCGTCGGCGTCCTCTGCGCCGTCGGCGGTGCCGTCACGGTCGCTGTCGGCGCTGCGCGGGTCGTACCGCAGCGCGTACTCCTCGCCGTTGGGCACGCCGTCGGAGTCGGCGTCCGCGGTCGCGTCGTCGCGCAGCGGGTCCAGCCGGTTGCGGACCTCCCAGCCGTCGGGCACGCCGTCCCGGTCGGTGTCCGCGCGGGCCGGACTGGTGCGGGCCCGGAACTCGGCGAGGTTCGTCAGCCCGTCGTGATCGGGGTCGGCGGCGGCGTCCTTGCGCCTGGGGTTCAGGTGGTTGGCCTTCTCCCAGGCGTCCGGCATGCCGTCGCGGTCGCTGTCCACGACGACCGGACGCGCGGGCCGGGCGGCGCGGCGCTGCGCGGTGGCGGCGTGGGCGGTGCCGGCGGTGCCCAGCACGGCGAGCGCGACGGCGCCCATCGCGACGGCGAGCCGGGCGGTGCGGCGGGCGGCGTGACCGGGGACGTGGCGGGACCTCATCCGAGGACCGTCCTCTCCTGGAGCCTTCAACTGTCGCTGCTGACAGTAAGCAAGCTATAGCGGAGAGTTGCTATGGGCCACGGGCCGTGGCCGCGCTCACCCGACCGGCGCAGGCCCGGACCCGGGGCAAGCGGCGCGCGCCGCAGGGGGCGTCAGGGGGCGGGCGTCACCCGGAACACGGGATGGTCGGCGGAGATCACGGCGAAGGCCTCGACCGGGTCGTGCCGGGTCGCGCGCAGATGGGGGCGGCCGCCGGGGACCTTCACCGCGTAGCGCCGCAGGATCGGGGCCCGCTCCCCAACGGGTACCTCGACGAGGACGACGGGCCGCGACCGGCGTCGCCGCAGCGCCGCCCGGCCCTGCGCCGCCCGCACGTTGCTGACCCAGTTGCACTCGCCGAGCATCGAGACGACGAACCACTCGCCGCCGACGTCGGCCAGGCCCAGCGGGAAGCGCGCCAGGCGGCCGGTCGTGCGCCCGCGCACCTCCAGCGTGACCCACCGCCGGGGCAGCAGGCCGAGGTGAAGGATCGCGTTCCAGGCCCGGGAGTAGGCGCGGGCGGTGCGGTTGCCGCGACCGCCGACGTACATGGCGCGCAGTCGCTCGTCCTGCCGCCTCCCCATCGGATCACCGTGTCACGGTCGCCGGTCCGGACGCGAGACTCCGGGCGAAACGGACCCGCGGGGAGGGCGGCCGAGGTTGCGGTTGCTGCTGCCGCCGCTCGGGCGACCGGTCCGGCTGCTCCGCCCGGTTCTGCTGCGACGGGTGCTCCTCCGCCCGGTGCTGCTCCGACGGGTGGTCCCGGGGCAGGCGCGCGTCGCGGGAGCTGGAGTGGAACCAGTAGTCCAGGCCGGCCTCGTGGATCTCGGCGAGCCACCCGAAGAACTCCGCCGCGAAGTCCGGCTCGTGGTCGCCCAGCCAGGGATGCACCCGGTGGTAGGCGAGCAGGCGCCCCACCTCGTCGTGGCTGAGGAAGCCGTACGTGCTCCCGGACGCCGGCTGGCGGCGCCCGAGGACCGGCCGCTGGTCGAGCGCCCAGCCGATCAACGTGCGCATGCCCGGACCCCGGCCGCCCAGTCGCTCCAGGTCGGACGGCGCGGTGGGGAAGCTCTCGACGAAGTCGACGAACGCGTCCGGCCGGCGGTCCGCGTCGGTCCAGCGTGGGCGCTGTCCCGTCGTCGCGAGCGCGATGACGGCGTGGACGAGCGCGCCGTCCTCCTGGACGACGGAACCCGGCCGCAGTCGAGCGTCGAGGACCTGGCGCAGCCGCACGAGTACCGGGCGGACGTCGGCGTCCGAGGCGGCGGCCAGTCGGCGGGCCACGTCCTGGACGACGGCGTCGGCCCGACCGGGCCCGACCGGCCCGACGACCAGCGACCGGAAGGTCGCCAGGTCGAACCCGGCGATATTGGCATGCAGGGGCACGGACCGTTCCTCTCCGTGATGCGCGGCGAACCGCGACAGATCGTGGCAAATGCCGATGATCGGTTCAGGGTGGTCGGGGGCGCCTGCAGTGTCCAGCGCGAGGAGCGGGGAGAACTCCCCAGGCGCCGAACGGTCGCCGCCGCCCGCCCGGCGGTCCGGTCGTGCCGGGATCCGGCCCCGGCGCCTGAAACTCGTTCACCCCACTCCGTGGTGATCATGTGCGCTTGAGTTGATCATGCATGGGTGGACGCACTCGACCGGTTCCGTGGCGTTCAACCGAGCGTAATCAGCGCGGCCGGGCGATCATGAACTCGCATCCCGTGCCGCCCGTGCGGCGCGGCGGACCGCGGCGCCCTGTGGCGCTCCGACCGCTGCCGGTGATGCGCCGTGGTGACCGGTGCGGAAGTGAAGGATCACCGCCGGGTCGCGCACGCCGGGTGCGGGTGAGCCTGACGATGCACCGGAACGGCCGTGCCACCCACCATCGCCGTTCGGCGTCGCGTACGGCGTCGCCGGCCAGCCGTCCTCGGACCGGCTCAACCGTGCATGATCAACTCAAGCGTGCATG
>Ga0302322_100005104_pt1 | contig 11507 bp, 10 predicted proteins | sample Fen_T0_2_FD_203757 | JGI IMG/M metagenome (GOLD analysis project Ga0302322, IMG submission 203757) | Peat permafrost microbial communities from Stordalen Mire near Abisko, Sweden - Fen_T0_2 | ecosystem: Environmental > Terrestrial > Soil > Wetlands > Permafrost | place: Sweden: Abisko... | reverse complement strand
ATCCTGGATCTCGTCGTCGCTCATCGGGGCCACGCCGTCGCGCACCCACGCCCGCAGCGCGTCGTGGTGCGGCTCGGCACTGAACCCCACGAACTCGATGAACTTGTCGTCACCGGGTGCGATCGAGGGCGGGCGCACGATGCGGTCCTGCTCGTCGACCCAGATCGTCGTGGGCACGTTGATCACGCCGTACTGCTCGGCCCAGGCGTGGTCGCGGTCGATCAGGACCGGGAACGTGAGCGGGACCGTCGTCTCCTCACGGGCGCAGAAGCGCGCCGCGTCGACGTCCTCGTCGAGCGAGATGGCGATGAGCGCGAGGCCCGCGGGAGCGAGCTCCTCGAACAGTCCCTGCCAGACCGGCAGGTCCCAGCGGCAACCTCACCAGGACGACCAGGCGAACAGCAGCTTCTTCTTCCCCACGAAGTCGGCGAGGGAGACAGGGTTGCCGTCGAGGTCGGGAAGCGTGAACGCGGGGGCGACGCCCTCGGCGATGGTCGCCGCAAGGTCGTCGGGCGACTCCGCGAGCACCGCGATCCCGGCCGCGGGCTCGAACGCGACCGGGCGGCGCAGGGCGGTCCCGAACGCCACGATGTCGACCAGGTCGCCGACCAGCGCGTCGCCGAGCGCGGCACGCGGCACGCAGACGTCGCCGCGACAGAAGCCCTGCGGCTCGAGCTTCCAGCCGGTGGCGTCCCGGAGCGCGTCGGTGGTCACGAGGATCGACCCGTTCCGGGTCTCCCCCTGCACTTCGCGGGCGTCGCCGTCGACGACGAGGGTGACCGTCATGGCCCCCTTTCTACACCCGCCGGCTACACCAGCAGCTCGGCCAGCTGGACCGCGTTGAGCGCCGCGCCCTTGCGCAGGTTGTCGCCGGTGACCCAGAGGTCGAGCGTGTTGGGCTGGGACTGGTCCTCGCGGAGGCGGCCCACGAGCACCGGGTCGATGCCGGCGCCCTCGAGCGCGGTGGGGGCGCCGTGGCCGTCGTCGACGAGGATGACGCCCGGCGCCGTCGCGAGCAGCGCAGCCGCCGCGTCCCGCGAGAGGGGATCGACGAACTCGACGTTGGCCGCGAGCGAGTGGCCCACGTAGACCGGCACCCGAACGCAGGTGGCGGTGGCCCGCAGCTCCGGTGCGTGGAGGATCTTGCGGCTCTCGTGGACGAGCTTCCACTCCTCCGACGTGTACCCCGCCTCCTTCACCGATCCCGCCTGCGGGATCACGTTGCCGGCGATGGGCTTGCTCCACACCGTGCCCGGCTCGATCGCACCCGGCGTGGCGGCGGCTCGCCGCAGCGCCTCCTCCTGGCCCGATCCCTTCACCCACTGCTCCGCGAGCTCGTCGAGGCCGGGTTGTCCGGCACCCGACACGGCCTGGTAGCTGGAGACCACCATGCGCCGGATCGTCGCCGCCCGGTGCAGGGGCGCCAGCGCGGTGAGGAGGACCATCGTCGTGCAGTTCGGGCACGAGACGATGCCCTTGGGCGCGTCGTGCACGTCGGCCGGGTTGACCTCGGCCACCACGAGCGGCACGTCGGGGTCCATGCGGAACGCGGCCGAGTTGTCGACGACCAGGGCTCCGGCTTCCACCGCTCGGGGTGCCCACTCGAGCGCGAGGGGGTCGTCGACGTCGATCACCACGAGGTCGAGCCCGTCGAAGCAGCCGTCGCGCAGCACCTCGCACGTGACCTCACCGCCGGCGAACGGGAGTCGCCGACCCTCGGACCGCGGCGACGCGTAGGCGCGCAGCGTGTCGACCGGGAAGGCGCGCTCCTCGAGGATGCGCAGCATCTCGGTGCCGACGAGGCCGGTGGCTCCGACCAGACCGACGTTCACGATGCCGCCTCGAGGCCGAATGCCCGGTGCAGGGCGACGACCGCACGGGTCACGTCGGACTCGGCGACCACACACGACGTGCGGATCGTCGAGGTGGAGATCATCTCGATGTTGATGCCCTCGGCGGCGAGCGTCTCGAACATCGTCGCCGCGACGCCGGGGTGCGACTTCATGCCCGCACCGACGATCGACACCCGGCCGACGTCGGCGTCGTGGGTCACGCCGGCGGCCTCGATCTCCTCGACGTGCTCCTCCATGACCTTCAGCGTCCGCGCGAGGTCGGCGTGGGGAACCGTGAACGAGATGTCGGTGTGCCCCTGGGACGACACGTTCTGCACGATCATGTCGACGTTGACCGCTTCGTCGGCGAGGGCGCGGAACAGCCGCGCCGCCACGCCGGGACGGTCGGGGACCTGCTCGACCGTGACCTTGGCCTCGGACGTGTCGTGGGTGACACCCGAGATGATCGCCTGCTCCATGCCTTCCACTTCCAGCTCCTCTTCGGGGACGACCCAGGTGCCCGGCTCCCACGTGAAGCTCGAGCGCACGTGGACGCGCACCCCGTAGTTGCGGGCGAACTCCACCGAGCGCAGCGCGAGCACGCGCCCCCCGGTGGCGGCCATCTCGAGCATCTCGTCGAACGACACGCGCTCGAGGCGCCGGGCCTCGGGCACGACGCGGGGGTCGGCGGTGAACACGCCGGTGACGTCGGTGTAGATCTCGCACGCGTCGGCGCCGAGTGCCGCCGCCAGCGCCACCGCGGTGGTGTCGGAGCCGCCCCGACCCAGCGTGGTGACGTCGCTGTCGGTGGAGACGCCCTGGAACCCGGCGACCACCGTGATGTTGCCGGCGGCCAGGGAGGCACGCAGGCGGTCGGCCTTGATGCTGAGGATCTTGGCCTTGGTGTGGGTGGTGTCGGTGACGATCCCGGCCTGGGAGCCGGTGAAGCTCTGCGCCGGCTCACCCTGCTCGATGATCGCGATGCAGAGCAGGGCCATGGAGATCCGCTCCCCGGCGGTGAGCAGCATGTCCATCTCGCGCTCGGCCGGTGCGTCGGAGATCTCGTGGGCGAGGCGGACCAGGTCGTCGGTCGTCTTGCCCATGGCCGACACGACCACGACCACCTCGTCGCCCCTGCGCCGGGTCGCGACGACGTGCTCGGCAACCGCCCGGATGCGGTCGGGGTCGGCTACCGACGAGCCGCCGAACTTCTGGACCACGAGACCCACGGGCAACGACGGTACCAGCGGGGTTTGCGCTGATTCCCGGTGGAAATCGGCGCGTCCTAGACTCCGCCGCCGTGGCGCAATCGAGCAAGGCAGCAAAGCGGGAACGGCAGCGGCAGAACCGGGCGGTCAAGCTCGAGCAGCAGGCCGCGGTCGAGAAGCGGCAGCGCTTCTGGCGCTCTGCCCGCGGGTTCATCATCATCCTGGTCCCCATCGCGGCGCTGTTCGTCTTCTTCGCCCTGCGTGGGGGCGGCAACGACTCGTCGAGCTCGTCGAAGTCCGACAAGTCCTCGCAGTCGACGAAGTCCGGCGCCTCGTCACTGCCGGCGCCGAGCGGGATCACCATCGACCCGGCCAAGACCTACACGGCCACCATCGAGACCACCGAGGGAACCATCGAGATCGCCCTCGACGCCGCCAACGCGCCCACCTCGGTCAACAACTTCGTGTACCTCACCAAGGCCGGCTTCTACGACGGACTGCTCTTCAACCGGGCGGTGCAGAACTTCGTCATCCAGACCGGCAGCCCCGACAACACCACCGGGGGAGGGCCCGGGTACACGGTGCAGGCCGAGCTGCCGACGTCCGCCTACGAGGTGGGGTCGGTCGCGTGGGCGAAGACCAGCGCCGAGCCCGCGGGCACCGCCGGCTCCCAGTTCTTCATCGGCACCGGATCCAACGTCACGTCCCTGCCCAAGGACTACGGCTACATCGGCAAAGTGACCAAGGGCCTCGACGTCGCGCAGAAGATCATGGGCTTCGCCCCGTCGTCGGGCGACGGCAAGCCCACGACCAACGTGAAGATGACGAAGGTGACGATCAGCGAGTCGTGAGCTCGGTGATCGCGGCGCCGGCCGAGTACTCCCGCACCTCGCGACCCTCGTAGACCGTCACCACGCCGGCCCCGGCGACGCGCCACGCGCCGTCGCGGTCGCGAACGAGTGCGGTCTCGTCGTCGATCCCGACGAGCTTGGCCGTGCTCGGGAGCAGGTCGATCGAGCGTTCGCGCAGGTGGCGGGCCGCGGTGCCGTGGTACGGGAAGATCGCCAGGTCGGGCACCATCGCGAGCCCCACCGTGTAGGCACCGCCGCGCGGGTCCACCATCGGGTCCCCCACGAGGGTCGCCCCGGCACCCGACGCGGCCACCGACGCGCCCCCGTGATACGCCCCGACGATCGCGTCGAACAGAGCCGAGCCCTTGAGCACCGAGCGCAGGTGCAGCGGCGACCCGTCGCACAGGTAGACGAACCTCGCCTTGCGGACCGCGTCGACGATCTTCGGATCCTCGGCCTCCGACCGGTGGATCACCGGGAGCGTGCGGGCCTTGATCCCGAGCCCCTCGAAGTAGGCCGTCGCCCGGTCGGCAATGCGCTCGGGGTGCTCGAACGCCGCCGCCGCCGGGATCACCACGACCTCCTTGGCCCCCGCCACCGACGCCAGCTCGGCATCGAGGTCGCGGCAACCGCCCTTCCACTCGCCGCCGCCGAGCAGTGCGAGCGTCCCGCCCTGCGAGGTCGGACTCACGAGGACGCCACCGCGGTGCCGAGGCGGAACGGCAGGATGATCGACGGGACGGGGCGCGGCTCGAGCACGCGGATCTCCTCGGCTGGGAAGTCGGCCGACACCAGGATGTCGGCCACGTTGCGGGTCAGGTGGCACCCGGCGTTGACCGCCGACCACACGCCGTCGAGGCGGCGCTGCCACTCGGCCCGCTTCCCCTCGCCACCGCCGTGCTCCAGGAACACGAAGCGGCCGCCCGGCTTGAGCACCCGCCGCACCTCGCGGACGGCCACGACGGGGTCGTCGACCGAGCACAGGACGAGGGTCGACACGACGGTGTCGAACTCGCCGTCGTCGAACGGCAGGGACTCCGCGGGGGCGGCAACCACCTCCACCGGGACCGTCGCAGCACCGACCCGGCCGAGCAGGCGACGCCGCATCGGCTCTTCGGGCTCGCTCGCGACCAGGCGCTCGACGTCGTGGTACCGGCGCAGGTTGAGCCCGGTGCCGGCGCCGATCTCCAGCACGGCCCCCCGGGCCCCACCGACGACCTCGTCCCGCAGGCGCCCCAGCTCACCCTTCTCCGCCGGGCGCATCATCGGGTCGTAGACGGCCGCGAAGACCCGGGAGCGGAGATCGGCGATACCCACGGCCGGGAGCGTAGCGAGCGTCCCGTCCCGCCGCCGGGCGAGCGTCCGGTCCGACTCGCAGGATCAGCGAGCGCAGCGACCCAGAGATCAGGATCCCCACCTACTGATGGGTAACCTCGCGGGCCGCCGGGGAAACGACCCCTGGAATTCGTGGACGAGGGAGCACGTCATGACCGTCGAGCAGATCGGGATCGTCGGGTCCGGGATCATGGGATCGGGCGTCGCCGAGGTGGCGGCCAAGGCCGGGCACACCGTCGTGCTGCGCAGCCGCACCCAGGCCGGGGCCGACTCCATGGTCGCCGGCCTCGAGAAGTCCCTCGCCAAGCAGGTGGAGCGGGGCAAGCTCGAGGACACCGAGCGCGAGGCGGTGCTGTCCCGCGTGCGCGGCGTCACCGACCTCGGCGAGCTGGAGAAGTGCGACCTCGTGCTCGAATCGATCGTCGAAGACCTCGCGACGAAGAAGCACCTCTTCAACGAGCTCGACCGGATCTGCGCCGACGCCACGATCCTCGCCACCAACACGTCCACCCTGCCCGTGATCGAGCTGGCGATGGAGACCGGCCGCCCCGACCGCGTCTGCGGCGTGCACTTCTTCAACCCCGCGCCCGCCATGCCCCTCGTCGAGATCGTGCGAGCGCTCACCACGTCGGAGGAGACGCTCACTGCGGCACGCGACTTCGCGACGAAGTGCGGCAAGACCGTCGTCGACGTGAAGGACCAGGCCGGGTTCATCGTCAACGCGCTGCTGTTCCCGTACCTGAACAACGCGGTGAAGATGCTCGACGCCGGCGTGGCGTCGCGCGACGGCATCGACGCCGCGATGAAGGGCGGCTGCAACTTCCCGATGGGGCCGCTCGAGCTGCTCGACCTCGTCGGCCTCGACACGAGCCTGTCGATCCTCGACGCGCTCTACGACGAGTTCAAGGACCCCAACTACGCGCCCGCGCCGCTCCTCAAGCGGATGGTGAGCGCCGAGCGCCTCGGTCGGAAGTCCGGCGCGGGGTTCTACGACTACGCGAGGAAGTAGCGTCCCCACGCGCGACGCCGCCGCACGCCGGCGGGAGAGAGGGCCCGTGATGAGCGCCACGCTTCCGTCCCCCGACCGACCCTGGGTGATGCGGACCTACTCGGGTCACTCCTCGGCCGGGGCGTCCAACGAGCTGTACCGCACCAACCTCGCCCGTGGACAGACCGGGCTGTCGGTCGCGTTCGACCTGCCCACGCAGACCGGCTTCGACCCCGACCACCCGCTCGCACGCGGGGAGGTGGGCAAGGTCGGCGTGCCCGTCCCCCATCTCGGTGAGATGCGCACGCTGTTCGAGGGCATCCCGCTCGAGGACATGAACACCTCGATGACCATCAACGCGACCGCGGTGTGGCTCCTCGCGATGTACCTGGCCCTCGCCGAAGAGCAGGGCGCCGACGCCGGTCGCCTCGCGGGCACCACCCAGAACGACATCGTCAAGGAGTACCTCAGCCGCGGCACCTACATCTTCGGGCCGGAGGCGTCGCGTCGGCTCACCGTCGATCTCGTGTGCCACACGGTGCGCCACGTCCCGAAGTGGAACCCGATCAACGTGTGCTCGTACCACCTCCAGGAGGCGGGCGCGACACCGGTGCAGGAGATCGCGTACGCGCTCGCCACCGCCATCGGCGTGCTCGACGCGGTGCGCGAATCCGGCCAGGTCGACGACGACGAGTTCCCCGAAGTGGTCGGGCGCATCTCGTTCTTCGTCAACGCGGGCATCCGCTTCGTCGAGGAGATGTGCAAGCTGCGCGCGTTCGGGCGGCTGTGGGACCGCATCTGCCTCGAGCGCTACGGCGTCACCGACGAGAAGCTGCGCCGCTTCCGCTACGGCGTGCAGGTCAACTCGCTCGGCCTCACCGAGGCGCAGCCCGAGAACAACGTGCAGCGGATCGTCCTCGAGACGCTCGGGGTCACCCTGTCCCGCGACGCCCGGGCCCGGGCCGTGCAGCTGCCGGCGTGGAACGAGGCGCTGGGTCTGCCCCGGCCCTGGGACCAGCAGTGGTCCTTGCGGATCCAGCAGGTGCTGGCCACCGAGACCGACCTGCTCGAGTACCCCGACCTGTTCGAGGGCTCGACCGTGGTGGAGGCCCGCACCGCCGAGCTGGAGGCCGCCGCCGACGCCGAGCTGGCCTGGGTTCTGGCCGGCGGGGGCGCGTTCTCGATGATCGACGCCATTAAGGGCCGCCTCGTGGGGAGCCTCGCCGAGCGGGTCCGCCGGATCGAATCCGGGGAAATCCGCGTCGTGGGGGTCAACTGCCTGACCGAGAGTGCCGAATCACCCCTCGTGCACTCCCTGGACGGCGCGGCCAACATCCTGGTCGTCGACCCCCGGCACGAGATCGAGCAGCTCGAACGCCTCGCCGCGTGGCGCGCCGCACGCGACGACGACGCGGTCGCCCGCGCGCTCGACACCCTGCGCACCGCCGCCAACGGGACCGACAACCTCGTCCCCGCCAGCATCGACCTGGCCCGGGCCGGCGGCACGGTCGGCGAGTGGGCCGGCGTCCTGCGCGAGGTCTTCGGCGAGTACCGCGGCCCCACGGGCGTCGGCTCCGCTGCCGTCCCCGGCGCCGGAGGCCTCGCCGAGGTCGCCGCCCGCATGCAGGCCGCGGCCGACGAGCTCGGCGGACCGCCCCGCCTGCTCGTGGGCAAGCCCGGACTCGACGGTCACTCCAACGGCGCCGAGCAGATCGCCCTCGCGGCGCGTGACGCCGGGTTCGAGGTCGTCTACCAGGGCATCCGGCTCACACCCGAGCAGATCGCGGCCGCGGCACGCGACGAGGACGTCGATGTGATCGGGCTCTCGATCCTCTCGGGCTCCCACCTCGAGCTCGTCCCCGAGACCATCCGGCTCCTCCGTGCGGCGGGCGTCGACGCGCCGGTCGTCGTCGGCGGCATCATCCCGCCCCAGGACCAGGCGATCCTCGCCGAAGCCGGGGTCGCCCGCTGCTACACGCCCAAGGACTTCGCGCTCTCGGAGATCATCGGCGACCTCGCCGACCTGGCCATCGCCCACCGGCGCAGCGTCGTCAAGGTCAACGGCGGATCGTGAACACTGCGGTCGTGGTGGTCGTGGTCGCACTGGTGGCGGCCGCCGCGACGGGCGTCGCGGTCGCGCTCGTGGCCCGTCGCCGACTCCGGCGCACCGAGCGCTCGCTCCACGACAGTCAGGTCAGCCGGGAGAAGCTGCGCATCCAGCTCGACCACCTCAACCGCAACTTCAGCGACACCGCGATGCGCGCCCGCGCCGTCGGCGAGGGCAACCGCGACGAGCTGGCCGCCGACGCGTTCGACCCGGTCTCGGGCCTCCTGCGCGAGCGGTTCGTGGCCGTCCTCATCCAGCAGCGGGTCGCGGGGGCCCGGCGCCGCCTGCACCCGGTCGCCGTCGTCGCCCTCGAGGCCGACGGTGTCCGCGGCCGCGACCAGGCCAGCGTCGACGCCGCGATGCGGGCGCTCGGCAACGTCACCCGCGACACCCTCCGGGAGGCCGACTGCGCCTGCCGGGTCGGCGACGTCGTGGTCATCGCCGCGCTCGACGACACCACCGAAGCCGGCGCCCGGATCGCTATCGAGCGGATCCAGAGCGGTCTGCGCCTGGCCACCGGCGACATCGGGATCACCGTCTCGGCCGGCATCGCCTGCTACCCCACCCACGCGCTCGAGGCCCCCGACCTGGTGGCCCGGGCCGGCGAGGCGCTCATCGACGCCCGCACCGCCGGCACCAGCCGCGTGGCCACCGCCACCCCCACCGGCGACACGCACCCCACCTGATTCGCCCCAGCCTTCCCGTTTTGGCGGGGTTCAGCGGGCTCTAGCCCCTATGAACCACGCCAAAACGATCAGGGGAGGGGGTGTTATCCACAGGGAGGTGTGGATTTCCTGTGGACTGAGTGGAAAACGTTTGCGGAATGGTGGAAACTGGCGTCGGTCGCGTCCCGAGGAGGACGTTGGGGCGCCCGGGTCGGGCAGACGCCGGGATCTCTACGCCAAACCCTCCTCGGGACGTGGCGCGCCCGGACCCGGTGGCGCACCGCGCGACCGCAGGTCGCGCCGGGGGGCCTCCGCGAGCACCTCGGCGAGCACGGCGTCGGTGTCGGCCCCGAGGTCCCGGCCGGCGTGGCGGATCTCGCCCGGCGTGCGTCCGAGGCGGGCCACCGGCCCCGGCATCGTGACCCCGTCGACGTCGACGAACGTCTGGCGCACCCGCACGTGGTCGTCGGCGAGGAGGTCGGTCATCGTGTACACGGGCGCGATCGCAGCCTGGGCCGCGGTGAACGCCTCCAGCACCTCGGCCGACGAGCGAGCCGCGATCCACGAGCCCACCGCGGCGTCGAGCTCGGTCCGGTGGGCGACCCGACCGTCGAAGTCGGCGAAGCGGGGGTCGTCGGCCAGACCCACGAGCGTCAGCACGCGGGCGGCGATCGACTCGGCCGAGGTCGACACCGCGACCCACACGCCGTCGGCGCAGCGGTACGTGCCCCGGGGCACCGAGTACGGGATGCCCGAACCCAGCCGGGGCTGGAGCTCCCCGCGCTGCGCCCACACCGCGGGCAGCGGGCCGAGCATCTGGATCATCGACTCGAGCAGGCTCACGTCGATCACCTGGCCCTCACCCGTGACGTCGCGATGCCGCAGCGCGACCATCACCGCGAACGCGCCGACGAGCGCGGTGATCTCGTCGGTGAGCGCGACCGGCGGCAGGAGCGGCGCGCCGTCGGGCTCTCCATTGAGGGCGGCGAACCCGCCCATCGCCTCGGCCAGCGTGGCGAACCCGGGCCGCGACGCGTACGGGCCGTCCTGACCGAAGCCCGACACCCGCAGGATCACCAGCCCCGGGTTGCGGGCGAGGAGGTCGTCGGGCGCGAGGCCGAGGCGCTCGAGCGTGCCGGGGCGCAGGTTCTCCACGAGCACGTCGCTGCGCTCGACCAGACCCCGCATCGCGTCGAGGCCGGCGTCGGTCTTGAGGTCGAGGACCACCGCGCGCTTGTTGCGACTGATCTGCTTCCAGAACAGCGCCACGCCGTCGTCGGGATGGGGCCAGCCGTAGCTGCGGGTGCCGTCGCCGCCCGGGGACTCGACCTTGATCACCTCGGCCCCGAAGTCGCCGAGGTGGCGCGCTGCGCCCGGGGCGGCGATCAGCGTGGCCATGTCCACCACCCTGAGGCCCGCGAGCGCGCCCGGGGCCCGAGCGGCCCCGCGCGCAGCGCCAGGAGCGGGAGTCACGACACCACTCAGAACCGCTGCGTGAAGCAGCGCTCGGCCAGCCGACCGCGCGCGAGCTCCCGGTAGAGCCCGAGGTACTGGACGCTCGTCTCCTCGGCCCAGTCGAACGCGTCGGGTGCCACCACCCGCCGCACGACCTGCGTGTAGCCGCCCTCGTACACGCGGTACTCGGCCCACGCGCCCGGGTAGTCCTTGGTGCAGCCCACCTCGGCGAAGGGCACGTCACGCGCCGCGGGGTGACGCCACACGCGGTTGCCGTGCGTGTGCCCGGCGAAGTAGCCGACGATGTTGTCGCGCCGGGCGACGACCGCGACCAGCGCTTCGCTGTCGGCCGGTCGGATGCCGAAGTAGTCGTCGGGCCGGGTGGGCGAGTCGATCGGCCAGACATGGTGATGGCCGAACACGATGACTGCGCCGGCGGCCTCACCGGCGACGTCGTCGAGCCACTGCACCTGGTCGGCGCTCAGCTGCCCGCCCGGGCGGCCCGGCTCGACGGTGTCGAGCACCGCCAGCGTGCACCCGGCCAGCTCGACGGTGAACGGCGCGTCCTCCACCGCCAGGGTCGGGTCGATCATGGCGTCGTGGTTCCCCCGCACGAACGCGAGGCGGTCGCCGAACGTGCCGTAGGCGGCGAGGAACGCCGCGAACTGCTCCTCGGTCCCCTGGTCGGTGAGATCGCCCTTCACCACGACCGCGTCGGGCGCGAGCACCCGCATCTCGTCGATCACCGCGGCGTTCATCGTCTCGGGGTACGGAGGAACGCCGGGAGGCACCGAGAAGAACGGTCCGATGTCCTCGTGCGGCGGACCGAGGTGCCCGCATTCGACCTCGCCGAAGTGCACGTCGTTGGCCGTCGCGAACGTCGCCAGGAGCGCGCCGGCCGGGCGGGCGAGGGTGGCGAACGTCGCCGGGAGCGCGACGTCGGGCGCCACCCCGTCGACCACGAGCGCGTGCTCGGTCGCGGGTTCGAGACCCGTGACGCGCACGACGTGGCGCGGCCCGACGGTGTGGACCTCGCGGTCGCCGACGCGTGTCGTCACCTCCACGC
>Ga0302322_100005103_pt1 | contig 11509 bp, 9 predicted proteins | sample Fen_T0_2_FD_203757 | JGI IMG/M metagenome (GOLD analysis project Ga0302322, IMG submission 203757) | Peat permafrost microbial communities from Stordalen Mire near Abisko, Sweden - Fen_T0_2 | ecosystem: Environmental > Terrestrial > Soil > Wetlands > Permafrost | place: Sweden: Abisko... | reverse complement strand
CGGGAATGGAAAAGGAAGCCACTGCCCAGGCCCGGGAATACTTCGAAGGCGCCATGCCCACCAGCCCCCAGGCCGCCATCCTCCGGGACGGCCAGCTGGTTCACCTCATGCAGCGCTCGGATTTCCTGGGGCACAGCCCTGAGGAAATCGCCACCACGCTGAGCCACGCCTACCAGAGGACCGTCGCTGCGAGCTGAGCTCGCCGTAGGGGAGACATCAAGTAGGCTGGTGGTTGGAGAACTCACCCCCAATGCCCAAGCCCCTGTCCCACTTCAGGATCGTGGATCTCTCATGTGTGCTCGCCGGTCCATTCGCCACGCAGCTGCTGGCGGATTTCGGGGCCGAAGTGCAGAAGCTGGAACCACCCGAGGGGGACCCCACCCGGGGCTGGGGCCCGCCTTTCGAAGAAGGTGATGGCGGCGAAAGCGCCTACTTCCGCGCCGCCAACCGGGGCAAGCGCAGCCGCACCATCGACCTCCATACCGAGGAAGGCAAAGCCGATCTCTTCGAGTTGCTGAAGGACGCCGATGTCCTGGTGGAGAACTTCCGCGCCGATTCAGCAGATCGTCTGGGCCTGGGCTGGAAGCGGCTCCACGCCAAATTCCCCAAGCTCATCCTCGCTTCGGTGCGCGGCTTTGCCTCGGATGTCGCCGCATCCCGCCGAGCTGGATACGACTTCATCATCCAGGCCGAAAGTGGCTGGATGGCCATCACCGGCGAGCCCGACGGGCGCCCCATGAAGGTGGGCGTGGCCCTGGTGGATGTGTTGGCGGGCCTCTACTGCGCCAACGGCATCCAGGCGGCCCTGTTGCATCGCGAGCGGACGGGCGAAGCCATCCATATCGAGGTGCCGCTCATGGAGGCCGCGCTGGCGGGCCTGGTGAACGTCGCCGCCGGGGCGCTCATGACCGGAGAAACGCCCAAACGCTGGGGCAACGCCCATCCCCAGATCGTCCCCTACCAATCCTTCCGGTGCAGCGATGGAGATGTGGCCATCGGCGTGGGCAGCGACCGGCAGTTCGAGGTGCTGGCCATGTGGCTGGGCCTGGATCTGGAGGCGCGCCCTGACTGGAAGAAGAACCGCGGCCGAGTGAAAGACCGCGAGGAACTCGTGGCCATTATCGAGGCCCGCACCCAGACGAGCACCGTCGAAGAGGTGCTCGCCGTGTGCGAATCCAACGCCATTCCCGCCAGCCGGGTGCGCAGTGTGGACGAAGTGCTCTTCCGTCAGGGCGGCACCCTCCATAACCTGCTGCAGCCGCTCTTCGAGGTGGAGACCAACACCATGGTGCCCACCCTGGCCTCGCCCCTCCTTCTGAACGGTGAGCGAGCCTGTGCCGCGCTGCCGCCCCCACGCTGGAAGCCATGAAGCGAAGCCCAAGGCTCATCCCCATGGGGGCCCGTCTGCCCAATCAGAAGGCGGAGGCCCGCCTGCGCCAGGCCTGGCATTTCGTCGTCGGCCCCGCCCTCGCGGATCGCACCCGGCCCCTACGCGTGGAGCGCAACATCCTCGTCATGGGCTGCTGGGAACTCTCCCGCATCGCGACCCTGCGCGAAGCCGCCGTGGCCGTCTGGCCCCAGATGCGCGACCGCATCCACCGCGCCCTCGGCCTGAGCCTCACCGGCATCCAGATCGTGCCCTGCGATCCACCTGTTGAAAAATCCGAACAGCCCAAAGATCCTGATCCCCTGCGCCGGGCGATGCGACTCCTCGAAGCCCGCCGCAAGGAACGTATCCGCCTGGGTCTTGAATCCGAATAGGCGCACTGGACGCCCCTATCTGTTTCAAGTACAGTCAAACCTTCGTCGGGGCGTGGCTCAGCCTGGTAGAGCGCTCGGTTCGGGACCGAGAGGTCGGAGGTTCGAATCCTCTCGCCCCGACCAATAAAACACGGGGTGCCCAGGCACCCCTTGTTTTATTGAGTCGGAAGCAGGCGAGAGGATTCGAACCTCCGAGTGGGATTTCGAAGGCGCCACTTGATGTGGCGCCGAAGAAAGACCGGCGGCTGGCAAAGCCAGACACGGTTCGAATCCGCTGACCGGATGGGCGCCACCCCAGAAGGGTAAGCGGCCAACCTTTGAGCGGGCTTGCGCCGCACACGGCGAAGCCAGAGCGTTCGAATCCTGCTCCGGTGGGTCGAGCCCACAGATGGAGAACAGTTCATATCCCACGGTGGTCAGACCACGACCAGGCAAAAGCAGGCCTCGCACCAGCGTTTAGTGATCCGTGACCTCCCCGCTCCCAAGCTACAATGACCAGTTCCGCCCACCGGACGGGGAGCCCAACCGATGACCGATGTCTGCACCATCATGACGACCTGTGGCAGCGAGGAGACCGCCCTCACCATTGCCGCAGCCCTGGTGGACCAGGCCTATGCCGCCTGCGTGAACATCGTCCCCAGCATCAAGAGCTACTACTACTTCAAGGGTGAGACCCACCTGGATGAAGAGGTCATGCTGATCATCAAGACCACCACGGAACTCTTCCCCCAGGTCTCGGAAGTGATCACGGACTTGCACACCTACGAGGTCCCCGAAATCCTGATGTTCCCGGTCGAGGAAGGTTCCGAACCCTTCCTGGACTGGATCCGCCAGAGCGTGAATCGGCTGGCCTGATTTTTTTCAACACGTAACGCCTCCCCGGGAGCGACCCCATGGAACAGACCCTGTCCCTCGAATTCCTGCGCGTGGTCGAACAGGCCGCCATCGCCTGCGCCACCTCCATCGGCCATGGTCGACGCAAACACAGCGACAAGCTGGCTGTGGAAGCCATGCGAACCGCCATGGAGTCCGTCCGCATGGACGCCACCATCGTCATCGGCGAAGGGGAACGGGACGAAGCACCCATGCTGTATATCGGCGAAAAGGTGGGCATGGGCGCGGATCTGGATGGCGACCACCCCGAGGTGGACATTGCCGTGGATCCGCTGGAGGGGACCAACCTTTGTGCCACCGGTGCACCCAACGCCATCGCCGTGTTGGCTGCCACTGAGAAGGGCGGCCTGCTGCATGCGCCCGACCTCTACATGGAAAAGCTCGTAGTCGGCCCCTCCGCCAAGGGCAAGGTGAGCCTCGACGCGCCCGTCCACGAAACGCTGAAGATCATCGCGAAGTCCCTGGACCGCCAGGTCTCCGAGATCACCGTCAGTGTCCTGGACCGCGAGCGGCATGCCCAGCTCATCGCGGACATCCGCAGCGCCGGTGCCCGCATCCAGCTCATCGGGGACGGGGATTTGAGCGCTGCCATCAGCGCCGCCGTCAGTGGCACAGGTATCCATGCCGTCATGGGCACCGGTGGGGCTCCCGAAGGCGTGCTGTCTGCCGCTGCGCTGAAGTGCCTCAACGGGGAAATCCAGGGCCGCCTCAAGGTGGACACGAACACCGCCAGCCGCGAAAAGGCCGAGGCCATGGGCGTGGATTTCGGTCGCATCTACTTCACCGACGACCTCTGCCCCGGCCAGCAGATCGTCTTCGCAGCCTGCGGCGTCACCCATGGCAACCTCCTCAAGGGCGTGCTGCACTTCGGCCACGGCCTGCGCACCTCCAGCCTCATCCTCACCTACGGCGCTCGTCAGGTGCGCTTCATCGACACGGTCCACATCAAGGAAGGCGAGAACGTCACCGTCCGGTTCTAGGCGTTCCTTGTCTGAGTCGTTCCGCACCCGCCTCATGCGCTGGGGCTTCAACCTGTGGCCCTGCTATCGGGGCACAGGTGGGCGTGTCACCCATATCGCCAGCGACTGGCGTGTGGTTCGGGTCCACCTTCGCCTTTCCTGGCGCACCCGGAACTATGTCGGCACGATCTTCGGCGGCAGCCTGTACGGGGCCGTGGATCCCTTCTACATGATCATGCTCATGGAAAACCTGGGGGCTGATTACCAGGTCTGGGACAAGGCCGCCTCCATCCGCTTTCGGAAGCCCGGGCGTGGGGCCCTCAGCGCCACCTTTCGGATCGACGAGCCCGAGCTGGCGGAAATCCGCCGCCTGCTGCAGGAGCAGCCCAAGGTGGACCGGACCTACACCATTCAGCTGGTGGATGAAACGGGCGTGGTCCACGTCGAAGTCGACAAGGTGATCCACATATCCCTTCGCAAGCCTTCCTGATAGGCTTTTACCCTCATCTTACGAGGTTATCCATGGCTTCCCCCCTGCGCACCTCCCTCGGCCTGTGTCTCGGCCTCGCGGCCTTCTCTCTGGTGGCCCAGTCCAAGCCAGGTGTGGATCCCGTGAACCTCGATACGACCGTGAAGCCCTGCGATGACTTCTACTCCTTTGCCAACGGGGGTTGGCTCAAGTCCCACAGCATCCCCTCCGACAAGCCCCGCTTCGGTGCCTTCGAGGAAGTGAGTGAGCGGAATCGCGCCATCCTCAAGCAGATCCTGGAAGAGACCAGCGCGAAAACCGCCTGGGCCAAGGGCAGCGTTCAGCAGAAGGTCGGTGATTTCTATGCCTCCGGGATGAACGAGGCCGCCATCGATCAGCGCGGCCTCGCCCCCCTGAATCCCGCCTTCGCCACGATCGAGAACCTGAAGGATGCCAAGCAGCTGCCGGCCCTGCTCGCCAAGCTGCATGCTCAGGGTCTTCCTGGGGGCTTCGGCTTCTTCGTGCGCCAGGACGCCAAGGTATCCACCCAGTACCTGGGCTATCTCAACCAGGGCGGCACCGGCCTGCCCGATCGCGACTACTACCTGAAGGACGATGCCCGCAGCCGCGACATCCGCGCCAAATATGAACTCCATGTGGCGAAGATGTTCGAGCTGGCTGGCGATTCTCCCAGCCTCGCCAAGGTCCGCGCCAAGGTCGTGCTGGATATTGAAACGCGCATGGCCCAGGCCCAGTGGACCCGCGTGGAGATGCGGAATCCCCAGAAGACTTACAACAAGCGCACCCTGGACCAGGTGGTTGAAGAAGCCCCCGGTTTCGATTGGAAGGGCTACTTCAAGGCCCGCGGTGTGAAGCAGGCGGACCTCAATCTCACCCAGCCCTCCTACTTCCAGGCCTTCGGCAAGCTGGCTTCTGAAGTGTCCGCCCCCCAGTGGCGCACCTACCTGCGGTGGCATGTCCTCAGCGCCAGCGCCAACCTGCTGCCCAAGGCCTTCGGCGAGGAAGCCTTTGCCTTCCACGGCAAAGTGCTGAACGGTACCCCAGAGCGCGAACCCCGCGCCAAGCGCATCGAGGCCGCCACGGACAATACGCTGGGTGAAGCCCTGGGCCAGCTCTATGTGAAGGTGGCCTTCCCACCCGAGGCCAAGGCCAAGGTGCTGGAGATGATCGAGAACATGCGCGTGGCCTTGCGGGAACGCATCACCAATCTCGACTGGATGGGTGCCGACACCAAGCAGCAGGCCATCAAGAAGCTCAACGCCTTCGGAGTGAAGATCGGCTACCCCGACAAGTGGAAGACCTACGCCTTCGACGTCAAGCGGGATGACTACTTCGGCAACGTGCGCCGAGCCACGGCCTTCCGCATCCAGGAGAACCTGGCCAAGCTCGGCAAGCCCATCGACCGCACGGAGTGGGGCATGACCCCGCCCACCGTGAATGCCTACTACAGCCCCACCATGAACGAGATCGTGTTCCCCGCGGGCATTCTGCAGCCGCCCTTCTTCGATCCCAAGGCGGATGACGCCGTGAACTACGGTTCCCTGGGCTTCGTCATCGGCCACGAGATGACCCACGGCTTCGACGACAGCGGCAGCCAGTTCGATGCCGACGGCAACCTCAAGAACTGGTGGACCGACGCGGACAAAAAGGCCTACGAATCCCGCACCGATCTGGTGGTGAAGCAGTACGACGCCTTTGAACCCATCAAGGGCGAGCACGTGAACGGCAAGCTCACCTTGGGCGAGAACATCGCCGACATCGGCGGCCTGAAGATCGCCTTCGCCGCCTACCAGAACAGCCTGAAGGGCAAGGCCACCCCGGCCCTCATCGACGGCTTCACCGGGCCCCAACGCTTCTTCCTCGGGGCTGCCACCGTCTGGCGCAACCACATCCGCGAAGCCGCCCTCTCCGTGCGCCTCAAGACTGATCCCCACAGCCCTGGCCACGAGCGGGTCAACGGCCCGCTATCCAACCTGCCGGAATTCTACGAGGCCTTCGGCTGCGCCGATGGCCAGCCCATGAAGCGCGATGCAAAGGTGCGCCCCGCCATCTGGTAGCCCCATCTGACGGATCGTCAAACCGGGCCCAGGTGTGCCCCCCCACGCCAGGCCCGGTGCCTATGCTGAATGACCCGGAGTTCCCATGCGCCATCCTTTGCTTGCCCTTCCCCTGCTGGCCACACTGGCCCTGAGCGCCCAGATGCCCTACAAGGGCTTCAATCCGGCCAACCTCGACGCCTCGGTGAAGCCCACCCAGGACTTCTTCCAGTTTGCGGTCGGCAGCTGGGCCAAGCGCACCGCCATCCCCGCGGAGTACGAGCGGTACGGCGTGGATCAGGAGATCGATGCCCGCACCCATCAGATCCTGAAGGACATCATGGAAGCGGCCGCGGCGGCCAAAGCCGCCCCCGGCACGGAGTCCCAGAAAGTGGGCGATTTCTACGCCAGCGGCATGGATGAAGCGAGCCTCGAGAGCCACGGCATCGCGCCCCTGCAGCCGCTCTTCGCCCGCATCGACAGCGCGAAGGACGCAGCGAGCCTCGCAGCAGTCCTGGCGGACCTTCACCGGATGGGGGCCTTGGCGGCCTTCTCGTTCAGCGTCGAACAGGATGACAAGGAGAGCAGCCGCTACTCCATGATGCTGGCTCAGGGCGGCCTCGGTCTGCCGGATCGGGACTACTACCTGAAGGATGATGCCAAATCGAAAGAGATCCTCACCGCCTATCGTGCCCATGTGGCGAAGACGCTCGCATTGGCAGGCTTCGACCCCAAGGATGCCGATCGCATTCTGGCTTTGGAAACGCGTCTGGCCAAGGCCAGCATGACGCGCGTGGAGCAGCGGGATCCCAACGCCATCTACCACGCGATGACCCCCGCCCAGCTCAAGACCGCCGCACCTGGCTTCCCCGCGGACCTCTACCTGCGGGCCCTGGGTGTGCCCACGCCCGACCGTTTCGTGATCCGTCAGCCGGTTTTCCTGGCCGAGCTTGGCCGCATGATCCAGGATCTTCCCGCGGATCAATGGCGCGTCTATCTGCGGTGGACGCTCCTTCGCAGCTCCGCTTCCGCCCTGCCCAAGGCCTTCGAACAGGAAGCCTTCGCCTTCTACGGCACCAGGCTCCAGGGCACCACCGCTCAGCATCCCCGCTGGAAGCGCGTGATGTTCGCCGCGGATCGCGGCCTCGGCGAGGCCCTGGGCAAGCTCTATGTGCAACGCGCCTTCCCCGCCAGCAGCAAGGCCAAGGTGCTGGAGATGGTCGAGAACCTCCGCACCGCCCTGAAGACCCGCATCGAAGGGCTGGAATGGATGAGCGCCCCCACCAAGGTCAAAGCCAAGGAGAAGCTCGCGGCCATCCGCGTGAAGATCGGCTACCCCGATGTGTGGCGCGACTACGGCAAGCTCAACATCCAACGTCAGCCCTACGTCCTGAATCTGCTGGAGACCCGCCGGTTCGAATTCCAGCGCCGCCTGGCGAATCTGGGCAAGCCCATCGACCGGAATGAATGGGACATGACGCCCCAGACCAACAACGCCTACTACAACCCCACCATGAATGAAATCGTGTTCCCGGCGGGCATCCTGCAGCCGCCCTACTTCGACGCCACGGCGGACGACGCCGTGAACTACGGCAACATTGGCGCCACCATCGGTCACGAGATGACCCACGGCTTCGACGATGAGGGCCGCCAGTACGACGCCGACGGCAACCTCAAGAGCTGGTGGACCGCCGAAGATGAGAAGGCCTACAACGTTCGCGCTGAACTGGTGGCCAAGCAGTTTGACGCCTACGAGCCCCTGCCCGGCCTGCACCTGAACGGCCACCTCACCCTGGGTGAGAACATCGCCGATCTGGGCGGCCTCAAGATCGCGTGGAACGCCTGGAAGCTGAGCCAGAAGGGGAAAGCACCTGTCGGAAAGATCGAAGGCTTTACGCCCGAGCAGCGCTTCTTCCTCGGCTACGCCGAAACGTGGCGCACCCTCACCCGCGAAGAGGCCACCCGGCTTCGCGCGAACACCGATCCTCACAGCCCCGCCAAATTCCGCGTCAATGGGCCCCTGTCGAACCTTCCCGAGTTCTACGAGGCCTTTGGATGCAAGGATGGCGATCCCATGAAGCGGCCCGAAAAGGACCGCCCGGCCATCTGGTAACCTGCCCCCGATGAGAACCCCCTCAGCCCTACTCCTGGTCGCATCCCTGGGGCTTTCTGCCCAGGATAATCCCGGCGGAAACCGCATGGGCATCGGGCTCTACGCCCTTGCTCCCGTGGGCGACCTGAGCTCGGATTTCAACACAGGTTTCCAGGCCGGTTTGCAGGTCCACTTCAATCGAGAGAGTCGCCACCTGGGCCGACTCCGCATCGACTATTTGCAGACGGACTCAAAGCACGCCATCCAGACTGGTAACTATGGTTACTGGAACGGATTCACCTGGGTGGCCGTCCCCCAGTTCTCCAACAGCCGGATGGAAGGGTACAGCGTCGCCTACGAGTGGATGCCCCACTTGGAGAACCACAGCCAGAGCGGCCTGTTCGGCATCTTCGGCATGGGCGGCACGCTCTGGAACGAAACACGACGACCCATCAACGGTTCCTATGGGGGCAGCTATACCGATACCGACCTGGGGTTTACCCTCAGCGCTGGTGTGGGTTGGCGCTTCAATCCCCATGCGGCTGTCGAGGCACGCTTCGTGAATAGCGACCTGTCCTTCGGCGGCCACCACAACTACGGTTCCAGCCGAGCCTACCTGACCGTCGGCACCAGCCTTCGTTTCTGACCCCTTCTTGTCTCAAAGGAACCTCATGCACATTCGCCCCCTTGTCCTGCTCGCCAGCCTCCTCGCCACGGGCGCGGCGCTGGATGCCTGTACCAACCTGCTCGTGACCAAGGGTGCGAGCAAGGATGGCTCGACCATGATCACCTACGCTGCCGACAGCCACACGCTGTACGGCGAGTTGTATTTCAAGCGCGGCAGCCGCCATCTGCCGACCGAGTTGCGCGACATCGTGGAATGGGACACGGGCAAGTTCCTGGGGCGCATCCCCGAGGCCCCGGTCACTTACACCCGTGTAGGCAACATGAACGAGTTCCAGGTGACGATCGCCGAAACCACTTTCGGTGGCCGCAAGGAACTGCATGTCCCCAGTGGCATCGTGGACTACGGCAGCCTCATCTACATCGGCCTGGAGCGCGCCAAGACCGCCCGCGAGGCCATCGAGGTCATGACCACCCTGGCCGAGACCTTCGGCTACGCCTCCGAGGGCGAAAGCTTCTCCATCGCCGATCCCAACGAGGTGTGGATTCTCGAAATGATCGGCAAGGGCAAGGGCCAGAAGGGCGCCCTCTGGGTCGCCTACAAGCTGCCCGACGGCACCATCAGCGCCCACGCCAACCAGGCCCGCATCCGCCAGTTCCCCCAGAACGATCCCAAGAGCGCGCTCTTCAGCAAAGACCTGATCCCCTTTGCCCGCGAGAAGGGCTGGTTCAAGGGCGACGACAAGAGCTTCAGTTTCGCCGACACCTATGCGCCCCTCAGCTTCGGTGCCCTGCGCGCCTGCGAAGCTCGGGTCTGGAGCATCTTCAACCGCGCCGCCAAGAGCCAGAAACTCTCCATGGACTTCGTGAAGGCCGAGAAGGGCGCCAAGCCCATGCCCCTCTACATCAAGCCCGACCAGAAACTGGATGTGCGCGATGCCATGGAGCTCATGCGCGACCACTACGAAGGCACCGAGTTCGACATGACCAAGGACGTGGGCGCGGGCCCCTACAAGCTGCCCTACCGCTGGCGGCCCATGGGCTTCAAGATCGACGGCCAGGACTACGTCCACGAGCGCGCCATCAGCACCCAGCAGACCGGTTTCTCCTTCGTGACCCAGAGCCGCTCCTGGCTGCCTGATGCCGTCGGCGGCGTGATCTGGTTCGGGGTCGATGACACTTTCACCACGGTCTACGTGCCCATTTCCTGCGGCATCAAGGAGGCCCCCAAGGCCTTCGCCGAGGGCACCGGCAACTTCAATGAGTTCAACTGGGACAGTGCCTTCTGGACCTTCAACTTTGTCTCGAACTACACCTATACCCGCTGGAGCGACATGATCGTGGATGTCCAGAAGGTGCAGCGCGAATACGAGGGCCTCTACCTCACCGAGCAGGCCGAAGTGGACCGCACCGCCCTGGATCTCTACAAGCAGAATCCCGCCCTGGCCAAGGACTACCTCACGCAATACGCGGCCAAGAACACGGGCCAACTCGTGGCCCGCTGGAAGAAGCTGGGCGAGTTCCTCATCTGGAAGTACCTCGATGGCAACGTGCGCAACGAGAAGGGCGAAGTCACCCATCCCAAGGCCCCCGAAGACTGGCTGCGCTGCATCGTCAAGGACCACGGCGATGTCATCAAGGTGAAAAAGGTCGAAGGGCTGGTTCCGGACGAGGAGTAGTCCCCCGGCCTGACCACCCATCTCTGTTCATTCAAGGGCCCCGACTGCGGGGCCCTTTGCCTTTCCGATCTGGGCCCTGGCCCGTACTTGTGACACCCGCCAATCCACCCCCCATGGGATGATGGGCGGTTTCCCCGAGGTCTCCATGCATCGCCCCGATCCGCATTCCTACTACGATGCCACTCAACCCAAGGCTCGCCGCTTGCGGTTGAAGCTGGGGGTGGATTTCAAGGCCAAGCGCATCGCTGGCGAAGTGGTGCTGGAATTCGGCAGTGCGTTCTCGGGTCCCTTGGATCTCGACACCAAGGGCCTGGAGATCCGTACCGTGCAAGTGCCCGGTCATGGTCCCGTCGCCTGGGAGCTGGGCGAAGTGGATGCCATCCTGGGGCAGCGCCTGCGGATCGACGTGCCGCCGGGAACGCAGGAAGTGGCCATCACCTATGGAACGGGTGCAGAGGCCATGGCCCTCCAGTGGCTGGATCCCGAACAGACCGAAGGGAAGGTCGCGCCCTACCTCTTCAGCCAGTGCCAGCAGATCCATGCGCGCAGCATGGTGCCCTGCCAGGACACGCCCATTGCCCGGATCGCCTATCAGGCGGAAGTATCTGTGCCCGAGGGCCTCACGGCCGTGATGTCGGCGGGTCCTGTGAGTGATGAGGCAACAAACGATGGTCGCCATGTTTTCCGTTTCAGCATGCCCCAACCCATCCCGTCGTACCTGCTCGCCCTCGCCGTGGGGCGGCTGGAATCCCGCGATCTGAGCCCCCGCGCCCGGGTGTGGGCTGAGCCGGAAACCGTCGCCGCTGCCGCCTGGGAGTTCGCGGGCGTGGAGGACATGATCCTGAAGGCTGAAGGACTCTTCGGACCGTACCCCTGGGATCGCTACGACATGCTGGTGCTGCCCCCGTCTTTCCCTTACGGCGGCATGGAAAACCCCCGCATGACCTTCCTTACGCCCACGCTGCTGGCGGGAG
>Ga0302322_100005102_pt1 | contig 11510 bp, 10 predicted proteins | sample Fen_T0_2_FD_203757 | JGI IMG/M metagenome (GOLD analysis project Ga0302322, IMG submission 203757) | Peat permafrost microbial communities from Stordalen Mire near Abisko, Sweden - Fen_T0_2 | ecosystem: Environmental > Terrestrial > Soil > Wetlands > Permafrost | place: Sweden: Abisko... | reverse complement strand
CCGACCGTCGCTACGTCGTCGGCGCCGACCACACCGCGCTGCTGCGCTACACCTGGCTGCCGTCGGCCGCCGCGGCGAAGAACCCGCAGCGCAGCGCCGCCCTCAAGCGCCTCCTCGCCGCGTTCAGCAGCCAGGAGGGCGGCCGCGCGCTCGCCGCGGCCGGGCTGCGCGGCCCCGACAACATCCGCCCCATCGTCGACGGCGCCGGGGTGCTGCCCGAGCCGACCGCGAAGCCCTTCGACGTGCTGCAGGCCCACCACATGCAGCACGTCTTCGCCACCTGGGACCCCGAGGACCGGCGCAGTAATCTGCTCATCGTCGTGGACATCGCCAGCACCAACGGCAGCACAGCGCCAGGCAGTGCCTCCAGTGGCTCCTCCCCGCCGTCGGGGACCACCCGCCAGCAGCCCCTCGACGTGGTCAGGAAGGGCTGCGACGTGCTCGGCGGCCTCATGCCCGTCGGGTCCCGGCTCGGCCTGTGGGAGATCACCCCCGGCCAGCCCGGCTACCGCAAACTGCTGCCCACCGACCGCCTCGACGACGTCACCCGCGCCGCCTTCACCAAATCGGTCGGCACTCTCGTGGTGCACAAGACCGGCCCGGGGCTGCTGGACACCATCGTCGCCGGCTACCAGTCGGTCCGCGACGACTGGCACGACGACATGTTCAACCAGGTCTTCGTCCTCACCGACGACCAGACCAACGGCCAGGCCGTCGCCGAGATGATCCGCAAGCTCACGGCACTGAAGGACCCGAGCAAACCGGTCACGATCAGCATCGTCGTGCTGAGCAAGAAGGACGCCGCGGACCGGCTGAAGGACGCACTGAAGCCCCTCGACGCCTTCGTCGACAACGCCACCACCGCCGACGACGTCCAGGCCGCCTTCATCCACGTGGTGGCCGGCGGCCTGCACGAATAAGGTCAGGCGGGAGTGGTTGGGGAGTCTAGCCAGTTGTCGATGAGCCGGGTGAAGTTCTGGCCCGTCTGCAGGTTGACGAAGGCGGTGAACGAGGCGCGGTCCTGGGCCGTGCCCGCATGGGTGGTCACCCAGGCCCGGCCGAGCGCGAAGAACTTCTCGTCGCCGAGGGCCTTGTGCAGCTGCCGCAGCATGAGCGCCGGGCACTGGTAGACGTTGCTCTCCGCGAAGCTGTCCGCCTTCGGGTGCCCGGGCGGGCCGAGGCGCCGGCGGAAGTCGGCGTCGGCCTGCCGGGCGGATCTCTCCCACTGCTCGATGCTGAGCTTGCGGCCGAACTCGGCGCCGTAGAGCGCCTCGACGTAGGTGGCCCAGCCCTCGTTGAGCCAGACGTCCTGCCAGGTCGTCGGGCTGACCGCGTCGCCGAACCACTGGTGGGCGTACTCGTGCAGCAGTACCGAGTCCAGGGCGTCCGGCGAAGGGCTGGGGCCGAACACGTCGCCGCCGATCGTCAGCAGCTGCTGGGTCTCCATCGCCGACTCCGACGGCACGATGACCGCGCCCGTGCTGGGGAAGGGGTAGGTCCCGAACCGCGTCTCCAGCCACGTCAGGATCTGCGGCGAACGGCGCATGGAGGCCAGGAAGGCGTCGTCCTTGCCGGTGCGGGTCCACACCGTGATCGGCAGGGAGTGCGGCCCGGCGAGCTGCGTCTTCGTGTACTTGCCGACGGCGAGCGTCGTCAGGTAGCTGGCCACCGGCTGGGTCGTCGTGTAGCTGAACGTGTTGCCGGACTGAGCCTTGGGCGTGCCGCTGGCAATGCCCGCCCACCCGTCCGGCACGGTGACCGCGATGTCGTACAGCGCCTTGTCCGACGGCTGGTCGTTGGCCGGATACCAGGTCGACGCGCCGTAGGGCTCCTGCATCGTCCACAGCTCGCCCTGCGCGGTGACGGTCAGCCCGAGCGGCTCGACGTCGTTGCGGTGCGACGGCATCGGCACCGTGCGGGGCTGGCCCTGGTAGCCGACGACCAGCGTGACGACCGCGTCCTTGGCGAGCGGGTGCTCGACGGTCAGGTCGCCGTCGGTCACCTTGCCGGTCGCGGTGGCGCCGTCGACCGTGGTCTTCGTGATCTGGTAGGCGCTGGAGAAGTCCAGCCGCAGCGCGGTCACCGCGGTCACCGCCCGGAGCTTGATCGTCGCCTCGCCGGTGAGGGTCTTCGTGCCCGGCACCCAGGTCAGCGCCAGCCCGTAGTGCTGCACGTCGATCGCCGGGTTGCCGTAGGAGGGGTACAGCGGATCGGCGACCGGGCTCGACGTGCCGTCCGTGTTCGAACGGCCCGGGGCCGCCGCACTCGGCGCGGCGGCGGACTTCGAGGTGTTCAGCGGCCGCCCGCCGGTCGGGCCCGGCGGGCTGCTGCTGCCGCAGCCGGCCAGCAGGACGGCGGTGGCGGTCATGGCGCTCAGGAGGAGGGGGGCTCGTCGCACCGGCCCAAGGTTAACGGCACCCCAAAGCGGTGCGCAGCGCCGCGAGATTCGACCGCATGACGGAGAAGTAGGTGCCGGGGCCCTCGACGCCCTCGATCGGGTCGAGCACCGCGGCCGTGGCGCCGATCTCCTTGGCCACCGTCTCCGACAGCTTGGGGCTGACCAGCGACTCGAAGAAGATCGTGGTGACGCCCTTGTCCTTGGCGAGCTTCGCCACGTCACTGACCTGCTGCGGGCTCGGCTCCTCATCGGGGTTGATGCCGGTGATCGGGATCTGCCGGAGTTTGTACCGCGCGGCGAGGTACCCGAAAGCGGCATGGTTCGTGACAATGTCGTGCCGGTCGCAGTCGCGCAGTCCCGTCGCGTACTCCTGGTCGAGGCCGCGCAGTTCGTCCTGCAACTGCCCGGCCCGGCTGCGCACGAGGGCGGCCTGGTCGGTGCTGGTGGCGGCCAGGGTGGCCATCCGGTCGGCGAGCTTGCCGACGATGGCGGCGAGCCGGATCGGGTCGAGCCACACGTGCGGGTCGTGCTGCTCCTGCGACCCGCTGGGCGCGGCGCTGAGCGGCTCCACGCCGGCCACGTCGAAGGCCTTGCCGGACTTCTGCAGCTTGACCGCGTCGTCGACGGCCGGCTGGAACCCCGCGATGTAGACGATCAGGTCAGCCTCCTCGATGGTGGCAAGCTGGCTGGGCTGCAGTTCGAGGTCGTGCGGTTCGGCGCCGGGCTTGGTGAGGTTGGTGACGCCGACCCCGTCGCCGCCGAGTCGCTCGCTGATGAACTGCAGCGGATAGAAGGCGGCCACCACCCGGGCCCGGCCGTTCCCGGCCGGCGTCGAGTCGTCACCGCAGGCGGCCGCGGACGTCAGGGCCAGCACCAGGGCGCCGGCAGCAATCGCACGTCGAAACATGCCGGCAAGTCTCGCTGCTGTTGACAATCATTGTCAAAAACGCATGCCTGCATGATCACGGGCGAGCGGGCGCCGCGACCGCCTGCGGCGGGGCGTCGACCGCGCAGTGCAGCCACGGCTTCTCCTCGGTGACGGTCGCGTCCGCCCCGGTGAGCGGCACCCTCGGGTTGCGGATCGTCGCCACCGCGAGCAGGCCGGCCAGCACGCACAGCGCGGCGCAGATGAGCACCGCGTGGTGGAAGCCCGCCGACAGCCGGTCCGGCAGCAGGTACGCCTCGCTGCTGATGCCGGCGGCCGCGGGCAGCACCGCGACGGCGATGAGCCCGGCCGCCCGGGCCACGTCGTTGTTCACCGCCGATGCCATCCCGGCGTGCCGCGACGGCGCCGCCGCGAGCGCCGTCGAGGTCAGCGGCGCGACGGTGGTCGCCAGGCCCAGCCCGAGCACGAGCACCGCGGGCAGCACCTCGGTCAGGTAGCCGCCGCCGGCGCCGATCCGGGCGAACAGCGCCATGCCGCAGCCCACGACGACCGGCCCGGCACTCATCTGCAGCCGCGGCCCCATCCGCGCGGCCAGGGCGCCGGAGCGCGCCGACAGCAGCAGCATGATGACGGTGATCGGCAGCAGCGAGACCCCGGCCTGCAGCGGTGAGTAGCCGGCGACCTGCTGCAGTTGGATCGGCAGCAGGAACAGCGCCCCGCCCAGGGCACCGTAGATGATGAACGTGACGACGTTGGTGGCGGTGAACTGGGCCGAGGCGAACAGGCCCAGCGGCAGCATCGGCTGCCGGGCCCGGGTCTGCCACCAGGCGAAGGTGCCGAGCAGCACCGCCCCGCCGGCCAGCGCGCCGAGCACCTGCACGCTGGCCCAACCGGCCGACTGGCCCTCGATGAGCCCGTAGGTGACGCCGATCAGCCCGGCGGTGACCAGCGCCCCGCCGGCCAGGTCGACCCGCCCGGTCGCCGTGCGGTCCCGCGACTCCGGCACGTGCCGCCAGGTCAGCAGCACCACGGCGAGGGCGATCGGCACGTTGATCGCGAAGATCAGCCGCCACGACGACGCGCCCGTCCCGACCAGCCAGCCGCCGATGAACGGCCCGATCGCCGTGGCCACCCCGCCGAGCCCGGACCAGGCGCCGATCGCCTTGCTGCGGTCCTCGGGCCGGAACGACGCCTGCAGGATCGCCAGGCTCCCGGGCGTCAGCAGCGCCGCGCCGATGCCCTGCAACGCCCGCGCCCCGACGAGCGTCGTCGCGTCGGGCGCGATCCCGCACAGCACCGACGCGATCGCGAACCACACCACGCCGACGGTGAAGACCCGCTTGCGCCCGTACCGGTCCCCGAGCGCCCCCGCGAGCAGCAGCAACCCGGCCAGGGTCAGCGTGTACGCCGTCACCACCCACTGCAGCACCTGCAGCCCGGTGTCCAACGACCGCCCGATCGCCGGCAGCGCGATCCCGACCACCGTCGCGTCGATCGACGCGATGCCGGACCCGAGGATCATCGCGGTCAGCACCCACCGCCCCGCGGCGCTGGCATAGACCAGCCGGCTCTCGGCGTCGGTGCTGGCGGTGTCGGCAGTGGTCATGGGCCGACGTTATACCGGGCCGGGAGCCCGGCCATCGGTCATGCGACTGCACCGTCCGGCAGTGTGTAGGTCCAGCCCGGCTGCCAGTCGAAGGGGGCGCCGACCAGGTCCTCCAGCCGGGCCCCGGCCAGCAGGCAGTCCAGGGCCCACTTGTTCGCGCGGTGGGCGATGAACAGGACCCGCTGGCCCGCCCAGCCGAAGGTCAGGTCGTGCAGGAACTCGGCGGTCGCGGCGAGCACCTCGCGGTAGCTCTGCCCACCGGGGAACGGCACGTCGATGTGCTCGCGCCGCACGGCGTCCAGCTCCGCCACCGGCCGGCCGTTGAGGTCGCCGTAGTCGCACTCGCGCAGCCGGACGTCGAGGTGCACCGGGATGCCGGAGCCGTGAAACGCGAGGTCCGCGGTCTGCACCGCCCGGTCGAGGTCCGACACGAACACCCCGGCGATCCCGTCGTGCCGCCGCCGCTCCCCCAGCTCGACGGCCTGACCGCGCCCCCGCGCCGACAGCTGCCCGGGCAGCCACCCGCTCGCGAAGCCGAGCTCGTTGTCGGTGCTCGTCGCGTGCGTCTCGTACACGATCTCGATGCCCACCGGCGTCACGGTACCGTCGGGCGGTGACGTGGTCCTCCGCCGCGTGGATCGCGGCCGTGCGGGCACGGGAGTCGGCGCGCGACGACCGGCTGTTCGACGACCCGTGGGCGGCCCTGCTGGCCGGCGGCGCCGGGGCCGGGCCGGAGAACCCGTTCCTGCCGGTACGGACCCGGTACTTCGACGACGCCCTGCGCGCCGCCGCCGGCTGGGCCCGCCAGGTCGTCCTGCTGGGTGCCGGCCTGGACACCCGGGCGTACCGGCTGCCGCTGCCGGCCACCACGGTGCTGTACGAGCTCGACATGCCCGGCATGCTGGCCGGAAAGCGGGCCGCGGTGCCGGCTGAGCCGGTGTGCGACCTGCGGCAGGTGGAGGTGGACCTGCGCGACGACTGGCCGGCCGCGCTCCTGGAGGCCGGGTTCGAGCCGGCGGTACCGGTGGTGTGGCTGGCCGAGGGCCTGCTGTTCCACCTGGCACCCGAGGTCGTCGACGAAACCCTGGCGCGCGCCGCCCGGCTGTCCGGCGACCGCGCCCACTTCCTGGCCGACGTCTTCGGCACAGGGCTGCTCGAGGTGGTACGGCGGGAGCCGCCGCCCTGCTGCACCGACGACCCGGCCGGCCTGTTCGCCAGGGCCGGCTGGCCGGACTGCGCATGGGACCTCGCCGGCGCCCCCGCCGCGAACTACGGCCGTCTCCGCGGCGCGCCACGGCCCGGCACCGTCACGGGCACAGACCCCACGATGCGCACCTACCTGGTGACCGCCCGGGTCAGCGCGCGCCGAAGGTGAAGCGCAGGACCTCCGGGCGGAAGAGGTTCACGGTGCCCCAGGCCGCGAGGCCCGGCGATGACGAGCGCCGCGAAGCCGAAGAACAGGCCGAAGACGAAGGCGCTGTACAGCACGAGGGCCACGTCGAGCTCGGCCAACAGCGCGACGATCCAGCCGAGGGCCCAGCCGTGGCGCAGGAACTTCGCCGACAGTGCCAGCAGGATCGGCGCGGCCAGGACCGCGATGAGCAGGACCGCCAGGTCGCGGCCCCCCTGCTCGTCGAGGGGGCCGTTGGCGCTCAGGGCCTGCAGGACGAGCATGAGGAGCAGGATCCCGATCTGGTCGGTGATGCCCAGCACGCGGTGCGCCTCCGGGCCCTGCGCCGCGACGCGGACCTCCGTGCCGGTGTGGCCGGTGCTGTGGTGCTCCGGCGTCTGCGGGTCGTCGATGATCTGGCTGGTGTGGCCGTGGTCGGCGGTGACGATGACCAGGGTTTCGGGGTGGTGCCGGGCGTACTGCAGGCCGGCGGCCACGACGTTGTCGAACCGGTGGCCCAGGCGGTGGCCGACGCCGCCGAGTCGGTGACGTAGACGGGGCGGGCCGGGTCGGCCCGCTCCACCGCATAGGTCGTGTATTCGCCGGTCATCGGCAGACTGTCCATGGCCAGCAGGACGCGGGCCGCCAGCGAACGGTGCATGGTGCCTCGGGCGGTGCTCAGACCGGCTGCAGCGCCGCGTCCGGGGCGGGGGCGTCCGCCGCCGGCGCATGCAGGCGGCGCAGGGCGACGAGGGCGATCGGGGCGCCGGCCGCGATCAGGACCGCCGCGACGACGAGGGCGAACTGGTAGCCGTCGAGGTAGCGGTGCAGCGCCGTGCCGGTGGCGGCGTGCTCCCGGTTGGTGAGCAGCGCGCCGAGGATCGTGATGCCGAGCAGGCCGAACACCTCGCGGGAGACGTTGAGCATGCCGGAGGCGATGCCCGCGCGGGCCGGCGGCAGGGCGCTCACCACGACGTTGTTCAGCGGCACCAGCAGGCCCCCACCGAGGCCGAACAGCAGGAACCAGGGCTGGTCATCGGTGCCGTCGAGAAAATGGCATCGAGCCGGGCGGTAGCATCGGGAGGTCCACCAATCCCTAGCTAAAGGTGCGCGGAAGCATGCTCGACATCGAGTTGATTCGCAAGGACCGGGCCTCGGTCGAGGCCGCCCTGTCCAAGAGGCTCGACCCGGCCGAGGTGTCCCGCTCGCTCAGTGCGATCGCCGAGCTGGACAAGCAGCGCCGCGAGCTGATCGGCGAGATCGACGCGGAGCGCGCCAGGCGCAAGGAGGAGGCCCGCGCCTACGGTGCCGCCAAGGCCGCCGGGCTGGCGCCCGAAAACGCTGGGCCGGTTGACCGTGACGCCAAGGCCGCCCTGGCCGAGCTGGAGGAGCGGCTCGGCGCGGTGCAGCAGCGGCTCGACACGGCCATGAGTGAGCTGCCCAACCTGCCCAGCGACGACGTGGTGGCCGGTGGCAAGGAGGCCAACCAGGTCGTCAAGGTCTTCGGCACGGCGCCCGAGATCGCCGAGGTGCGCGACCACGTCACGCTCTCCACCGAGCTTGGCCTGGTCGACTACGAGCGCGGCGTGAAGCTCGGCGGCTCCGGCTTCTGGATCTACACCGGCTGGGGCGCCCGCCTGGAGTGGGCCCTGGTCAACTTCTTCATCGACCGGCACTTCGCGGCCGGCTACGAGTTCATGCTGCCGCCGCACCTGCTGCTCGACTCGGCCGGTTACGCCGCCGGGCAGTTCCCGAAGTTCTACGACGAGGTGTTCCACATCGCCGCCGAGGAGGGCGAGCGGGGCCGGTTCCTGCTGCCGACGTCGGAGACGGCGATCCTCGGCGCGTTCCAGAACGAGATCTTCGAGACCGCCGACCTGCCGTATAAGGCCTACGCCTACACACCCTGCTACCGCAGCGAGAAAGCCGGCTCGCACTCCGACGAGCGCGGCACCGTGCGCGGCCACCAGTTCAACAAGGTGGAGATCTTCCAGTTCACCGCGCCCGAGGACGGCGAGAAGACCCTCGAGGAGATGGTCGGCTACGCCGAGGGCCTCGTCGACGACCTCGGCCTGCACTTCCGCCGCTCGCTGCTCGCGGCCGGCGACGCCAGCGCCTCGATGCGCAAGACCATCGACATCGAGGTCTGGATGCCCAGCACCGGCAAGTACAAGGAGGTGTCGTCGGTGTCCTGGGCCGGTGACTACCAGGCCCGCCGGGCCGGCATCCGCTACCGCGTGCCCGGCTCGAAGCACAACCGCTTCGTGCACACGCTCAACGGCTCCGCCCTGGCCACCAGCCGGCTCGTCCCGGCCATCCTGGAGCAGTTCCAGCAGCCCGACGGCTCGGTGCTGATCCCCGAGGTGCTCCGCGACCGGGTCGGCACCGACCGCCTGACAAAAAAGCAGAAGTAGCTGATGCTGCTCGGATGAAGAACGTCGGCCACATCGTCGTCTGCGGCCTCGACGGCGTGGGCCTGCGCACGGTGGAGCTGCTGCACCATGCGGGTGTGCGGGTCGTCGTCGTGGACAGCGACGCCGACCCGCGCCTGCTCAAGGTCGTCGCCGGCTGGGACGTGCCGGTCATCGCCGGCATCCCCCGCCAGTCCGCCACGCTCGCCGAGGCCGGCCTGGACGGCGCCGCCGCGGTCATCTGCGTGCTCGCCGACGACCTGCACACCCTCGAGGCCGCGCTGCTGGTCCGCGAGCAGCGCGCCGACGTGCGGATCGTCGTGCAGCTGCGCAACCCTGCCGTGGGCCGGGCCCTCGCCGCCATCGACATCGCGGTCCTCGACGTCGCCGGGCTGTCCGCTTCCTCGGTGGTGGAGGCGTGCCTGGGCTCCGGCGCCCACGAGTTCGACGTCGCCGGGGTGCCGTTCGTCGCGACCCGGACCGTCGCCGCCGCCGACGGCACCCTGCGCTCGCTGTACGGCGACCTTGCGCCGCTGGCGGTGCTGCCCGGCGACGGCGGCGAACCGGTGCTCTGCCCCGGCCGCGACGTGCGGGTGCGCGCCGGCGACGCGGTCACCGTGCTGGGCACGCCGGCCGAGCTCGACGCGGCCGGCCTGACCCCGCCCCCGATCGTCCGGCCGGCCCGCACCGAGCGGCGCCTCACGCACTTCGCCGCATCGCTCATCGACGCCGCCGACCGCCGCCTCGCCTACGTCCTCGGCGCGCTGATGGTGCTGGCCACTGTCGCGATCACCGTGCTGCGCCTGGGCTACCGCGACGGCGACCGCATGACGGTCCTCGACGCCATGTACTTCACCGCCGAGACCATCGTCACCGTCGGCTACGGCGACTTCTCCTTCCGGGAGCAGCCCGGCTGGCTGCGCCTCTTCGCCGTCGGCCTGATGATCGTCGGCGCGCTGCTGGCCACCCTGTTCTTCGCGCTGCTCACCAACGCCCTGGTCACCATCCGCATCGAGGAGGCGCTCGGCTCGCGGCGGCTGCGCAGGATGGCCGGGCACGTCGTCGTCATCGGCCTCGGCACGATCGGGCTGCGGGTCGTGGACCGGCTCGCCGCGGCCGGCACCGAGGTCGTGGTGATCGACAGCAACGAGCACAACCGGTACCAGGCGCAGGCCAGGGCGATGGGCGTGCCGGTGATCTTCGCCGACGCCACCCTGCCGCAGACCCTGCAACGGGTCCACCTGCGCGACGCGCGTTCGGTCGCCGTGCTGACCAGCGACGATCTCGTCAATCTCGAAACCGCGCTGGCCGTCCGGGACAACCTCCCCGCTGCGGTACCACTGGTGCTCCGCCTCTTCGACCAGCAGCTCGCCGGCACCGTCGAGCGCAACTTCGGCCTCGGCCTGGTGCGCTCGACCGCCGCCCTGGCCGCGCCGTGGTTCGTCGGCGCCGCGCTGGGCCTGGACATCGTGGCCACGTTCTACGTCGGCGCGCAGCTGATGCTCGTCGGCCGGCTCACCGTGGCCCCCGGCGGCGGGCTGGACGGCCTGACGATGCAGGATCTGTCGGCCCGCACGCGCGTGGTGGGGATCAGCCGGGCGGCCGGCGGGATCCTGGAGCATCCGCCGCGGCGCGACTCGCGCTTCGGCGCGCACGACCAGGCGTACCTCATCGGGCCTTATGAGGAGCTCCTGCAGGTGCTGCGGCGCGACACGCTCTCCCCGCTGGACGTGCTGGGGGTCACCGGGGTGCCGGCACGAAGATCGGCTAAGGTGGAGGCACGCGAAGGGGAGTAGTCCTCAACTGCGTGGGTCGACATGCTGACCGCGCCCTGGGTGGCTGCCCTGGTCGCCGGTCCGGCCCACGAGGCCATGGTCTTCGGATCAGGGCGGACGAGACTTTCGGCTCAGCTGACAGCAGACACATTGCTGGTCGGCCGGGTCGAGGTCGTCCCCCGACACCCCGCCCGGTCCGGCCACGGTCCACCGGGAAAGGGCGTCCATGAGCGAGTTCCTCGCTGCACTGGCCATCAGTTTCGGCGTCATCTTCGTCGCCGAGCTCGGCGACAAGTCGCAGCTCATGGCGCTGACCTTCGCCACCAGATACAAGACCTGGCCGGTGCTGGCCGGCATCACCGTGGCCACCGCCGTCGTGCACGCGGTCTCCGTCGGCGTCGGCTACGGCCTCGGCGCCGCCCTGCCGACCGGCTGGATCTCCCTCGTCGCGGCCCTGGCGTTCCTCGCGTTCGGCGCCTGGACGCTGCGCGGCGACTCCCTCACCGAGGAGGAGCAGCGCAAGGCCGAGCGCAGCGGCCGCTCCGCGATCCTCGCCGTCGGGGTCGCGTTCTTCTTCGCCGAGCTCGGCGACAAGACCATGCTCGCCACCATCACCCTCGCCACCCAGCACGGGTGGCTGGGCACCTGGCTGGGCTCGACGGTCGGCATGGTCGCCGCCGACGCCCTGGCCATCCTGGTCGGGCGGCTGCTGGGCAAGCACCTGCCGGAGCGGGCCATCAAGTACGGCGCGGCGGCCCTGTTCGCGATCTTCGGCGTCTGGCTGCTGGTCGAGGCGCTGCGCGAGCTGCTCTGAGCGGCCTTTCGATCAGCGGGCGCAGCGGCCGCAGGTGCCGAAGATCTCCAGGGTGTGGCTCACGTCGGTGAAGCCGTGCTCGTCGCCGATGCGGTCGGCCCAGCGCTCGACGGCCGGGCCGAGCACCTCGACGGTGCGCCCGCAGCCGCGGCAGACCAGGTGGTGGTGATGCCGGTCACTGCAGCGCCGGTACCGCGTGTCACTGCCGGGCACCTGCATGACGTCGATCT
>Ga0302322_100005101_pt1 | contig 11510 bp, 11 predicted proteins | sample Fen_T0_2_FD_203757 | JGI IMG/M metagenome (GOLD analysis project Ga0302322, IMG submission 203757) | Peat permafrost microbial communities from Stordalen Mire near Abisko, Sweden - Fen_T0_2 | ecosystem: Environmental > Terrestrial > Soil > Wetlands > Permafrost | place: Sweden: Abisko... | reverse complement strand
GCTCAAGGGTGAGGTGCTGAGCACCACCGGCTATACGGGCATCGTCGACTACGAGCCCACCGAACTGGTGCTGACGGCACGGGCTGGCACACCCCTGCGCGAGCTAGAGTCGGCGCTCGCAGAGCGCGGCCAGATGTTCGCCTTCGAGCCACCCCATTTTGGTCCACAGGCAACGCTGGGCGGATGCGTAGCGAGCGGCTTCTCTGGACCGCGACGCGCGGCGGCCGGCTCGGCACGCGACTTTGTGCTGGGCGTGCGCATGCTGAATGCGCAAGGCGAAGACCTCCAATTTGGCGGACGAGTGATGAAAAACGTCGCCGGGTTCGACGTATCGCGCTTGATGGCGGGCTCATGCGGAACGCTTGGCCTGATGCTGGACGTTTCCCTCAAGGTGTTGCCGCGCCCCGCGAGCGAAATGACTTTGCGCTTTCAAATGACCGAAACCGCTGCCATCCGATGCATGAATGAATGGGCTGGTCTGCCGATTCCGATCACCGCGACCTGCTGGTTCGATGGAGCGTTGACCATCCGACTGTCTGGAGCAACTTCAGCCGTAGCCGCCGCGCGAGCGAAGCTGGGCGGTGAAGACGTGGCGGACAGTGACGCGTTTTGGGTCGCTGTGCGAGAACATACTCTGCCGACTTTTCAGGGAACACTCTGGCGCTTATCGGTAAAGTCCAGCGCTCCCCCGTTGGGTTTGTCTCGCCGGCAGGTCATCGAATGGAACGGCAGCCTTCGGTGGCTGGCGGAAGACATCGACGAGCAGGAAGTGCGGGAGGCGGCGAAGCGCGCGGGTGGCCATGCGACGCTATTCCGCGGTGGCGACCGCACCGATGGGATCTTCCAACTCGAGGCAGGCGTCCTTGCACTGCACCGACGCGTCAAGGCGGCCCTGGATCCGCAGGGCATCTTCGGACCGGGGCGGCTTCACCCTGATTTCTGATCTTCGCTTGGAAAGTAAATCTCGACGCAAAGACGCGAAGACGCAAAGGAATCCAGGTAGAAAGGCTAAGATGGGAACTGTCCGATTCGTGTCGATGCGCGAACTCCACGTTATTTCTCTGTGCTCTCTGTGTGCTCTGTGGCTCCTGCAGTACGGTACTAAATGAAAACGAACCTCGCTGACTTCATCAAGAACACTCCGGAAGGCAAGGAAGCCGACAGCATCCTGCGCGCCTGTGTGCATTGTGGGTTCTGCACGGCCACGTGTCCGACTTACCAGTTACTGGGAGACGAGTTGGACGGGCCGCGTGGCCGGATCTACCTGATGAAGCAGCTGCTCGAGGGTGATGCTTTCACCAAGAAGACTCAAGTTCACCTGGATCGCTGCCTCACCTGCCGCTCTTGCGAGACCACCTGCCCTTCGGGCGTCCAATACGGACGGCTTGTAGACATTGGCCGCAATATCGTCGAGCAGCAGGTCGGCCGCACACCCCTCGAGCGTTTGAAGCGCGCGACACTGCGCGCCGTGATCCCCAAGCCTGCTGTGTTCAATCCCCTGCTCAGGCTCGGTCAAATTACCCGGCCGCTGCTGCCGGACTCGGTCAAACGCAAGATCCCCAAGCGTCTCGCCGCCACGCCTTGGCCCGCGCTCCGTCACACCCGACGCATGCTGGTCCTGCAGGGTTGCGCACAACCTGGCATCGCACCGACAATCAATCCGGCCATGGCTCGGGTGCTGGACCGGATCGGTGTCTCTCTAGTGCACGCGCCCTCGGCGGGCTGCTGTGGTGCCGTCTCCTATCACCTGAATGCGCAGGACGAGGGGCTGGATTACATGCGGCGTAACATCGATGCGTGGTGGCCCTACGTGGAGCAAGGCATCGAAGCAATCGTCATGACGGCGAGCGGATGCGGCGTCATGGTGAAGGAATACGGCCACCTGCTTCAACACGACGAGCGGTATCGGCAAAAGGCGAAGCGGATCTCGGCACTGACGAAAGATGCGAGCGAGATCCTCGCACAAGAGCGTGAGACCCTCGCCGCTCGCGCATCGCGTTCTTCGGTGCATCGCCCCGCTGTCGCGTTTCATTCCCCTTGCACGCTGCAGCACGGCCAGCAGATCAGGGGATTGGCCGAATCCCTGTTGACGGCAGCGGGCTACTCGCTGACGTCAGTGCCCGATGGGCACTTGTGCTGCGGCTCGGCTGGCACCTACTCGATACTGCAACCCAAACTGTCCAAGCAGCTGCTGAAGAACAAAGTCACCGCCCTGTCTTCGGGGTCGCCAGCCGTCATCGCGACCGCCAATATCGGCTGCCTCGCGCACATCCAGACCGGCACGGCGCTGCCGGTGCGGCATTGGGTCGAACTGCTCGAAGACGCCATGGCCTCAGACGGGCAGTGAAGGCAAAAATCAAATGGGTGTCGATAGGAGCAATCGCCGTTTGCGCAGGATTGGGCATCTACTACGGCGAACTGCTGAAAGCAGCATTTACCTCGAATCCAATTCCAAAGTCAGCGGAATCGATTGCCAGAGGCAAGAGCATTTTCGAACACGATTGCGTCGTCTGCCACGGGCCCGGGGGTCACGGCGATGGGGTTGCCGTGGCGGCACTTCCGGCGCGACCCAAGGACCTCACCAAGCTTGCACCGCCGCCGATATTCCCTGATGGCGTGATTGCCTATCGGATCATCAATGGGAAAAATCTCATGCCAGCCTGGAAGGGCACGTTGAGCGACAACGACGTGTGGGACTTGATCAATTTCATCCGATCGCTCGCCAACCCAGCCGCAAAATAGCCCGCACGTCAGGCACGCTCCAATGTGATCGCCTTCTCGGGACACGCCGTCACGCACAGACCGCACGCGTGGCAAGCCTGGGCGTTGGTGGCGAAGGCCTGATGCCATCGATGCACGAAGCCCTTCACTTTCCCGCCCAAGGTCAAGCCGCGTCTGTCTTCCGGCGCAAGGGTGCCCATGCTGAAGACCTGATACGGGCAGATGGCTACGCAAGCTTCCTTTCCCTCGCAGCGGTTCCGATCGATCACAGGTTTGAAGACCCCTGCTTCTGCCGCACATTGCCCGTCGCCGTCACCCATCGTGGGATTCAATCCTCTAAACTAAATTCTTCATGCAAGGCAAAACTTCACTGAATCTACTCGCTGCGAGTGCGGCGTTGTTCGGTTTCCTATTCGCTGCATCGACCGCGACTAGCGCCGAGCTCCCCACAATCGATTCGCGTAACACCAGGCCGGTCGAGGCAGAGTTTCGCGGGTGCGACGCGGCGGGCTATTGTCGGTTTTGGGTCGACCCGAGTCCTCCTTCGGCGGAGTCGCTGCTACGTGTGCGCCCTGAGGGTATTTCTCGAACACCGCGAGATTATGGCATTTCCATCGCGATACGCGACCGTATCAACGCTTTGCTCTCCAATATGATCCACCAAGCCAAGCACATCGTGCTGTTGGATCTGCACAAACTGGACGATGGGACGTTCGCGGCCACGGTCATCGTGAACGATGCGAATCTGGCATCCGACCCAGTCTTGGTGGAATTGAATGAAAAGGTTGCCAATCCGGCCCGCTAGCCGACGGGCTCACAAGCGCGAGGTGGGTGGGGAGTAATGCAGGAATGACGAGATGCAGAAGAATCCCATCCGAGCAGCTTTGGCTAGCCCGGATGGGAGGAACTCAACTCAACTTATCTGACTTATTCCTTGGTGATCGCCCAGACGACCGCGGACTTGGGCGTCGTGTAGAACGGCGATTCCATCTGGTAGTTCACATACAGCTCGCCGTAATCCGCAACGTACATGGTCCTGCCGTCCATGCTGAACTCGACGTCGTTGGTACGCTCGAACCCGCCCCGGTTTTCTTTCTTCTGGTAGGCGTTGGGGCCCGGATCGATGTTGTGAGCGAAGACCGACCACTTGACACCGGTCGGATTGAGGAACTCGACCTTAACGATTACCGGCCACATCGGCTGCAGACTTTCCGGCCCGTTATCGATGATGCCGAACACAGCCGCGAACAACGTGTCGGGCGGTTGGCCGAAGGCCTTCGGCGCCCACGCTATGCCGTCCATCGGGTTATTCGTGTCCCATTCCATCACCGGATTGATATAGCCATTCGGATTCGGATTGGCCACGATCAGCGGAGTGCCCCGAACCCCGATCGAATGATCGATGAAACGATAGGGCGGTAGCGTCGGGATGAATGGCTTGTCCCCGATGTTCAGCTGCGGATTCGGGCGAGTGGGATCGAACTTGTTCCCGCGATAGGTATCCGGGCCGTAGCGCTTGATGTTCACGAAGTTCGGGCCTTCCTTGTCAGGGAAGCCTGCATCCTGCCCCTTCTCCGTCACGACCCAGAGCTTCTCGGACCCATTGGCGACGCGGCGGTTGCCTTTGTCGTTCATCCCGTTGTCGCTAACGACCATTGCAGTTTCAAACCGCGAACCTTTGGGGCCGAAAGCCAGACCGGACATGTTGCGGAATCCCATCGCATACACTTCCCAGTCATCATGAGTGTAGTTGCTGTCGGGTTTCAGCTTCGCCCGGTGAATGCCGCCACCGCACGGCATTTGCGCCTTGATCACCTGACCCGGCTTGGAAGGAGTGCCTTTGGGCAGATACGCGCCCGTCAGGTTGCCTTGGCTATCGCGGATGTTGAGTCCAGTCAGCGTGATATCGCGGCATGGCGGGTCACGCGGAAGGGGCGGGATACCAGCTGGTGTGCGCTTTTCCCAATAGGGGTCGATCGCATCCGTCCATCCATGGATGTCTGGATCGGAGTATCCCGAGTTGGTAGGAGCACCCACTGCATAGTAGAGCCAACCGTCATGACAAATAATGCCGCCCAGCGCATGGTCGCCGATCGGAACCTCGTTCATGATCAGCTTAGGCGTGCCATTTACACCGTCGATCTCCCAGATGCCGTAGCTGTAATCTCCGACGTAGGTACGACCGTTCTCGGCGCAATAGCCGATCTCGTTCAGAGCGAAGGACTTGAACATGCCCAGTCCGACCTTGTCCTTGATCAGCTTGCCGGACTTATCGAAGATCTTGACATGAGGTTTGTCGATGCCCGTCGGCGGAAAGCCGAAGGTGTTGCCGGAAATGGCGACCCAGACGTTGTCGTTCTTATCTACCGTGAGCGACGTGATCGTGTCGAGGCCGGCGGCGAACACCGAGACCTTGTAACCCGGCGGTACCACGATCTTGCTCGGGTCCGGCGTGACGGGGGTACGCGTAGACCATTTCCCCGCTGGGCCGCCCGGCTCTGCCTTTGCGCGGTCCTGCGCGAAGGCGGAGCCGGAAAGGGCCCCCGCCGCAAGCGCGACTACTGCAGCATATTTTAGAATTTTCATTCCCTTTCTCCTCCTGGTTAGAATTCCACTGCACTTGCTTTGTCAGAATTCCACTTCAACTGCGTTACTACCTACCTCCATACCCTGGCCGTTTCTACCGGCCGGATCCTTCCTATCCCGGTTATTTTTTTTCCTCCGTTCCTGTAAACGTGCGGATATGCGCGACGAGGGCGTCGATCTGCTCGTCGTTGAATTTGTGTTCCCAGGCAGGCATGGCCGAGATCTTGCCCATGTAGGCGCCGCCCTTCTTGATGACCAACCTGAGATAGTCGTCCGGCACTGAGGCCATGTATTCCTTGTCGGCGAGCGTGGCGATACGGGGGACGAACCCGCTTTTCGTCCCTTCCTGGCCGTTGCCATAGGTGCCGTGACATCCGGCGCACATCTGTTCGAAAATTTCCTTGCCGGTCACCGGGGCGGTTTGAGCCATGGTCGTCATCGGTGCCGCGATCATCATTACCGTGGTCGTCGTCAGCGCCGCGATCATCCGTCCCGTGGCCAACAACATCCCAGCAGTTGCAATTCGATATCTCATCCGCATCCTCGAAGCTTTTATAGTTCTTGACGCACTCGTTGCGAGGTTGCACTCAGGTCCCCGCTACCACACGCTGCAACGCGAGCGTGAGTGTAAAGGCCGCGACGGCCGCCACGCTCAGCAGCAATGCAGATGCCCCCGCCAGCAGCACGGCATCGAGCAGTGAGATCCCGGCGATCAAGCTCACAACCGCGCGCGGTACATCCCCTTTGGCCCGACGATACAACAACCGCAAAGAGTACAGTATCCACCCCGCGAGCATCAGCAGAAATGGCCATACAGCGGGGACGTCTATCGCCAGAAACGCGCCGTAGATCACCGGTACAGCGAGCGCGGCCAATGGCCATAGACTGCCCAGTTCGTTCAGATGCTCGCGCTTGGCGGTATAAGTGAGCCCTATCAGGTAGGACAAAAGCACTACAGCCGCCAGCACCAGCTTCGAATCGATTGTATCGGCAAACGCCAGCGCTGCTGTGAGATAGAGCAGCATCCGGCACACGCCCATCAGAACCGGGCTTAGCGGATTGGCCTTGTGATGCCAGTTGTACAGAACAATGGCCGCGGCCAGCACTGTGCCGGCCGCCGGCGCTTGCCACCCCGTTCCACCCGGGACTCCATAACCAGCCATCACCAGCAACGCCAACGCAGCGCCAAGCATGGCGAAACCGGACGTGAACACGGCATGCGCGCTGATCTGACCCGCGGGGATCGGTCGCTCCGGCCGGGAGCGCGCATCGAATTCGCGATCGAACGCGTCATTCAGATACATCCCGCCGGTGTAGAGCAAAGACGTGGCCACCAGCAAGATGGGCATGCGCGGATCGCGCACGGACCCGCCGGCCAATACGACGCCCACCAAGGTGTTGGTCCACACCGTCGGCAGGTTGGAGATGCGCCCAAGCTTGAGCGCGACGGAAAGAGCCGGCGCCATACTCATGCCGACAGTTCCTCCCGCACCCAGGTCAATTCACGGGCGATCGCTTGATCCATTCCACCAGCGCGCAGATGTTCAGGCAGCACGTTCCAAGTGTAGGTCTCGACTTCCAGGTGATCGGATATAGGCGCCTGACTATGCAAGCGCAGCACATCTCGAATGAACGCCTGAGTAGAAGAAAAATCACCCAGATCATCGAGGAAGACAGGGACGTGGCAGTGCACGCGCCATTCACGCCCCTCGCGTTCGCGACCATCCAGTGAACGCATGGCCTCCGGCAGGTCAAGGTATCGCGTGAGCCCGTCAGGACCTGTCTCGACGACTTGATGCAGATAGACCGGGTCATCGAACTCGCGCAGCGCCTCGAGCGCGGGCGTGGACAGTTCTGCAAGCCGCAATCCGGAACTGATCTGCATCTTCGGGATGCTGATTCCTGCAGCTTGTAGTTGCTTCACGCAGCCTACCGGATCCTCGAATTCCACCGCGGCATGACACAGATCGAGACACACGCCGATGTGATCGTGCATTGCCGTCGTAGCGTCGGTTTTGCTGAGTCCCGTAAGTTCGCTCAAGCGTGCCAGCGCCGGCCCACGGAACAGATAGCGATTGAAGAACTCCACGGTCTCGTCCACCGTCTCCAGGTAGCAGCACGGCTCCGGTTCGAGCGCCAAGGCAATGTGGCGACCAGTGCGACGCTTCAATTCGACCAGGTGCGCGACATGATGGAAAAGATTTTCCGCGATACGCTGCGCGTCCTTTGCTTCTTGCACCGCGGGCTTGAACGCTCCGGGAACCGTACTGACACTGCCCTGCAGACCATCCGGCAGCAATTGCGCCAGGAGGTCGGAGAGTTCGTCCGTATAGCGCAGGCGCTCGTCGTTGCGCCAGTCGGGAAGGTAGACCCCTTCTTTTACGCGCGCCCCGTGAAATTTCCCGTACGGAAAACCATTGATGGTAAAAACGTACAGATCGTTACGGGCCAGGAAGTCGCGCAGTTCCTCCAGCACCGGCACTCTCGACAAATCGCTCGCTGCCTGTGCCGACAGGCGCAGCCCCACGCCGAAGGGCTGGCCCGGCGCAACTTGGTCCCGCACTGAAGGAACGTATCGCTCCAGATTGGCGCGCACCTCCGCCCAGGTCTCACCCGGGTGAATGTTGCTGCAATAGGTAAGATGAGAGCGGCCGCCGTCCAGAATCATTGACCGGCCTCCCTGTTCCGAAGCCAGGCGATCGCATGCAGGATTTCATCCTCGTCCATGACATGCACCTCTTCCCCGACACCGATGTCGCGCAGAAGCGTGATGGTCAATTCACCGCCCAGGTGCTCGCGGAACTCGCGCAGCCCTTCGAGGACCAGCCAGCGACCGCCAGCGTCGCGACGCTCGAGGGCCGGATGCCAGAGGTAGAAACCCAGCCCCTTGAGCAGGCGCACGATGCGCTCTTCCTGCCCAGGTGCCAGCATGCCAATTTGCACCGAGTAACGACTATCCAGCGCCAGACCGATCGCAACCGCTTCGCCGTGACGCAACTCATGAGCGGTCAGCGCCTCGAGCTTGTGGGCCGACCAATGGCCATAGTCGAGCGGCCGCGCACTGCCCATCTCGAAGGGGTCGCCTCCATGCGCAATCTGGCGCATGTGCAATTCCGCGCAGCGTCGAATCATCCGTGCAGTGGCTTCCGGGGTGAATGCACGTAACGCGTCGACTTGGGATTCGAGCCACTCGAAGAACACTCCATCACGGATCAGCGCAACTTTCACCGCCTCCGCAATACCCGCGATGCGATCGCGTGGATGCAGCGTGCGCAAAAATTTCGCATCGTTGAGTACCGCGAACGGCGGCGCGAAGCTGCCGAGCAGATTCTTCACACCGAAGGCATTGACGCCGTTCTTGACCCCCACTCCCGAGTCGTTCTGTCCCAGCACCGTAGTCGGAACCCTTACGTGGCGCACACCGCGATGGGTAGTAGCCGCCACGTAGCCGACCATGTCGAGAAACGCACCGCCTCCAACCGCCACAACGTAGGAATGGCGGTCGATTCTCAAATCCACCAACCTATGCTGGAGCCGCGTCACCAGATCCGGGTCGTGCTTGACCTGCTCGCCACCCAGAATAGTCTCGGGTGGTGCCAGCAGTTGCAACTGCTCCGCGTGGGACTCTGCATAGGCGCGGATATCGTGGGCCAGCGCAGGCCAGCTCGACACGACATCGGCGTCGATGAACACGACAAACCGACTTCTCTTGTTCGGCTCTTTGCGCGTCAGCGCCGAAACGAACACCGGGTTGTCACGCGAAAACAGGTCATTCGTGAAATGAACCGGGTAGTCGTACTCCACCGCGAAGCGCTGGTGATACACCGCTCCGAAGGGAGAAGCTTCAGGGATTTGCGACGTCGTTGTGGTTATGGTTGGCTTCATTGGCTTGTCAGCTAGATCGTTTTAGTGAAAAGGTGAAGAAGTGAAAAGGTGATCCCCTGTATCAGTGAAGAGGTGAGAAAGTGAAAAGGTGATCCCCCTCTCCCGACCTCTCCCCCGACGGGGGAGAGGAGCTCTAATTCACCTCTTCACCTCATTCACCTTTTCACCTGATCTTCTCACCTCACCCACCTGATCTTCTCACCTTTTCACCTCATTCACCTTTTCACCTACTTAAACACCACATCCTTCAATCTGTCCGGTATCTGCTGCAACTCGTCCACTCGTGCCTGTTGCCCGCGCAGCACGGAGTTGCCTTCGAACAGATTGCGCTGATCGATGGGTGCGGGGTCGAGCCAGTCTGAGTCTTTGATCTGCCCACTCTGACCATAGGCCGTAAGCGCATTGCCGTAGCAGATCTTTTCGACGTCATCCGCTTTGATGCCACGTTCGAGCATGAGCTGCGCCGTTTTCGGCACGGCCAGCGGGTCGGACACACCCCAGTCGGAACTGGAGTCGACGAAGATGTGCTCCGAACCGTAGCGCCGTGCGATCTCGACCATGCGCTCGTTGCCCATCTTGGTATGAGGATACAGAGTGAAGGCCGCCCAGAAGCCGCGGTTCAATACGTCCTCGACCGTCTCTTCGTTGTTGTGGTCGATGATCACTCGTCCCGGTGCAACTCCGTGTTCCTCCGCCACTTTCATGCTCGTGATGGTGCCGGTCTTCTTGTCGCGGTGCGGCGTGTGGACCATCACCACCATGTCCAGCTCCTTGGCCATGTCGAGCTGTGCGCGATAGCACTTGTCTTCTGCCGGCGTTTGATCGTCATAGCCGATCTCGCCCAGAGCAACGACGCCTTCCTTCAACAGATAGCGCGGCAACAAGGCGATGACTTCCTCCGCCAAGGCTGCGTTATTGGCTTCCTTGGCGTTCAATCCGATGGCGCAATAGTGATGGATACCGAACTGCGCCGCGCGGAAACGCTCCCATCCGACCAGGCTCGAGAGATAGTCCAGGTAGCTGCCGGAATTCGTGCGTGGCTGCCCAAGCCAGAACGCCGGCTCGATGACCGCGACGACTCCCGCCGCCGCCATGCGCTCGTAATCGTCGGTCGTGCGTGCGCTCATGTGGATATGCGGGTCGATGAATCTCATGGTGACCTCCGTGCAGTCGATTGATCTGTATCGGTGCTATCTATATCAGTTCGGCGCGACGATCCGTTCCCAGCTCAGATCGCCTCGCGCGAGGGATTTCGTCAAGGCGGGCTCACGCTCCAGCAAGGACACCGCAGCGGATTCGCGCGACGCATGCAACGCCAACGCCACCGCGGCCCGTTCGGGTTCGGTGCCCTTTTTGAGTACCCGTTCCAGGTCCTGCAGCATCGTTCCGCTCGCGTAGGGGCCGACGCACCTCCACAACTCCGGACTGACCGGGCGGCCTGCCGACCAGCGCTCGTGCGCGTAGTCGCACAACATGCGCGCGAGTTCAGGATTGGCGCGGCGATCGAGACCAATAATAGGCCATAGCGTTGCCCCGACGAACAGCGCCTTGAGCACCATCTGGTTCCAAGCCGGCTCGGGAAACTGTTCGCTCGGATACGGATTGCGATGCGCGATCGCCTCGAACACAGCCTTCATATTTGTGCGCAGACCTTCCGTCGCACGAGCGATGTAGCGAGGCTGCTCCGGGTACAGCGGCAGACCACGATAAAATGCCGCCTGCTCGCCAACATCGGCGGTATTGCATAGTTGCTCCAGCGCGCGAGCCAACCGCAGCGGATCGCTTTCCAACTCCAGAATCAACATTATGCGTGCCGCTTGGTCGACGCTCCACTGACGAGGGTCCCACCCGCTGCGGCTCGAGTGCGCGTCGCGCTGATCAGCCTCCGTCAACTTCAAATCGGCTTTGCCCACCTTGCGCGTCACCAGACTCACTGCCAGATACAAATCTGCATCCTTGCCAGAGTTTCGAATCTGGGCGACCGACTTGTCCAGCCAGGTCCAGGCCTCCGTGGGAATCTGTCGGGAAAGCCAGCGACCAAGCAGCTCCCTCGGGGTCATGCGGCCCTCCGAGCAGCTTGGGTCGACGATGCAAACACATGATCCAAGATCAGCCCCTTGACCGCAGTTGCCACGACCGGTCCCTCCGATACCAACTCAGCTTCGGAACTGATGAACATAGGACCGTGCTCGGGCTGGTCGGTCGGACGACCATGAGAGCCCTTCACGAGACCCGCATCCAGCGAAATGACGTCCATCATGTAACGGAAGCCAAGTATCTTCTGCGCCAATCGCCATGCGATGCGCGCCTTGGGTGCT
>Ga0302322_100005097_pt1 | contig 11512 bp, 12 predicted proteins | sample Fen_T0_2_FD_203757 | JGI IMG/M metagenome (GOLD analysis project Ga0302322, IMG submission 203757) | Peat permafrost microbial communities from Stordalen Mire near Abisko, Sweden - Fen_T0_2 | ecosystem: Environmental > Terrestrial > Soil > Wetlands > Permafrost | place: Sweden: Abisko... | reverse complement strand
TGATGCACCTGACCTGCGCCGTCAACTTGCCAGTACAAGCCCGAGTAGGGGCGCGACCACCGTGGGTCGCTCAGGGTCTGCGGATCGATTTGCGGCTGCCCGGCGGCATCGAAGTCCAGCCTGGCCGTGATCTGGTCGAGTTGCGCGGTCATGGCCTGACTGAACTGGCGCATCACATGCTCGCGGAACAAGCTGGACAGCAGCAGACCCGCCAGCACCAGTGCCACCGCCAGGGCGGTCAGCGTGGCCGCCAGCAGCCGAAAGCGCAGCGAGCGCGTCCAGCGGCGGCCCGGCCCGGGCGTCATGGTGGCGTCACCAGCCGGTAGCCCATGCCGCGAACGGTCTCGATCGTGTCCGGGGGCAGCTTGCGCCGCAGGCGGCCGACAAACACCTCGATGGTGTTGGAGTCGCGGTCGAAATCCTGTGCGTACAGGTGTTCGGTCAGTTCGGTGCGCGACACCACGCTGCCCGGGCGGTGCATCAGGTAGGCGAGCAATCGAAACTCGTGGCTGGTCAAGGTCACCGCCTGCCCGTTCAGCGTGACCCGGCTGCTGCGCGTGTCCAGCGTCAGTGCACCGCACTGCAGCAGCGGCGACGCCAGGCCCTGAGCACGGCGTATGAGTGCGCGCACGCGCGCCAGCAACTCCTCCATGTGGAAGGGCTTGGCCAGATAGTCGTCGGCACCCGCATCGATGCCGGCGACCTTCTCGTGCCAGCTGTCGCGCGCCGTCAGAATCAGCACCGGCAGCGTCAACCCGGCTTCGCGCCAGCGCTTGAGCACGCTGATGCCGTCGAGCACCGGCAGACCCAGATCGAGGATCACCGCGTCAAAGGCCTGGCCAGCGCCCAGGTGGTGGCCGTCGCGGCCGTTGTCGGCTTCGTCCACCGCGTAGCCGGCCTCCTGAAGCCCGGCACGCAACTGCGCGCGCAGTGTCGGATCGTCTTCGACGAGCAGCACCCTCATGGCGATCCCGGCTGGCAGCTGCACTTCATTTGGGGGGCTCCTTGGCGGGCATGAGCTCGTCGCCCGAGGCACGGTCCGCCCTGCGTCCGCTTTTGCGCCTGACCTGCAGCACCTGCGCGGTGGCGGCGTCGATGTCGAGCTTCAGCAACTGACCGTTGGCCTGCAGCAGCTTGACCTCGTAGATCCAGCGTCCGTCGTCGCGCTCAAGTTCCAGCTCGAGCACCTGGCCCGGATGCGTGCGCCGAAGCCGTTCCAGCAGGGTTGCCAACGGTAGCACCTGGCCGGCTTCCACGGCGGCGCGCGCTCGCTCATGGTCTCGGCTGTCGCTGCCCCATGCCGGTGGCTGGACCAGCCCGGTCAGGACGAGCGAGGCCAGCACGACCCTCAGACGGCCATGCCGCCACGCCTTGGCAGGGCGCGGGTCGTGGGTGGTCGGACGAAGCACATTCACAGCCGCATTTTCGGCGAGCGAATCTGAACCGCCGATGAACGACGCCTTCAGGATTGATTCAGGGCGCTCAACAAAGAATGCGCTACCGACCCGTGCTGCGGGTCAACCCCTGGAGCCCCGATGACCGCCCAAACCTCCATCTCAACGCCGCACTCGACGCGATGCCTGCCAACCACCCGCAGGGCTTGGTCGGCCGCCTCGGCATGCCTGGTGCTGCTGCATGGCGCGGCGCAGGCGGCCGACACCTCGCCGGCCCAGCAGCTCGAACGCTTCAGCGCGCAGGCCGCCACGCCCGGACAGGCTGAGCGCGGCCGGGTGTTCTTCACCAGCCGCCAGGGCGGCGAGTGGTCGTGCGCGTCCTGCCACGGCAACCCGCCCACCCAAGCTGGGAAACACGCCAGCACGGGCAAGTTCATCAACCCGATGGCCCCTGCGGCCAACCCCAACGTCTTCACCGACACCGCCAAGGTCGACAAGTGGTTCCGCCGCAATTGCAAGGACGTGCTGCAGCGCGAGTGCAGCGCGGGCGAGAAGGCCGACGTGCTGGCCTACCTCATCGGTCTCAAGCCCTGACCGCTGGCACCCGACGCGCCTGTTGCGCGCCACCCTCGCCCTGCGACCGCTCATCCACCCACCGACGCCATGACCCACCACCCACTACGCCGCACCTGGTACCAAGCCCCCTGGCCACTGGCCATGCTCGTCCTTGTTTCCAGCATGTCTGCACGTGCCGATGGCGGCCGGCTGATGGCCCCAAACGCCCCAGGCGCCTACACGCAAGAGTGTGCGTCCTGTCACCTGGCCTATCCGCCGGCCTTGCTGCCGGCGCAGTCCTGGCAACGGCTGATGGGGGGCTTGGACAAGCACTATGGCAGTGATGCCAGTCTGGATGCCGCCACGGTGCAGCAAATCAGCGGCTGGCTGCAAGCCCATGCCGGCACCTACAAGCGTGTGAACGAAGCACCTGCGCAGGACCGCATCACCCGTTCCGCCTGGTTCGAGCGCAAGCACCGGAAGATCGATTCGGAGGTCTGGAAGCTGGCCAGCGTGAAGAGTGCCGCGAACTGCGCGGCCTGCCACACCGCGGCCGATCGCGGTGCATTCAGCGACGACGACCTGAAGTATCCAGCGGGCATGGACGCGCGGATGCGCCGCAGCTTCAGCGACTGACCCTGAGACTGACCCCAAGACTGGTCCCACCACTGACGAACAACGGCTCACGAGCGAGATCCACGATGCAAACAGCACCCGCCATCCAACCCGCAGCCGCAGGGCCACCTCGCGCTGGCGACCTGCTGCAGCGGCGCGTCACAGATGCCCCCACGCGCATGTTCCACTGGCTCTTCGCGTTGAGTTTCTTGGGCGCCTACCTCACGGCCGATGGCGAGCGCTGGCGTGCGCTGCACGTCACACTCGGCTACACGCTCGCGGGCCTGCTGGCGTTTAGGGTGCTCTATGGTCTGTTCGGTCCCCGCCAGGCCGGCCTGGGGCCGATGCTGCGCAAGCTCGCCAGTGCACCGGCTTGGCTGCGATCGGCGGCACAGGGGCTGAAGACGGGTGCGGTGCTCAGCATCAACTGGCGCCAAGGGCAGAACCTGCTGATGGCGCTGGCGATCCTGGCGCTGCTGGTGCTTGTGGTCCCACTCACGCTCAGTGGCTACGGCAGCTACAACGATTGGGGCAACGTCCTGGGCGGAGACTGGCTGGAAGAGGTGCACGAGTTCTTCGGCAATGCCTTCCTGGCCGTGGTGCTGGCCCACATCGGCCTGATTGTCGCCATCAGCCTGCTGCGGCGCAGGAACCACGCGCTTTCGATGCTGACGGGCCGCACGGAGGGCGCCGGGCCCGACCTGGTCCAACACAACCGCGCCTGGCTGGCCGGGCTGCTGCTGGCTGCCGTGCTGGCCTTCATCAGTTGGCAGTGGCAGCAATCGCCCCAAGGCTTGATGCCAGCCCAAGGCACTGCACAGCAGGGCTCGGACCGCCATCATGATGACGATGATTGACCACCGGCCTCTTGCGCCGAGGGAGACGCAGCTCTCTTCGACGTCGTGCTGCAGCGTTGCCAGGCGCTTGCGCTCAAGCTGAACGCGGCGGCGCTGGGCGCCGCATGACGCTCTGCCCGCGCATCCAAGAGCGCGTACCGACGACCGCTTGTAGGATGCCGACAACAGATGGCCGCCCAACGCCATCGACTGGACTCGCAGCGGAAAAATGCGGGGGTATGCGTGGGTGTACCGTCGAGACGGCAAGAAACGAAATTCAATAAAACCAGCTACTTAGGACTGCTTTGAAACTCGCCACCTGGAATGTGAACTCGCTGGCCGTGCGCCTGCCACAACTGCTGGACTGGCTGGCGCTGCAGCAGCCCGACGCCGTGGTGCTGCAGGAAACCAAGCTCACCGACGACAAGTTTCCGCAGGCCGAACTGGCCGCGGCCGGCTGGCACAGCGCCTGGTTCGGCCAGAAGACCTACAACGGTGTGGCGCTGCTCACGCGCCACGCCCCGGCCACCAACGTGGTTCGCAACATCCCTGGCCTGGACGACGCGCAGGCCCGGGTGATCGCCGGCAGCGTGGCGGGCGTGCGGGTGATTGGCGCCTACTTCCCCAACGGCCAGGCGCCTGGCAGCGAGAAGTTCGCCTACAAGATGGGCTGGCTGGACGCGCTGCGGGCCTGGGTGGCCGATGAACTGACCCGTCACCCCCGCCTGGTGCTGCTGGGCGACTACAACATCGCGCCCGAAGACCGCGATGTCTACGACCCCGTGGCCTGGGCCGGCCAAATCCACTGCACGCCCGAGGAGCGGGCGCATTTCCAGGGCCTGCTGGGGCTGGGCCTGGTCGATGCGTTCCGCCTGTTCGAGCAGCCGCCCAAGAGCTGGAGTTGGTGGGACTACCGCAACCTGGCGTTCCGCAAGAACCAGGGGCTGCGCATCGACCACATCCTGGTCAGCACGGCCCTGCAGCCCACCGTGACCGGCTGCAGCATCGACAAGCTGCCGCGCAAGAACGAACGGCCCAGCGACCACGCACCAGTGCTCGTCGAGATCAGCGCCTGACGGTTACAAATCCGGGTGGTTTGTCACCGCCTGTGGCATGATCGATGCCGCTCATTTCAGCTGCTGGACAGCACCCGGCCACAGTGGCGGCGTGGTGCCGGAGCGCACTGGGAGGTACCGTGAGCCGCATCGTTTCCAGCCTGTTCGACGACCTTGAGGTGCCCGCCCCGCGACCGGGCAAGGTGTGGGGCGCGCCCTTGCGCACGCTCAGGCGCCTGACCCAGGGGCTGTCCCGCCGCCGCGACGCCGCGACCAACAGCGCCGAGGCCACCACCCTGCCCCCACCCAGCCGCGGCTTGGCGCTGCGCGAGGCGCACCGCACCCTGCAACAGCGCCTGTGCAGCCACGAGGCGCTGCGCCAATTGATGCCGCATCTGGCCTGCATCGAACGCAAGCTGGCCAAACACGGCTCGGCCGCGCTGAAGCGGGTGCCGGTGCCCGTGCTGCAGCGCGGGCTGGCACAACTGGCCCTGCTGCAGCGCGACGACGAGCCCCCGGTGGAAGCCGCCAACCTGCGTGTACTGCGCCTGCGGCTGATTGAAGCCATCGCCCTGCGCAGCGCCAGCCAGGCAACGCCGGGCGCGGCAGGCCGTCCATCGGCCGCTGCGGCCAAACCACAGGCAGCCCGGCGTGCAGCAGCAAAGGCGGAACCACTGGCGGTGGAGGTCAGCGAGGTGTCGTCGTCCGCCTTCAGCGAGGCCGAGCTGGACTGGGACAGCCGCCCCGGCGGCGGCCTGCACCGCCACTGAGCGGCCACCGACACAGCCGATCTCAGTCGTCCAGGCCCAGTTCCTGGATCTTGCGGGTGATGGTGTTGCGGCCAATGCCCAGCTTGTGCGCCGCCTCGATGCGCCGACCGCGGGTGATCTCCAGCGCGGTGTGGATCAGCTGGCCCTCAAACTGGCGCGTCAACGTGTCCCACACCTCCGGGTCGCCCGATTCCAGCAAACGGCGGGCTTCGCGCTGCAGGTCGGTCAGCCAGGAGGCCCCGACTGCGGCACCCGCCGGCGCCGCCGCACCACCGGCCACCAGCGGTGCCGGCGCATAGCCACCGACAGCGGGCTGTGCCGCCGGTGCGCTTTGCAGGCCAGCGGGCATCGGCTGCGCCACCGGCGTGGCCACGGCCTCCACCGGCGCCACATTGCGCGCCACCTCACCGCTCATCAGCTCGGGTGGCAGGTCCTTGGGCTCAATCACCTGGGCCGGTGCCATCACCGTCAGCCAGTGGCAGATGTTCTCCAGCTGGCGCACATTGCCGGGGAAATCGAAGTGCATCAGCCGCTCCAGCGCAGGCTCGGTGATGCGCTTGGCCTCCACGCCCAGCTCCTTGGCGCTCTTGGCCAGAAAGAAGCGGGTCAGTGCGGCCACGTCCTCGCGCCGCTCGCGCAGCGCCGGCAGGCGCAGGCGGATGACGTTGAGGCGGTGGAACAAGTCCTCGCGGAACACGCCTTCGCGCACCCGCTGCTCCAGGTTCTGGTGGGTGGCGGCGATGACCCGCACATTGGCCTTCAGCGGCTGGTGGCCGCCGACGCGGTAGAACTGGCCGTCCGACAGCACGCGCAGCAGCCGCGTCTGCAGATCAAACGGCATGTCGCCAATTTCGTCCAGGAACAGCGTGCCGCCATCGGCCTGCTCGAAGCGGCCGCGGCGCATGGTTTGCGCGCCCGTGAAGGCGCCGCGCTCGTGGCCGAACAGCTCGCTCTCCAGCAGGTCCTTGGGGATGGCGGCGGTGTTGATGGCGATGAACGGGCCATTGCTGCCGGTGTCACCGCGTGGGCTGTGCTTGTGCAGCGCGCGCGCCACCAGTTCCTTGCCCGAGCCGCTCTCGCCGGTGATCAGCACGGTGACATTGCTCTGGCTGAGCCGGCCGATGGCGCGGAACACGTCCTGCATGGCCGGGGCCTGGCCCAGCATCTCGGGCATTTCGGCATGGCCCAGGTCGCGCACTTCCTCGCGCAGGCTCTCATCGACGGCGCGGCGGATCAGCTCCACCGCCTTGGTCAGGTCAAACGGCTTGGGCAGGTACTCGAAGGCGCCGCCCTGAAAGGCCGAGACGGCGCTGTCCAGGTCGGAATACGCCGTCATGATGATCACCGGCAGCCCCGGCAGGCGCTGCTTGACCTTGGCCAGCAGGTCGATGCCCGATCCCCCGGGCATGCGGATGTCGCTGACCAGCACCTGCGGCTCGTCGTCGTCCAGCGCGGTCAGCACATCGCGGGGGTTGGAGAAGCTGCGCGTGGCGAACTGCTCGCGTGCCAGTGCCTTCTCAAGCACAAAGCGGATGGATTGGTCGTCGTCTACGATCCAGATGGGTTTCATGCGGCGGCGGCCTGTTGTCCTGAAGGGGCGTCTGCCCTGACAGCTCAGGGCAGCGGTATGACAATGCGAAACACGGTCCGGCCTGCGCTGCTGTCGCACTCGATCATGCCCTGGTGCTGTTGCACAAAGGTCTGCGCGAGTGTCAGCCCGAGACCCGAGCCGCCCTCCCGCCCCGATACCAGCGGGTAGAAGATGCGGTCCCGGATGTCCTCGGGCACGCCCGGTCCGTTGTCCTCGATATGCAATTCCAGTGCCAGTCGGAAGCGCTGCTTGCCGATGGTCACCTGCCGTGACACCCGGGTGCGCAGCACCAGGCGCGCGTCGCCCTCGGCAATGCGCGGACCCAGCGCCTGGGCCGCGTTGTGGGCGATGTTGAGCACGGCCTGGATCAGCTGCTCGCGGTCGCCGCGGAAGTCGGGGATCGAGGTGTCGTAGTCGCGCTGCACGGCCAGGCCGCGCGGAAACTCGGCCAGGATCAGCGAGCGCACCCGCTCGCACACCTCGTGGATGTTGACGTCGCCCACCACATGCGGGCGGCGGTGCGGCGCCAGCAGGCGGTCCACCAGGGCCTGCAACCGGTCGGCCTCGTGGATGATGACCTGGGTGTACTCGGTCAGCTCGCGCGAGGTGACCTCCATGCCCAGCAGCTGCGCCGCGCCGCGGATGCCGCCCAGCGGGTTCTTGATCTCATGGGCCAAGTTGCGGATCAGTTCCTTGTTGGCCTGCACCTGGCCCAGGGCCCGTTCCTCGCGGTCCTGCTTGGTTTGCTGCTCAATCTCCAGCATTTCCACCAGCACGCGGTCGGTGCCATGGTCGATCTGGTTGACGATCACATGCACCGGCAGCGTTTCGTGGGCCGCCACGGGGGCGCGCTTCATCGTGCCGTCAAAGCGGCCGGTGGCGATCTCGTTGGCGTACACCGCGGTGAGCGTCTCGCGCAGCTGCGCGCCGTCGGCAAACCAGTCGAACAGGCTGGTGCGCATCAGCGTGCGGCGGGACAGGCCGGCCACGTCCTCGAAGCGCGCGTTGACGAACAGCAGCTCGCCGTTCGCACCCACCACGGCCACCATGGTGGCCAGCAGGTCCAGCGCGTCGTAGCGGCTGCGGTCGGGGTTGCGGTCAGCGGCACGTTCAGCCGCACGTTCAGCGGTGCGTTCGGGGCGGCTGGCGGCGGTACGGCGGGCAGGGGCACTCATGAGGGCAGTTTGGCAAGCTCGCGCTTGATGGAGGCAATGTCACCCTCGGTGCGGCTGATGCTGGCACGCAGCTGCGCCACACGGTCGAGGTAGGTCTGGAAGTTGCGCTCGTCGCCACGGCGCTCGGGCTCGCCGTTGTTGAAGTCGCGCTTGAGCTGGGCCAGCCGGTCTTCCTCGCGGCGCAGTTCGGTCTCGAGGATGCGGCGGGCATCGCTGTCGCGCTGGCGCTGCGCGGTCGCGTCCACCTTGGCATCGGCGGGCCGGGCGGCACTGGCGGCCGCCGGGGCCGTGGCCGATGCCCGCAAGCGCGGCGCCTGGATCACGGTGATGGGCGCGCCGTCGATGGTGCGGCAACCCTTCTCGCGCGCTTCGTCGGCACTGAGCGCATCGGTGTAGAGCACCGGCGGGCCGGGGCAGCGGTACACCGCAGTTTGGGCCGACACGGCCAGCGGCACCAGGGTGGCCAGCAGGCCCAGCAGCAGGCGCCGAAGCACGGCGCCAGTCGATCGGGTACAGCGGGGGCAAGGCGTCATCGGTTCTCGCGCAGCGGCGGGGCTTCGGCCGGAAGCCCGCATTGTGGCCCAGCCGCCCCATGAAAAAGGGCGGCCAGAGCCGCCCTTCGCACTGCGGGGCGGCACCTGGCCGCCCTGCCCTCACAAGGTGTAGTACATGTCGAATTCGACCGGGTGCGTGGCCATGCGGAAGCGGGTCACTTCCTGCATCTTCAGGTCGATGTAGGCGTCCAGGTACGAATCGGTGAACACACCGCCCTTGGTCAGGAACGCGCGGTCCTTGTCCAGGTGCTCCAGCGCCTGATCGAGGCTGTGGCACACGGTCGGGATCTTCGCGTCTTCTTCCGGCGGCAGGTGGTACAGGTCCTTGGTGGCGGCTTCGCCCGGGTGGATCTTGTTTTCCACGCCGTCCAGACCGGCCATCAGCAGGGCCGCAAAGCCCAGGTACGGGTTCATCAGGGGATCGGGGAAGCGGGCTTCCACGCGACGACCCTTGGGGTTGGCCACGTACGGGATGCGGATCGAGGCCGAGCGGTTCTTGGCCGAGTAGGCCAGCTTCACCGGGGCTTCGAAGCCAGGCACCAGGCGCTTGTAGCTGTTGGTGCCGGGGTTGGTGATGGCGTTCAGCGCACGGGCGTGCTTGATGATGCCGCCGATGTAGTACAGCGCGAAGTCGCTCAGACCGGCGTAGCCGTCACCAGCAAACAGGTTCTTGCCGTCCTTCCAGACCGACTGGTGCACGTGCATGCCGCTGCCGTTGTCGCCAACGATGGGCTTGGGCATGAAGGTGGCGGTCTTGCCGTAGGCGTGGGCCACGTTGTGGATCACGTACTTCTGCAGCTGGACCCAGTCGGCGCGCTGGATCAGCGTGCTGAACCGGGTGCCGATTTCCATCTGGCCAGCGTTGGCCACTTCATGGTGGTGAACCTCGACCGGGATGCCCAGGCTTTCGAGGATCAGGCACATTTCCGAGCGCAGGTCCTGGCCGCTGTCGACCGGGGGCACGGGGAAGTAGCCGCCCTTGACGCTGGGACGGAAACCGCTGTTGCCGTGCTCGTATTCCTTGCCGGTGTTCCAGGCGGCTTCTTCTGCTTCGATCTTGCTGAAGCAGCCCGACATGTCGTTGCCCCAACGCACGCTGTCGAAGACGAAGAACTCGGGTTCCGGACCGAAGTAGGCGGTGTCGCCCAGGCCGGTGCTCTTCATGTAGGCCTCGGCGCGCTTGGCCAGCGAACGCGGGTCGCGCTCGTAGGGCTTGCCGTCGGCCGGGTCGACCACGTCGCAGGTCAGGATCAGCGTCGGCTCTTCGAAGAACGGGTCGATGTTGGCCGTGTTCGGATCAGGCATCAGCTGCATGTCCGAGGCCTCGATGCCCTTCCAGCCAGCGATCGACGAGCCGTCGAAGGCGTGGCCCGACGTGAATTTGTCTTCATCGAAATGCGAAACGGGCACGGAAACGTGTTGTTCCTTGCCGCGGGTGTCGGTGAAACGGAAATCAACAAACTTGATTTCGTTTTCCTTCACCATCGACATCACGTCGGCGACGGTCTTTGCCATCAAGAATCTCCTAGCGGGACGCGGGGGGTAGGGTGGGATGAGGATGAGCGGTTCGCAAACCGGTCCGTACGGGGCAGGCCCCGCCGGAAGGCGCACAGGAATGTAGCAGAAACCATGCCCAACACAGGGTGCGCGCCAGGGTGCCAGCACCGAGGCAAAGCCGGGTGATCAAGCCCCTGCGTCGCGCCGCTTCGCACCAAGATTGACCATCGATTTGCGCCTGATTGGTGCGCGTTCAACGCACCATTTCGGGGCCAAGCGAGGCACCGCTGCGCAGCAGCCCGTCACGCAGCGCCGCAAAGGCTTCGGGCGTGTGCGCGGGGGCGCCCTTGACGCCCAACTCGATGTGCCGACCCCACTGCGGGTGGTCGACGCTGGGCAGGCTGAACACCTTGATGCCGGCAAAGCGCGCCTCGATGTCCTCCATCAGCGGCGTCAGTGCCGCCTCCATCGCGCCCATCACGATCACCGAGCGCTCGCTGCTGACGTCGCGGCCGTGCAGACCGGCATAGCGGCCGTCGAGCAGGCTGGCGATCATCGGGTGGGCCATCACCGGGAAGCCGGGCACAAAGTGCACGTCGCCCACCGAGAAGCCGGCGATCTTGTTGTACGGGTTGGGGATGATGCTGGCGCCTTCGGGGAAGGTGGCCATGTTCAGCCGGTGCAGGTTGTCGGCGCGATCGGGTTCGAAGGGCTGGCCCTGCTCGCGCGCCACGTCCTGCATGCGCTCGCGCACCAGCGCGGCAGCCTCGGGGTGCAGCACCAGGGGCCGGCCCAGCGCGGCGGCGGCGCTCTGGCGGGTGTGGTCATCGGGCGTGGCACCAATGCCGCCACAGCTGAACACGATGTCACCGCTGGCAAACGCGTCCTGCAGCGCGGCGGTGATCTGGCCGCGCTGGTCGGCCAGGTAGCGGGCCCAGCCCAGTGACAGGCCGCGCGCGCCCAGCAGTTCGATGACCTTGGGCAGGTGCTTGTCCTGGCGCTTGCCCGACAGGATCTCGTCGCCAATGATGATCAGGCCGATGGTGGTCATGGGATCTGGGGCCCGCCAGGGGCGACGGGCAAGGTGGGATCGGTGGGCGCGGCGTGGCCGCGGTCAATGGCCGTGACGTCGATGACCTGGGCATCGCTGCGCCGGCGCTCGGCGGCCGCGCTGGCGCTGGCCTGAGCGCGCATCGCGTCCAGCGCCGCCAGCACGTAGTGGGCGAACCACAGCGACGAGAAGGCAAACACCAGCGTGTACAGCCACACCGACACCACGATCAGCACCGGTGCAAAGATCAGCGTGGCCGCGCTGAAGGCCCACACCAGCGAAGGCGCGGCCCCCAGGTAGCCGCTGATGATGCCGATGGTCAGCAGCGGCAGGCCATGCTGCTTGAGCAACTGGCGGCGCTCGTCGGCGCTGGCGTGGTCGGCCAGGGCGTCGTGGCTCATCACCTGGTAGGTCAGCCA
>Ga0302322_100005093_pt1 | contig 11516 bp, 9 predicted proteins | sample Fen_T0_2_FD_203757 | JGI IMG/M metagenome (GOLD analysis project Ga0302322, IMG submission 203757) | Peat permafrost microbial communities from Stordalen Mire near Abisko, Sweden - Fen_T0_2 | ecosystem: Environmental > Terrestrial > Soil > Wetlands > Permafrost | place: Sweden: Abisko... | reverse complement strand
AAATGGTAAACGATATGCTCCCTGGTATGACCGGGCGTGGCAATAACCCTGGCTTTATACTGCCCTAATGAGACGACATCCCCCTCACTGACTCCCTGATCGATACCGGGAATTCGATCCCAATCCGCTTGTGCTGCAATGATTTTACAGCCAGTTTGCTTTTTGATCTGGAGGTTGCCACCCACATGGTCTGAGTGATGATGGGTATTCCAAATGTAGGTAAGTTGCCAGCCGTTCTTCTGCAACCTGTCTAAAACTGGCTGGGCAAGCGCAGGGTCTACTACCGCCGTTTCACGCGAAACGGGGTCATGGATAAGGTAAATGTAATTATCGGTCAGTACGGGTATGATAATGATTTTAAGCATAAAAACCTCAATACATCTATGCCCCTTCTTTCTGGGAGAAGGCTTGGATTAGGTATTCAAGAATACCACAGTTTGTTCACCCGTACAGGTGTCTAAGCAACGCGTCATCTCGGCAGGGATTGCCGAGATCCAGATGTCATGGATGACAATACTAGACATTATCAACCATTTTTTACATCCCTGTATTCTGGATTCCGGCGACCTCCATGGATGGAGGGAGTGCGGTAGAGGATATGGAATCCTTGCCAGAATGATGACGTTGAACTTTTATGGATTCTAATTTCAGAGAAGAAGAGGCAATTTTTAGAAGCTCCCCATAAGCGTAATTTAGTTATCTACAAATTCTTGAATTTGTTTCAATATCCCCTGCCCATCCAGCCCACAGAGGCCAAGGAGTTCCTCCCGTGTGCCTTGCTCGACAAATGCATCAGGCAGCCCGATGTTGAGGGTGTACCTGAGGATCTTATTTTTGTGCAGGAAGGTGTTGACGGCGCTGCCCGCGCCGCCGGATATGACGTTCTCCTCTATTGTCACTATGATCTCGTGGCTGTTGGCGAGTTCGACGATGAGCTGTTCGTCCAAGGGCTTGACAAAGCGCATGTTCACGACGGTGGCGTTGAGTTCCTTTCCTGCTGCTTCCGCTGGGGCGACCATGCTGCCCCAGGCGAGGATGGCGATGCGTTCGCCTCGTTGCCTAACTTCGGCCTTGCCAATCGGCAAGGTGGTGAGTTCTTTTTCTACGGTAACGCCCGGGCCTTTGCCCCTGGGGTATCTGACCGATGCAGGGCCTTGGTGCAGGAAGCCGGTGGTGAGCATCTGGCGGCATTCGTTTTCGTCGGCGGGCGCCATGACGGTCATGTTGGGGATGCAGCCGAGGTAGCTGTGGTCGAAGCTGCCGGCGTGGGTGGGGCCGTCCGGGCCTACAAGCCCTGCCCTGTCCAAGGCAAACAGGACATCGAGGTTCTGGATGGCAACGTCGTGGATAAGCTGGTCGTAGGCGCGTTGCAGGAAGGTGGAATATATTGCCACGACGGGCTTCGCGCCTTGGCAGGCTTGGCCTGCGGCCAGGGTGACGGCGTGTTGTTCGGCGATGGCGACATCAAAATAGCGTTTGGGGTAAAGCTCTGAGAATTTGACGAGGCCTGAGCCTTCGCGCATGGCGGGGGTGATGCCAAGCAAGCGTCCGTCCTGTTTTGCCATGTCGCACAGCCAGTTGCCGAAGACTTCTGTATAAGTCGGATGTGCCGAGGGCTTGCCTTTGGGCAGGCTGTCTTGGGTGGGGTCGAAGGCGGGTACGCCGTGGTAGGCCAGGGGGTCGTTTTCGGCGGGGGCATAACCTTTGCCTTTTTTGGTGACGATGTGCAGGAAGCGGGGGCCGGTGATGTGCTTGAGGCTTTCCAGGGTTTCCACCAGCATGTCGACGTCATGGCCGTCGATGGGGCCGATGTAGTTGAAGCCAAGCTCTTCAAACAGGGTGCCGGGGACGATCATGCCTTTCATGTGTTCTTCAGTCCTGCGGGCAAGTTCCCAGACGCTGGGCATTTTGCTGAGGGCTTTTTTGCTTTCTTGGCGGACGGAGGAGTAGAGTTTGCTCGACAATATCTTGGTCAGGTAGTTGTTCATCGCGCCGACGTTGGGCGAGATGGACATGTCGTTGTCGTTGAGGATGACGAGCAGGTTGGCGTCGATGGCCCCGGCATGGTTCATGGCCTCGAAGGCCATGCCGCCGGTGATGCTGCCGTCGCCGATGATGGCGACCATCTGTTTGTGCTCGCCCTTGAGCTCGGAGGCAATGGCCATGCCTAAGGCGGCGCTGATGGAGGTGCTGGAATGCCCTACCCCGAAGGCGTCGTATTCGCTCTCGGCGCGGTTGGGGAAGGCGCAAACGCCATCGCGGGTGCGGATGGTGGTCATCCGGTCTTTGCGGCCTGTGAGTATCTTGTGGGGATAGGCCTGGTGGCCGACATCCCAGACCAGTTGGTCGTTGGGGGTGTCGAAGACGTAATGCAGGGCGACGGTCAACTCAACCGTGCCTAGGCCCGCCGAAAAATGGCCGCCGGATATGCTGACGGTTTGGGTCAGAAATTCCCGCAGTTCTTTAGACAGGGCTTTTAATTGAGACTTCTTTAACTTCCTGACATCCGAAGGGTAGGTGATGGCATCTAATAAAGGGGATTTGTTGGGTGTATTCATATCAGTAAAGAGGCTCGCGGTAGAACATTAGGATAAGGCCAATGATAAACAGGGCAGCAACAGAAACAAAACCGGCAATGTCTTTGCCTGGACTGTCCAGTTTTAACTCCAGCCATCGACCACAAGCCAGGATCAAAGAAAATACGCCCATTGTGGTATGGCCAACCTGGATAAGAAAGGCACTTTTGGCTTCAAAACCGATATGCGAGTGCGTAAGCAACATCAAACCGCCAAAGGCAGATAGCACAGGAAAAGCGAAAGCCAAGCCAGGACGCGCATATTGATTGAACCGGGCGCACAGTTCTATAACACCTAGGGTAAACACCAACAAGGTTGCGATTCTGTGTTGCAGTACTTCGCCGTTATCAAACGTGCTCTCCCAAAACCCGACGGGACCTAGCGGCCAGGCCTCTGCATCACTGCGAAAAAACAGGAAGATACCTAGCCCCACAAAACCAATAGGCCAATATTTAGTGAACGCTAAAAGTCCCTTCACCGCTTGCAGGGATGGCAAATGCCTTACGTAAGAAAGCATGGCGAAGAAGCTCATCACGGTAAGGAAAATACCGGAAATATTGTGGTTATAATTTGACCATTCTGTCGCCGCTACGGAAGGCACTTTACCCACAATGGCAATCCTCCCTGCTTCACCAGCAATCAGTGCTGAGTGCGTCGGCGATTGAGTCAGCGGAATTTGGGGCTTAAATGTGCCTAACACTTCCTGCCATCTGGCTGTTAGACTGGGAATATCAATGGCGGGCGGTTGGGATGCAAGACTGGCGGCTGTAAACAACAAGGTAATCAGGACGAAGGTTTCTGCTTCGATGTAATACGGAACGCGCTTGGTTAGGGCATAACCATTCCCGGAAGTTCCATAACCTAACACAGCCGCACGGTTTAACCAGGCGTAACCCAGCGCAATGGCTAGCAGAATTACTTTCACGGTCAACAGGTTTCCGTAACCTGTGCCAATCAAGCCATTCCAGGTGTCTATGTATTGCAGCGCAATGGGCAATCCAGATAGCGCAATGGCAAAGACAGACGCAATGCCGTAGGGTGAAAATTTATGCAGTAACTGGGGCCATAAGGTATCAGGAACTTTTCGCTGGTGCCGTAATATCCAAAGGTTGACGAGTTGGAACACGCTGCCGATCCAAATGGCTGCGGCCACTTGATGCAGCACGGTGAGTGACATCAAAAATAATTGGTTCTCAAAACGCCCTGCGCCATGAACTAGCCATGCGCCAGAAATAATCATGGGTAAGGCAAGCAGATTGGCGGTAAGCCAATGCTTTTTAGAATCTGGGTTATTGCGTAAATAGAGGTAGCAGTAACCAGCCAATACTAGCGCTAACAAAGTACGCACTATGCCACCGATAAATTGCGTAGTCTCGGCAAATTCAGGGAACGGCCATTTATCGAGCAAGGCTGACATCAACCAAATTTTCAGAATAATCTTGAACAGTTGCGCCGCAGCGAGCAAAAAACCGCCTTTGTAGATTAGGGTGACGGTTTTTTCCAGCAACTCGCCGTTATATCCGTTGTGCTGCTGCCACGGACGCAAAATAAACGTACCCCAGAACAGGCCTCCGATTGCCAAACAAAAACAAATCAGGTCAAAACCACCGACCAATGAATCAAGGAAATCAGCAATACCAGCCATAATAAAATACTACACCCTATGGAGTTACGGAAAAATGAATAATGTCTTCGGTCAAATGACCGTCGGCAGCAAATATTTTGTATCTAAGGGCATACTCGCCGGGAGATAAGGGCGGAATATCAACAACAACATTGCCTTGCTTTTCTCCTTTGCCAATACTTAGTAAGCTATGTTTATCACCTTTACTAACCAGATAGACCTGCGACAAACCCAGCTCGATTTTTGAGTTAAAGGTCAATTCTACTTTTTTGGCCTGATTAGCCTGGGGTTGTGCAATTTTTAATGAATGGTCGGTGACAACCGCATGGGCATACAAGTTACCGACGTAACCTAAAGACAGAAACAATAAACTTATCTGTAGCAACCTTTTCATATCACTTGCTTTTCCCTTTCAGGGCATGACTGGCGAGGTTTTTGCCCAAATCCCAGATAGAACCAGGGATTTGGTGAGTTTCGGCAATCACCCTATCAAATGAGCTAACAATATGGTCGCGGTCTTTTTGATTAAGCATTAACGGCGGCAACAACTTGACCACATTCATGCCGTGCCCTGCGACTTGGGTCAGTATGCGGTGTTCCTTGAATAATGGTATGGTAACCATTTGGCAGAATAAGCCTTTGTTCGCCGCTTCCAGCATGGCCCAGGCCGCCTTCAGCTTGAAGCTTTTGGGTGTTTGAAATTCGATGGCAATCATCATGCCCTTTCCTCTGGCTTCTTTTAGGAACTCATATTTGCTGGACATGGCATTCAGGGAATTGATGATGTCTGCACCCAACACAGCACTATTTTCAATCAATTTTTCTTCTTCTAAAACATGGAGAGTCGCAAGCCCCGCTGCCATTGCCAAATTGTTTTTAGCAAAGGTAGAGCCATGCACGACCGCCCTGTCCATACGGTTATAAACCGTGTCCATGACCTTTTGGGTCATGGCGACTGCGCCGACCGGCACAAATCCGCCTGACAAGGCTTTCGCCATGCAGATCATATCCGGTTTGATGTTCCAGTGATCGATAGCCCAAAACTTGCCGGTGCGCCCTAATCCGGTTTGCACCTCGTCGGCGACCAGCAAGGTACCGTATTTTTTACACAGTCGTTCGACTTCAGGTAAATAATTATCATCGGGTAAGTTAACGCCTTTGCCTTGTATGGGTTCGACAATAAAGGCAGCGACATCTTTATTGCTTAACGCACGTTCTAATGCTACAAGATCATTAAATGGCACTGGACTACAGCCAGGAAGTAACGGGCCGAAACCTTCACGAAAAATTTCTTCCCCGTTTAGCGACAAGGCTCCCATCGTCAAGCCGTGATAACCGTGTTCACAGAAAACAATTTTTTCCCGTTTAGTGGTAAAGCGGGCGAATTTGATAGCGGCTTCCACGGCTTCTGTACCGGAGTTACAGAAGAACATTTTGTCAATATTCTCAGGCGTGGTAAGCAACAACTCTCGTGCCAGCAAACCGCTAAGCACCGAAACGTCCAACTGCACGAGATTAGGCAAATCCAGCGTTAAGGTTTCTTTCAAAGCGTTGACGATGGTTGGATGATTCCGCCCCATTGCAAAAACTCCAAAACCACTGAGTAAATCGAGATACTCACTACCATCCTGGTCATAAAGATATTGTCCGACCGCACTTTTATAATGGCGGTCATAACCTATGGTCTTCAAAACCCTGACCATTTGGTTATTCAAATGGTGTTCGTACAGGTCGAACTTGTCTGGGTTATATTTCGTAAAAAGTTCGGCGATGCTGAAAGCCATTCGTTACCTCAAAAATATTTAATGCGCAAAAATGTGTTAAACCCGTTTTCCGCTAAAGGCTGGCAAAACGATTAATGAACAAATCACAGTAAAAAACAAGCCGATAGACAGTAATAATCCCATGCTCGCCATGCCTTGATGCGAAGTGAACGAAAGACTCGAAAAACTGCATAAAGTGGTTATCGAGCTGAAAATAATACCTCGCGTAGTGCTGCTTTGCAGCAGGTTTTCATTTTCGTTCAAGTTGAAATGCAACCGGTGCATAATTAGGATACTGCTATCGATCCCCATACCTAGCAGCAAAGGCAGGGCAATAATATTGGCGAAATTGAACGGGTTATTCAGTAGGACGTTAGTAGCCCCGGTGAGTAATGCGGCAAGCATAAGGGGCAGAATAACCAGTGCGGTCTGTTTGACGCTTTTGTAAATGACCAGCAATACCAGGACAATAGCAATGAAAGCGCCACCAAAAGCCTGAATAAAGGCTTTGACGACGGCATCGCCACTGGCCTGATTGGCAACTGGCAAGCCGGACACCTTGTTATCGACTTTTTGCGCATCCACTACAAATTCTTTCAGGTTTTCCGGGTCGTTCAGGTCTTTTTTTGGAGTAATTAATATTTTATAAAGACCCGTTGCGCTTAACCAATGGGAACGAATGTAGTCAGGTATATCGTCGATGCCAAAATCGGTTGCAGTCAGGCTGGTTTTCAGGCGGTCAAGCGTGTACGGCAATAATCCCAACATGTTGTTTTCCAGTTGACTATAGTTTGCCGCTGGGTTGGCAGAGCTGTCGGCCTGTTTTATGAAGGCTTCTATGCGTTGTTGCAGTTGCTGTAAAGTAGCCAGTGGCGCATTCGGCGAGTTTTCGGCAATGGCTTTTTTTAGTTCATCGTTGAATTTGACTAATGCCCCTCTCTGATTGCTATTCTCCGGCAAGGTTTTGCCAAAATTTTCCAATTGATTACCCAGAATCAAGCTCATGTCTTCAATGGTTGCCAATTTTTCATCCTGGTTTTTGGCAACAAAACTGTCTAGCGTGATAGTATCGTGTACCGTTGGCAATCCCTGCATTTTAGCGGCAATTTTATTAGCATCATCAAGATTATTCGCTAACGTTATCAGCGCAAACGGTGAATCATTCTTGGATTTCAGCAGCTCTTTAAAGGAGGACACCGATTCGCTGTTGGGATCGCGCAGATTAACCGGATTGGAATCAAACGACAGTTTAGTCAACACCACGCAAGCGCCAATCCCCAATAGGACAGAGGCAATACGAATGGCGGTTGAATAATGAAATGGAAAGGTCACGATAAATTTAGGCGCAAAAACGGAATGTATCGGTTTTGGATTATTGACTGGTAAAACGCAGAACAAGGCAGGTAATACCGTTACTGAGATAATCAGTCCTATAAATATGCCACCACCGGAAATAATGCCTAATTCCGATACACCTGCATAATCAGTGGGGATAAACCCAAAAAAACCCAGTGCTGTGGTCAACGCGCATAAAAACAACGAGGAACCAACACCCTTCATGCTGTGATGAATGGCTAAGTCATTCGTGTAACCACGTACTTTACGTTCGCGGTAGTAAAGACAAATATGTACGGCGTAATCGACTCCCAAGCCTATGTACAGGGTAGCAAAGGCGATTGAAATGACATTCAAATGACCGACGGTGATGGCAGCAAATCCGGCGGTCATTATTAAGCCCATGACCAGCACGATGTAGGTGATACTCAATAATTTCAGTGACCGCAAGCCTATCCACTGCACAACAAACACCAACACTAAAGAGAGTATGCCAGCCAGTTGGGCACCTGTCATAACACTTTCCAGCTCATCGTGTTCCAGGGCGGTTTCGCCCGTAATGCGGATTTTAACGGACGGATTTTCGGTCATGATGGCATGTGCCGCTTCACGGGCTGAGGTTTGTGCGACATCCGCAGGCAGCATCTCACTAAAATTCAACTTGGGCTTGGCAATAACCAAGGTACGATTGGCATCGGTATTAAGCTTATCTTCCGCCAATAAGCTTTGCCAGGATAAGCGCTGTGGTTTGCCACTGAGTTGATGGTTGATGTTGTTGTCAATCGCAACCAGCAAAGGATTTAATTCCATCGGCAGGTTTTCATCGCGCTTGTTCAAGGCCAGGCTGATGATTTCAAACAGCCCGTCAAGATGATAGTTTTGCGCAAGATGACCAATAAACGGTTGGGCATCAGTTAGTTTTTTAGCCAGCGCATCAAGATCCGCTTGTTCTAAATAGAGCAAGGCTTGTTGCCTGAAAAAAGCATTATCGGTCGGGATTGTGACGTTGTCGAAGCGATCTGTTTGTGCACTTAACAGGTTTTGCAGCTTATTGGCAGCCAGCGTGGTTTCTTCAGGGGTTTGCGCTTCCACGATGAGAATTAAGGTTGCTGCATCTTGCGGGAAAGCCTTGTCAATCCGCCTTTGGTTTTGCTGGAACGGCAAGTCGGGGGAGAGCATCTCAGCGGTATTGGTGTTAATGCCGAGATGGTTATAGACATGGTAAGAAACGCCCCCGCACAACAAAAAGGACAACACTAGCAACGTCCACGGAAAACGTATGATCTGCCGCTCGCACCAGTGCAGAAATGTGTCGATAAAAGATGTGTGCTGCTTGGGCATACGTATTTATTGTTGAATTGTGTAAGTGAATGCGTTTTTGGGAAGCGTTGTCACGAGATTAAGCTGTTTGGCAACACGTTTTAAGGTTTTTTTAGCGGCATGAAAGTGCAAACCTAACTTTATCAACCCAGGCAATTCGGCTGGATGCAGCAACAGAAACAACAGCAACTTACCCAAAATAACTTCACCTCGCTCGTTGAGGGCATGACTGACGGCTTTGGGTAAATCCATGTTGAGGGGATCGGCTATTGCCCGTATGGACAGGAACGGCAAGTCGTGGCTTTGCGCCACCTTGGCAATGGCGGCGCTCTCCATATCCAGCGCTATTGCGCCCGTTGCACTGCCGATCTGTGCCTTATCATGGCTGGATGCAACAATGCGCCTACTTTCCGCCAGCTTTCCTGTATAGGTACGCAAAAGTGTGTATTTTGCAAGGCAAGTTTTTGCATGAATCAACCAATCCTCGTTGTTTAGGCCAAACTCAATATTATCTGAATCGACACAACTATTGGCTAAAACTAAATCCCCAGACTTGAATGATACGTCTAAACCCGCCGCACAACCCCAGCTAATAAGCTGATTTGCACCTTGTTTTACCAATAATTCGGACGCAATGCGGGCATTCTCATGACCTGCACCCGAGTAAACCACCCATATTTTTTCGGCAAGATGCCCAATGCACCCTTTCTCAAGTCGCTTTGATGTCAGGGTGCTAAGTTCTTCAGGTAAGGCAACAACAATTCCTGTAATCACCGCTTAAGTTCGTTGCGGTACCGGGCGAGCGCCCAAAGCGGGAAAAACTTGTCGTAACCGTGGTATTTAAGATAGAAGACCCTAGGGAAACCGGGGGCGGTAAAGCACGCATCATTCCAAACGCCGTCGGCTTGTTGGGTACGTAAGATGAAATCAATGCCCGCTTTGACTTCTGGGCTGTGGACTTCACCCGCAGCAATCAAGCCCAAGACTGCCCAGGCCGTTTGGAAAGCGGTGCTAAAATGGTACTTGCCGCTGTAACTGGTATCGTGATAACTGTAATTATCTTCGCCCCAACCACCATCTTCACGCTGTACACTCTTCAAATATTTTACGGCATTAAGGTACATCGGATCGGTTTTAGGTACGTTGGTTTGTTCCAGGCCAAGCAAAACAGACCATGTTCCGTAGACATAGTTGGTCCCCCAACGGCCAAACCAGGAACCATCTGCTTCTTGATCGGAACGCAAATAGTTGATGCTGCGTTCCAGGGCAGACAGATATAGCCCCTGCTCTTTTCCGGCTCTCGCCATCAACATTGCACAACGGGCACTGACATCCGCTGTGGGCGGATCGAGCAATGCGCCGTGATCGGCAAAGGGGATTTCATTCAAATAATAACAGGTGTTATCGACATCAAATGCGCCGTATCCGCCATTTTTGGACTGCATACCCTCTATCCAGCGCGTTGCCCGGTGGATAGATTCATCAAGGTTTGGCAAGTTTGAGTCTGCCATGGCAAAAGCCACGACAGCGGTATCGTCTACATCAGGATAATGCGGATTGGCATATTGGAATGCCCAACCGCCACCTGCCAAATCCGGCTTTGAAACACGCCAATCGCCCGGTTCATCGGATAACTGTACGCTTTTCAACCAATCGTATGCTCTGGATAGACTTTTAGCATTACCTGATTTGTCGGATTCTTGTAAGGCCAGTGCTGCGAGTGCGGTATCCCAAACAGGGGAAACGCACGGTTGGCAAAAAGCTTCATTTTCACTGATGACCAGCAACTTATCAATCGCCTTACGTGCGGTTACAACATACTCATGATCTTTTGGGAAGCCCAACAACAACAAAGATTCATAAGAATTGACCATCGCAGGAAAAATACAGCCTAAGCCATCTTCGCCATTCAAGCGTTCGATAATCCAGTCTTTGGCCTTTTTTATGGCGCGGTCATGTACTTTCAGTGGGATAAATGGCTCGGCTAATCGGCCAAATTTATCCAGTCCCAGAAAAATTTTATTTAGAAAAGTCCTTTCAGGGAAATAGTGTTTTTCTTCATCAGGATGAATAACAAAAAGCTCCAAAATACTTATATTATTGGGATTTTTTGCAGTTGCCTTTAACGTACACAGAATAAACAGCGGCACCATAACCGTCCTGGACCAATATGAAACCTTATCCAGATGGAACGGAAACCATTTGGGAAACAACATAATTTCAGGCGGAATAAACGGCACACCACGCCAAGGCAGTTGCTCGAAGATGGCAAGTGCGATACGCGTGAAAACATTGGCTTTTGCAGCACCGCCTTGGCTCAGGACGTATGACCTTAATCGAACCATGTGTGGGGCATCGACTGAATCCCCTGCCATTTTTAAGGCATAATAAACCTTGACGCTGCAACTGATGTCACCTGGGCCGTGAGTAAATAGAGGATAGCTGCCGTCCTTAGACTGCTTGGAACGCAGAAAATTGGCGATTTTAGCTTGCAACGGCTCGTCGATCTCACCCAAATAGTGCATCATCATGATGTATTCGGACGGAATGGAGCAATCGGCTTCCAGGTCGAATACCCAATAGCCGCGCTTATCCTGAAGGCTCAAGAGCTTTTCTTGGGCTTTTTTTATGGCTAAATCGAGATGGTCATCCTTAAAAACAATTGGCGTAGCTGTGCTTTGGCTGTTCTGTGTTTGTGTTGCTGAGTTTGCGTCGGTAAACATTATCAATCCCCTAAATATCTAACGTTGCTGGGAAACGCGTGGCGAGTAGATCCAATCTGGATCGTGTAAGCCCTGACTGGTTAGATTGAATAGCAGACTTAGCAAGCTATTGCTTCGACCTACCAGTTTAGTGGCAAAAATCGTCGATTTGACGCTATTTCATGTAATTTTGACC
>Ga0302322_100005092_pt1 | contig 11516 bp, 7 predicted proteins | sample Fen_T0_2_FD_203757 | JGI IMG/M metagenome (GOLD analysis project Ga0302322, IMG submission 203757) | Peat permafrost microbial communities from Stordalen Mire near Abisko, Sweden - Fen_T0_2 | ecosystem: Environmental > Terrestrial > Soil > Wetlands > Permafrost | place: Sweden: Abisko... | reverse complement strand
GCCGACGGATTTTCTCGGGCTGAACCTCTACACCGGGACGTTCATTCGTGCCCGCGCCGACGGGACGGCGGAGGAGTTGCCCCTGCCCGCGCACTATCCGAAGGCCGACAGTCCGTGGCTGCATCTCGCCCCACAAGTGATGTACTGGGGCACCCGCCTCGCCCAGGAAACCTACGGCGTAAAATCCATCTACATCACGGAAAACGGCTGCGGCTATGACGATGACGCCGTCGTGAACGGCGAGGTGATCGACCTGCATCGGCGGGAGTATCTGCGGAGTCATCTGCGCGAGGTGCGACGCGCGATCGGCGACGGCGTGCCGGTCCATGGTTACTTCGTCTGGTCGTTCATGGATAATTTCGAGTGGGAAGACGGCTACCAGCGCCGGTTCGGCATCGTGCACGTCGATTTTTCCACGCAAAAACGCACCCCGAAATATTCCGCCCATTATTATTCGGCCGTACTCGCGGCCAACCGGTTGGTCTAGCCTGAATATTTCACAATCTCCAGTGACACCCAATGACACTCTGTTTGCTGGAGCCGCAGCGCCCCCGCTGCGGTTGACGAGCGAACCACGGCGAGGGCGCCGTGGCTCCATGAAATATTTGCGCTAGGCTACGGACGGAAACCGCTACCGATTTTTACCTCATGAAATTCACCGACGGAGCCTGGCTCCTGCAACCAGGCGTACAGGCCCACTATCCCGCCGAAGCCCGGGCGATCACCCGGGATGGCGATACCCTCGTGGTGCATGCTCCGGCGCGCGCTATCCGGCACCGCGGCGATACCCTGCAGGGACCGCTGCTGACGATCACGCTGAGTTCGCCGCTGGCCGGGGTCATCAAGGTGCGGATCGAACATTTTTCCGGAGGTCACCAGACCGGTCCCCGAATTCCGCTACAGCCGCTGGCGCCGCCCCCGGTGACGATCGAGGTCGACGAGCAACGCGCGGTGTTTGCCACCGGCGGTCTCGCCGCACACGTGAAACGCGGAGAAGGATGGGATCTCTCGTTTGTCGCCGACGGTCGCGTGCTGACCCGCAGCGCCTCGCGCTACGCCGGGTATGTGCAGTGGGCGGGTCGGGGGAATTTCGTGCACGAGGGATTGTCGCTGGGCGTCGGCGAGTGCGTGTACGGGCTGGGCGAACGGTTCACCGCGTTTGTGAAGAATGGTCAGGTGGTGGAGAACACGAACAAGGACGGCGGCACCGGCAGCGACCAGGCGTACAAGGCGGTCCCGTTTTACCTGACCAACCGCGGTTACGGGGTTCTGGTGAATGAGGCCGGCCCGCTCTCCTTCGAGGTGGCGTCGGAGAAAGTATCGCGGGTGCAGTTTTCGATCGAGGGCGAGAGCCTCGAATATTTCCTGATCCACGGCCCGAGTCCGAAGGACATTTTGCGCAGGCTGACGGCGCTGACCGGTCGCCCAGCGTTGCCCCCCGCGTGGTCATTCGGCCTGTGGCTGTCGACGTCATTCACGACCAATTACGACGAGGCCACCGTGACGAGTTTCATCGAGGGCATGAAGCAGCGCGACCTGCCGCTCCACGTTTTTCATTTCGATTGTTTCTGGATGCGCGAGTTCGATTGGACGAATTTCGAGTGGGACCCGACCGTGTTTCCTGATCCGCCGGGAATGCTGCAGCGGCTGCATGCGCGGGGGCTGAAGGTGTGCGTGTGGATCAATTCCTACATTGCGCAGCGCTCGCGCCTGTTTGCCGAGGGCGCCGCGAAAGGATACTTTATCCGACGGACGGACGGGTCCGTGTGGCAGACCGACCTTTGGCAGCCCGGCATGGCGATCGTCGATTTCACGAACCCCGCCGCCAGCGCTTGGTTTGCCGCCCATATTGGAAACCTGCTCGACCTGGGTGTTGACGCGATCAAGACCGATTTCGGTGAGCGTATTCCGACCGAGGGGGTCGTTTATCACGACGGATCTGATCCGGTGAAGATGCATAATTTCTATCCCATCCTGTATAACGAGTGCGTGTTCCGTGCGATCGAGGCGAAGCGCGGGGTGGGCGAAGCCGTGCTGTTTGCCCGTTGTGCCTATGCTTCCGGCCAGCGCTTTCCGGCCCACTGGGGCGGGGATTGCTGGTCCACGTTGGAATCGATGAGTGAATCACTTCGCGGCGGGCTGTCGCTCAGTCTGAGCGGATTTGGTTTCTGGAGCCATGACATTGGTGGGTTCGAGGGCACGGCGCCAGCGTACATCTACAAGCGCTGGGCCGCGTTCGGCCTTTTGTCGTCGCACAGCCGGTTGCACGGCAGCAGCAGTTACCGGGTGCCGTGGGCCTATGACGACGAAGCGTGCGAGGTCGTGCGGTTCTTCACGAAGTTGAAGTGCCGCCTGATGCCGTACCTGTGGGCGGCCGCGCTCGAGGCCCACGAGGACGGAGTGCCGACGATGCGGGCGATGGTGATGGAATTTCCCGAAGATCCGGCCTGCGACACGTTGGATCGCCAGTATCTGCTCGGAGGATCACTGCTGGTCGCGCCCGTCTTCACCGAGCAGGGTCTGGTGGACTATTACCTTCCGGCCGGGCGCTGGACCCATCTCTTGACCGGTCAGGTCCGGGAGGGAGGTCGCTGGTATCGCGAGAGGCACGATTACCTCAGCCTGCCGCTGTACGTCCGGCCGGGAACGGTGCTGGCGGTGGGGGCCCGCGATGACGTCCCCGATTATAATCACGCCGAAGGCGTGACGTTCCGGGTCTACGAGGTGGCGGACGGCGGTTCGGTGTCGGTTCGGGTGCCGACGCTGCGCGGCCAGGCGGGAATCAGCTGCACCGTCCGTCGACACGGCCGGCAGCTTGAAGTTAAGGTGACCGGCGCGGGTCGGTCCACTTGGCGCCTGCAGTTGGCCGGGGTTCCGACCGCGGAAGTGGCCGGCGGTAAAACGACGCCCGACGACCTGGGGGTGTTGGTTGTCCCCGAGGCCGGAACCGAGACCCTCACGATCACCTTGCCGTTGGGCGTGTGATCTGATTGCCATCGGCGTTAATCCCTTCGATTTGTTTCCCATGAGAATTTTCGCCAGCCTGCTGCTTGTTTCCCTGTTGATCTTTGTCGGTTGTGCCACGACCGACCCGATCAGGCCGGTGCCGATTGCCGGGGGAAAAGTGGTGGGGATTCCGTTTGGCCCGCACGGTCCTCTGCCCGGCCGGGCCAACGGATACGAAGTGGTTTACGCCGCGTCTGTTCCCGGACCGGTGTCGACCCAGCTCGTGTACAAGTTCGCCTTCAAGGCCCCGCCTGGCGTGAAACTCAAGCGGGTGGTTGTGGACGATATTTCCGATGAACAGAATGGCACCCTGATCGATGACCTTCAGCCCTGGCTGGACGACAATTATTGGCGGGGCGAGACCAAGGCGATCGAGAACAAGGATCCGCTACTGGCGTGGATCTACACGGTGACGCCCTCGATGCGCGTTTACCGCTTTTCGGTCACTGATTCGAACGACAAGGTGGCGATAATGTACCAAATCACGGGTTATCTACCCGCGGTGAAGGGCGCGATCAGGGCGTCATGGGGCGAGAAGTACTGACGGGCGATTTTCGGCGACAGCCCTGATGACCCGCGTCCGTAAGTCCGGCGGAAAGCGAGCGGCGACACTCGCGGACGTGGGCCAGCTCGCCGGGGTTTCCGCGATGGCGGTCTCGGCCGTGCTGAACCAAGCCCGGACCTCCTCGCGGATTTCGCCCGCCACGCGCGAACGAATCCGGCGGGCCGCCGAGACCCTGAATTATCGCCCGAATATCGCGGCGCGGGCCCTGGCCACGCGGCGGATGCAGACGATCGGCGTGGCCGCTGTCGTCGAAGGGGTGGAGTTGAACGACTATTTTCTGGAGGTGTTCAAGGGCGTGCTCGCCGCGGCTTCCGCCCGGGGTCAAAACACCACCGTATTTGCGCTGCACAACTGGGGAAGTGACGCCGCGCGCCTGCCCAAAATGTGCGACGGTCGGATCGACGGGGTCATCCTGGTGGCGCCGATCATGGAAGCCGGGGCGATGGACCTGCCGAGTCATACCCCTTTTGTTTCGATCCACGCCAATGAGAATCTGGGTGGCGTCCCGAACATCGAGAGCGACGAGGAGCAAGGCGCGTACGAAATGGTCCGCCATCTCGCGAGTCTCGGCCATCGGCGAATCATGCATTTGGCGGGACCGCTCGGGACGACCGGGCGCGATCGCCGGATTCACGGTTACAAACGCGGGTTGGCGGGTGCCCGGGTTCCGTTTGACCGGGAACTGCTGGTAACGGCTGATTTTACCACGGCGACGGCCCGGGACTCGTTGCGGCACTGGCTGCGGGGCCACGCGGGGCATCTCCTGCCGCAGGCCATTTTTGCGGCGAACGACAATGCGGCCATCGGCTGCATGGAGGTTCTCGCGGAGCTGGGCCTGCGCGTGCCGGACGATGTTTCGGTGGCGGGCTTCGACGATACGCTGGTCGCACGGATTGCCGTGCCTCAGCTTTCTTCGGTGCGCCAACCGCTGCGCGCCATCGGGGCGAAGGCGGTGGAGATGTTGCTCGCAAGGATCGAGCACCCCGCGTCACCAGCTGCGACGAAGGCCCGGGCCCGCTCGATCGTGTTTCCGGTCGATTTGGTCTTGCGGGCGTCGGTGGCCATGCCGCCCGCCGTCGACCGGGTCGTGCCGACGAGGCGCTGAAATTGGCGGCAGGGAACAATAAAACAAAAGGCGCGACCCGTGAGGATCGCGCCTTCTTTGCTTGTCCGGCCCGGGGTGTAGGCCGGAAAAATTTTCAAACGATCAGGTCGGGAGGCACGTTGCCCAGGGCGTCAGACATCGTCGTGAGCCCCATCTTCACCTTGAGCATGGAGTCCTGGTGGAGGGTCTTCATGCCATTCTTCATAGCGACCCGTTTGAGATCTGCAACCTCAACCTCCTTGTTGATCGCTTCGGTCAATTCCTCGGAGTTGGTCATCAGCTCGTGGATGCCGACGCGGCCCTTGTAGCCGTTGCCGCCGCAGACGTGGCAACCGCCCGGCGCCGCCTTGAAGATCTCGCCGCCCTCGAATCCGATCGCGTTCTGGAGGATTTCCAACTCGCGGCCTTCCGGGGTATACTTGATCTTGCAGTTCTTGCAGACCCGCCGGAGCAGGCGCTGGGCGCAGACGCAGACCAGGGAGGCGGAAATGTTGAATGGCTCGATGCCCATTTCACCCATGCGGGAAACGGTGGACGGGGCGTCGTTGGTGTGGAGGGTCGAGACCAGCAAGTGGCCGGTCAGGGCGGCTTCGCACGCGATTTGGGCGGTTTCCTTGTCGCGGATTTCGCCGACGAGGATGATGTCGGGATCCATGCGGAGGTAGCAGCGCAGCGCGCGCTCGAAAGTGAGCCCGATCTGACGGTTCATCTGCATCTGGTTGATTCCGGCCAGGGTGTACTCGATCGGATCCTCGGCGGTCTGGATGTTGACGTCGGGGGTATTCACCTCGCCGAGGGCGGAATAGAGGGTCATCGACTTGCCCGAACCGGTCGGACCGCAGTGCAGGATCATCCCGTACGGCTGGCGCACACACTCGCGGTACTTGGCCAAATTTTCATCGGAGAAGCCGAGCATCGGGAGCGGCAGGGTGCTCTTCTGCTTGTCGAGGATGCGCATGACGATCTTCTCGCCGTGGTTCATCGGCCCGGTCGCCACGCGGAGATCGATATCGATGTTTTTCTTCGTGAATTTCTTGAAGACGATGCGTCCGTCCTGCGGCAAGCGGCGTTCCGAAATGTCCAGGTTGCACATGATCTTCAGGCGCGCGACGAGGGCGAAGGCCACCTGCTTTGGCAGCCGCAATTTTTCGGAACACATGCCGTCGATGCGGTAACGGACCAGGAGTTCCTTCTCCATCGGCTCGATGTGAATATCCGATGCGCCCGAGATGTAGGCGTCCTCGATGATGCGGTTGGTCAGCTGGATGATGGGGGCGGATTCCTCGCTTTCCAAATCGGACGCCTTCACCTCGCCGGTTCCGCCTTCGCCGGAATAGGCGTTGCCAATGAGGTCCTTGACCTCGTCGAGATCGACGTCGCCGGCCTCCATCGTCCTGGCGCCCGACTGTTCCTTGAAGAATTGTTTGACGAGCGTGTCGAGGAGGGTGACTGGGATCACCTTGACGTCGTCGATCGACATTTCGGTGGCCTGCTGGAAGGCCTCGCGGCGCGCGTAGTCCAGCGGGTTGGTCATCAGCACCGCGCAGGAGTTGGCGCCGGTTTTCTTGTAAGGAAATATGCCCTCGCGCCGGATGATCGCGTCCCCGGTCATCGTGACCAGCTTTTCATCGATTTCGACCTCGTCGGGCTTGGTAACAAGAGGCAGGTCGGTGAATTTTGAGATGAACTTGGCGGTGTCGTCCGGGCTGAGCTGGTATTTCGGATCCAGCATGCGCTGGATGAGCGTCGAGGAGTACTCGGCCACTTCCCGGAGCATGGCCAGATCCTTCGGGGTAAACTGGCCGCCTGTGCCGGCGGCGAGCTCCTTGTTGAGCACCTGGATGGCGCCGATGATGATGTTTGTCTTGAGCGGGACCGTGAGCATCGACTTCACTTCGAAGCCCACATTCAGGTTCTTAAGGGCGGTCTCGTCGGCTCCCTTGCCGCTGAAGAACAGTGGTTCGCCGGTCTGGATCACCTTGCCGACGTTGCCGGTGCCGCCGGGGAGTTTGAGGGAGAGGAGTTTCTTGCTCGTCTCACGAAATTGCAGCTCCTTGTCCCGGTCGTTGCCCCACAGGGTGGGTGAATAGTAGACGTGCTTGAAGGCGATCTCGCCGCCTTCGACGAGATAAAGAGTCATCGATTGCGCCTGCAGGGCCTCGATGACCTTGCTGGCCGTCAGTTCGATGACCGATTCGACGTCCTCCTTGGTCGGCGTCGGTTTCGAGATGACTTTGATCAGCAGGGACCGGCGCAGGGCGCCCGTGAGATTGCTTGAAGTGGCCATGAGGGAAAAAGAGGGGAGCAGAAGGGCCGCGGAAGCGGTCGGCGTGGCGGCGAACAATTGAAAAACGCGCTTGCTTGTAGGAGTGATTTTTCGCGTGGTCGAGGTTGAACTTGCATATGATCCGCTGGTTTTCAGGACTCTGGCTAAGAATCTTTCCCCGCAAAGCGGCCACGACGCGAGCGGAGGACGGAGCGCGAGGTGAGCAGGCGGCGGCGGATTTCCTCCGAACTCGGCAAGGATTCAAGGTCGTGGTGCGCAACTGGCGCAGCCCGGGGGATCGACGCGATGAGATCGACTTGGTCTGCCTTGACGGAGAGGTCCTGGTGTTCGTGGAGGTGAAGGCGCGGGCGGTGGGCGCGCTGGTGGCGGGATACGATGCGGTCGACGATCGCAAGAAGCGGGCGCTCCGGCGCGCGGTCCACGCCTACCTGGCCCAGTTGGATCAGCCACCACGGACCTTTCGCTTCGACGTCGCCGAGGTGACTCTGAGCGAGCGGCTGCCCGCGCAGGTGCTGCATTTCGAAAACGTGCCGCTATTTCCCAAGGGCTATCACGTGGCGCGGCAAAGCGGTTCGCTGGGCGAGGTCTCCGGAGGCTTGTGACACGGCTGGCGGATTAAAAACTTGCGAGAGACTCGCTTCGGGTCGAGTTTCCCGGCCATGGCAGATGAAAATCCTCATCCGTTTTTGCATGGGTTGAGCAAGCACCGCGGCTCGCCCCCGACCGTCATCGTCATCTTTGGCGCCTCCGGTGACCTGACAGCCCGGAAGCTGATTCCCGCGATCTACAACCTCGCCCACGACGGTTTGCTGCCCGCTGATTTTTATCTCATCGGTTTTGGCCGCAAGGCGATTCCGGACACGGAATTTCAGACGATTGCGGCGGACGCCATCAAGGAATTTTCCCGGCGCGAGATGAGCCCGGAGGTATGGGCGAGGCTGTCGGCCCGCACGCTCTACGTCAGCGGCGGGTATGACGAGAAACCCGCCTACGACCGCCTGGGAGAGAAGATCACGGGTCTGGAAAAACAGATCGGCCAGCCGCTCCAGTCGCTTTTCTATATCTCGACGCCCCCGACGGTGTTTGCCCCGATCATCCAGAACCTGGGTGCCAGCGGTCTCGCCTCGCGCCACAGCGGGTTGGCGCAGCAGTCAAAGGTGATCATCGAAAAACCGTTTGGCCGGGACTTGGCCAGCGCCCAGGCGCTCAATCATGAGCTGACCACGGTGTTCGCCGAGGAGCAGGTTTACCGAATCGACCATTATCTCGGCAAGGAGACGGTGCAGGATCTCCTCGTCCAGCGTTTCGCCAATTCGATCTTCGAGCCCCTGTGGAACCGTAATTTCATCGATCATGTGCAGATCACGGTGGCCGAGGAAGTCGGCGTGGGCTCACGGGCCGGCTATTACGAGCAAAGCGGGTGTCTGCGCGACATGATTCAGAATCACACCATGCAGTTGCTCGCTCTCACGGCGATGGAGCCGCCGGTGTCGTTTGATCCGCAGTCCTTGCGCGACGAAAAGGTGAAACTGTTGAAGGCCATCCAGCCCGTGCGGCTGGACGGGCCGGACAGCGACGTGGCCCGGGCGCAGTACTCCGCGGGCATGCTCGCCGGCAAGGAGGTGCCGGGATACCTGTCGGAGAAGGACATCGCGCCACAGTCGGCCACCGAAAGCTATGCGGCGCTGCGACTGAGCATCAACAATTGGCGGTGGCAGGGCGTGCCGTTCTATCTGCGGTCAGGGAAGCGCATGGCGCGCCGCGTCAGTGAAATCGCGGTGCGTTTCAAGCGCGCGCCCGGCAATCTTTTCGCCGAATCGGAGCGTTTCAATCTCGCGCCCAACACACTCGCGTTCCAGATCCAGCCCGACGAGGGTCTGAGTCTTATCCTCAACGCGAAAGTGCCCGGGTTGGAGACCCGCACGCAGCCGGTCAAAATGAATTTCCGGTACGCCACCACCTTTGGTTCGAACACGCCCGAGGCCTACGAGCGGCTCGTACTGGACGCCATGATTGGCGACGGAACCCTGTTTATCCGGGGCGACGAGACGGAGCGTTCCTGGCAGCTGATCACCCCGATCCTCGAATACTGGTCGGCGCAGGGACGCAAAGGGATGGACAGCTACGTGGCTGGTTCGTGGGGTCCTCCGGCCTCGGCGGCGTTGTTGGCGGCCAACGGGCACACGTGGAGAGAGCCGTGATGCGCGCTTGGAAACTTCTTCCATCTCCTGATCGCCCGCGACCAGCGGCCCTGGCTTCCTTCTCCCTCGATTCTCGCCATGCCTAAGATATTTGAAGCCCTGCCTGGGATGGAGGTGCCGGTGGGCGCCATTGCCCGCAGCTTTGCCAAGCTTTGGGCGGACACCGAGGTCAGCGAACAGAAGGCGATGCAATTAAATTTGGTGGTGCACCTCGGGTTCGCGACGACTCCCGAGGACGCGCTGGAACAGTTTCGGGTGTCGATCCGTCTGGCCCAGCGTTACCCCAGCCGCGTCGTGTTCCTTTGTCCCGTCACGGACGACGACCGGCAGGTGGAATTGCGCGCGAAGATTTACGGCGAGTGCTTTACCGGCAAGTCGAAGGGTGACACTCGTTGTATTGAGGTGGTGGTGTTGAGTTATCCGCTGTCGGCGCGCCGTTACCTGCAGGACCAGGTATCGATCTGCCTTTCGACCGATTTGCCGCTCTATTACTGGGCCCACCGCTTCACTTCGAGTCAGCGCATCAGCACGTATCAGTATCTCCTGACCCGCTCGCAACGCGTGATGTTTGACAGCGCCATTGTCTCACCCGATGCGCTGACCTATGCGTGGCCGAATCTCGCGGCCGTGCGGGATCTGGCCTATACGCGGACGTTGCCGCTGCGGCAGAATATCGGGCAGTTTCTCAGCCGGTACGCGCCGGCGCTGATCATCGAGGGCTTGCAGAGAGTGACGTTCCGCCATCGGGCGCAGTTTTCCGCGGAGGCGAATTGCCTGATGGGCTGGGTCAAGAAGGGCTTGGTGCGATCGGGGGCGAACCTCGATCAGGGGATGACGTTCAGTGTCACGCCGGTCGATTGCCCCGGGTGTTTCTCGATGGAATTCGGGTACGCGGACAAGAACAAACATTTCCACTGGGAGGCAGACCTGACCAAGGACCACGCCGAATTCACGGGCGATCTGGGCACCGGATACTCGACGCTGGCGGTCGGGGCGCATTTTCTGGCACCGGAAATGGCGTTGTCTGAGGCCATGTTTTTTTAGGCAATGGCGGGCCAGCCGAGGGTGGCCGGATTGGGTCGGGGGATTGCAAAGGAGGCTGGCTTTGCGGACGGGAGTTCGCCTAGGGTGGCGCCGCATGTTTATCCTAGCTGGCGACGGCCCGAGCCGCACTGCAATTAGCCCCACGTTCGTTAGCGGAACAATTCGCCCGCGCCTCGCATGAGCGCCGACGATATCAAACTCATCGGATTGGCGGTGTTCGCGATTGGCGTCCTGGTCGTGCTCGTCACGCAGTTGAAGCTGAACGCTTTTGTTTCACTCGTGATCGCGTCGCTCATCGTTGGAGGCGGGGCCGTTTGGCTGAATTCGGGGCCAGGTTTAACGACCGGATCGCGGCCAGCCTATACGATGCTGGCGGTCACGCGTTCGATCCAGGAAGGCGTGGGCTCGACCTTGGGCGGGATCGCGGCGGTCCTCGGCCTCGGCGCCATGCTCGGAAAATTGCTGGCCGAATCGGGCGGGGCGGAGGTGCTGGCCAAGCGATTTGCGGCGTTCTTTGGTCCCAAGCACATTCAGTGGTGCATCGTCGCCCTGGCCCTGGCGGTCGGACTTACGACGTGGTTTGCCGTCGGACTGATCCTGCTGGTCCCAGTCCTGCTCACCCTGACGCGGGAAACCAAGCAGCCCTTCCTGCTGCTGGCCCTGCCGTTGCTTTCTTGTCTGTCGGTGATGCACGGCGTGATGCCGCCGCATCCCGGACCAGTGGTCGCTGTCGAAACCCTCAAGGCCAACATGGGGCTGGTGCTGCTCTGGGGCTTTGCGGTGGGCATTCCCACGGCGATGGTGGCCGGCCCGCTTTATGCCCGATGGGCCGTGAAGCGAGTCGAGGCCTTTCCACCGGCGGTCGCGGCGCCTGACGTGTCGGACCCCGCGCTGCGTCGTCCGGGCTTTGGACTCACGCTTTTTTCAATTCTGCTTCCCGTGCTGCTCATGTTGCTCTCCACCTTGGCGGACTTGGTTCTGCGGAAGGGCCACCCGGTCCGTGAGGTTGCCTCGTTCATTGGCAACCCGACCATGGCGTTGATGATTTCGGTCATCTTCTGTCTCTGGTCGCTTGGAACCCACTGTGGTTATACCAAGTCAAAGTTGTTGAAATTTACGGAGACGAGTGTGGCGGCGGTGGGCATGACCATCTTGGTGGTCGGGGGAGGAGGGGGATTTGCCCGGGTGCTACGGGACACCGGGGTCGCCGATGCGATCGGGCGCTGCGGTGAGCACCTTCACCTCTCGCCGCTGCTGTACGGCTGGTTGGTTTCCGCTTTTATCCGCGTGGCCACCGGTTCGGCCACG
>Ga0302322_100005091_pt1 | contig 11517 bp, 9 predicted proteins | sample Fen_T0_2_FD_203757 | JGI IMG/M metagenome (GOLD analysis project Ga0302322, IMG submission 203757) | Peat permafrost microbial communities from Stordalen Mire near Abisko, Sweden - Fen_T0_2 | ecosystem: Environmental > Terrestrial > Soil > Wetlands > Permafrost | place: Sweden: Abisko... | reverse complement strand
GCGAATCGCCGCCTCGTGGACCGAGAAGCCATGGCCTCCCCCTGCTGCGCGCGGTCTGCCTTCCAGTTCGTTTCCGCCTTGCATGAGCGAGGCTGGCTCGGCGCCGCCACCGCCAAAGGCCACCCCCTTGCCAACTCCATCCACAGCAATTCCTGCAGCTTGCCGGTCACCGCCCGATGAGGCCGATGACCTACCTGCCGCGCCAACGGCGGATGCGGGCGTGCTATCGAGCATGAACTCCTGCCACCGCCGTCCGGTGACCGGAAGCGCCTGTAACTCCGCCGCGCCCACCGTTGTACTGAACGCCGGAGCGAGTGGATCCTCCTGTTGTGCGGCTCCACGAGCCGCTTGGGAAGGCTCCGCGAGTGCCTGCGGGAGGCGTCCCGGAAGCGCAAGAACCGGCAGCGGCTCCGCCACCAGCATGGAGGTCAACACTTGAGTTGCAGTCTCCGGCATCCCGCGACCGAGCTCGGCCAGGATCTCGTTCAGGGAACGCGATGGTGCGGAGATGACGGGGGACGCGGCGAATGTAGACGGTGCGGAGCGCTCTGAAGGTGCAGAGTTGGCGGGGGGCACTGCGATTGTTGCGGAGATTGCGGCAGCAGGTTGAGCCTCCACGGGAAGAGCCTTGGGTACGGCTGCGGGTCCTTCGGCCGCACGGCGGGCCACAAGCTTCGGTTCCGGAGCGGGCGCGAAGAACGCCATGGCGGCCTGGATATGCGATTCATGCCCGGCGTAGACAACAATTTCTTCGATTTGGCCCATGCCCTGAAGCGCGCTTTGGGCGCGGAGCGTGTAGGTGCCCGGCTCTAACCCGGTGAATCGGTAAGCCCCGCCCTTTGTGGTGGATGTAGATGTCTCTGCACCGGTGGCCTGATTACGCGCAACCAATGTCGCGCCCACCACCGGATGAGAATAGAGGTCGGTGAGCTTACCGGTAAGGGAGCCGACCTGGGTGGATTGGGCAAGGCCCCCCCGCGCCGCGCACACGATGAGCGCGACAACCACCAACGCCTTCGGCCAATTGTTCGCGACTCCTGCCATCGAGAAAAGCTCGTGGCAGATCCGGGAAAGGACGCCTGCAATACCAACTCAGCCTGCTCTTGCGACAGGTCCGAATGCCCGACCGTTCAACAGCCAGGTTTTCAGAGAAACTGGGAGTTGAGAACGATTCTATGCCCCATTCGTTAAACTGAGAAGACGGCGTTCGGAATAATGAGCAAAACCCGGGCAAACGCATTTTCAGAAATGCGACAGGCCGAAGCCGAGAACCCTGGTGATTCCATGTTCATTGATGAAGCGAAGATTCGCGTCAAGGCCGGCGATGGCGGCAACGGCTGCATGGCCTTCCGGCGCGAGAAGTTTGTGCCTCGCGGCGGACCCTCGGGCGGCGACGGCGGCCGTGGCGGCGACGTGATCATGGTCTCAAGCCAGCGCCACAATACTCTGATCCATTTCCGCTTCAATCCCGAACACCGGGCACAGCGCGGCGAACATGGGATGGGGTCCAACTGCACCGGCCTCGATGGCAACTCGATTGTTCTCCAGGTGCCTGTTGGTACATCCGTCTTCGATCAGGAGAGTGGAGAGCTAATTCACGACTTCAAGGAAGCCGACGAGCGGCTGGTCGTTGCCAAGGGAGGTCGCGGTGGCCGCGGTAATCAGCACTTTGCCACCAGCACCCATCAGGCGCCCCGCGAACACGAACTGGGACGCGCGGGAGAGGAGCGACTCTATCGGTTGGAATTGAAGCTGCTCGCCGACGTGGGCCTGGTTGGTTACCCCAACGCGGGCAAGTCGACCCTCATTTCGCGCATCTCGGCCGCGCGGCCTAAGATTGCCGATTATCCCTTCACAACGCTCGAGCCCAACCTGGGCGTGGTAACAGTTGGCCAGGAGCCTGAGGCGGAGTCATTTGTTGTTGCCGACATGCCGGGCCTCATCGAGGGCGCGCATCTCGGTTCGGGCCTCGGCATCCAGTTCCTGCGCCATATCGAACGCACACGGATCCTGCTTCACCTGGTCGACGTTTCCGACAGTAGCGGCCGGCCTGACCCCGTCGAAGACTTCAAGGTAATCAATGCCGAGCTTGCGAATTTCACCAACGGCGAGGGCGAAGCTCCACTGGCTGGCAAGGCGATGATTGTGGCTGCAACGAAGATTGACGCGGCCAATCCCGCAAAACTCAAGAAGCTCGCTGCGCATGCAAAGCGGCGGAAGCTGGAGTTTCATGCGATCTCTGCCGTAACCGGCGAGGGTATTGAAGAGCTGAAGTGGGCTCTCGCGAAGCGTTTGAAGGCTGACCGGATTCAGAGCAATTCCTGAGTTTCAGTCCCGGGACACTCTTTCCATCTCGCCTTGGATTGAATCCCGGAAATAATGCAGATTGTGCCCTGCTAACTCTGGCACACGGCAGAGTTTTATCGATTGGCTCGGGAGGTTCGGCGGCTTCCGGCATCAGGCAAGACACAACGCACACCCCGGTTGTGATCAGGGGAAGAATCGAAGCCATTGAAGTGAGCCGGCACGGAGGTGGTCCCCGCACCGGCTGGGTGTTTCATCGAAAACGGCTTGCTACTTAGAAGCCGCTTCAGCGGCCTTGCGTTGCTTCTCCCAACGGCGCTTGACCGCTTCCGCGATCCGCTTCCGCCCTTCGGGTGAGAGATTCCGTTTCTTTTTCTTGGCGGGCTTTGCGGCAGCTACCGCCTTCTTGGGGGCAGTCACTGCTACCACTTTCCTTGGTCTGCCTACCTTTCTTTTCGGCGCCGTCGCTTGAGCGCCACTCAGCAGCGCGCGCGCCTGCTGCAACTGGGCAATATCGCGATCGATGCTTGCCAGAATGTCTGAGATTGCCATGTATTCTCCCTATTTGACGCAGACGGTTAACCCGCCTCGGCCGGGCTAACTCACCTGGCCGCGAGAGGGCACCCTCTTGCTCAAAATAACAATACCCGGTTATATACTCTCCTGCAAACATAAATTGACTTTCTTCCCGGGAAATGGAACCAGCGGTGGGAACCCTCGAGAGCCATTCCCAGGCTCTCTTCAAGCCGAAAGTCAAGGTTGCGATCCGCCTCGTTCTTTTGTGCGAGGCGGAAAGGGTCCATCACGCAGGGAGCCCGGGAAGGAACGGAGCCGCCGAAGGTCGTAAAATGCCGGGCCGGATTTTTCCAGCCCAAAGAATAGAAACACACGAAGACCGCCTTTCCGGTGCGCAGCCCTGCAAGAGCAAGCACTCATTTCCGACAGAAAGTGTCAGGTTTCTTCCCATGTTTTGCGCAAGAGTTTGCATAAGAGTCTCCATGCCGTTCTGCAACCTCAACATTCATAGGCGTTTCATTTGGCATTGAGATTGCATGAGCATCCATACGATCTCGAATGCCGGCCCTCAAGGGGGCTGCATCGGTGAAGGTGAAGAATCACAGTACGGCTGGCCCGGTAGGCTTCTGAATTCGGCTCCGAAAGAGAGCCGTGGCGGCCAGCATCTTGTAGCACTTTTGGCCCTTTCGTTGCGGATTCTCTCGACATGCGCAACCTGATTTGCCCTGGGGTTTGAAGGGGAACTCATGACTGAAGTCTCGCAATCAACCATCGACCGGCGGGAGAGACGGCGCTTTAAGATCAACGCGCCTCTCAGCGTGATCGACGGAGTGCGCGAACTGTCGGGCTTTACTCGCGATTTGAGCAACCACGGTGTCTATTTCTATCTGGATTGCTCAGACTGCGTGGTGATTGGCCGCGATCTCGAGTTTCTCATCGAACTGCCGCCAGAGATTACTCTTTCCACCTCTTGCCTGATTCGATGTCAGGGCCACGTGGTCCGCACAGACCTTACTTCCAGGCAACTGACCGGAATAGCGGCAAAGATTGTTCATTATTCGATAGAAAGATAAGACGGCCGGCGACTAGAACTTTCGCATGCCCAGGATGCGATGATCTGCCAGCCAGTTCTTCAGCACATAGACCAGCCTGTTATTGCTGTCGGGATCAGTCGGCATCAGAAAGAACCCGGGATCGACGAGATAGCGTATGGAGTTGTAAACGATACCTTCCATCACCTCGCCATCGCGAAACTGCAGCCTCATCCAGATCCCATGTACGATCGGGGCGCGGGAATAGAAATTCAGATTCTGGTGGTCTGAGTCACCCTCAAAGCTGTTCACGTAGAAGACGGCCTTGATATCTTTCGCGAGAAACTCCTCGAACTCCCCTGAATCGAGAAGACGAATCCTGAAGCTTTCAGGCGAACCCTTGGGGGCATTGCTCAGCAAATCTTCAACGGTGTTCCAGACCGGAGATTCAAGGTAACCCTTGACTGTTCTGGTTCCGAGCTGGATCACAACCTTCTGCGACCGGGAAGTATTGCGGCTTTCAGCAGGCATCGTCATACCCGGTCCTTCGCCTCTAGCGGCTGCCGCCTCTTGGGGGGAGCAAGACTGTACTGCTTGATCTTGTACAACAGAGCCTTGTAACTGATCTGCAGTTCGTTCGCGGCCGCCTTGCGATTCCATCCCGTACTCTCCAGCGCTTTTGCGATTGCGGCTGACTCGGCGCCGCCTTTCAGGTTCCGCACAAGGTGCTTCAAGCTTCCGTTGCCGCTCGAATCATCCGCGGCGGCTGTCAATAACTCCACTTCCTGGCTCGGATTCAGCTCCTCGATAATCGCCTGCTCATCTCCGAGGATGAGATACCGCTTGATTGTGTTTTCCAATTCGCGAAGATTACCGGGCCAGGGGTTGTTACAAAAAGCTTGCATGAGCAAGGGTGAGATTGGCAAGGGGGGACGTTCATACTTTGCCGCGACCTTGCGCATGAAATGGTTGGCGAGAGTCGGAATCTCTTCGGTGCGCTCACGCAGAGGGGGCATCTTCAGGGTGAACCCGTTCAAGCGATAGTAAAGATCTTCGCGAAAGGTTTTTTGCGCGATTGCAGCCTTGATATCGACGTTGGTCGCCGCGATCACGCGCACATCCACCTTGACGCTCGACCGGCTTCCCAGGCGGGAGAAACTTCCGTCCTGAAGAACCTGCAGCAGCTTGGCTTGTAATGCCGCCGGCATTTCGCCTATCTCGTCTAGGAAGATTGTGCCTTTGTTGCAAAGCTCGAATTTGCCGGGCTTGGCCTTGATCGCACCAGTAAATGCGCCGGGCTCATAACCGAATAACTCGCTTTCGAGCAGATCGGCCGGCATTGCCGCACAGTTTACCTTGACGAAGCTGCCTTTGCTGCGGGCCGACATCTTATGGATGAAGATCGTCGCGACTTCCTTGCCGGTACCGCTTTCTCCCAGTACAAGAACGGGAATGTCCGCGCGCGCCACCAGCCTGCACTGGGACTCGATCTCGCGCATGCGTTTACAGGCCCTCACAAAGGAGGTGTTCTCATCCAGGGGTATCTCGCTGTCGTCCTCGCCCTCTTCTGTCTCCTGGGCCCGGCGCTCTTCGAGACAACGCTGCACAGCCTGATCGATATCACTCTTCTTGAATGGCTTGAGAAGCACATCCATCGCACCCATTCGAGCTGCCGCCACAACCTCGGCCGTCTCCGCCAGGCAGGCAAGAACAATCACTGGAAGAGACGGGTGCTCGGCGCGAATCCTGGTAAGCACGCGAATCGCGCCATTCTCGGCGCCGCCTTCTTCGGTGCGATCTCCGCCGATATCCCAGTCCATTAGGAGGAGGCTGGGCGCCGGGGACTCTCGCAGACGATCGAAGAGCATCGATGCTTCGGTAAACATGCTCAGTTCATATCGATCCGCCAGAGCCTTTTGAATATACTTCAGGACCGGCGGGTCCGGGTCGAGAACGGCGATATGAAGGTTGCGCTTGTCTTTGTTCTTCACGGGCGCTCCATTGGCTTGCTCACCGTTCCAGTTTCTCCATTCTCTTCCGTTCTTGAAGGAGAATGGCTCCGTCCAACCTGCTGCTGTGGGGATCTTCTGAGTATCTCCGCACCCCAAAGCTGGAGAAGCGAAAAGCTCCGCCCATTCGAGGATCCTGCCTTGCACGAAGGAAGGGGGAACCCACTCCAGCCAAGTTTCAGCGTGTTTTTCCTGCCCTCATAGTAGCACTGAAAGTGGAAAATAATTCACCATAATGTGCAAAGATTTACACATACCCCGGCCTGGCCAGAGGGTTACGCTCCACAATCCGGCCTCAGATTACCATATCGGCGACTAGATGGTTACTTATTTGTATTCATATAATTACCATTAAGGTTCGGGTCTGGCCGAGCAGTTGCAAGCAAGTAAACAACGCCTCTTCTGCAAATCGGATCGAGAATGCCAATTTCGCGATCAGCTAAGTCTGCCGATCTTCGCGACCTGCCGCCCATGGAGGTGATCTTCGGGGGATCTCCGATGATGGAGATTGCCCGTGACAAGCTGAAGCGGACGGCGGCAACCAATGTTCCCGTCCTGCTGCAGGGCGAAAGCGGGACCGGGAAGGAGATTTTCGCCAGGTTACTGCATGCCTACTCCAATCGATCGAGCGGCGCCCTGGTCAAGGTGACCTGCCCGGCGATCCCCGGCACGTTGATCGAATCCGAGCTCTTCGGCTATGAAAAGGGCGCATTCACGGGGGCCTACTCAACCAAGCGCGGCCGCGTAGAGCTGGCTCACATGGGAACGCTGTTCCTTGATGAGATCGGCGACCTCGATATCTCTGTTCAAGCAAAACTGCTACAGGTGCTTCAGGATGGCACGTTCACCCGCGTGGGGGCGCAGGAGTCAAGGAATGTCAATACCAGGCTGATCAGCGCGGCCACTGAGGATTTGCGGAGACAGACCGAAATTGGAACCTTCCGGCTTGACTTCTACTTTCGCATCAATGCCGTGACCATTGAGTTGCCCCCGCTGCGCCAGCGAACAATGGATCTGCCGGTTCTGACCGACTACTTTCTCGACCAGCATTCGAAGGCATTCCGCCGCTCAGTGAAACCGCTCTCGCAGGATATGTTGCGCCTGATGCAGCGCTACAGCTGGCCAGGGAATATTCGGCAACTGGAGAACATGATTCGCAGCTATGTCCTGATCGGCAACGAAGAGGCGCTGGCGGCGGAACTCGTGCCGGTGGTTGCGCACAGTCAGGAGCGCGTGATCACCGAAATCGACCTTTCCAAGCCCATCTCACTGAAAGAACTCACTCGGGCAGCGACGCAGGGCCTGGAGCGTCAGATCATACTCAAAGCCCTGGAGGCCAATGCCTGGAGCCGCCGGAAGACGGCGAAATGGTTGAATATCAGTTACCGTTCGTTGCTCTATAAGCTGCAAGACTCACAACTTGCCGGAATCTCGAGCAGGGGGCATGCAGCAAGAGTTGCCATCGAGGCGGAACACCCCTCCGAAGAAGCTGTCCTAACCTAGCGACTCGCGATCAGTTGATCTCCAACTCGTCCTTTCCCGGCAATTTCGGAAAAGGCTGGTGCGGCTCCGTCTGATACCAGTAGGCCACCGAGGAAATATCGTCTGTCAGCGGCAGATACCGGCCGTCGCTGCGCCAGCCCAGCGCCTGAATCGTTACGCGCAGATCGGTATCGAAGCGGATCGGATCGGGAATATGCCAGCGGTAGAGGCCGAATCTCTGCTGGGACTCATAAAGGCCATCGGGCCGGATGACCTGGGCCAGCCCTGAATAGGGTCCGGTGAATTCCTCATATTTGCCCTGGACTTCGAAATCGTAGGAGCCGTTGAAATAGTCCTCCGTGCCGGTGCCGTTGATGGTGGGAAAGTCCTTGTCTCCGTCAATGTAGAACTTGATCTCCCCTTCGCCCCACCAGCCGCGGTTATGCACGCCCCACGCCATGTACGTGCCCACATATTGTCCCTTTCCCCGAATACCATCGACGATGGTGTAGACCTGCTTGTAGGGCAGCGGATTGATTCTGCGGAACTGGGCATGGAAGTAGGCTGCATCCGCCGGAACAGCGGTCCGGGTGTAGTCGATCTGGTAATTAAGGGTGGCGGGCTTGGTGTCGATGTTTTCGACGGTAATGCGCGCCTTCTTGCGAAAGGGCATCGGCCAATAGGAATTGAATGCGCTTCCCGGGTTGACGCATACCGCAAGTGAGGCGATGCGCGCGTACTTTCCCCATCCCATGGCAAAGAAGTCGCCCAGCGGCACCTCGACTGAAGGCTCGGTTTCACCATCCCAGTACATGCGCAGAATCGCAAAGCGCCAGTTGCCGGTCGGGGTCATCCAGATGTGCTCGATCGCTCCGCTTCCGTCGATCTCCGCCAACGTCGCGGTCGTTCCGGGAAGAATGACAATGTAGGGATTGACCTTCCAACCCTGGCCGAGCTCGCGTGCGGCATTGGAAGAGTTGCCCTGGACGGCCATGCCCCCTTTGCCCTTTTCGCCAGTGGGATTCTCAGGGCTGATGGAGTAAGTCTTCGCGTCCGCGAGACGATAGAGATTGCTCAGGTTGTTGGCGAGCCCATCGTAGGGAGCAGTCTGAGAGAAAGACCTGACCACCGCAAACAACAGGCAACCTGACAAGACAGCGGGAGCTGACCTCATGAAGAACTTCCTTTCTCCGGCGCGCCGCATCCCTCCGCGGCCAGCCAATCGCCGTCCATTCTACGCTCCGGCAGCGGCTGCGCGCATATCAGCGTTATGATTGCCGTCATGAGCAGAAAACTTCGCTGGGGAGTCCTCAGCACCGCAGCCATCGGCATAAAACAGGTGATTCCCGCCATGCAGGCGAGCTATAACTGCGAAGTTACGGCCATCGCATCGCGCGAACTTGCCAAAGCACAAGAAGCGGCGACCTTGCTCGGCATTCCCAAGGCCTACGGCTCCTATGAGGAGCTGCTCGCCGATCCCGAGATCGATGCCGTTTACAATCCGCTGCCGAATCAGTTGCACATTCCCTGGACGATCAAGGCCGCGGAGGCCGGCAAACATGTTCTCTGCGAGAAGCCCTTCAGCCTCACCGTCGCCGAGGCTGAGACGCTCCTGGAGGTCCGGGCGCGTACTGGCGTCAAGATCGGCGAGGCATTTATGATCCGCAGCCATCCGCAGTGGCTTCGCCTGCGCGAACTGCTGGATCAGGGCCGCATCGGCGAACTCCGCGCGGTTGTTGGCTGCTTCAGCTACTTCAACACCAACCCGGCAAATATTCGCAACCAGGTGGAGTGCGGCGGCGGCGCTCTCTACGACATCGGCTGCTATCTCATCCAGTCCTGCCGCGTGGGATTCGGGCAGGAGCCAAGCCGGGTCGTCTCTCTCATCGAGCACGATCCCGAGCTCAAGACCGACCGGCTGACCTCGGCGCTGCTCGAGTTTCCGGGCGGCCAGGCCATCTTCACCTGCAGCACGCAGATGATTCCCTACCAGCGCGTTCAGTTCCTGGGGACACGGGGCCGCATCGAGATCGAGATTCCCTTCAACGCTCCCAACTCCCGCCCCACGCGCATCTTCATCGACGGCAGCGGCGACCTGACCGGCAGCGGCATACTGACCGAAAGCTTTCCGGTTTGCGATCAATACACACTGCAGGGAGAGGCCTTCGCCAAGGCCGTTCTGGAAAACACTGAGGTGCCCGTGCCGTTGGAAGAGGCCATCAGGAACATGGCGGTGATCGATGCCATCTTCCGCTCCGCGAGTTCAGGGCAGTGGGAGGCGCCGCATCCCTAACCTTCAGGTCTCTTCCATCGCTTTTCAACCACACTGCGGGAATCGGCGATTCCCGGCCGCTCAAAATGCCGTCTTATACGTAGTGAATCTGCCATTCAGACACTAAGTCAGGGAGACAACCTTGAGAAAACTGGTTTTACTCGGGCTGCTTGCGATATTCGCTCTACCCGCCACCGCAGCAAAGCGCGTAAGCGTGGCGCAGCTCGAGCAAGCCCTGAGCGCGGAGATTGCGTCTCACAAGGCAGATCTTGAAATAGCGCGCCATCTGGGCGAATATGAGCTCACCGAACGGCTCACGGACGAGACGCTCGATCGGTTTGCCGCCACTCTGAAACTGGAGCCGAGAACCGCCCTGGCACTGCAGATGCTCGCCGACCAATCAGCCTTCCAGGACCCTCCGGCAGACGAACTGCCCGCCACCGCTTTTCCAGACACGGCCACGCAAGAGCGCATGCTGGATGCGGCCCGTGGCTATGTGGTCAAGAGCTGGTCGCGGCTGCCTGACTTTTTCGCTACCCGCGCGACCAACCGCTTTGACGATACGCCTTCGGCGCAGGTCGAGGGCGGTTGGCCAGTTCGCTCCGGTTTGCATCGGGTGGGGCAAACCAGCCGGGAGATCGCCTACCGCGAAGGTCATGAAGTGACCGACCAGCCAGCCGTTGCCGCTGCGGCACAAACTCCTGCCTCGCAGCAGGAGATCGGCTTGAACACCTGGGGCGAGTTCGGGCCGGCAATGACGGTGGTCCTCACCGACACAGCGAAAGGAACGCTCACATTTCATCATTGGGAGCGCACCCGGGCAGGGCTGGCAGCGGTTTATCGCTATTCCGTGCCGCGTGCAGCCTCCCACTACGCGGTCAGCTACTGCTGTCTTCGCGATGATCCCATCATTCCTCAGCGGCAGAGCGGCGGTCGCCGGGACCAGACTGCGCGCGTGCCAATTCTGCCCGGAACGGCCAGGAAGCCATTCACCGAGACTCCCGGCTACCACGGCTCAATCTCCATTGATCCTGCGAGCGGAGCCATTCTGCGCATCACTCTGGAGGCGGAGCTGAACAACGGCGATCCATTGCTGCGGGCAGCCACAGTGGTCGAGTATGGCCGCGTGACCATCGGTGATCGCCCGTACATCTGTCCCGCACGAAGTCTGGCCTTTTCCCTGGAAGAGAAAGGCGGCGAGCCATTCTTGCTGCTGAACGAAACCACCTTCACGCACTATCGCCGCCTGGGAACTTCCATGCGGATTCTGGCCGATGCGGCAGTCCCCGCTTCTGCTTCGCCGGTCGTGCCCGCTCCAGCGGCGTCCAACCCGGGCGCTACGGAAGTGGTTTCGACTTCCCCTGAAAGCGCAGCCGTCGCCTCCGGCCCAACGCCGCCGCAGCAGCAGCCCGCCGCCGAGCAGGCCGCCATGACTCCGCCATCCGGTCAGCCGGAAGCCGCGCCCACCGCACCTGAAACACCCGGGGCGCAACCTGCGGAACCGGAGATCAGCACGACTGAGGCCTCCGGGCTTCCCAGCGAGCCATCGGAAGCGCCTCAACCACCCGGCGTCGCCTTCCATCTCAAACTCACTTCACGGCTGGTTGATGTGGGCGTCGTGGCATATGACAAAAAGGGCCATTCGGTCAGGGATCTCAAGCTAGAAAACTTCGAGCTCTTCGATAACGGCCACAAGCAGGAGATTCGTTTTTTCACTCCTGCTGAGGCTGAGACAACGGCCGCACCCGCCCCAGATGCCGCACTGCCGCCGACCACCTTCTCCAATCGCGCCACAGAGACGGCGGCACCGAAGGCAGCGAACCCAACGGTTACCGGCGCCACGATCCTGCTGCTCGACGAGAGCCACATTGGCTGGAGCGACCTGTCGCATGCCCGCCAGGAG
>Ga0302322_100005089_pt1 | contig 11518 bp, 11 predicted proteins | sample Fen_T0_2_FD_203757 | JGI IMG/M metagenome (GOLD analysis project Ga0302322, IMG submission 203757) | Peat permafrost microbial communities from Stordalen Mire near Abisko, Sweden - Fen_T0_2 | ecosystem: Environmental > Terrestrial > Soil > Wetlands > Permafrost | place: Sweden: Abisko... | reverse complement strand
GAACCGCATGGCCTCGGCCACCGATATGATGCCGAACCGGGAGTATCATCGCGCGGAACGCGGGTAGAATGCTTCGCGCGGAACGCGCGTGGAATGCTTCCCGCGGAACGCGGGTAGAGGAGTCGCCGGGCACTTTGTAAGCGGCCAAAGTTGTCGGCGGTATGCCATTGGCGACACGGGTCAGCCGTGCCGGTACGCTGCGTGCGCGCCCGAAACGTGGTGCCAGGCAGCCGCGGCGGCCGATTGGCCGCCAATGGCGTGCTATTTTCCGATCGAGACGAAATGCACCGATGTGGCCTCGCCACGGTCCGGATCGACCACGAACCCCTTCCGCGACGCCCAGAACAGCCGCTGCCAATAGAGCGGCAATATGCCGCCATCCTCCATCGCGGCGCGGGTGGCGTCCGCCAGCAGCCGGCCGCGTTTCGTTTCGTCGAATTCCGCCGCCGCCTGACGCAGAATCCCATCGAAGGCCAGGTTGGAATACCGCGCCCGGTTCAACGAACCGGTGCCCGCCGTGGCGTCATAGGTCGCCAAAATCCCCGCCAGCCCATTCAGCGAACTGCTGGCGATGCTGCCGTAGCTGAACACGAACAATGAGTATTTCCGCTGAGTCGCCGCGGGGGCATAGACATTATAGGGGACCGCCTCCACCGCGTTGACCTTGAAGCCGGCGCGGGAGAACATTTGTCCTAATGCCTGCCCAACCTGGGAATCGGCCGGGAACCGGTTGTTCGACGTGTGCACGGTCAGACCGAACCCGTCTGGATAACCAGCCGCGGTCAACAACGCCCGGGCTCCGGCCGGATCGAATTCCATCGGTTTCAGATCGGGATCGTACCCGCCCATGCCGTCTGGAACGATCTGTCCCGATGGTTTCCCGGCACCAGCGAGCACCCGCTGCACGATCGCCGCGCGGTTGATCGATTTCGACAGAGCCAGCCGTACGCGGCGGTCTTTCAGCGGATTGACCGTCATCGGGCGGCCATCTTTATCGGTGATGAACGGACTATCGTCCCGGCCCTGATCCATCGCGATGTACACCACGCGGGTCGATACGGCCGAAACCAGAGCGATATCCGACCGGTTTTGAAACAAACCGATGTCGGACGGCGGTATCTGCTCGATCACGTCGACCGAGCCCGACAGCAGCGCGGCGCTTCGCGCCGCCGCGTTGGCGAGAAATTTGATCGTCACCGTGCCGAATTCCGGTGTCCGTCCCCAATAGCCGGCGTTCGCCTCGGCCACCACTTTGTCGCCCGGAGCCGACGACTTGAACCGGTAAGGGCCGGTCCCGGTCATGGCACGGCCGCTATTGAAGTCCGCGGTTGTCACATCCGGGCCAAGTGCGGCCGGGATAATGAAGATCCGCCCGATCATATCCATCAGCAATGGCGCCGGCGCCTCGGTATGGACGCGGATGGTCAGCGGATCGACAACCTCGGTTTCTTTCACCGGGCGAACAAAACTGCTGAGCGGGCCAGGGCTGTTCGGAACGTCGCGGGCGCGCCGCAGCGAATACGCGACGTCGGCGCTGGTAAACGGCGTGCCGTCGTGGAATCGCACGCCGGAACGGAGCCTGATCTCCCAGGTCAGCGGATCGAGCGATTTCCATGATAAAGCGAGGCTGGGCTCGATATGCAGCTTGGCATCGTAGCGAACCATGCTTTCGAACATGTTCTCGGCCGTGGCGACATCGTTGCCAAGATCGGAAAACAAGGGATCGAGCGCGTTATGCTCGGTCGCGCGTCCAATGATCACATCGGTGGCGCGCGCCGGCGGGACGCACGGGCTGGCGAACAGACACGATCCCAATAACAGCGCCGTGAGCCGAATCATACACGCTTCTCCTCGGTATCCATCCAGAGTAGCGTTCCACCACAAAATCACGAAGGGGGAGGAAAAATCATGCCACGCGTCGCCGTTGTCACCGGGTCCAATGGCCGTATCGGTCAGGCTACCTGCCGCAAACTGATGCAGTCCGGCTTTCTCGTCGTCGGCATCGATGTTGGTGCGGAAGGTGTGGGCAACTGGCCGCACGTCGCATGCGATCTGACAGACCTTGATGCCATGGACAAGGCTCTGGCTGGGATCGAAAAGGACCATGGGTTGATTCAGGTCTTGTATAACAACGCAGGCGTGTTTTTTCCGGAGAAAGACTGGCTGGACGTCGCGCCAGAACAGTTCGATGCCACCATGGATGCGAATGTTCGCGTGCCATTCTTCGCCAGCCAGTGGGTCGCTAAGCGGCTGATCGCGGCGGGGCAGGGGGGATCGATCATCACCACCGCCTCCATGGCCGGGGTCAACGGCAGCACCGTGATCGAATACGGCGCGTCCAAGGCGGCTGTCATCAACATGACAAAAAGCCTCGGGCGGCGGCTTGGCAAGCACGGCATCCGCGTCAATGCCATCGCGCCCGGCCTGATCAACACCGCCATGGGAGCCCGCGTGCCGGCGGTGTCGCGCGAACGCGCGCTGAACAGCGCCCTCGGCCGGACTGGGGAACCCGAGGAAATCGCCTCGGTGGTCGATTTTCTCGCCAGCGACGCCGCCAGCTTCGTTACCTGCACCACGATTGAAGTGAATGGAGGGGCATGAGGCCGCCGTTGGCGTCCTTGGGCCGCGTTCCCTTGGGCCGCCTCCCCTTGCGGGTGCCACCGCGCGGGGTAAACTTCGACCTCGATCAAGCTCCGCCGCCCCCCGCCGATAAGAGTTCATGAAAAAGCACGGCCCCGAAACGCCGCTTCAGCTTGACGCCATCGACCGGCGCATCCTGTCCGCCTTACAGGAGGACGGGCGGATCACGAATGTCGCGCTGTCGCATTACGCGGGTGTTTCCGCGCCGCCGTGTTTGCGGCGTGTCAGGGCGTTGGAGGATGCCGGTGTGATCCGCGGTTACCACGCCGATACGGACCCCAGGAAACTTGGCTGGGAGATCACGTTTTTCGCCATCGTCGGCCTGGACAGCCAGAAAGAGACGGTGCTGGTCGCGTTTGAGCAACTCGTCGCCACCTGGCCCGAGGTGCGGGAGTGCCACATGATCCGCGGCGGCGGCGATTTCCTGGTCCGGCTGGTTGCACGGGACACCGGACATGAGAATCAGTTGACGCAACGTCTGACCGGTCTTCCGACGGTCAGCCGGGTGCAGACATTGCAGACGATCCGTACGAGCGTGAATTTGGCCGGCGTACCCTTGTAGGGGGGCATTTCCCACGCCGGAGCGGGCCCGGTTCTGGTGCGCGTCCCTGGATGGACGCCAGCGGAACGGCTTGGCTTGCCGGATCGACGATGTCCGGCCGTCGTGAAGATCAGTCACGGCGGCGCGTATTGGACGCGGAAAGCCCTCGGCTTGATCCACTCAGGACACGATTGCGTGAATGTTGTCCCAATATGACCGTAATTTGTAACGCCACCACGGCTCCCGCGAGACGCATAACGTTACTATACGTTAATATTATGCGATCTCCCGCCGCCTCTGCCGGAATGGTCGTGCTACCCGGGGCAACCCACACGCATCCGGCGGGGTAACGGCCGGCACCGCGGCCTATGCGCGCCAACAGCAGCCGGTATACGTTGGTCCAAAGGGAGTTTGCATCGAATCCGCGCCGGATGGGCGGGCGGCGGCGCGAAAATTCACATGATATCTGGGTCCACGGGACCCTGGGTATATAAGGACCTGACGTATGACGCACGACCCCGCCGCTATCCATCCGGACCCCGCGGGGCCTCCGGCCGCCAGCGTGCCAGCCCTGAGCGTTGTTGTTCCCTGCTACAATGAACGGCCCAACGTGGCGCCCATGATCGCCAGCCTGGACGCCGCCCTTCGCGGAATCGACTGGGAGGTGATCTATGTGGACGACGACAGCCCCGATGGCACGACCGCCGAGGTCCGCCGGATCGCGCGAACCGACCCCCGCGTCCGTTGCATCCGCCGTGTCGGCCGCCGCGGCCTCGCGTCCGCGGTGATCGAAGGGGCGCTGTCGTCCTCGGCAGACTACGTCGCCGTGATCGACGGCGATCTTCAGCACGACGAAACCCGCCTTCCGGTCATGCTGGCCGCGCTTCAACGTGGCGAATGCGACCTGACTGTCGCCAGCCGCCATGTCGAGGGTGGCGACAACGAGGGACTGGCCGGCCGTTGGCGCCACTTCCTGTCCGATGGCGGCATCTGGCTCGCGCAGCGCTTCCTGCCGGTGCGGCTGTCCGACCCCATGAGCGGTTTCTTCATGATGCCGAGGCCGCTGTTCGAGGAACTGGCGCGAAGCCTGACGGGGCAGGGCTTCAAGATTTTGCTCGACCTCGTGCTCAGTTCGGGGGCGCCGCTTCGCGTCAAGGAAATTCCCGCGACGTTCCGCGCGCGAGTGGCGGGCGAGAGCAAGCTAGACACGCTGGTCATGGTCCAATTCGGCGGCTTGCTGCTGGACAAGGTTTTCGGCGGGCTGCTGCCGATGCGCTTCCTGTCCTTCGCGACCGTGGGCGCGCTGGGCGTGTTCGTGCATCTTCTCGCGCTGGCTTTGTTGCGCGAGACCACGGGGCTGGGTTTCGGGGTGGAGCAGACCATCGCGACCGTGCTCGCAATGGTGTTCAACTTTCAGCTCAACAACGTCATCACCTATGGCGACCAGCGTCTTCGCGGCCCGCGTCTTTGGCGTGGCCTTCTGTTGTTCATGTTGGTCTGCGGTATCGGCGCCATCGCCAATATCGGCATCGCCCAGGCCCTGTATGAATCCCGCGCCACCTGGACCGTTGCCGGGAGCATCGGCGCGGTCATCGGTGTTGTCTGGAATTACGCGGTGTCGGCGACCCTGGTCTGGCGCACGCGATGAGGGCCGCCGCCGGAGGGCTGCTCGCGCTGACGCTCCTGCGCCTCGCCGTTGCCGCCGTCACGCCGCTCGCACCGGACGAGGCCTATTACTGGGTCTGGTCCCGCGCCCTCGCGCCCGGTTACCTGGATCATCCTCCGATGGTGGCGCTTTGGATCAGGGCGGGGACCGAGGTTTTCGGCGCCTCCCCGCTCGGTGTCCGGCTGCTCGGACCGCTGTCGGTCGCGCTCGCGTCCTGGATGCTGGCCGATACGGCGGAGCGCATGTTCCCGGGGCGCCGGGCGGGGCTGAACGCGGCGCTGCTTTTGAACGCCACGTTGCTCGTCGGCGTGGGCAGCGTGATCATGACACCTGACACGCCGCTGCTGTTCTTCTGGACCGCGGCGATATGGGCGCTGGCACGGTTGCTGACGGGGGGTGGCGGTGCGTTCTCCGGGGCCTGGTGGCTAGCGGCGGGCGTGTTCGCCGGCTGCGCGCTGGCGAGCAAATACACCGGCGCGCTGCTGTGGCTTGGTATCGGAATTTGGTTGCTGGTCAGCCCGGCTGTACGGCCCTGGATTTACCGTGTGTCGCCATGGGCCGGAGCCATCCTCGGCGGACTGATCTTCCTGCCGGTGGTCTGGTGGAATGAGGCCCATGGATGGGCTGGATTCCTGCGCCAGGGCGGCCGCGTGTCCGATTGGCGGCCAGAGCGCGCGGCGGCGTTTCTGGCGGAGCTGCTGGGCGGCCAAATCGGGCTCGTCACGCCGGGGATCTGGCTGCTGTGCGTGGCGGGCCTGCTGCTGGCCGCGCGGCGGAGCTGGCGGACGCGCGATCCGGTCTGGACCCTGCTGGCGTGCCTGTCGCTGCCCGCGGTACTGATCTTCACCCAGCATGCCATCGGAGACCGGGTGCAGGGCAACTGGCCGGCCATCATCTATCCGGCCGCGGTCATCGCCGCCGCCGCTTTGGTGACGCCGCCCTGGCCGCGCCTTCGAGTTCCATCGGCCGTGCTGGGATTCGCGATCACCGGCCTGGTGTATCTCCAGGCCATCACCGGCCTGATCCCGTTGCCGCCAACCAAGGACCCCACTGCCCGTCTGGCCGGGTGGGATGCCTTGGCGGCGGCGGTGGAGGCGGCGCGGCGGGAGGCTGGCGCGGAATTCGTCGTGGCGGACTCCTACGCGCTGGCCGCGGAGCTTGCGTGGACGCTGCCGCCGGGAATCCGCGTCGTGAGCACTGAACGGCGCTGGCATTTCACCGCTCTGCCGATCGTGCCGCTGGACGGAGTCCCCGGGCTGCTGGTCCATCCGTTCCGCGCGGGAGATCCAGATCCGTCGCTGGCCGCGGAGCCGCGCGGCGAGGTGGTCCGGTCCCGGGGGAACGAGATGATCGAACGTTACACTCTGTTCCGCGCCGTACGCATCCCAGCCGCCGCTGAATTGCCGCGGCCCTGAACAAAGGCGATATTTGGCGGATCGCCGCGATCGTGGCAGCATCGCCGGAAATAAACCGGTGGAACGTAGATGTCCGACACGAGAACCGACGACAAGGCACTGGAGGCCGCTACCATACGGGCGGTGTCGTGGCGCCTGATGCCCTTTCTGCTCGCCGCCTACCTGATCTGCTACATCGACCGGGTGAACGTCGGCTTCGCGTCGCTGCAAATGAACAAGGCCGTCGGGATCGACCCCAAGACCTATGGCCTTGGCGCCGGCATCTTCTTCATCGGCTACTTCATCCTGGAAGTGCCCAGCAACCTGGCACTGGAGCGGTTTGGCGCGCGGACCTGGATCGCCCGCATCATGATCACCTGGGGCATCGTCTCCGGCGCCTTCGCGCTGATCGGCGGGCCCATTTCCTTCCTGGTCCTGCGCTTCCTGCTGGGCGCGGCGGAGGCTGGGTTCTTCCCCGGCGTCATCCTGTACCTGACCTACTGGTACCCCTCCAACCACCGCGCCAAGATCGTCGGCATCTTCATGGTGGCGATCCCGGTGGCCGGTCTGATCGGCTCCCCCATCTCCGGCTCGATCCTCTACATGGACGGCATCTGGGGCCTCGGCGGCTGGCAATGGGTGTTCATCCTGGAGGCACTGCCCGCCGTTCTGCTGGGGTTTTACGCGTTCTTCTGGCTGACGGACCGCCCGGAGCATGCCACCTGGCTCGCGCCGGAGCGTAGGACCTGGCTACTCGGCCGCCTGGAACTGGAACGCGCCCGCACGCCGAAGGTCCAGCACGATTCGATCTGGCGGGTTCTCAGCAACAAATACGTGCTGATCATGGCACTGGTGTACGCGGGCGCCGCCGGGGCATCGACCTCGCTGGCGTTATGGATGCCGCAACTGGTGAAATCGTTCGGTCTGACCAACTTCCAGACCGGCTTGGTCAACGCGATTCCCTTCGCCATAGCCGCTGTCTGGATGATCCTGTGGGGCCGCAGCTCCGATCGGACGGGTGAGCGCGTGTGGCACAACGCCCTGCCGCTGATGTGGATGGTCGCGGCGCTGCTGGGGACGTTCCTGGCGAAGGACCTTTGGACGATCATTCCACTGCTGACGCTGATCGCCGCGGGCACCTATGCCAGCAAGGGGCCGTTCTGGGCTTTGTCGTCGGAGTGGCTCGGGCCGTCCTCGGCGGCCGCTGGGCTGGCGCAGATCAACGCGCTGGGCAATCTGTCTGGCTTCTTCTTCAACTACATGATCGGCTACATCAAGGACGAGACCGGCAGCTTCCCCATGGCCCTGATGCCGATCGCCGCCGTGGCCACCATCGGCACGATCTGTGTTCTGGTGATCGGGCGAAACCAGCCCCGCACCGTCGCCCTGAAAGCCTGAGCCCGGAGGGAACCAGTCTCACGCCTGGCCACCTCCAGGCGTGGTGTGATCAGGTGGCGTATCCCGGTTACGGGGACCTAGCCGTTGTGGCAGCGGAACGGAAGCGGCCGGCCGGGCATCCCGGCCGCGCGCGCTTCCGTGCCAGCCTCGGTCACGGACCATTCGCAGGCGTCGCGGGCATCATTAACCAGCGTCACGGCGTGTCCCGGTTCCGGGAGTCACGTCCGGGGGAATCACGGTACTGGCGGATCAGGTCCGCGCTATCGGTTTGGACCACGCCTTCCGGTGTCATGGCGCGGATGTCCCGCGCGATGCGAAGACGTTCCTGGGGCGTGGGACGCGCGCGCTGTTTGAGGGTGCCGCGTAGCGTCTGCTCCAGCCAATGTCCGTGCCGTGCCGCTTCGCGGCGGAGGGCTTCCACGACACGTTCGTCCAGGCCGCGTATCAATACCCGTGCCATGGGATCGGCCCTTGTTGCTACCGGATGGGGTCGCATCTCGGAAGGGCTGGGTCAATATGTGATCCCAGGTATCACTCGCCATATCGCATGGGGTCTTTCCCACACTGTCGACCATAACGGATGTCCCCGCCGTGGTGCGGTTTCAGCGGTGACCGATACGGGTCCATTGGCGCGGACGATATGATTTCCAGCGCCGCCGTTGTTTGCCATACGACAGGAAAACAGTGATCAGCGTGCCGCGTCCCGGCTCAGATCGGATAGTCTTTGTGCCCGGTTGAAGGAACCGTCACCGCGAGCATCCGGTGCCATCCGCGTTCATTTGCGTTCATCCGAGGTTTCCCACGCCGCTTCAACTCATCTGGATCCGTCGCGGATGCGCCACGTCCCGGCCTACGATGCGTGCGATGAAAAAAGAACCGCTGATGAACGCAGATGAACGCGGACCCTCAGACCATCAGCGGCCAGGGTCTTTCTGTTTCTGCTCCAACGCAGCCAGTTGCGCGTCATAGCTTGCGAGGTTCCGTTTCCATTCCTCCCAATCCGGAAAGCGCGCCACCAGATCGGCCATGATCGTTCGTCCCTCGGCCGGATGTTCCCTCGCTTGCGCCAGATCTCCAGTGCTCTTGCCGAAAATCGCGAGTTTCCAGTGGGAAACCGCCAGATCGCGCTGCCATCCGGCGTTGCCCTGGTCCGCCCGTGCCAGCCGCTCGGCAACGGCCCGTGCTTCCTGGTTCAACACCAGCGCTGGGGCGAGATGGCCTCGGGCCTGCTCAAGGTCGCCTAGCAGTATACGCGCCCAGAACGCGTCGCGGCGATCTGGCTCGCCCTGCTTCAACACCAGCACGCGGCGCAGCGAGCGGTCCCCCCGGGGTCAAGTTCGCCGTAATCGATGTCCAGTTCGCCGAGCGCCAGGAGTGCCGGCACATTGTCCGGGTCCAGGTCCACCGCACGGGCGTAGTCCTCGCGGGCACGCTTCGGGTCGCTGAACCCGGCGATGTCCGCAAGGCGCCGAAAGGCTTCCGAGGCTTCCTTGTTCCGGGACTTCGCGTCGGTGGCCATTTTCTCGGCCGCCGGACGCAGCAGCGCCTCCGCCTCCTTCGGCTTGCCGGCTTCGAGAAGATCGAGGGCCTTGGCATAATCCGGGTTGGCGCCGGAACCTTCCGCCAGCGCGGTCAGGGTCTCCAGGATGCGGTCCGGTCCCGCGGCCGCCGCGCCGCCGGGGGGCCGGTAGCGCCTGGCGATCTGCTCGACACGGTCATGGAAATCGCGGTGCACGATAATTTCCTGGTCCTGCTCGCGGTTGATCCAGGCCAAGTAACCGGTGCCACCGGCCGGCATCAGGATCACGCCGGCGACAGCGCCGATCGTCCGCCGCCGTTGCGTTTCCCGCCGTTGCACGCGGCGGAGACACCATCCGTGCCGATACCCAGCACACGGACCAGCAGTTTGGCGAACGCGAGTGGCGGACCATCGCCGCCGTGCCGCCAGTCGGCCGCCAACGGCATGTTGGCCCGGCCAGAGACGGTGCCATCCGGTTCGATTTCAAACCGCAACGCATCGGGAGGACAGTCCGCTGTCCCCAGGCCGCGCCGCCGCGCGACGATTAATGGAATGACGGGCCGTTCCGGATAATGGTAACGGAACAGACGGATTTCCTCATTGACATAGGCGCTGCGCCTGGCGGCGGGGGAGCACAGGACGATCAGCGTCTCCGATTGATCCAGCGCCTGACGCGTCGCGTCCGCCAGGGAGGCACCCGCGTCGAAATCCCCCCGATCGAGGAAAACCGGAAACAATGTCTCCCGTGCCGCCGGGCCAATCACCGCGCGCAGTTCGCTATCAATCGGGAACGTCTCCAGCCGCTTGTGAAGACGCTCCGCCATACGCCTGTCAGAGTGGCTGTAGGAAATGAAACCACTGTATTTAACGCGTGTCTCGTTCATGACAATCCAGGGATCGAAACCGGGTAATCCGGCCCCGCCATCCTATCCGGTCCACGTCTGGCCGGAAAGCCCGGGTGCGTTATACTCCCCCCGCTGGCTAAACAACCGGGGAGCCGATCCATGAAAACAAACCCAATGCGGGCGGGCGTCGAACAGGGCAGGGTGCAGATTGGCACCTGGCTCACCATGGTTCGCAATCCAGCCATCCTGTCGCTGATGAAAGCCGCGGGGCTCGATTTCGCCCGTGTCGACATGGAACACACCGGGTTTTCAATTGAAACGATCGCGGACCTCGCCACCATGGCGCGCGCGCTGGATTTTCCGATCGCGGTACGTCCGCCCGCCGCCAACCGCGAATGGATCACGCGGCTGCTGGACATCGGCGTTTGGAACCTGCATTGCCCGCAAATTGAATCGGCGGACCACGCACGCGAAATCGTTGCGGCGTCACGTTACGCGCCCATGGGTCAGCGCGGCAATGGCGGTCTCAGCCCATCCACCGACTTCGAAACAACCGGCACCGTCACGGAACGCCGTGCCTTCGCCAACCGGCAGGTGTTCGTTACTGTGATGTTCGAAACCGGCGCGGCTTTCAAGGACCTGGACGCCATCGCCGCCATGGACGGGATCGACGCGCTGACACTTGGACCATCCGACCTGGCTCAGAACCTGGGCATCGCCGGTACGCCGGACGAGGCACGGATACTGGACGAGAAACGTGACCTGATTCTCGCCGCCGCGAAAAAGCACGGCAAGACCTGCGCGATGCTGTGTTCCAGCGCGGAGCAGGTGCGTCAATGGCAGCAAGCGGGGGTCTTGCTGCTGGCCTATTCCAGCGACGTGGACATGCTGGCCAGCGGCTACCGCCAGGCCATGGCGCGGCTGCGCGCGCCGTAGGGCCACCTCACGTCACCGCGCCTCATGTACGGCCGCGGCCGTACCCCAGAAATTTACCCGCACCGGCCGGCTTCCGCCGCGATGCCGTGGCATGAAGGGCGGGGGCCGCGCGGCAGGCTCACCGGGAGCGAGCCTCCGCCGGTAATGTGACAAAATACGAGCGACGGTGGAGTTGAACGACGGGAGCCCGGCACGCGCGTGATCGAGGCGGCGGGCAGTGTCTGATCTCGATCGTCACGCCGGTCATTAACGATACCCAACCCGCCGGAGAACCGCGATCCGAGTTGGCCCGGAGGGGGATAACCGATCCGGCGCTCAATCGGGTGACGGCGACAGCGTTGTTCCGGCTGAACGGCCTTGCCGTGGCGGACGAAGCCGCGGCTACGTTGACCAGCGGGCAGCCATGCTGGCCCGGGATCGGGCGTTGCGCGAATTGCCGCCGTGCTGACGTTCGCGCCCGGGTTCAGGGTTCCAGCAGGGCCCGCCGCGCGAGATAGGTAATGGATTCCTCGACATATTCGTCCGCGACCGCATTCAGACGGGCTTTATCCAAATGTCCCTGACCGGGCGGCGTTTCCG
>Ga0302322_100005088_pt1 | contig 11518 bp, 8 predicted proteins | sample Fen_T0_2_FD_203757 | JGI IMG/M metagenome (GOLD analysis project Ga0302322, IMG submission 203757) | Peat permafrost microbial communities from Stordalen Mire near Abisko, Sweden - Fen_T0_2 | ecosystem: Environmental > Terrestrial > Soil > Wetlands > Permafrost | place: Sweden: Abisko... | reverse complement strand
GGAACTCAATGCAAGCCTGATCGCCGGCCGCGAGGCAGTGGAGGACCTTGTGGATTCTTATGGATGCCTCGGAGAGCGAGCGATTTTGGGACGAAAGAACGAAGACCTGGGCCCTGCCGCCGCGGTCGAGGCAGAGAGCGATCCTGCGGGCAAGCTCCTGATCGCCGTCGAGCAGGAGCACGTTCAGTTTGCCGCCACCGGTTTTCACTTTCAGTGTTCTCCTCAGAGCCGTACGAGAAGACATGGTCGGGGCTCAACGCGCCCGGGAATGCCAGGGGGGATAGCAAACCCTGGCAAGAGGTTACGCTGGGCCTTGGCGAAACGGGGGTGACGATGGTCACAGGCTCGATCCTGGGGCCAGCTGGGCCTGTGTCGGTAGTCTGGAGTGACTTCAGGCAAGCTGTGATTCAATGGTAGAGATGGCGACGGCAAGAAGGGCGACGGCGAGGGGGCGCTGGATTTGGGCGCAGCGGAAGGCGCGCGAGTATGCGATGGTGGTGCGCGCACTGGCGGACAAATCGCATCCGGTGCTGGCGCAGATCATACCGGCGCGATTCTGCAACCTTAGCTGCGCCTACTGCAACGAATACGACAAGGTGAGCGAGCCGGTGCCACTGGAAGAGATGAACCGGCGGATCGATCACCTGGGCCGGCTGGGCACCGCGATGATCGGCCTCTCGGGCGGAGAGCCGATGACCCACCCACAGATTTACGAGATCGTGGAGCGGATGCGGCGCACGGGTGCGATTGCCGGAATGATCACGAACGGCTATCTGCTGAATGTGGAACGGATCGAGCGGTTGAACCGCGCGGGTCTCGACCACATGCAGATTTCGATCGATAACCTGGAGCCGGACGAGGTGTCGAAGAAGAGCCTCAAAGTGCTGGACAAAAAGCTGGAGATGCTGGCGCAACATGCCGAGTTCCACGTGAATATCAACTCGGTGGTAGGCGGAGGAATCCGCGATCCGCACGACGCGCTCGTGATTGGCCGCCGGGCGCTGGAATTGGGCTTCGAGTCGACGATTGGAATCATTCACGACGGGGATGGGCAACTGAAACCGCTCCTGCCGGAAGAAGCCAGCGTCTTCCACCAGATGACCAACCGGAAGAAGTACAACTACGCGCAGTTCGACCACTTCCAAGAGGCGATAGTGGAAGGCCGGACGAACGATTGGCGCTGCCGTGCCGGTTCGCGGTATCTGTATATTTGCGAGGATGGGCTGGTGCACTATTGCTCGCAGCAGCGCGGGTATCCCGGGGTGCCGCTGGCGGGATATACAACGGCGGATGTGAAGCGGGAGTTTTTGACGGCGAAGAGCTGCTCGCCGAATTGCACCATCGGCTGCGTGCATCGGATTAGCCATATCGACCACTGGCGCGCGCCACAGACTCGGACTGTCTCACCGGGGGCGCAGGGCGCCGACGGACAGGGGCTGGTGCAGATTCAGACCGGAGACTGACCGTGGGTGAAAAGGCCATAGTATCTTTCCTGAAAGCGCTGTTCCGGGCCTGAAGGCAGCATCTCTTTTGCCCAATTTCAGGGGGTTAAAACCCCCTGCTCCCTCCGCAAAAGCAATCTGCAACTTTAGCCCTAATCAACAAATTGCTTGCATGCGATTGCCCAGCGTGTCCATTCAAGACTCGACTTTTCCCACGCCATGTCAATAGACTGTTTATCAATCTAAATCCCTGGAAAAATGATGCGGGAAATGCGATCGGAGGCACGGGTCGAATGGAAATCTACCAGCAGCTACCCCCGCAGGCGGTGCAGATTGGCATAGTTCTGTTTCTTTCCTTCCTGATTGGGCTGGAGCGCGAGGAGCGCAAGTCGGCGGGAGGGGCCTATTCGTTTGGCGGGGTGCGGACCTTTCCGCTGATTGGCCTGATCGGCTACTCGATTGCGCAGATTGTGGGGCAGCAGTTTCTGCCACTGGCGATCGGGTTCATGGTTGTGGCGGCGTTCCTGCTGATCTCGTACTGGCACAAGATCAACACCTCGGTGACCTCGGGCGTGACCACGGAGATGTCGGGACTGGCGACGTTTCTGGTGGGAGCGCTGGTTTCGAGCGATCACTTGTGGACTGCGACGGCGCTGGGAGTGGCCAGCCTAATGCTGCTGGACCTGAAGGGCGCGCTGGAAAAGCTTGCGACACGGATTGCGCCGAACGAGATTCTTACCTTTGCCAAGTTTCTGATGCTGGGCGCGGTGATTCTACCGATTGTGCCGAATCGAGAGTACAGCCAGTTCCATATCAATCCGTTCAAGACGTGGCTGGTGGTGGTGGCGATCAGCGCCATGTCGTACCTGAGTTATGTATTGCAGAAGGCGACGAAGGGACAGGGGGGCGTGGTGCTGTCGGCGCTGCTGGGGGGCGCTTACTCCTCGACGGTGACGACGGTTGTGCTTTCGAAGAGGGCCAAGCGCGAGGAGCGGCCGCATCTTTTTGCCGGGGCCATTCTGATTGCCTCAGGGATGATGTACCTGCGGCTGGTGATTCTTCTGGGATTGTTCAACCGGCAACTGATGCTGCTGCTTTACATCCCCTTTGGCGTGCTGGCGGTGCTGGCGGTGGGCGGCGGATGGCTATGGTCGCGGCGAGCGGACAAGAAGACGGGAGAGGTGCAACGGGAGTACGAGGCCAAAAACCCGCTGGAATTGTTTACAGCATTCCTCTTTGCCGGTCTGTTTCTGGCGATGCTGGTGGTGACGCAACTGGCGGTCACCTATCTGGGCAGGGCGGGCGTGAATACGCTGGCGGTGATCATGGGAGCGAGCGACGTGGATCCGTTCATCCTGGGGCTGACGCAGACGGCAGGCACGATGACGCCTTTGAAGGTGGCGGCGGTTGCGATAGCGATTGCGGCCGCAAGCAACAACATAGTGAAGGGGATTTATTCCTATAGTCTGGCCGATCGCAAGACGGGCGTGCAGAGCCTGGCGATGCTGGTAGCCCTGGCACTGCTGGGGCTGGCTCCCCTTTTCTGGCTGGGATGAGAGAAAGCTGGAGGTTCGCATTCAGAATGAAGGCGGCATGCAGACCCGAAATGTAGAGACACCCGCGGCGCAGGCGAGCTCCAGCTTCCGAATGACCAAGTGGTACATGGACTGCGTGACCGAAGAAGGCGAAGTGGCCATTCTCTACTGCGCCGATCTCGGCTGGCGCGGCGTTCACGCGAAGTTCAGCAGCGTGCTTGCGAGCGATGGCGACGTGATTGGCACACGCTCATCGATGGCGCGCTACGGCCTCGATGTGAGCGGCGACCGGGTGCTGGTGGAGTTTCCGCGGCTGAAGGTTTCGGGCTGTTGGGAGGCCGAGGGGGCGACGCCGGTGGAGCATACGGTGTATGAAAACGCTGCGGGCTCGGTGGTTTGGAATTGCCTCCAGCCACGCTCGAAGGCAAGGGTGCGCATTGGCGAGCGCGAGCTGAGGGGGCTGGGTTACGCGGAATGTCTTACTTTGACACTGCCACCCTGGCAGTTGCCGATGCGCCAGTTGCGCTGGGGAAGATTTGTATCGCCGGAAGATGCGGTGGCATGGATCGACTGGCAGGGGCCCTACTCGATGAGTTTCGCAACGCACAACGGACGGCAGAGTAAGCTTCTCTCAGTCACAGAAACTGAAGTTGAATTGAGCGATGCGATTCTGCGCATGGAGCCGGGGCTTTCTCTTCGCGCAGGTCGCGTGGGCTCGACGATACTTCCCGGCGCTCCGGCGTTGGGGAGATTGCTGCCTCACTCTCTCTTCAACATCGAAGAACAGAAGTGGAGAAGCCGCGGAAGCCTGCGTGCAGGGGAGCACGAGAGCCACGGATGGGTGATTCACGAGGTGGTGCATTGGAAAGTTTGATCGGTGCGAAAGTTGCGCGGCTGCTCTATGGAGTTCTTTTTGTTGTGGCCGTTCCGGCAGCGCTTGCGCTTTGGGCGCACGGCGCGCGAGGCGCGGTGCATCTGACGGCCTTGCATTCGGTCTTCTGGGGAGAGATGCTGGTGGGCTTCGGTGTGCTGATAATGGCGCTGGGCATGGCCTGGCTGTGGCGCAGAGGGGGTGGGCTGCCGATGAATGCCTTTCCGCCACCGCGCTTTGTTGAAAGCGGAATCTACGCGCTGGTGCCGCATCCGATCTACGGCGGATTTGTGATTGCCTTCGCCGGCGTTGCGGTGGCAACGGGCTCGGCGAGCGGGCTGTGGCTGGTGATGCCGTGCGCGGCGATGGGCTGCGCGGCGCTGGTTCTGGGCTATGAGCTGCCCGATCTGCGGGCGCGCTTCGGAGCCCGGAAGAGCTCCCTGTGGTTGCCTTGCGAGCGGGCCGATGCTCCGAGCCCGATGGAACGGATGCGCGTTTATCTCGTAGTGCTGCTTCCATGGCTGGCGTTGTTCGAACTGATGGGAGCGCTGGGAGCACAGCCGGATGCAGTGACGAGTTATCTGCCCTTTGAGTGGCGGATTCCGGTGATCGAGCAGACGGAGCTGTTGTATGCCAGCACCTATCTGGTGGTTCTGCTGACGCCGCTCATGGCGGTCTCAGGCCATGCGCTGCGGCGCTTCGCCATGCGTGGGCTGATCGCGATGGCGTTTCTGTTTCCGCTGTATCTGGTGCTGCCGTTCTTTGTTCCGCCACGGCCCTTTCATCCCTCGACGGCGATTGGGGGTTTGCTGCTGTGGGAGAGGACGCCTTTTTCGGGGATCGCGGCCTTTCCATCGTTTCATATGGTGTGGGCGTGCATTGCCGCGTCGGCATTGGGTGAAGGCGGAGGTGTAAAAAGAATCATTTGGTGGACGTGGGCGGTTCTTGTGACCGCAAGTTGCGTCACCACGGGGATGCATTCCATTGCAGATGTCGCGGCCGGGGTGGTGGTCTTTGTTCTGGTTGCGCGGGCGGGGGCAATCTGGGCGGCAATGCTGCGCGGTGGGGAGTGCATCGCCAATTCGTGGAAGGAGTGGAGGCTCGGCCCGATGCGCATCATCAACCACGGCGCCTACGCGGGCGCGGGGGCGCTGGTGGGCATGGCTATGGTTGACTCGCTGCTTGGTCCGGGCCGGGAATGGATTACGGCGAGCATCTTTCTCTGCTCGATTACCGGCGCGGCGCTGTGGGCACAGTGGGTGGAGGGTTCGCCCAAGCTCCTGCGCCCGATGGGCTACTACGGTGGCGTGATTGGAGCCATGATCGGAGGGCTGCCGGCGTTCTTGTTCAGATTTGACGTATGGACGGCGATTGCGGCCATCGCGGTGGCCGCGCCGTGGATTCAGGGACTGGGCAGATTGCGCTGCCTGGTGCAGGGCTGTTGCCACGGGCGCGCCGCGGAGAGCGTGCCCGGGATTCGATACACGCATCCGCGAACGCGTGTCTGTCGGTTGGCCAATCTGGGTGGGGTTCCCATCCATGCAACGCAGATCTATTCGATCGCGTGGAATCTGTTTGTGGGCGCTGCGCTGCTGAGGCTTCTCACGCTCCATGGCTCCACGACGATGATCTGCGGCATATACCTGCTGCTGTCAGGCTTTGGGCGGTTTGTTGAGGAGGCGTACCGCGGCGAGCCGCAGACGATGAGTCTCGGCGGGCTGCACCTCTACCAGTGGATCGCCATCACCACTTGCATCGCCGGAGCCTCACTGACCTGCCTTCCCGGCTTGCCCATGCCTCCGATGACAGCGTTGCGGATGAGCACGGTGCTGATTTCCATCGGTTGCGGCGCAGTGGCGTGGTTCGTTACCGGCATGGATTTTCCCGAGTCCTCGCGGCGTTTTGCGCGGCTCACTTAATAGGCTCTGAGGTGAACCAGAAGAGGGAGTTCGCGGCTATAATTGTGCGAACCGGAAGCCGAACGCGTCCGACGAGAAGACCAGCCTACCGAGATACACCATTCAAGAGGAAGCCCATAGATGAGTGCCGCACGAGTAGAGACAGATGAGTTGCCAACGGGTTCCAATACGCGGGTGAAGACCGAGCCGCGTTTGTGGATTTATTACATTTTGTTCTTTCTCTCGGGGTTTCCTGCGCTGCTTTACCAGATTGTGTGGCAGCGGACGCTGTTCACACTCTTCGGTGTGAACATTGAATCGGTGACCATGATCGTGACCGTATTCATGCTGGGTCTGGGTCTGGGCAGCCTGGCCGGGGGCAGGTTATCGTCGCGGGCAGGGATACGATTGCTGGCGGCATTTGGCGCCATTGAGATATCGATTGGGGTATTCGGCTCAGCCTCGCTCTGGATCTTCCATGGGGTCGCTTCCTACACCGCGGGCGCCTCGGCGGGCGCGACCGGCGCAATTGCGTTTGGACTGCTGCTGCTGCCGACGCTATTGATGGGCAGTACGCTGCCACTGCTGGCTGAGCATTTCGTCCGCCGCTCGGGCAATGTGGGCGAGTCGGTGGGGATTCTTTACTCGGTGAACACCTTCGGCTCAGGGGTTGCGTGCCTGTGCGCGGCGTTCTTTTTGATGCGCTGGCTGGGAGAGGCGGGATCAGTAAGGCTGGCGGTCTGCTTCAATCTCTTTGTTGGAGCCACAGCCCTGGCGCTTCAGTTCGGGAGTCCAGCCCCAGTGGCAGCCAAGCGGGTTGAGGGAGCGGCTGCGCGGCAAGAGACGATTCCGTTGTGGGCCGGAATGCTGCTTGCGGGGGCTACGGGATTCATCGCGCTGGCGTACGAAATTGTGTGGTATCGACTCTACTCGTTCGCCACCGGCGGCGTGGCTCCCTGCTTCGCCAAGCTTTTGGCTTTTTATTTGCTGGGCATTGCCTATGCCTCGCTGGCGGTTCGCGACGGGTGCAAGAAGAAGCTGGGAAACGATCTGCGGCAGACGATGAGCGTGGCATCCGAGGTTGTTCTTCTGGGGGCAATCGCCTCGTTTCTGGTTGGTCCGGCGCTTGCCCGCTGGGTGACGGTTCTGCCCTACGACACGACCTACACCTTTGTATTTGTCGGGGCGGCGCTGCTGGGAGCGGCCTTTCCGCTGCTGTCGCATGCGGCCGTGGATCCGGCTCGCAAGGTGGGCAAGGGCGTGAGCCTGCTTTACCTGAGCAATATCGCAGGCTCGACGCTGGGGAGCTTTCTGGTAGGCTATGTGCTTCTCGATCACTGGTCGACGCAGGCAGTGTCGGTGCTGCTGCTGGGACTGGGCCTTCTCGTTTCCGCGCTGCTGGCATTGCTTGCCGGAGGGAAGGCACGGAAGGCGCTATTCGCCACAGGCGCAGCCGCCTGCGTTGCTCTAGGGCTATGCTCGGGCCTTCTATTCGACGGCATGTATGAACGGCTTCTATTCAGGTCGACCTTTCACTCCGGAATGAGGTTTTCGAATCTGGTGGAGAACCGGAGCGGAGTCATTGCCGTGATGCAATCGAGCGAGGAGTTGGGCTATCCGACCAGCACCGTTTACAGCGGCGGAGTGTATGACGGACGTTTCAACACCGGCATGATGCATGACTCCAACGGGCTGTTCCGCGCCTTTGCGGTTGCCGGAATGCACCCGGCGCCAAAGCACGTGTTGATGATCGGACTCGCATCGGGCTCATGGGCACAGGTGGTGGCGAACAATCCGCAGGTGGAGGAGTTCACCATTGTGGAGATCAACCCAGGCTTCCTGCCATTGATCAGCGAACAAGCCGATGTGACAAGCCTTTTGCGAAATCCGAAGACGCACATCGTGATTGATGACGGGCGGCGCTGGCTGGTGGGCCATCCGGAGCGGAAATTTGACTTTATCGTGATGAACACGACCTTTAACTGGCGCGCTCATTCCAGCAATCTCCTCTCGGTGGAGTTCCTGAAGCTGGCCCGGGCGCATCTCAATCCAGGCGGCATTCTGTACTACAACACGACGTGGTCCGGGGAGGTTATGTCGACGGGGATCGCGGAGTATCCCTACGCGCTGCGGGTGAATAGCTTTCTTGCGGTGAGCGACAGCCCGTTTGAACTCAACCCGGATCGCTGGAGGAGAGCGCTTACCGATTATCGGATCGATGGGCACCCGGTCTTCGATCTGGCAAATCCGAAGGAGCGCGCGAGACTCGAGGAGGTTTTGCATACCGCCGTTGAGCTGGACACCCCCGGCGGGCAGCTCGAGTCCCGGGCCAGCCTGGCAGCCCGGTTGAAGGGCTATCGCTTGATCACAGACGATAACATGGGAACCGAGTGGCAGTAGCGGCGGACGATGGCCGTTGAGTGAATTACGATAGGGGCATTGTGCAGACGATACGCGTAGAGACCGCATCGGCGAAGTACGAGGTGGTTGCGGGCAGTGGGCTGTTGCGGACGCTGGTTTCGCGCATTGAGAAGATCGCGGGCAGGCTGCCGCGCCGGGTGTTTGTGCTCACCTCGGCGCCGATCTGGGCGCTGTGGAACAAGGCCTTTCTGGCTTCGTTCAGCGAAGGGCCAATTGTGCTGTTTCTGGAGCCGGGAGAGCGATTCAAGAGGCTGGGGAGCGCCGAGAAGCTGCTGCGGCAGATGGCGCGGGCGGGCGCCGATCGCGGGTCGCTGCTGATCGCCTTTGGCGGCGGAATTGTGGGCGATGTGGGCGGATTTGTGGCGTCGATCTTTATGCGCGGCATTCCGTACGTGCAGGTACCGACGACTTTTCTGGCGCAGGTGGACTCTTCTGTAGGCGGCAAGACGGGGGTGAATCTGCCCGAGGGCAAGAACCTGGTGGGCAGCTTCCACCAGCCGCTGGCGGTGTTTGCCGATATTGACGTGCTGGGCACGCTGCCGGAGCGCGAGTTGCGCGCCGGGCTGATGGAAAGCGTGAAGGCGGGAATCATTCGCGACCGGGCACTGGTGCGTTACATGGAGGAGCATGCGCGCGAGGTGCTGGGGCGCGATCCGAAGGCGCTCGAACGGGTAATTGCAGCTTCGATCCGCATGAAGGCCGGCGTGGTGAGCCGGGATGAGCGCGAGGGCGGATTGCGCATGATTCTCAACTTTGGCCACACGGTGGGGCACGCGCTTGAACAAGCAACGCACTATAAGTTGCTGTTGCATGGCGAGGCGATCGGCTGGGGGATGGTGGCGGCGCTGCACCTGGCCCGCCAGCGGGGAACGATCTCGAAGGCGCAGTTTGAGCGGCTGGAGAGGCTGATTCACCTCTACGGGCCGCTGCCGCCGATGAAACTGAGCGCAGCGCGCGTGGTAGCTGCCACCGGCGGGGACAAGAAAAACCTGGGCGGAGTGCGGCGTTTTGTGCTGCCGGTGGGGATCGGCGATGCGGGGGTGGTGGAGGATGTGACTCCGGCCGAGTTGGGGGCTGCGGTGGAGTACATGCTGGCGGCGGCAAAGCGGGGTTAGCGGAGATCGCGGAGTTAGCGGGGTTAGATCTGGGTCTGTGGTTTCCCAGGTCCCAGAATCGGGATCTGAGGCACCCGTAAGTCCGCGATGGGGCAAAATGATCGGTCTTGAAGTTTGCGATTCCAAGTTGTATTGCTATGGCGACAAACATGAGAAAAAATTGTTGCTTGAACGTGAGCCTATATGGTCCGTCGAAATCAGAGACATCGTCCTTGTCGCGGAGAACACAACAGACGAAGGGCCGTATTGTGACGACTACTTCCTTATTTTCGCAACAAAATCTTGCATATACCGAAGCACTTTTTACGCAGAGGGGCTCGACGCTGTTTTTGAAACTCTGGATGAGCGGTTCAGCATGCCTTTGCGCCTTCAATTCAGTAGTTCCACCCACTGGGCCTCTCGCGTGATTTGGCCAGCTCATCTTGAGGGGAGTGATTATTTTCAATTCACCGAAGTCAAACCTAACAACATTGTTTCTACGATGCACAAGGCGCTGCTCGGTCCGCAATTGGAGTATAGAGTCGCAGAACCAATACGGAAGTTCCTCAATGAAGCCGGATGCATGGGGAATTAATTTGCGACTGTAGGCTCTGTCAAGGATTGAGGATTTGAGAGAATCGAAGGAATGTGTAACTAAATGACCACTACCGGAGCAAGGCCGCAGGGAGCCGAGGATGAGGCGCAGGCCGCGCAGGCGGTGCGGCAGATGTTCAACGCGATTGCGCCGCGCTACGACCTGCTGAATCATATACTCTCAGCCAATGTGGACCGGCTGTGGCGGCGGCGGGCGGCGCGGCGATTTCGCGAAGTGCTTGCCGACCCCGAGGCTGCGATTCTTGACATCTGTTGCGGCACCGGCGACCTGACCATGGCGCTGTTGAAGCATCGGCCCAGGGGCGCGCGGCCAATTGTGGCGGCGGATTTTTCGAGCGAGATGCTATTGCGCGGGGCAAAGAAGTTTGGCGGGCCGGGAGTGGGCGCACGGAAGGCCGACGAGGCATTTGCGACTCCGATGGAGGCGGACGCGCTCCATCTGCCGATGGAAGACCGGTCGCTGGACCTGATCGTTTCTGCCTTCGGCTTTCGCAACCTGGCCAACTACGAGGCCGGATTGCGCGAGTTTCATCGGGTGCTGAAGCCGGGCGGGCAGTTGGGGATTCTGGAGTTCAGCGAACCGGGAGGGCTGATGGGGAAGGCGTACGCGGTCTATTTCAGGCGGGTGCTGCCGGCGATCGGCCGCGCGGTCTGCGGCCCCGTCTCTGGAGGCAAGGCCGGGGCGTACAGCTATCTGCCTGTTTCGGTGGGCAACTTTCCAACGCCGCCGGCGCTGCTGAAGCTGATTCGGGGGGCCGGTTACGCGGAGTGCGCCTGGCAGCCTTACAGCTTTGGGATTGCCGGGTTGTACACGGCTCGGCGGCCGGCTGTAGCCTGAGAGTGCCATGACCACGACACTGACGACTCCTGGAGAGCACTCCGCCGAGAAGCGGCAGGTGGCCCTGCACTCGATGCTGGCAGCGGCGGCGATGACCGTGCTGAAGCTGGTGGCTGGGCTCTTCTCCGGATCTCTGGCGGTTCTTTCCGACGCGGCGCACTCGGGGCTGGACCTGGTGGGCGCGGCGCTTACCTTCTTCAGCGTGCGGGTGAGCGACAAACCGGCAGACGAGGACCACACCTACGGCCACGGCAAGTTTGAGAACTTTTCGAGCTTTGGCGAAGTCATTCTGATGGCCGTATCGAGCGCATGGATCGTCTGGGAGGCGATTCAGCGGATGGTGCGCCACGAAGTGGAACTGCACAACCCGGTGTGGCCGGTGCTGATGTTGGTGACGGCGAGCTCGATCGGGGTGGACTTCTGGCGCTCGCGCAAGTTGCGCATTGTGGCGCAACGCACCGGCTCGCCGGCGCTGGCGACCGATGCCTTTCACTTTGCCTCGGACATGTGGTCGTCACTGGCGGTACTTTGCGGATTGGGGGCGAGCTGGGCAGGCATGCACTGGGGCATTGCCGCGCTGCAATATGCCGATCCGATGGCGGCGGTGGTGGTTTCGCTCATGATCCTGCGGTTGACGGTGCGGCTGGGGCGCGAGGCGGTGGGCGTGCTGCTGGACCAGATATCCAAAGAGACACGGCAGCAGTTGATCGAAGAGGTGCGGCGGGTGCCGGGCGTGCTTGCGGTGGAGCGGGCACGGGTGCGGCGGGCCGGGGCCAACTATTTTGCCGACCTGACGCTGGCGCT
>Ga0302322_100005087_pt1 | contig 11519 bp, 7 predicted proteins | sample Fen_T0_2_FD_203757 | JGI IMG/M metagenome (GOLD analysis project Ga0302322, IMG submission 203757) | Peat permafrost microbial communities from Stordalen Mire near Abisko, Sweden - Fen_T0_2 | ecosystem: Environmental > Terrestrial > Soil > Wetlands > Permafrost | place: Sweden: Abisko... | reverse complement strand
CTTCCCAACGCCGGCAAGTCCACCCTGCTGAACGCCCTGCTGGGACAGAAGCTGGCGGCCACCAGCCAGATCCCCCAGACCACCCGGACCCGCGTACTGGGTGTGGTGGACCGAGGCGACGTGCAACTGGCCTTCCTAGACACGCCGGGCATCCACCTGCCCAAGCACGCGCTCAACGAGCGCATGATGGCCCATGTGGAGCAGGCCCTCGAAGAAGCGGATCTGCTGCTGTGGGTGGTGGACGCCGATGACTATCTCGGCACCGGGGAACACGCCCTGGCCAAGCGCCTGCGCAAGCTGGGGCGGCCCACCTACCTGCTGCTGAACAAGGTCGATCTGCTGTCCAAGGGGCGACTGCTGGAGAAGATCGCCACCTACAAGGACCTCCTGCCCTTCCAGGAGATCATCCCCGTCAGCGCCAAGATGGGCCTGAACCTGGATCCGCTCTGGACGATCCTGGAGCGCGATGCCGTCCTGCCTGGTTGGCTGCATGAGGAAGAAACCTTCACGGATCAGACCGAACGATCCCTGGCCTCGGAGTTCATCCGGGAGAAAGTACTGCGCAAGACCCGGGAGGAAGTCCCCCACGGCGTGGCTGTGTTCATCGAACAGTGGCTGGAATCGGGAGACGGGGAGTACCCGGAGGACATGGGCCCCGATGGTGTCCTCATTGCCGCCCAGATCCTGGTAGATCGCGATGGCCATCGCAAGATCCTGCTTGGCAGCGGCGGCGAGATGATCAAGGACATCCGCCAGAGCGCCCAGAGGGAGCTGAAGAAACTGCTCCAGCGTCCCGTGCGCCTGGAATTGTTCGTGAAAGTGGACGAAGGCTGGCGGGACCGCCCCGAGCGGCTGGACCGGCTGGAGCTCTAGGCCCGCTCCCTTTCCCGGTGCATCCCGCCGCGCGACCAGAGGTCGTCCGGGACGCCTTGCGACAGAGCCACCGACTGGTTTCCTGGGCGGCGTACAGACTGGAGGGCGTCGGGTAGGGGTGCTTATAGAAGGCCCCACCGTTCGTGGAGCGGCCTGAGGTCCTGGCCACATTCGGCGGGGCTGGCCGGCGGCCCGTCGACGGGAATCGTCAGGGCATCTGGAGGCCCTGAAATCCCTGCCAATTCCAGGTCTCCACTTAATCAATGGACGACGATTCAGAGAATCGAGCAGGGTTTTTACACCTGGAGGTCCTAATGCTTATACTTCTCGGAACCGGGCATTCCTTGCACCCGGAACGAGGAAGCTGATCATGGCACCACGAGCAAGGTCCATCGCGAAGCCCGCCCTCCTCCGGTTCAGGAATCTCTTTTTCCGGCAGGCCGGAAAGCAACTGATGGACGGACTATTGGCCGCCTTCGCCTGGCTGGTTGCCGAGGGCCTATGGGTGGGAACCGGCTGGCATCTGAAACGGACCGGCATCTGGGTTCTGATCTCGGTGACCGTCGGGGGATTGTTCCAGTTGACCCGCCCGGTATACCGAAGGACGGATCTCCGGGACTCGATGCGCCTGGGCATGGCCACCCTCACGCTGGTCTGTCTTGCAGCGGTCCTGAAGCTGTTGCTGGTCCCTCTGGATCTGGCACCCCAGATCCCGAGCATTGTCTTCGGGGCCAGCATCCTCACCGGCGTGCTCTGGGGAACGCTCCGGATCGGCTACCGCTGGTGGTGTGAGACGCATCCCCGACAAGCTGCCAGCTACGTGAAGATCGTCCAGGGTAAGAACCGGACCCTCATCGTCGGTGCGGGGCAGGCGGGGGCCATGGTGCTGCAGGAGCTGCTGCGCCATGCCGAGCTGGGTTTCCATGTCGTCGGGTTCATCGACGACGATGCCTCCATCCACGGGGCGCAGATCCACGGCAAGCCCGTCCTGGGGGGCACCTCTAACATCAAGGACGTGGTCCGCAGGTACAACGTGACCCACGCCATCCTTGCCATTCCAAGCGCTCCCGGCCCGGTGGTCCGCAAGGTGAACGCGAGCCTCCAGGCCCTTCGGGTCCAGATCAAGACCGTCCCGGGGCTGTTCAATCTGCTGGGGACCCAGGTGTGGAAACCTGTCATCCGGGATGTGTCGATCGAAGATGTCCTCCAACGGGAGCCAATTCATCTCGATAGTTCGGCCCTGATCCAGGCGATTGAAGATTCGGTGGTGCTCATCACCGGGGCGGGAGGATCCATCGGCAGTGAACTGGCGCGCCAGATCGCCAGTTTCAGGCCCAAGCACATGGTGCTGCTGGGCCGCGGCGAGAACAGCCTTTGGATGATCCAACGGGAATTCCAGCGACTCTTCCCGGAGCAGGCCTATTCCCTGGAACTCATGGATATTCGCAAGCGCGCAGGACTCCGGGAGGTCTTCCAGCTCTACCGTCCCGACATCGTGATGCATGCGGCAGCCCACAAGCACGTCCCCTTCCTCGAGACTCACCCATCCGAGGCTGTCCTCAACAACATCTTCGGAACCATGAACGTGGCGGAAGCCGCGCTGGATTGCGGCGTACGCACCCTGGTCAACATCTCCACCGACAAGGCGGTCAATCCCACGAACGTCCTCGGAGCCACCAAGCGCATCGCGGAATGCATCGTTCTGGAGGCGTCCAAGAAGGCCCAGGCTGGTGCACGCTTCGTCAGTGTGCGGTTCGGGAATGTACTCGGCAGCCGGGGCAGCGTCGTCCCCATCTTCAAAGAGCAGATCGAGCGAGGTGGCCCGATCACGGTGACCCACCCCGATATGACCCGCTACTTCATGACCATCCCGGAGGCCAGCCAGCTGGTGCTCCAGGCGGGCCTCCTCGGGGAAACGGGCAAGGTCTATGTGCTCGACATGGGCGAGGCGGTCAAGATCGCGGACCTCGCCTCAGAGATGGCGCGGCTTTCGGGATTCGCTCCCGGAGGGGATATCGAGATCCAGTACACCGGCCTGCGGCCGGGCGAGAAACTCTACGAGGAGCTCTTCCTGGATCAGGAACGCTCCAGCACGAAGCTGCATTCCAAGGTCTTCGAGACGAACCCGCAAGGCATCAATCCCGAGAAGCTGTTCGAAGGGCTGGAGGGCTTCCGCAAGGCCGTTCGCCTCTCCTATGCGGCACGGCAGCCTGAGATCGTCCGACTCCTCCAGTGGCTGGTACCGACCTACACACCCTCCGTGCTTGGCGTGGGTCGTTATGGTGGCTACGCCTGGAATCGTCGGAAACTGGACCACCAGCTGTCCCCGGATGAATCTTGCCGACGCAAGAATCCACCCCCCAAGGATGCCACCGCGCCCTGGCTGGTCGTGAACAAGCGACGGATCTAGATCGACAGATCCGTGGCGCGGTGATCGGCGTCGAGGGGGCTGAGCCCGTCCGTCCCGGTGACCGAGGTGTACTGCCCCCGGTCCGGATCGAAGGCGAAGACCTCGCCCGTCTCGATCTTGTACACCCAGGCGTGCAGGTGCAGCATGCCATTGGCCATGGCCTTGGCCACTGCGGGATGGCGTCGCAGGTTCTCCAGCTGGACCAAGACGTTCTCCTCGACGGTGGCGTGGAGCAGATCGTGTCCCTTCAGGTGGCCATAGCTTTCCCAGATGATGCGCTCTGTCGCGCGGGCATGGGCCAGCCAGGCCTTGGTGGCCGGCAGTTCGCCGAGCTGTTCCGGCTCCAGCAGGGCCCGCATGGCACCGCAGTTCGAGTGGCCGCAGACGATGATGTCCTTCACCTGCAGGCTGGCCACGGCGAATTCAATGCCGGCGGCCATGCCGCCCATGCTTTCGTAGGGCGGAACGAGATTCCCGACGTTGCGCAGGATGAACAGCTCACCCGGCTGGGTCTGGGTGATCAGGTTGGGGCTGATGCGGGAATCAGAGCAGGTGATGAACAGGGTCTCGGGCGTCTGGTCCTGCCGGTCCAGCCGCTCAAAGAGCTCCCGGTGGGAGCTGAAGATCTGGGTCTGGAATTGATGGATGCCCTGGACGAGTCTTTGCATCCCAGCAGTCTAGCTGAGGTCTGGTCCCGGTCAGAGGCTCAGGTTGGCCAAGTGCTCCTCGGGCGTGATCGGAGTGTTGGGCTCGTCGTGGATGATCTTGCCATCGCGGAGCTTCACGATGCGGTGGGCATGGCGGGCGATATCCTCCTCGTGGGTGACGAGGATGATGGTGTTCCCCCGCTGGTATAGCTCTTCGAAGAGAGCCATGATCTCGATGCTGGTCTTGGAATCCAGGGCGCCGGTGGGTTCGTCCGCCAGGAGGATGGAGGGTTCGTTCACCAGGGCGCGGGCGATGGCCACGCGCTGCCTCTGGCCTCCAGAAAGCTGATTCGGCATGTGGTCGCTACGGGTACCGAGGCCGACATTCTCCAGGGCCTTGAGGGCCATCTGGTGCCGCTCCGCGGGCTTCTTGCCGGCATAGATCAGCGGCAGTTCCACGTTCTGAAGGGACGTCGTGCGAGCCAGCAGGTTGAACGTCTGGAAGACGAAGCCGATCTCTTCGTTGCGGATCTTGGCCAGCTCATCATCCGTCATGGCGGAAGCCAGCTTGCCATTCAGCTCGTAGGTGCCATCGGTGGGCGTGTCCAGACACCCGATGACGTTCATCATGGTGGATTTGCCGGATCCGGAAGGGCCCATGATGGCCACGTACTCGCCCCGGCCGATCTCCATGGAGACACCATCCAGGGCCCGGACTTCCATGTCGCCCATCTGGTAGAACTTGGTGATGGCGGTAAGTCGGATCAGCGGTGCTTCGGTCATGGAATCCTCGATCGGCCCGGCCCGGGTCCCTTCATCTTCGCAGATGTGGGCGAGCTGGTTTAGGGATGGGGTTGGATTGCCTGGATTCCACTTCGATCAGGACCGCCAAGCCCAGTCCGCCCCCGATCCCGAGGGTCGCCACACCCAGCCCGCCGCCCCGCAGCCTCAGCTGGTGGATCAGGGTGCAGACGATGCGCGCTCCCGTGGCGCCGATGGGGTGCCCCAGGGCCACGCCACCACCGGCCAGGTTCAGACGGTCTTCAGGAATGGAAAGCTGCCGTTGGCAGACCAGCAGTTGGGCCGAGAAGGCCTCGTTCAGCTCCCACAGATCGATATCCGCCACGGTCATTCCATGGGCCTCCAGCAGGCGCCGCACGGCGGGTACCGGAGCCTCCCCCATGTCCATGGGGTCCACACCCACCTCACTCCAGCCCAGGATCCTGGCGAGGGGGGCCGAATCGCCTGCCTGGTCCCGGCGGGCCATGAGCAAGGCGGCCGCGCCATCGGACATGGCCGAGGCGTTTCCGGCCGTGATCTGACCCGCGGGATCAAACACCGGCGCAAGCCGGGCCAGGTCCCCGACTGAGACGCCCGGGCGGACGGCCTCATCATGATCGAGCTTCGGATGCACCAGGCATTCGGCCTGGAAGTCTGCCTGGGAGGCACGCCGGTGGCTTTCGGCCGCCCAAGCATCCGCTTCCAGTCGGTTGATGCCCCGTTTGGCTACCAGACGCTCGATGGTTTCACCCATCAAGAGGCCAGTCACCGGGCAGCGGAGGCCGTCCTGGTGCATGACATCCGGCAGGTGGCGGTGGCCCATCCGGAAGCCCCAGCGGAGCCCAGGAACCAAGTGCGGTGTGTCGGACATCGCCTCGCTGCCGCCAAGGAGGATCGGTGGGCCACCGGTTTGAAGCCGCTGGGCCGCGAGGATGAGGGCCTGGAGACTTGAACCACAGGCCATGTTGATAGTGAAGGCGGGGGTATCGAGGGGCAACCCGGCCTTCAAGGCCAGGGTGCGGGCCGGATTCATGCCCTGGGTGTGGTTCCGGGCCATGCCCCAGACCAGGCAGCCGGGCCGGGGCAGGGCCGGGTCCGCAGCCAGGGCCTCCACCACCGTCAATCCCAGGCTGACGGCGCCCAGCCCTGCCAGGCTTCCGCCATAGCGACCCTGCGGCAACCTGCGGGCCGCCAGGAAAACCACGTCCTCAGCACGCTTCATCGCGTTGCGTTCCAATCATCAGGTGTTGGCTCCCGGGGGCCGAGGCGGGTGTCCGGGGGGAACCAAGCATCCCAAAGGGCCAGGTGGCGCGCGACATACTCCCGGGCCCAGAAGCGGATTCGGGAAGCCCAGGGACGATCGTCCGTCTTGGCCGGGACGCCCCACGCCACCAGGCCCATCCGGTCAGCCAGATACAGGGCCCTCGGCAGGTGGAAATCGGAAGTCACGATGGTCACTTGGCGCTGGCCGAAGACAGCCTGGGCCCGCTTGAGGCTGTCCCAGGTGCGGAGGCCCGCATAGTCGCTAACGATGTGCGTCAGGGGCACACCTTGCTTGATGAGCCAGCGCCGCATGGCCTGGGGTTCGTTGTAGGTGGAATGGCGGTTGTCCCCGGATACCAGGAACCACTGCACCTTGCCGGTCCGGTACAGCTCAAGGGCCGTTTTCAGCCGCCCCTCGAGGATGGAGGTGGGCTCCCCGTCTCCATAGACGCCCGCCCCGAGCACCAGGACCGCACCCCCGACGGGAGGGAGGCGGTCGGCGGGGAAGACCTGGAGACGGTGCATGGCGGGGAACCTTACCAGGGTCCAGAGCAAATCTCCGAGTAGGACCAGTGCCGAGACCAGGATAAGTGGCCATCGGCGTTGCCAGCAGCGATGAAGGAAGGCGGAGATCGGCATCGTGAGTTAGCATAGACCTTTCGCCTGACTGTACCCATGGACCTCCGCACCCCACGAGACCAATTGATGAACATGAGCCTTGATACCGTTGCCGCTTCTTCCCGGAGCCTCTTGAGTGGTCAGCTGCGGGCTCTGACGCTCAGCGCCCTGGCCCTGGGGGCAGGTGCCATGGGTTGCTTCCGCGCCACGGGACTATCCCGGCCCGACGTGGCCGTGGAAGAAATCCCCGCTTCAGGCGGCGACCGCATTCTTGGCCTCAAGGCCACTTCAGGCCCTGGCGACTTCTTCCTGGGCAATGATTCCGTCCAGATGGCTGTGGACGGCGCCGCCTTCGGGGACCGGGAAGGCCAATTCGGAGCGGCTTCGGGCGGAGCCGTGCTCGATGTGGGTACCATTTCCCTGGACCAGAGTTTCCACCGGGTTTCCATGCCGACCGACATGCTGGAACGGCTGGGCCCCGTGGCGAACCAGGATCCGGATCTTCCCTTGGTGTTCGATCGCTATATTCCCGGCACCGACGTGAACTCGGTCCACCTGGACATGCAGGGCTACCTGCTGGATTCCAAGGGGAAACTCGGTGCGACGACGGGCCGGGTTGCCGGGGTGTCGGTCCTGCACCGGATCAGCCTCAACAAGGGCGAACTCTTCTTCACCCTGGAGACCACGCTGACCAACGGGTCGGGCGCGACCCTCCCCGTGCGCAGTCTGGGTGACTATCTCTCCCAGCACGGCGGTGGCTTCCGTTTCGTGGTGCCGGCCAGGGCGACCTTCGATGGAACCCCCCTCAGTACCTGGGGTGTCGAGATCCCCGGGTCCGATTTTACTTCGACGCCTACCTCCCCTCTGACCAGCAGCGTGGCGGCGCCCATGGTGGCGCTCATGGGGTCCGAATCAGCGGGGAACACGTTTGATTACCATTCCTCACTCGGCCTAATGCCCCTGGATGTGAACCCCGGTTCAGTCAATTCCGGCCCGGTGGACTCAGTGTTGGTCGCCTCGGACCCCCAGCCTGCCTTGACGGAAAACCGCCCGCGTGTCCCCGGTCGCCTGGTGGTGGGAAGCCCCGCCGTTGCCGAACTCCCGGATGGGCAGTCCCTCAGCTACCGTCGCCGCCTCTACATTCTCGGCGGTCCCAGCTACTCGTCGGTGCAGCCGGCGCAAGCCACTACGCTCTTCAGCCTGATGGCTCAGGCCCGGGCCGGCTTCCGCAGTGAAAGCATCGGCTACCTGGCCTATAGCGCTTTCGGCACCGCTGCGCGGGGTGGGCCGCTTCAGACGGAGTTCCGGATTGAACGCCTCACGCCCACTGGCTGGCAGTTGGAGCGGGTGGAATGGCGGGAACCCATGGAGAACAGTTCGACCAATGGCGCCATCGGCATGCTCCTGCCCGTGGTAGTTCCCGATCCGAAAAGTCCTGGGGTTTCCTTCCCCTACCGGCTCAGCGCCCGGAATGCAGATCAGACATCTCCCCTGATAGACCAGGGGACCAACCTCCTCGACAGTTCCCGCTCGTACCTGAAGACACCCATCATGCTTTCCACCACCCAGCCCTGGCAGATGGCTGAGGCCTTGAGCCCCGAGCGGGCCGAGGTCACGGATTCCTTGGGGAATATCGTGAAAAGCAAGCAGACGGCCCATCTGTTTTCGGCCCGACAGGCGGGGACGCTGGAGTTCGGGGGACTGAATCCCCTGCGCCTGACGTTCCAGGGCCTGAGCGGCTCAGATCCGAGCATGCAACGCATCCGGCAACTGTCGACGACCTATAGCCAGATCCTCAAATCCAAGTTTTTCGTGGGAACGAATTTCGCGGCCTACCACTACACGGCCGCGAATCAGGTGTTCGGCACAACCTTCGGTGCCACAGCCTCGCCAGGTGTGATGTACTTCACCCCCGGGGAATATCTGGTCCATGCCACACGCGGTCCGATGTCGCGCCTCGACTCCCTTCCTGTCAAAGCCTTCGAAGGCCAGTCGGATGTCAGCCACGGCTTTGTGGTCCTTCCGCCGACTCTGCCCCTGGGGTGGACTGCCTTTGACCTCCCAGCGCCCACCCAGGCGACCACCGGCGGTTTCAATCCGGGCGAACTGCTCAGTTCGGCCCTGGCGGAGGGTGTCCAGGTGGTGGTCCGCACGGAGGAAGACGTGCTGACCGATCCAACGGCCCTTCGCAACGAGTTCAGGTTCGAGATTGATACCGTCGCTGTCTCCGATGCCCAGCGCGCACCCATCGGCAACGACCCGTTCGTCGTCGGCGCCCGCAGTTCGGCGCTCGGGGACGGATTCACGACCGCCCTGTTCACCCCCGCGCCCACCACGGACCGGAATGGTGGCGCCCGCCCCTCCAAGGGCTGGACGCTGGCTGATTTCATCACCCAGGCCGAAGGTACATACACCATCGTCCACCAGCCCAGGGGCGCCACAGGGCTGTTCACGGTTCGGGGCTTCAACCGGACCGTACCACTGGGCAGCGGTGTCAATGCCTGGTGGACACAAGTGGGCCTGGTCCCCCCCCTCGGAAAGCATCAAGGGGATTTCGATGCCTTGGAACTGATCCGTGCTGAGGGCTGTGATCCCGCAGATCCGACTGCCTGGTACACCCTCTACTCCAACACCCGGGATGACTGGTTCGCCATCCTGAACCAGCAGACGCCCACCGCCTTCACCAAGGGGCTGGGCCTTTCGGCCGCCAAGTTCAGCCTGGATACGCCTGTGGGGCTGGCGCGGACCTATTTGAACCTCGGGTCCTCCACCACACTGACCCAGGACAGCCTGAACCCTGTGCTGGCAGCTCTGCGCAGTGGTGCTGCCGTGGCATCAACGGGCCCCCTGCTGGTCGCTTCCGTTGGCAGCGTCGGCCCCGGCGGGCTGGTGACAGGAACCAATTCCAGTGTCGACCTGATCATCAATCTCTACGCACCCGACTGGGTTCCCGTGGACGAGGTCCGGGTGGTCGTGAACGGGAGGGCTCCAATCCAGGTGCCCATGACCAGCTTCACTGCCTCGGCTACGGATGCCCGTCTCCGGACAACGACGATGACCGTTCCCATGCCCACGGGCACGGGCAAGGACTCCTGGCTGGTGGTGGAGGCAGGCGTGTCACGGGCTCAGACCGGAGCCTACCAGGCCAAGACCCTCACGACGCCCGCCAGCCCGTGGAACAAGATCATGAAGGGCATCTATCCCATCGCCATCACCAACCCGATCTTTGTGAAGGTGGATGGACCGGGCCTCAGCTACACGCCTCCGGGACTCTGATATCGTTCCCACGGTTTTGATGGCAGGATCATTTCAGCACAGCGACTTCTGCAGGAGCGGAGATGGCGGACTGGCTTCCGGAGCGACTTCCGGAGGATATCGATGCAGAGCGGTCCTTCCTGGCCACCTGCTGCGCGCCGGGTGCTGGCTTTGTGGCCAGCGAGGCAGTATTCGCACTGAATGAAGAGGATTTCGTCCACCCGGCCCACCGAGCGGTCTTCCGGGCCCTCCGCACCCTCATCGAAGCTCAGGTCGAGGTCAACTCTCTCACCCTGAAGGACGCCCTTGATCAGGACGACAGCCTCAATAAAGTCGGCGGCTACCCCGGCTTGGTGGAACTGCTGGCCGGCGAGGATGTGGAGCGCCCCCAGGTGCTGGCCGATGTCATTCGGCGCAAGGCGAAACTCCGCCGCCTCGTCCACCTGGGTGCCCAACTGGTCCGGCAGGCGGCCGAAGAAGACGAGGCCCCGGAAGTCCTGGTGGATCAGACGGCCCAGAGCCTCTTCCACCTGGCCCAGGGCGATGCCAAGGCCAGGGGCCTGCTCTCCATCCAGGCCGTGGCGGATGACACCATGGAGCGGCTTTCAGATCGGATGGAAGGGCGGCTCTCCCCGGGTGTCCGAGTGGGCTTCCACCGCTTCGACGAGCTGACGCAAGGATTCCAGCCCGGCAACCTCATCGTGCTGGCGGCCCGTCCGGGCATCGGCAAGACGGCACTGGCACTGAATTGGGTGCTGCGGGCCGCCCAGGAGCGGGATGGCCGATCGGGACACTGCGGCGCCTTCTTCAGCCTGGAGATGAGCCACGAGGAAGTCTTCATGCGTCTGCTGGCGGCCCAGAGCCAGACGAACATGAAGGATCTGCAATCAGGCAGGGCCAGTGGTCGGATGGAGAACGTCCTGAAGGCTCGGGATGAGCTGGTCCAGATGCCGCTGTTCATCTGTGACCGGGCCTCGATCACGGTACCCCAGATCCAGAACATGATCGTGAAACAGGGCAGCCAGAGCAACCGCCGGGTCGAGTTCGTCATCGTGGACTACCTCCAGCTGCTGAGCAGCCCCGAGGGCAGCCGTGGCGCGAAGCAGAACGAGGCCGTCCGCATCGGCGAGATCAGCCGTGGGCTCAAGCTGATGGCCAAGGATTTCGGCATTCCGGTGGTGGTGCTGTCGCAGCTCAATCGGGAAGTGGAACACCGCACAGGAGGTCGCCCCCAGCTCAGCGATCTGCGGGATTCCGGCGCCATCGAACAGGACGCCGACATGGTGGCCTTCATCCACCGGAAGATGATGCCTTCCGCCGCGGAAGAGCCGGATCCGTCCGCGGAGCTCATCGTCGCCAAGCACCGCAACGGCCCCACCGCCATCATCCAGTTGCATTTCCAGGGCGAGTTCGCCATGTACCGGGAGATGGTCCGAGAGACTTCCTCATACGCATGAAAACGGCGGCCGTCCGGCCGCCGTTTTCGTTCGCAAGCTGGAAGCTACCCCAGCCCGAAGCTCGAAGTCTCCAGCTCCTTCTTCTCGGTATCACCCCCTGGCGGGGGTGATACGCGAGACCCCTCCCCCGATCATCGAGATGGCTTTTGTGTCCTACTCCAACGCAAATGTCGAAGTCTCCAGCTCCTTCTTCTCGGTATCACCCCCTGGCGGGAG
>Ga0302322_100005086_pt1 | contig 11519 bp, 13 predicted proteins | sample Fen_T0_2_FD_203757 | JGI IMG/M metagenome (GOLD analysis project Ga0302322, IMG submission 203757) | Peat permafrost microbial communities from Stordalen Mire near Abisko, Sweden - Fen_T0_2 | ecosystem: Environmental > Terrestrial > Soil > Wetlands > Permafrost | place: Sweden: Abisko... | reverse complement strand
CGATCCCTGCCTGCCCTGCGGCGTGCACATGTACCTGGGCGAGGGCAAGACGATCGAGACGGTGCATTCGCCCACCCAGTCGGCCGGGACGGCCTGAATTCCCGACCCTGAATTCCCGACCCTGAATTCCCGAAAGCGAACGGCACGGCCGGACGCGAAGGAGACGTGATGAGCGCGCTGTCGGCATCGGGCGAACTTCCGTTGCCGACTTACCCGGGGCGGCCGCCGACCGACCACGGGCCGCCGCCGAGCGTCTCCGGGCCGCCGGCGACGGACCTCCGCGCGGTCGGTGACCGCATCGAAACCCTCTTGGAGGCGAGCTCTTCCGGGGGAGTCGTGGCCAGGGAGCGGGCCGAGGAGCTGGTCCGCCTGGTCGCCGACCTCTACGGCGGCGGGCTCGAGCGGATGATGGAGATCCTCGACGATCTCGGGGCGCTGACCGGCGAGGTGCTCGACGGGTTCGCCGGCGACGATCTGGTGGCCAGCCTGCTGCTGGTACACGGCCTGCATCCGGAGGATGTCGCGACGCGGGTGGAACGCGCGCTGGACAGCGTGCGGCCCTACCTGGGCTCGCACGGTGGGGACGTGGAGCTGCTGGGGATCACGGATGACGGGGTTGTGCGGCTGCGGCTGCTCGGTAGCTGTGACGGCTGCGCGTCGTCGGCGGCCACGATGTCGCTGGCGGTCCAGGACGCGATTTCCCAGGCGGCGCCGGAGGTCACCGGCTTCGACGTGGTGGCGCCGACGGCTGCGGAGCCCACCGGTCGCGGCCTGATCCCGCTGGAGGTGCTTCGGCACGACGAGGCGGCCGGCGGCTCCATGGACTCTCCGGTGGGATCGTGGCGTCCGGTGCCCGGACTCGAGGATCTGCCGGCCGGCCAGGTGCTGGGCACGGCGGTGGCCGGGGTACCCGTCATCGTCTGCCGGATCGGCTCGGACCTGCTGGCGTTTCGTGACGAATGTGCCTGCTGCGGAGGTAGTCTCGCTACCGCCGTACTGGAGCGGCGAATGGGCGCCGCCGCCGGCAGCGGGGTGCTGCGCTGCCCGGCGTGCCACGTGCATTACGACGTGCGGCACGCGGGAGTGGCGATCGACGACGGTGGGTCGCACCTGGCGCCGCTGCCGCTGCTGACCCGGCAGGGCCGTATCGAGGTTGCCGTACCGGTGCGGGAGGTGGGGTGAACGCCGGCCCGGCCGGGAGCGGGCCCGACGGCCCGGTCACCGGTGCCGCGCGGGGCGGTCCGCTCGAGGTGATCGCCCGGATCAGCCGGGGCCGCCGGCCGGTGCAGGGCGAACGCTGCGAGATGTGCGGGGAGCCGATTGCCCAGGAACACCAGCATGTGGTCAACGTCGAGCAGCGGAGCCTGCTGTGCACCTGCCGGCCGTGCTACCTGCTGTTCACCGCCGAGGACGCCGCGCTGCGGTACCGGGCGGTGCCGGATCGGTTTCTGAGCTTTCCGTGTCTGCGGCTCGGTCCCGGGCAGTGGGATGACCTGGAAATCCCGGTCGGGTTGGCCTTCGTCTTCCGCAATTCCAGCATGGGTCGGTGGGTGGCGTTCTACCCCGGGCCGGCGGGGGCCACCGAGTCGATGCTGCCGCTGACCGCCTGGGATGCGGTGCTGACCGCGAACGCCGAGCTCAGGACGGTGCGACCCGACGTGGAGGCGTTGCTGCTGCGAGTGACCCGGGGCGGCGGCCACCAGTGCTTCCTGGTGCCCATCGACAGTTGCTACGAACTCATCGGCCGGCTCCGTCAGGTGTGGCGCGGCTTCGACGGCGGAACCGAGGCCACCGGCCGGATCGACGAGTACTTCCGGGCGCTCACGACCCGCGCCCGCGAGGCGGTGGCGGCCGAATGACGGGATTGGATTTCACCGTGAGCGCCATCGAGGTGGAGCCGTATGCCGCCACCCCCACCCTCGCCCTGCGCCTGCGTATCGCGGAGAAGACCCGAACCCCGGTGCACGCCTTGGCATTGCGCTGCCAGGTGCGAATCGACCCGCAGCGCCGTTCTTACCAGGATTCGCAGGCCGCCGATCTGCTGGGGTTGTTCGGCCCGCGGCGCCGCTGGTCGGACACGGTGCGGCCGTTCCTGTGGACCCACACCTCGGCGATGGTGCCCGGGTTCACCGGCGACACCGAGGTGAGCATGCCGCTGGCGCTGACCTACGACCTCGAGGTCGCCGCGGGCAAGTACCTGCACGCCGTGCGGGACGGCGAGATACCGCTCTCGCTGATGTTCAGCGGGACGGTGTTCTACCAGGGCGGCAACGGGTTTCAGGTCCAGCAGATCCCCTGGGACACCGACGTCCGGCACCTGATGCCGGCCGGGGTCTGGCGCCGGGCGATGGACCTGTACTTCCCGGGCTCGGGGTGGATACGCCTGCCGCAGGAAACGTTGGACACGCTGCTACGGCTGCGGGCGGAACTCGGATTGACCAGCTGGGAAGAGACCGTCGGTGCGCTGCTGGACAAGGCGGGGGTGAGCCGGCCGTGAGCCTGCAGGCGGCCCGCGCCGTCGCCGATGCCGTGCTGTGGGAGGGCTACCTGCTCTACCCGTACCGCGCCACCTCCGCCAAGAATCGGATCCGTTGGCAGTTCGGCGTTCTCGGGCCGCCCGGTGCCGCGGGTCGAGCGGGCGTCGCCATCGCCGAGGACCCGGCGATGCGCGTCGAATGCCTGCTGTGCGACGAAGCGGGCGCCGTGGTCCAGGTGGGGTTGCGGTTCCTGCACCTGGTGCGCCGGCAGGTGCGTGCCGTGGGGCCCGGCGGTGACCGAGCGGTCGAGGAACTGCGGGTCGGCGGCCGCGTGCAGGTGTCCTTCGAGGAGGCCGTTGCCTGCGAACTGGGTTTCGGGCCCTTCGGGGTGCAGGAGCTCCGGGCCGGACTGGATCTCCAGGTCGCCGTGCCGGCGGTGCAGGAAGTGCAGGACCTCTCGGACGCGGACGGGTCGGTCGCCGGGCGGGTGGTTCGTCATCGTCGCGCGCTGACCGGCTCGCTGGTCGTTCGGTCCGTCCGGCCGGCCGGCGCGCCCGACGGCTGGCTGCGTCTGGTGATCGACATCGCGAACACCCACGGCGAGCCGGTCGACGATCGGGAGGCGGCGACGGCGGTGTCGTTCCTCGGCGCGCACCTGCTGCTCGGGGTCCAGGGCGGCGTGTTCGGCTCGCTGCTCGAGCCGCCCGCCGGTCTGGACGCGGCGGCCCGGGACTGCCGGCAGCTGCGCTGCTGGCCGGTGCTGGCCGGATCGGACGCCGGCCCTGGCCGCTCCGACATCGTTTTGGCGTCGCCGATCATCCTGTACGACCATCCTGCGGTCGCGCCGGAAAGCGCCGGCGCGTTGTTCGATTCCACCGAGATCGACGAGATCCTCACGCTTCGGGTGATGACCCTCACCGACGAGGAGAAAGCCGCCGCGCGCGCCACCGACCCGGCTGCCGCGGCCATCATCGACCGGTGCGATGGCATGTCGGCCGCGGACCTCGCGAGATTGCACGGCACCCTGCGTGATCCCCGGGCGGCGATCGGATCCCCGGACGGGCCGTGGTCCGCCGCCGGCGCCGACGGGTCCTGGTCCGCCGCCGGCGCCGACGGGCCGTGGTCGCCGGGCCTCGACCTGACCGAGGTACCGGTCTTCGGCGGACCCACCCAGGGCGGCGACGGCGCCTCCCATCGGCTCGACGCGATCGCCCCCCCAGGTGCCGACAAGCCCTGGTGGGACCCGGGTGTGGACGCGGCGGTGTCGCCCAGCACCGACACGGTGGTGATCGACGGGGTGCCGGTGAGCCGGGGATGCATCGTCCGGCTGCGGCCGGGGCGCCGGGCCGATGCCCAGGACCTGTTCTACGCCGGGCAGAGCGCCAGGGTGGTGTCGGTCTATTCGGACGTTGACGGGAACCGCCACGTCGCGGTCGTGCTGACCGACGATCCGGCCGCCGACCTGCACGAGTGGTACGGCCGTTACCTGTACTTCGCTCCCGACGAACTGGAACCGATCAGCTCCGCCGGCGCCGTCCCCGTCACCTCGCACAACAAGGAGCACCAGCCATGAAAGTCCTCGGCAGGATCACCACCGTTGTCCTCATTGCCTGGGCGATCGGCGCCGTCGTGGTCGGCATCAGCTCCCGCAAGGACGTCGGGCGCTATCTGAAAATCCGCAGTATGTGACGATGAACCCGTCCCCGCCCGCACCAACGACGTCCCCGGTGGCGCCGTCGGCCGAGGCCGGGCCATCGGGTGATCCGGCCGCCGGCCGGACCCTGGTGGCGGGTGTTGGCAATCTGTTCCTCGGTGACGACGGCTTCGGGGCGGAGGTGGCGAGGGTGCTGGCTCGACGACAGCTGCCGGCGGGTGTGACCGTCGTCGACTACGGGATCCGCGCGATGCACCTGGCCTACGACCTGCTGGACGGCTGGGATCGGTTGATCCTGGTCGATCTGCTGCCCGGGCGCGGGCGGCCGGGGACCGTGCACGTCGTCCGGATCGACCCTGGCTCCCGCGCCATCCGGCCGCCGGATCCGCACGGGATGGCGCCGCACACCGTCCTGGCCGCCGCTTCGGCGCTGGGCGGCACGCTGCCGCCCACGCTGCTGGTCGGCTGTGAACCGCAGGACGTCACCGAACACATCGGACTGTCGGTCGCCGTGGCGCGGGCGGTCGAGCCTGCGGTGGACACCGTGCTGCGGCTGCTGTCCGAGCTTCCCGCCGCCGCCGGGGGGCGATGACCAATGTGCCTGGGCATCCCCGGACGGGTCGTCGAGATGGTCGACGGGTACGCCGACCAGATCGCGCTCGTCGACGTGGTCGGCAAGGTCCGGCAAGTCAACGTCGGCATGCTCGAGTGCCCGGTGGCTCCCGGCGACTGGGTGCTGATCCACCTGGGATTCGCCGTCGAGGTCATCGACCAGGACGGGGCCGAGCGGGCGCTGTCCGGCCTGGAACTGATGGGCCGCGAGCGGGACGAACACCGAAACGTCGAACCGTGAGCATGGCACTGCGGGCCGGTGCCGCGGCGGGCGAGCCGCACGACGCCGACGTCGGGCGGTGGCTGATCACGGTCCGCGGGCTGGTGCAGGGCGTCGGGTTCCGGCCCTTCGTGTATGCCGTCGCCACGTCCATGCGGCTGGCCGGGACGGTGGTCAACGACAGCGACGGCGTGCTCATCGAAGTGGAGGGCGAACCCGTTGTCCTGCATGCCTTTCTGCAAAGGCTGACCACCGATGCCCCACCGTTGGCGATCATCGAACAGGTCGGCGTGCAGCACCTGCCACCGGACGGGCGGACGGGATTCGTCATCGGCGACACGGCCCGCTCCGGAACCGGCCGGACGCTGGCCTCGCCCGACGTGGCGACCTGCGTGGACTGCCTGGCCGACCTGACCGATCCGGGCAACCGCCGCCACCGTCATCCGTTCGTCAGCTGCACCAACTGCGGCCCGCGCTTCACCATCATCACCGCCCTGCCCTACGACCGGATCGCCACCACCATGGCCGGCTTCGCGATGTGCCGGGCCTGCGCGGCGGAGTACGGCAATCCCGCTGATCGCCGCTTCCACGCGCAGCCGATCGCCTGCCGCGATTGCGGCCCGCGGCTGGAATTCTCCGATCACAACGGGCGGACCGTGCACGGCGACGACGCCGCGATGGCCGCCGCCCGCGGCCGGCTGGCGGCGGGCGACATCCTCGCGGTCAAGGGGCTGGGCGGCTACCACCTGGTCTGCGATGCCCGCAACGAGACGGCGGTCGGCGGGTTGCGGTCCCGAAAACGCCGCGGGGACAAGCCGTTCGCCGTGATGGTCGCCGACCTCGACGCGGCCCGTCGCTGCGCCGAGGTCACCGGTGCCGAGGCCGATCTGCTCTGCGACCCCGCCCGACCCATCGTCCTGCTGCGCCGCCGCGGTGACGCCAACCTGGCCCCCGCCGTGGCCCCGGGGAACCCCGACCTTGGCCTGCTGCTGCCCTACACGCCGCTGCACGCCCTGCTGTTCGGCCTGCCGGGCGACGAGGCGGGACCCGACGTGCTGGTGATGACGTCCGGCAACCTGTCAGGTGAGCCGATCGTCACCGACAACGCCGCGGCGCTCGAGCAGTTGTCCGCGCTGGTCGACGGCTGGCTGCGGCACGACCGGGACATCCAGGTGCCGTGTGACGATTCGGTGTGCCGGGTGGTGGATGGCGAGGTGCTGCCGATCCGCCGCTCCCGGGGCTACGCGCCGCTGCCGATCCCGTTGACCGTCTCGGTGACGGCCGCCCTGGCCGTCGGCGCGGACCTGAAGAACACCTGCTGCGTCGCCGACGGCCGGTACGCCTGGATGAGCCAGCACATCGGTGACATGGATGACCTGCGATCGGTGGACACCCTGGGACGCAGCGTGTTCCAGCTCGAATCGCTGACCGGTGTCGAACCCGGACTGCTGATCGCGGACCGCCATCCCGGTTACCGCTCGGTGCGCTGGGCACGCGAGCACCGGGCCGGCCGGAGCCTGCGCACGGTCCAGCACCACCACGCCCACATCTGCTCGGTGATGGCCGAGAACGGCCTCGACGGCACGGCGCCGGTGATCGGCCTGGCCTTCGACGGCACCGGCTACGGCACCGACGGCGCGGTCTGGGGCGGGGAGGTCCTGCTCGCCGACTACGCCGGCTTCCGCCGGTACGGGCATCTGACCTACGTGCCGCTGCCGGGCGGTGATGCCACCGTCGAGCGCCCGTACCGGATGGCCCTGGCGCATCTCTGGGCGGCCGGCCTGCGCTGGGACGACGACCTACCCCCCGTCGCCGCCGCGCAGGCCGCGGAACGGTCGGTGTTGGACCGGCAGCTGGCGACCGGCTTCGGCTGCGTTCAGACCTCCAGTATGGGGAGGCTTTTCGACGCGGTGAGCGCCCTGGCGGGTGTCCGGCAGGTGGCCGACTACGAGGCGCAGGCCGCCATCGAACTCGAGGGCCTGTCCCGCCCGGTCGGCGCCGAGCGGCGCGACGTCACGCCGTACCGGTTCGCGCTGCGAGCGTCCGGGAATCCGCCCGATCCCAGCCTGCTCGCCGATCCCGGCCCGGTGATCCGCGCCGTCGTCGACGACTGGCGTGCCGGGGCGGGCGCCCCGACGATCGGCGCCCGCTTTCACGCGGCCGTGGTCGATCTCGGCGTTGTGTGGGCACGGGCGGCGCGAGAAGCGTTCGGGGTGAACACAGTCGCGTTGTCCGGCGGGGTCTTCCAGAATGCCCTGCTGCTGGGTGATCTGTGCGTCGCGCTGCGGCGCGCGGAGTTCGGCGTGCTCCGGCACCGGCGGGTGCCGCCGAACGACGGCGGGCTCGCCCTTGGGCAGTTGCTGGCCGGGACGAGTGCGCACTATGGTGATTTTTCGGAGTCGATTTTCCAGCGTTGATTTCAGGTGGTATTGCCGGTGTTGGTGTTCGGTGTTGGTGTTCGGTGTTGATTTCAGTGTTTGGTTTCAGGATTTGGTTTCAGTGTTGGATTCAGTGTTGATTCCTATTGGAACTGTGAGGAGCACCACATGTGCCTAGCCGTGCCCGGCCGGATCCTCCGGCTGTTCGAGGCCGACGACACCCAGATGTCCGACGTGGACTTCGGTGGGGTGATCAAACAGGTTTGCCTGCAATACGTCCCCGACGTCGCGATCGGCGACTACGTCATCGTACACGTGGGTTTCGCTCTGCAGAAGCTCGACGAGGACTCCGCCCTGGCGACGCTGGCCACCTTCGAGAACATGGGTTTGCTCAAGGAAGAATTCGGTGACGGATTCGCGCTGGCCGCGAAGCAGGCGGGCGAACCGATCCCGGGCGACGGTTCTCTCGCCGTCACCACCAGGAATGGAGCCATTCGATGAAGTATCTGGACGAATTCAGCAATCCCGAACTGGCGGCGACCCTGCTCGAGCGGATCAAGTCCACCTGCACGCGGCGCTGGGCGATCATGGAGGTCTGTGGAGGGCAGACCCACTCGATCATCCGGCACGGCATCGACCAGTTGCTGCCCGACGAGATCGAAATGATCCACGGGCCTGGCTGTCCGGTGTGCGTGACCCCGCTGGAGATCATCGATCGGGCGCTGGCGATCGCCGCTTCGCCTGGGGTGATCTTCTGCTCCTTCGGGGACATGCTGCGGGTGCCCGGCAGCAGCCAGGATCTGTTCCGGATCAAGAGCAACGGCGGCGACGTCCGCGTCGTCTACTCCCCGCTGGACGCGCTGAAGATCGCGAAGGAGAACCCGGACCGGCAGGTCGTCTTCTTCGGCATCGGGTTCGAGACCACCGCACCGGCGAACGCGATGACCGTGTACCAGGCCAAGCGGCTCGGGATCGCCAACTTCTCGCTGCTGGTGTCCCACGTGCTGGTGCCGCCGGCGATCTCGGCCATCATGGAGTCCGAGACCTGCCGGGTACAGGCATTTCTGGCCGCCGGTCACGTCTGCAGCGTGATGGGCACGACGGAGTACCCGCCGCTGGCGGAGAAGTACAAGGTGCCGATCGTGGTGACCGGATTCGAGCCGCTGGACATCCTGGAGGGCATCCGGCTGACCGTGCGGCAACTGGAATCCGGCCGTCACGAGGTCGAGAACGCCTACCCCCGGGCGGTCAGTACCGACGGCAACCCCGCGGCCAAGGCGATGTTGACCGATGTGTTCACCCGCACCGACCGCACCTGGCGGGGCATCGGGATGATCCACGGCAGCGGTTGGCGGCTGTCGGAGAAGTACGCGGAGTTCGACGCGGAGAACCGTTTCGATGTCCGAGGAATCCGGACCATCGAATCGACCCTGTGCCGCTCCGGTGAGGTGCTGCAGGGCCTGATCAAGCCGCACGAATGCGCCGCCTTCGGCAGGGAATGCACGCCGCGGAACCCGTTGGGCGCCACCATGGTGTCCTCCGAGGGCGCGTGCGCCGCCTACTACCTCTACCGGCGTCTGGAGCTCACCCCGGTGGCCGTCCATGCCTGAGCTGACCCAGGTGATCACCGCGACGCCGAACCCGATCGACTTGAGCGGTTGGACCTGTCCGGCTCCGCTGCGCGATTCGCCGACCATCGTGATGGGACATGGTGGCGGTGGGGCGATGTCGGGCGAACTCATCGAGCATCTCTTCCTGCCGGCGTTCGGCGACGCCGCTGACGGCGAACTCGGTGACTCCGCGGTGCTGACCGCGCCCGCCGGGCGGCTAGCGTTCTCCACCGACTCCTTCGTGGTGAAACCGATGTTCTTTCCCGGCGGCACCATCGGTGATCTGGCGGTCAACGGCACGGTGAACGACCTGGCCATGTCCGGTGCCCGTCCGCTGTACCTGTCCACCGCGTTCATCCTCGAAGAGGGCACCGCGCTGGCCGACATCAATCGCATCGCCACCGCGATGGGGCATGCCGCAACGGCCGCCGGGGTGCGCCTGGTCACCGGTGACACCAAGGTCGTCGACGCGGGGCACGGCGACGGGGTGTTCATCAACACGGCCGGGGTCGGCGTCATCCAGGACGGGGTGGACATCCGGCCCACCCGCGCGGCGGTGGGTGATGTGGTGATCATCAGCGGCCCGATCGGCCTGCACGGGGTGGCGATCATGAGTTGCCGTGAGGGCCTGGAGTTCGGTACCACCGTCGAAACCGACTGCGCCCCGCTGTCCGGCCTGGTGCAGGCCATGATCGCCACCGGCGCGGACATCCACGTGTTGCGGGATCCGACCCGGGGTGGGGTGGCGGCCACCCTCAACGAGATCGCGAAGGCCTCCGGGGTCGGTGTGACCCTGGTGGAACGCGATCTGCCGATCCCCGAGGTGGTCGGCAACGCGTGCAGCCTGCTGGGGCTCGACCCGTTGCAGGTTGCCAACGAGGGCAAGCTGATCGCGATGGTGGCGGCGTCGGACGCCGAGACGGTGCTGGCCGCCATGCAGGCCCACGAGTACGGCCGGCAGGCCGCGGTCATCGGCCGCTGCGTGGCCGATCATCCCGGGATGGTGGTGGCCCGGACCGGACTGGGCGGCAACCGAGTGGTGGATCTGCCCATCGGCGAGCAATTGCCGCGGATCTGTTGAGGCGCCCTCGGTGACGGACGTGCCGGCGCCGGACCTGCCGCCCGCCGCGCGTCCCGGCGAGGTGCTGTTCGCCAGGTATGCCTATCCGCCGAACGAGTTGGGGTACTGCGGCGAGGGCGACGGGCGGGAGTGGCTGGAGGTCGCCTCGAATGGTTCCGCGGCCGGGTCGGTGGCGGTCCACCCCGGTTCCGGCCCGTCCCAGGTGAGCACTGCCGTCGCCGATCGGGCCCGGGTTTTCGACGGCGCGTGGCCGTATCTGCAGTTCCTGGCGCAGACCGCCGGTGTGCGCGACCCGCTCGATCCGGTGGTGGCGGAGGCGTACTGGGTCGGCAACCACCTGCTGGACGCGGTGGACCCGGCGGCTTTCGGCGACCATGCCCGGCACTTCTTCGGCACCCAGGCCGGCGCCGACTGGGAGTGCCTCGCGGTCGGCCCGCCGACCGCGGTGCCGCACCACAGCTTCCACGTGTTCGCGATCTATCCGTGGATGGGTGTGCTGCGCCGCACCGGATCCCCGCAGGCGCTTCAGGTCCTGGACCGCTGCCGGATCCGCTGGGGCCGGGCGATCGCGGTCGACGGCGACTCACTGCACGTCCGCAGCCGGCCCCTGACCTGGGACGGCCAGACGGTGCGGCTCGGGTCCTCGCGGGTGGAGTCGGCCCGGTGGGCGGCTGACGGCCGGTCCCTGTTGCGGGAGGTCCGCGCCGGTCAATGGGTGTCCCTGCACTGGGGCTGGGTCTGCGACGTCCTGACCGGCAGGCAACTGCGGGCGCTGCGCACCTACACGGCCAGGCAGTTGACCCTCACCAACCGGTCCGCCTCCCGCCGGTGAGCCCGGGCCGCGAACCCGCGGCCCGCCAGGCGCGGTCGGCGAGGCCGGACGGGCGACCGCGGGGCCTCCCGGGCGCGTTTTGCGTGGTCGACCATGCAGCGCGGATATCATTGACTGATGAGTACGAACCAGGCGAGCGTGGCGTTCGGTGCCTTTCTGCAGGCCCAACGCCAGCTGGCCAACATCTCCCAGCGCCAGCTGGCCCGGGTCAGCGGCGTCTCCGATTCCTACCTCAGCCAGGTGGAACGCGGCAAATACCGCCCGTCCGCCGACGTGCTGAAGGCGCTGGCCGAGGCGTTCGGGATGCCCGTGTCGACGATGTACGCCCAGTCCGGCCTCTGGGACGACGAACCCGACGCGACCCCGTCGCCGGGTGTCGACACCGCCATCAGGCGGGACGACGAACTCAACGCCGAGCAGAAGGCCGCGTTGCTGTCCGTGTACGAGGCGTTTCTGACGAGCCAGCGGTCGACAACGCAAAGCGCTTGACAAACCACGCATCGCGTGGCAAACTAAGCGTAGCAGTTACCCGGCATTCTTCGAAAGGAACCGACCATGACGAACTACATCACCCCGCTCCGCGAGGCCGGCGACCAGTATCTGGAAACCGTCACCAAGGTGCATGACGCTACGCTCGACGCCCTGTCGACTGTCA
>Ga0302322_100005085_pt1 | contig 11519 bp, 11 predicted proteins | sample Fen_T0_2_FD_203757 | JGI IMG/M metagenome (GOLD analysis project Ga0302322, IMG submission 203757) | Peat permafrost microbial communities from Stordalen Mire near Abisko, Sweden - Fen_T0_2 | ecosystem: Environmental > Terrestrial > Soil > Wetlands > Permafrost | place: Sweden: Abisko... | reverse complement strand
GCCCGCGACGCCCGCGTTGTTGTGAGCGAAGTCGAGACGACCGAACTCGGCGAGGGTGCGCGCCACCATCTCGTCGACCGCGTCGGGCGAGGAGACGTCGGTGGGTACGAAGATCGCGCGACCTCCGGCCGCCGCCGCGAGCGCGACGGTCTCCTCGCCACCCGCGGAGTCCACATCGGCGACCACCACGGACGCACCGGCGCGCGCGAATGCGAGTGCAGACGCGCGGCCGATGCCGCCCGCCGCTCCGGTGACGATCGCGACCCGCCCGTCGAAGTCGTACGTGACCTGGCTCATGCGGTGGCTCCTCCGTCCATCATGAATGCACTCCCGGTGACCATGTGCGCGTCGTCGGACGCCAGATACAGAATGGCGGCGGCCACGGTCTCCGGCGCCATCACCCCCGACAGCACGGAGCGACCGCGCTCGAACAACGAGCGGTCGATCGCGTCCGTGAACGCGAAGTTGTCGAGGAACGGTGTGGCCACGGAGTTCGGGCACACGCAGTTGACCCGCACGCCCCGGCCGCCGTACTCGACGGCCAACGACTTGGTGAGCATGACCACCCCGCCCTTCGAGGCGCAGTACGCGGCGTTGTAGGGCACCGCCCGCACGCCCGCGACCGACGCGACGTTCACGATGCTGCCGCGTGACTCGAGGAGTGCGGGAAGGGCCTGCTGACACATGAGGAACGTCCCGGTGAGGTTCACCGCGAGCGTCCGGTTCCACTGTTCCAGCGTCTCTTCGTGGGTCGGAACGAACTGCCCGATGCCGGCCACGTTCGCCAACACGTCGAGCCGGCCGGTCGCGTCGACTGCGCTCGCCACCGCACGTTCGACATGGTTGGGTGAGGTCACGTCGCATTCGAGTGCCCGGGCTTTCGCACCCGCCGCCATCAGCAGCTCGGCCGTCGCGTCGGCAGCATCGACATCGATGTCGGCGCAGGAGACATCGGCGCCTTCGGCCGCGAAGGCGCGCGCGGTGGCTCGACCGATACCGCCGCCCGCTCCGGACACCAGCACCGAGCGACCGCGGAAACGCTGACCGCGCTGCTCAGCCGGACGGTCGCTCACCAGGTGTCCTCTCGCCAGGTAGATCGGGGCGCGCACCCGGTGCCCGCAGGGGCCTACTGTCTACCGACCACCGAGACCTCCTGCAACCGTCGGCACACCGTCCCCGCTTCGTCCGTCCCGCTTCGTCCGGGAGCGTTTCCCATGTCCTATGACCTCGTGATCCGCGGCGGCACCGTCGTCGACGGCTCCGGCTTCGGTTCGTACCGCGCCGACGTGGGGATCGTCGGCGATCGCATCGCGTTCGTCGGGCGTCTCCGGGAGCGCGGCACCCACGAGATCGACGCCGAGGGGCACGTGGTCACCCCTGGCTTCGTCGACGGGCACACGCACATGGACGCACAGGTGTTCTGGGATCGCGTTGGCGTGAACTCCTGTTGGCACGGCGTCACCACCGTCGTGATGGGCAACTGCGGCTTCACCCTGGCGCCGGTGCGTGACGACGAGCGCGCGCTCGTGGTGCGCAATCTCGAACGGGCCGAGGACATCGATCCGGTCGCGCTCGCCGAGGGCATCACCTGGGACTGGCAGCACTTCAGTGAGTACCTCGATGCCGTCGACCGGCTCCCGCTGGGGATCCACTACGCGGCGAACGTCGGCCATTCGGCGTTGCGCACCTTCGTGATGGGGGAACGGGCCTTCACCGACCCGGCGACCGACGACGACCTCCTTGCGATGGAGCGGGAGCTGGCCGACGCACTGCGCGCCGGTGCCGTCGGATTCACGACGTCTCGGAGCGAGCACCACGAGACGTCCGACGATCGCCCGGTCGCGTCGCGGCTCGCGACCTGGCGCGAGGTCGAACGCCTGGTCGCGGTGATGGCCGACGAAGGCGTGGGGATGCTCGAGGGGGGAGCGGAGGGCGTGCTCTCGCCCGATCCCACGGTTCGGGCGCGCAGCGCCGAACGGATGGTCGCGCTGGCCGCCTCCACGCGCGTCCCGGTCACGATGGGGGTCATCGCGACCGATCCCGGGGGTCGCGAGATGCTCGCGCTCATCGACCGGGTCGCTGCGGCGGGCGGACGCATGATCGGCCAGTCGCACTGTCGCGGGATCAACGTGCTGCTGTCGTTCCTCACCCGGCTGCCGTTCGACGCGCTCGACGAGTGGCAGGGCCTGCGGGCGCTCCCGCTCACGGAACAGCGTCGTGTCCTCGAGGACCCCGATCGCCGCCGTCCACTCGTCGATGCCGCGATGCACGGTGACTACACGAAGTGGCGGGGAATCGGTGCCATGCCGCGCAAGCCCGACTTCGACGGCATCCGAGTGTACGAACGCGGCCTGCCGCCGAACCCGACGGTGTCCGAGGTCGCGGCGGCGCGCGGCGTGACGCCGGCCGACGCGATGATCGACCTCGCATTGGAGAGCGACTTCGCGCAGCTGTTCATCCAACCCAGCCTGTATCCGCAGAACGAGGACGTGCTGCTCGAGGTGATGCGTCATCCGCGGACCGTGATGACGTTCTCCGACTCGGGTGCCCACCTCAGCCAGATCTGCGACTCGTCGATCCCGACGCATCTGCTGGGGTACTGGACGCGTGAACGGGGCGAGTTCACGATCGAGGAAGCCGTGCGCATGCTGACGCTGGCGCCCGCCACCGCTTGGGGATTCGCCGACCGTGGTCTGCTCCGTGAGGGCATGCTGGCCGACGTGAACGTGTTCGATCCCGCGACCGTCGCCCCTGAGGTGCCGGAGGTCGTGACCGACCTGCCGGGTGGCGGCCAGCGGCTCTCGCAGCGATCGGTGGGGTTCCGGGCGACGGTCGTGGCCGGTGTGCCCACGATCGTCGAGGGTGTACCAACCGGGGCCACGCCGGGCCGGCTCCTGCGGAGCGGCCGCGTGCGCACGAGCTGAGCGCCGGTCAGATCATCCAGAGCATCGCGGTCCGGCGGTGGAGGATCCGCCAGGTTGCGCCGTCGCGAACGGCGTCGTCGAAGTAGCGCATGCCGATCGCGGCGTTTCCCCCGCCGGCTGCCGCGAGCGCGCCGATCTGGTGGACCACGGCGTAGGTGTCGAGCGTTGCGGTGTCGGCGCCGGGTACCAGTGAGATCAGCGGGTCGCCGAGCACGTGCATGCTCTGCTCGTACGCCTTCGGTGTGGTCCGCATCGTCTCGAGGTACTCGTCGCGGGGTTGCACGCCGCGGAAGCCGTCGATCACCGCGTCGGTGTGGAACAGGTCGAGGAGGGCGTCGTGGTCACCGGCGTCGACCGCGCGGGCGTAGCGCTGACCGAGCGCGCGGAGCTGCTCCAGGTCGACGGCGTGGCGCAGGCCCCGGTCGTGCGCGGGATCGGTGGATTCGCTCACAGCACTCCGATCGGGTTGACCGGGCAGCCGGTACCGCCGACGATGCGCAGGGTTCCCATGCAGAAGAGGAACTCGTAGCGGCCCGCCTCACGACACGCCTCACCGATGCGGCCGAGGTGCAGGTTGTCGATGAGCGGCAGACCGAGACCGGTGATCCCGATCTGGTGCACGGGGAACGGCCAGTTGGGGATGCCGAGACCGGGCATGGGATCGGAGATCCCGTCGCTGCCGAGCACGGCGATCTCCCGGTCGCGGAAGAACGCGAGACAGTCGGGATGGACGCCGGCCATGCCCTTTCCCGGGTTGAGCGTGCCGCCCGCGTCACGACGGCGCGCGTCGCGTCCGGTAGCGATCATGAGGATGTCGCCCGGCGCGACCTCGACGCCCAACGAGCGCTCCGCCTCCTCGAGTTGGGCGCGGGTGACGATCGCCGCGTCCTCGAGGCGGTCGACGCCCTGGGCGGTGGCGACGTCGAGCAGTACGCCGCGGCCGACGACACCGCCTGCGAAGGTCATGATCGTGTTCGAGAGCGCACCGTCGCTGCGCACGTCGCTCGCGGGGCGGTCGTTGTACATCCGCCCGCGGACGAACATGTGGCACAACGCGTCGACGTGGGTGATCCCGAGTCCGTGCACCTCGGTGCCCACGTAGTCGCGGCTGGCCTCGTACCCCGGAATGCCGGTGTTCTCGCGCGCATCGCCGGCGGTGAGCATGTGGTGATGCGCCGGGAAGGGCATCTCCGGCGACGGCGACACCGCGAGATCGTGGGCCAGACTCACCGAGCGGCCGAGCTGCACGAGCGCCGCGCCCCGTCGGCTTCGTTCGGCCGTCAGGTGGTTCAGCATGCCCAGCTCGTCGTCGGGGCCCCAGCGTCCCCAGTTCGACAAGCCGGTGTAGAGGGCGTCGAGCTGCTGCTCGGTGGGGGTTGCGCCAAGCGTCGGGTCCATGGGATCGAGTCTGGCAGACCGCGCGCCGAGACGATCGATGTCGCTGCTCGGTCAGCCGACCGTGCGCTTCTCGATCGGGCCGAAGTGGGTGTCGGCGCCCACGTTGATGCCCCAGCTCCAGATCGTCGCCGGGGTGATCCGGATCCACGACCGGCCCTTCGCGTCGTCGTAGGTGTCGGCGGGTCCGACGACCTTCACGCCACGCGGGGTCCAGGGATCTCGGCTCGCGAGGTCGTCGACCGCGAACGCGGCCTGGCCGGTCGCGACGACGTTGCGCCACTTGAGAGTTCGCTTCGGGTCCATGCCGGTCACGAGGATGCGACCCGCGTCGTCGAGTTCGAACGTCACCGGCGCGAGGTCGGGCGTCGCGTCGGCGGATGCGGTCGCAATCCGACCGAGGGGTTGCGACACGAGGTACTCGGTTTCGGCGTCGGTGAAGGGCTCCATGCGGTCGTCAACGTGGTCGTCGGGTCATCGATTCCCTCGTCGGAGTGCGGACACCACGTCCCGAGCGCCGGGGTGCGGGTCCCGGTAGGGTGCGGTTGCTGATACTGCCCTCCGGAGGTCGCGATGCGTACGCCCCTGTGTGACGAGTTCGGGATCGAGTACCCGATCTTCGCGTTCACCCACTGTCGCGACGTGGTCGCCGCGGTGAGCAAGGCCGGTGGCCTCGGCGTGCTCGGCGCAGTGGGCTTCACCCCCGAGCAGCTCGAGGTCGAGCTCGAGTGGATCGACGAACACGTCGACGGCAAGCCCTACGGCGTCGACACCGTGATGCCGCAGAAGTCGGTCGACGTGCACGGCGGCAACCCCGAGGAACTGCTCGAGCAGATCCGCTCGATGATCGACGCTGCGCACTGGAGCTACGTCGAGGAGTTGATCCAGCGCTTCGACCTCCCGCCGCTGCCCGAGGGCACCAAGGTGGGCGGCGTGCTCGGCTGGACCGACGAGGTTGCACACCAGCAGGTCGAGATCGCGCTCTCGCACGACATCGCCCTCATCGCCAACGCGCTGGGCTCGCCGCCGAAGGACGTCATCGACCTCGCGCACCAGCACGGCGTGAAGGTCGCCGCGCTCGCCGGCAAGGCCGTGCACGCGCAACGCCACGTGAACAACGGCGTCGATGTCGTGATCGCGCAGGGCTACGAAGCCGGCGGTCACACGGGTGAGATCGCCACGATGGTGCTCGTGCCGGAGGTCGTCGACGCGATCGCACCCGTCCCCGTGCTCGCGGCCGGCGGTATCGGCAGCGGTCGACAGATTGCCGCGTCGCTCGCGCTCGGCGCGCAGGGCGTGTGGCTCGGGTCGCTCTGGCTCACCACCGCGGAGAGCGGCGCCAGCCCGGCGGTACTGCAGGCGTACCTCGATGCCACGTCGGCCGACACGGTGCGGTCGCGCTGCTACACGGGCAAGCCCGCACGCATGCTCAAGAACAAGTGGACCGACGCCTGGGTCGACCCCGCAGGCCCTGGCCCGCTCGGCATGCCCTTGCAGAACATCCTCACGTCGGAGGCGAACGCGCGCATCTCGCGGTCCGACCGCACCGACATCCAGTTCGCGCCGGTCGGCCAGATCGTCGGCCGCATGAACGACGTGCGCCCGGTGCGCGACGTGATCTTCAACCTCGTCGAGGAGTACGTCGAGACCGTCGAGCGTCTCGACCAGGGCCTCGAGGCGGGCCTGGCCTGACGCGCGTCGGGCCCGACTCGTCAGGCGCGGCGCCCGGTGAGCGCGAGCAGCACCGTCTGTTCGTCGGCGTCGGCCGGCACCTCCAGCCTCGCGGCGTAGTGCCCGCTCTGCGCGAGGGCGTCGCCCATCTGCGCGAGCCCGCCGGCCATGCCGTGGACGAGCTCGCCGTCGAGGTGCTCGTCGAGCCCGGTCGCACGCGCGAGATCCCAGGTGTGCACGAGCAGGTCGCCGGTCACGAGCATGTCGATCGCGTGCTCGACGGTCATCGTCCCCGGAGGACCGACGTCGAACTCGCGTGACGCGACCGCGGGGTCGGTGAGCGCGGCGTCGAGCCCTGCGTCGAGCACGGCCCACGCGGCGACGGGGTCGTCGTCGGCCGACGGGAGTGGGGCGAACTCCACGCCGCCGCCCGCGAGGACGTGGGGCACCCAGCCCACGAGGTGACCGACGATGTCGCGCGCGCGCCAGCCCTCGCAGGGCGTGGGCGCGTCCCATTGGTCCGGCGTGACGCGCGCGACCCGCTCGCCGAACGCGTCGGCCGCGCGGCGGTAGCGCGCGTGCGGGGTGCCCGCGCCTTCGAGCAGCACGTCGAGCCGGTCGAACGTCTCCTGCATGCCCGCTTCCATGCCCGATTCGACGTGACCGTCGCGCGCCTCGGGCGAGGAGTGCTGCACGAGCGTCTGCAGCGTGGTGACCAACCGATCACCATCGCTGGTCTCGGTGAGGGTCATCGTGTTGAGCGCGGCGGCGTCGGGGAAGGGCTCGAAGATCTCGGTGTGCACGATGCGCTCCGGCGCGAGGATCTCGCGGTACTCGCCGTACCACGCGAGCTCGGAGCCGTCGGCGTTGCGCGACACGTAGCGCCATTCGCCACCGGGACGCAGGTCGATGTCGCAGCGCACGAGCGGAGACCAACTCGGGCCCCACCAGCGCAGCAGGTGCCGGGGCGTGGTGATCACCTCCCACACGAGGAGACGCGGCGCCTCGAACTCGCGCGTGATCAGGATCTCGGTGGGCGACGGCAGCGTGACCGTCGCGGAGCCGGGGTGGGTGGCCATCAGGGGCGCTCCTTCGATGGGTTCGATTGGAGGGTGTCCAGGTAGTCGTCGAGCCGGTCGAGCCGGGCGTTGACCTGTTCGGTGAGGGTGTCGAGCCAGGTGCCGAGGGGTCGCAACGCCTCGGGACGCAGGCAGTACACGCGGCGACGCCCGGTGACGTGCGCCTCCACCAGCCCGACGTCGCGCAGCACCCGGAGGTGCTTCGACGCCTGGGGCTGGGAGAGGCGGAGTCGCTCGGCGAGGTCGCCGACCGGGGCGTCACCCGCGGCGAGTGCGTCGAGGATGCGGCGACGGGTCTCGTCGCCCACGGCGTTGAAGACATCGGCGGTGGTGGCGGCTCGGGGCACCGAGGCAGAATACATGCCTGTATAGGAATGTGTCAACTGTCCGGAGTTCAGGACAGCCCGGACTCAGACCTCCCCGAACTCAGACCTTCCCGACATCAGCCGCGCGCGACGGTGCCGGTGGGCCCTGTGGCTCCACCGGCACCGCGTGTTGCGACCGGACGCGGAGGGCGTTGCGCCCGGCCGGTCCTGATGACCCGCTACAGGTTGACCGTCTTCTCCTTCGAGGTGGTGAAGGCGTGGACGAATCCGGCGATGGCGGCGAGGAACAGCACGAACGCCACCGCGAAGCACACCCATGCGGCCTGTTGGGCCCGTTCGCCGAAGATCGAGAACCCGTACGAGGTGAGGAGCAGACCGCGGAGGGTCTCACCCCGGAACAGGGTCTGGGTCTTGCCGTCGAGCACCTTGGCCTGGGTGGTGAGGTCGGTCGCGTCCGCCGATCCGGCCTTGGTGGCCGCCGCGGCCTTGTCGCTCAGGGCGCGGGACTCACCACTCGTCTCCGAGTAGGTCTTGCCGTCGTTGATCGCCGCGAGGTGCACGGCGATGTAGTTGTTGGCGTAGCACTCCGCCTGCTTGCCCGTGGTCAACGGCTTGCCGGCGTTGCTCGCGAGACATGGCGCGTTCTCGTCGGGCTGGAGACCGGCCTTCGGGGTGAAGGTGATCTTCTGGGCCGACAACTGGTTGTGGACGTAGTCCTTGGCGAAGTTCGCCTGGTTCTGGAGCACGAGGCCCAGCACCAGGAGCAGTCCGGCGAGTAGCACCGCACCCACGCTGAAGATGATGTCCAGTGTTCGTCTGTGCATTCCGCAGTCCTCCCTCATCGGCGGGCCCGCAGCGACCCGCACTCGCTCAGTGTCCGCTCGCCGCCGTGACCGGACCAGTACCGAATGGCACACGTGCGATGACACAGATGCGCCTCGGACAAAGGGCCGAAAGGCCCGGGCCGCTCCGCGGACCCCTCCGTACGCTCGCCGGGTGCTGAACGTCTGCACCCTCGTCGGGCCGAGGCGGTCACCGGCGACCCGTGGGGCGCCGACCCGAGCTGTCAGCTCGTAGCCGCCGGCGGCTGAGCCCAGCGTCGGAACCGGGTCAGCCTGCGAGCGGGTCGATCCCCGCCCGGTCCACGCACCACGCCCAGAGCCGTTCGCGTTCCTCGGGGGTGTCACTGCGGCGCGTCCGCCCGATCTTGTGCAACGCCCGCGGTCGACGGTCGAGCCAGAAGCGGCCGTTCGTGGTGAGCGGCGTGCCGTCGTCGGCCGCGAGCCACACCAGGGTGTCGGCGCCCTGGTCCGGGGAGCGCAGCAGTGGACCGACGATCCGCCGGAACTTCGGCAACGCCTCCTCGAGGCCGGGCGTGTCGACCCACCCCGGGTGCAGCGCGTGGAACACGACCTCGGCCGCGTCGGTGCGGGCGGCCCACATCTCGTTCAGTGTCACCTGGGCACGCTTCGCGCGGGCGTACTGCTCGGCGCCCTTGTAGTCGGACTCGTCCATCTCGAGGTGGGCGACGTCGAGCGGCACCGTGTACATCCCGCCGCTCGCCATCGTGAGCACGCGCGCAATCGGCGACGTGCGTAATCGGTCGAGCAACAGCGAAGTGAGGAGGAACGGCGCGACGACCTGACACGCGATGGTCTGTTCGGTGCCGTCGGGCGCGAGCCGACGGGTGGCGCTGAGGACCGCGGCGTTGTGCACGAGCACATCGAGCCGGTCGTAGCGGTCGAGCACCTGCGCGGCGACCGCGCGCACCGCGTCGAGGTCGGCCATGTCGGCCACCACGTGGCCGACAGTGTCGTTGCCCGAGCTCGCGCGCAGTTCGTCGGCGACGCGGGCGGTCTTGTCGGGGTTGCGCCCGAGCAACACGACCGTGGCGCCGTCACCGGCCAGCGTGGTGGCCGCCGCCAGGCCGATGCCCGACGTCGCGCCGGTGACGAGCATGACGCGTCCGCGCAGGTCGTAGCGGGAGGTCGGCGTCCAGTGGTCGGTGCGCGAGCGCACGTCGTAGCCGAGGCGGGTGAAGCTCGTCACCACGGGGAACTCGACCACGGCATCGATCACATCGCGTGCGTCCATCCACCGAGGGTACCGACCGGTGTGTGATGGCGACTCGGCAACGTGACGCGCGGCCCGCACCCGGGCGACGAGGGAGGGAGGCGCCCGGTGTGCGGACCGCGTGCGGTCTGTGCAGATCTCAGAGTCAGGCGCGTCCGGCGCGCGCCTTGCGATGGGTGTCGAAGTGCACGGGCAGGTAGAGCGGACAGAAGCCGACCACTGCCGTCGCCACCATGACCGCCGCGAGTACCAGCAGCACGATGCCGAGGACCGAGCTCGCGCCCACGACCAGCGCGAGCACGACCAGCACCGGTGTGGCCACCAATCCTCGCAGCCAGCGGTCGGTCGTTCCCATGTTCCTCTTCATCTCGGCCTCCTTGGCCCACCGCCCCTGTCGGTGTGGCGTCCGCTGCAGCATGCGCCCGCCCGCCGGCCCCCGACAGGGCCCTTGGTCACATACCTAGGGGGGTATCAGGAGGGGTTGCATTTAGATACCCCCCTGGGTATAGTCACTCGATACCCCTAGGGGTACCTTCCCGGTACGAGGAGCCTGCGAACCGTGACCGTCACCAGCGACACCCCAGAGTCCGCCGAGTCCGTCGAGTCGTTCGAGCACCCGGCGTCGGAGCCGCCCGATCCGCGCCGCCTGTTCGCCCGCCTCGCGGCCTTCTCGGCCCGTCGCCGACGGGCGGTGATCGTGACGTGGCTGCTCGTCGCCTTCGCCGCAGCCCCGCTCGCGCTCACGCTCTCCGGCGCGCTCTCGGGTGCCGGTTGGGAGGCGCAGGGTTCGATCGCGCAGCTGGTGCGTGACGAGCTCCGCAAGGACTTCCCCGGCCTCGGTGCCGAGAGCCCGGTCGTCGTGTACCACCAGTCCACCCCGATCGCGCAGGATCCCGCCGGCCTCCAGCAGCTCGTGAAGCAGCTGGCGAAGGGCCCGAAGGTGCAACGAGTCGCCGACCCGCTGCAGCTCCCGGCCGCGGCCGGCTTGATCTCGCGTGACGGGAAGACCGCGATCGTCCCCGTCGCACAGGTGATCGGCTCCGACGCCGATCGGGCGGTTGCCGCGGGCGAGCTCGGTACCTACGTCGGCGGCCTCTCCGTGCCGCAGGGGGCCCGGGCCGAGGTCACCGGCGAGTGGCCGGTGTGGAGCGACTTCAACAAGGTGAACGAGCAGGCGCTACACAAGGCGGAGCTGCTCAGCGGGCTGCCCACGCTCGTCCTCCTCTTCATCGCGTTCGGCGCCATGATCGCTGCGGGTCTGCCGCTGTTGCTCGCGCTCGTTGGCATCGCGGTCGGGTTCGCCGTCCTGCACATGCTCTCGTGGATCACGCCCATGTCGGTGTGGTCGATGAACTTCTCGATGATGATCGGCCTCGCGGTCGGCATCGACTACAGCCTCTTCATCGTCAGCCGTTACCGGGAGGAGCGCGCCGAGGGGAAGGACGCGCTCGCCGCGATCGAGAACACGATGTCGACGGCGGGCAAGGCGGTGTTCCTCTCCGCGCTCACCGTGGTGCTGTCGCTCGCGGCGGTGTTCCTCGTGCCGGTGATGGTGTTCCGTTCGATGGCCCTCGGGATGATCCTGTCGGTGGTGGCCGTGGCCTTCGCCGCCATCACGCTGCTGCCCGCGGTGCTCGTCGCCCTCGGCGACAAGGTGCTCGTCACCCGGGGCAAGAAGGACCCCGACATCGTGGCCGAGGGTCGCTGGGCCCGCTGGACCGGCGTGGCCCTGCGCCGCCCCGGGACCGTGCTCGCCATCGGCATCGTGCTGCTCGGCGCCCTCGCCGCACCCGCACTCGGCATGAAGCTGGGCATGCCGGGCGCGACCGTCGTCGACCAGGGCCACACGAGCCGCGACGGCTACGACCTGCTCGTGGCCGGCTTCGGAGCCGGCGCCGCGGGGCCCGCGTTCGTCACGGTGCCGGCGGCCGAGGCGCAGCAGGTGGTGAAGCTCGCGGCCGCCGACCCGAACGTCGTGGACGCGCGCATCGTCACCGACGCGGCGTCCACCGGCCGCGTGGTCGTGCGGGTGACGCCGAAGACGCCCGTCG
>Ga0302322_100005084_pt1 | contig 11520 bp, 12 predicted proteins | sample Fen_T0_2_FD_203757 | JGI IMG/M metagenome (GOLD analysis project Ga0302322, IMG submission 203757) | Peat permafrost microbial communities from Stordalen Mire near Abisko, Sweden - Fen_T0_2 | ecosystem: Environmental > Terrestrial > Soil > Wetlands > Permafrost | place: Sweden: Abisko... | reverse complement strand
GCCTGCCACATGCGCAGGACTGGGAGTAGACAGGCCAGCAGGGCCGCGGTCAGCGCGGCCAGAACGGTCAGGCTGAGAACGGTGCCGTCCATCTCAATCGGTGGTGCCTCGTGAATGATCGCCGTGGTGTAGGAATTTACCACGCGCAGGCTGGCCCAAGCTAGGAAAAAGCCGAAGATCCCTCCGAGCGCGGCCAAGAGCAGACTCTCTGTGATCAATTGCCGGGCCAGGGTCCCACGCCCCGCGCCCAGCGCCTGTCGGATCGCCAGTTCCGCTTGCCGCGCATTGGCGCGGGCCAGCATCAGGTTGGCGACGTTGGCACAGCCCAGCAATAGCACGCAGAGCGCGCCACCTTGCAGGAGCAGCAGGGCGGTTCTAATCGGCTTGGTTTGCTCAATTCGGACGAGCCCAAGGGCAATGCGATGACCGCTTCGGTCAAGGTCGCCGCGCATCCCAGGTCCTGATTGTTGGTAGAATTTGTGCTCTAGGGTGTCGAGTTGCGCCAAGGCGGTCGCCGGGGCAATGCCCGTTTTCACGCGTGCGTACATCTTCGAACTCAGCGCCATGTGTCCTCCAGGTGCGGTGAGTGACAACTCGATTGGCTTGAATAGGACAGCGTTGCTGTTGAATGCCTCGATGGATCGTGGTGCCACCCCAATGATTGTGAAAGGCTCCGCGCTGAGGCGTATGACTTGGCCGACAACCGCAGGATCGGCGTGAAAGTTTGCTTCCCAGAATGACTGGGTCAGCACGATCACATGGTCTTTGCCCTTCACACATTCCTCCATGGTGAAAAAGCGGCCTTGCAGAGGCTGCACCCCGAGGAGATTGAAATAATCCGCACTCACCTGCGCCCCAGTGCCACGTGTGGGATCGGACTCCTCTCCAATAGTAATGGTCCAGGCTCGCCATAGCGCAAAGTTCTCGAACAGATCGGCGTGTTCCTTGTAGTCGAAGTATTGGGCCACGCTTGTCAACCGCTTGAACTGACCGGCTTTCGTGAAAGAGTTGTAGATCTCCACCAACTCGCCGGGCTGGCGAAACGGGAGCGGCTTCAAGATCAACCCATATAGCGCTGAAACGATGGTTATATTAGCGCCAATGCATAGCGCGAACGTCGCGATGACCGTGGCGCTGAAGCCCGGCGACCTTCGCAATGAGCGAACGATAAATCGAATATCTCGGCTCAGATTTTCTAGCCACACCCAGCTGAACTGTTCCCGCGCATGCTCCTGAATATTCGCCACGTTGCCGAATTGCCGTTGAGCGGCGTGTCTTGCTTCCTCTGGGAGCAGTCCCGCCCGTTCGTTGGCTGCGGCCTCCATTTCGAGGTGAGCCTGCATCTCCTCAGCCATGTCGGCTTCGAGAGTGCGCTTCCGAAAAAGCGTGCACACCCGGAAGAGTTGTTGTCGCAGCCAATCCATAATCATTGCTGTGATCCTCAGCAAGTTTACATGCTAGGCTTTTTGGAGGATCCGGGCGACCGTAGTGATCAGCCGGTCCCAACTTTCTTTCTCAGCTTCGAGCCGCTTTCGGCCAATTTTCGTCAGGCGATAATATTTCGCCCGTCGGTTGTTCTCGGATTGCGCCCAGTCTGCGGCGATCCAGCCCTTCGCTTCCATTCGATACAGTGCCGGATAAAGCGTGCCCTCCTGCAAATTTAGCATGCCTTCGGAAAGGACGCTGAGGCGCTGAGCGATACCCCAGCCGTGCATTTCATTGGCTGCGAGTACCCGCAAAACAAGCAAATCTAGTGTGCCTTGAGGCAGGTCGAGTGTTACCATAAATCAGCTTTAGCCTCAGAAGTACTAGGGGACTCATCCTTAGAAGGTCAAGGGTAAACTCTGTGATCCAACTGTGGTTCCCGTTGCCAATTAGAGCTCCCCATCAGTGACAATTAAAACTCCCCATTGTTGAGGGAGAAAAGAAGGGCACTGGTCGCGGTTGTGCCTAAGCTCGAGGGCCACGGAGGCCTCATGATAGATATTGTGCCAATGCCCGAATCGTGCGCTAGACCGAAATTTCACTTACGGAAAAATTACGGCACGGTGCTTTGCGGCATTGGCTTTGCCAGTCATGCATTACGCACGCATAGCCAGTATGCCTGCCCTGGCGGACATGGCGGCTCACAGCGTCGTCAGCGTCTGCTAGGGCTCCCTCTCGAGAGTTGCTCTGCAGGCTTTCTGATGATCGGTGTGCGAATCGGGACTGCAAATCCAAGTGCCAAGAGCACCAATCGCTTTGATGCGCGCATTCAATTGATAGAGGTCCCCAGTTGATTTCTGACGGTAAAGTTCCGGACGTATATTCCGATTACGCACCTGTGTGCATAAGCACGGCACGCGCATCCAAGACTCAGCCGCAAGTCTTGTGCTACCGTCTTGAAAACACCCGCGCTTGGGCTGCGCGCGGGAATTTCGCCTATTCCCCCCTATGCCCACTTCTCGCGCGGGAAGCGCTCCGCGACACTTCACCATACCGATCAACAACTCAGGCCGCGGCAACGTTCCCTTGCCGGGGCACGGGGTCAGCGTGTACTATGACCTTCAACCGTCCAATCGCTGGCCAGAGCAGCAGTATCCCACGGCCAAGATCGTCATCGCCCTCGAACCCGTCGAGGCGCTGATGCAGTGGAGCCGGGATGGAATCCGGTATTCAGAAGCGAGCTCCGGAACCCATGTCTGGATCATCCCGCCGGACACGCCCCACTCGTCCGAATGGAAGGGCACGGCCGCCATGCTGGTGCTCTATGTCGAGCGTGACTTTATCCACGACGAGTGCGGCTGCGAGCTGGCTGACGGGGCGCTGCTTTCCCTGGCCGTGCTGGCCCGGCAGGATTACCTGATCACCCAGCTGTGCCGGAAATTTCACGATCTTTGTCATCGTCGCCGGTCGCATTCGGGCCTGCTGAAGGTCGCCGGCGGCACCTTGCTGGCGGCCCTGCTTCTCAAGGTTCAGTTCGCCCGAAACCTCCGTCCTTTCGAACAGCGCGGCCTGGATGAAAAACGTCTTCGCCGCGTCACCGACTACATCGACGCGCATCTCCGTGAACCCCTCACCCGGGCGCTCCTCGCGAACGTCAGCGGCCTGACCGAATGCCACTTCAGCCGGATGTTCAAGGGTTCGACGGGGTTTTCGCCCATGAAATTTGTCTGGCGCTGCCGGATCCACCGGGCGCGCCAGTTGCTGGAGACCGGAGAGTGGAAGGTCGTGGCCGTCGCGGCTGAAGCCGGTTTCTTTGACCAGAGCCACCTCGACCGCCAGTTCCGGAAGGAATTCGGCTGCACGCCCGGTTCCGCCATCCCGAGTCGGCGCGCGTCGTAATCTCAATGAGGCTTGCGTGATTTCCGTTGAGCCACAGCCAGCAGTTCAGCCAAATCCAGTTTCAAGGCCGCCGCCATTCGCAGGAGCGTGTCGAGCGTGGGATTTCGCAGCCCGCGTTCGACGTAGCTCACCATTTGCTGGGAAAGTCCGGCACGTTCGGCCACCGTGCTCATGGATAGTTGCTGGTGCTGGCGCTCCTTCTTCAGCAGTTCCGCCACGCGCGAGGCTACTGTCTCCAGTTGTTTTTGGTCGAGCACCCCGCAAGCTAAGACCACAACCGCTTTGACAGCGCATCTCACTATAGTGAGACTGCCGGTCTGTGCACCCGATTCCCAGTTCCCGCATCCGCCGGTCACGCCATGGAGTATGCTGTACTTTTGGCGCCTTGCCCGGCCGCCGCCGGGACTTCCGCTACCTGTCGCTCCGGACCTCCGTGCCGAGGTCGGAGATTGATTCGCTCGCGTCTGCAACCGTTTGTCTTGGTCGGTCGCCCGGAAAATCTGGCAGCGGGCTGGCCAGGATTCTGGTGAGATTCCCCGCCGAGTGGGGTGGAAAACATGGCCGCTCTCTCGCCGCGCATACGCAACGGCCCCTTTCCAGCTACCGCGCCCATGATCCGTTGGTATGGGATTTTGTGGCGGTGCTTCTGCAACCCGACCATTCCCGCACGCTGATCGAAAGCACGGCCGCGGCGCTGGTCCGCTGCGTGCTGCAGGCGGAGGAAGAACTTGCCGCGCGGTGCCAGGGGAAGATGCGGTTCCCGCGATAGCCCCGATCGCACCGCAGTCCATAAACTGGGCGCACGGACGTACAATCCGGCGTGAGCCGATTGTGCTAGGCTCGGGTCGTTACGAGATTCACCGCGGGGCCATACATGCCCTGCGTTTCCCCTCCGCCCCGTCCCGGCTCCGCTGCGGACACCAAACTAACCAACCAATGCCCCATGCCCCAGCTCCCTGCCAAAATTCAAGTCACTATTCCGCTCCCCGCGGCCGATTACCGAATATATGTATCGGCGGCCCGTAAGCTTCGACGCCTCATGGGCCGTACAGCCCCCGACGTACTGAATCTTGTCAGGTTCAGCCTGACAGGCCGTGACGCCACGGGCGTCGCTGACGACTACCTCGATGCCGTCCGCTGGTCTCCTGCGGCGGGCCGCATGGTATCGCTCCGCCGGCCGGCCAGATCAACCCAGCGCACCGCGCGTAGGGTGGCCCGCGCGCCACGCGCACGAATCGAGCCCATGCTCCCCGTAGGCATCGTCCGAGCGCCGACCGACCCGAGTCGCAACTAGCCGGGCGTTTCGTGCTCCCCCTTTGGATTCGCGCCCGGTAGCATGTAGGGTGCACCGAGCGCGGAGGTCACCCAGTTGGTCACCTGCCCGGGCCGGAAACAGCTCTCGTTCAGGCTCGTTTCCGGCCCGGGTCATCTTTTGCCAGCTGACCCTGATGATACGCGAGCAAGCTGGGCGATACCTGCTCCCAATAATACTGGCACCGGAGCTCCCGGAGTTCAGTTCGACAACAGTTCTGTCGGCGCGGAATTCGCCAGCGTGAAACCGGTAAACGGCAATTTCTTAAGCAACGGTCGTCCAGTTCGTCCCGGGTGCCGGATTACCGCCTTGCCCCGGGGCAGCGCAAGAAACCCAACCGGCTTGAACCACGGTTCGTCCATCGGCTGCCAGTTGCGCGAGGTCCGACCGCTGCTCACCCCGCCGCTGTATTTGCGAATCTCCCGGCCGCCCATCTTCTCGGAGAGAATCTTTGCGCCCTTTTCATCGGCCGCCCTGAAATGAACCTGGGTGCGAAGGTTCGCCATGAAGACATCGGCCTTTCGTTCGGTCTCAAATGCCGCGTAGAGTGAGAGCGGTGTCTGGGTGGCGGAGATCAGGCACACGCCCGCCTCACGCAACTCGTCCACGGTCGCATGATCGGAGAAACCGTCTTCGGAGACGAGGGTGGTCTTCTGGCCCTCATCGAGCACGAGCACGATGACGTTTCGCCGCCGCATGTCCTCCGGCTCCAAATCGAAGCGACGGAACGCGTGAAGGAAAAATAACTGCTTGAACAGCAGGTTCAGGTAACGGCGTTCCACCTGATAGGTTTGCGGCACGGACAGACATATGAGCCGCCCGGCATCGACTTCGGCCAGGGTGAAGTTGGGTGTCACCGAACAGAAAACCTGACGAATGTCCGGCGGCGTGTAGGGCCGGAGGAAGTTGGCGACCGTGGAGACCGTGCCGCTTTTCTGCTCGGGCGGCTGCTCGGCGAAGTCCTTGAAATACTGCCGCTCGACCTCGGCCTCCGGGCTCGGCTGCTCCCCGAGCCGGGCCAAAAGGAGCGCCGTCTCGGTGGAGATGCAAATGGCGTCGTGGACATTGGCGAGCGTCACGGGCAGGTCTGCCAGTTCCAGCGCCTGCATCGCGTGGGTGATGACGTCCCGGGCGGCTTCCTTGAAAAACGCCTGCCCCCCGCGCTGGCCGGCGGCGGTGGCGGTATCGACGATAATCTTGGCATAGGTGCTCCACGGCACCGAGGCGTCGCCGAGAATATTGAGCTGCAAGGGCGGCGTCCATTGGGCCGGCGCAATGTGCGTCGGCCTTACGCGGATCAGCCGCAGACTGTCCTCCTGGCCCAACGCCCGGGCCATGGCCTCGAGCGGCTTCCACAGGGCTCCCTTGGAGTCAACCGCCAGCACGCCGGTGTCCGGCAGCGTCGAGCGCAGGCCGTGCACAATCGGGACCACCGCCCGCGCCGTCTTGCCCGTTCCTGTGGCCCCGGTGATGAAGAAATGGCAGCACGTCTCGTCGCGGGTCCATTCCAGCCCCCACAGCCGCAATACAATGGAGCCCCGGCCCTCGATCCCAGCCACAAGCGCACAGTAGGAAAGCCACACGCCCGCGCATTCGGCCAGCACCGGCAGCCAGTAACCAAGAGGAGCAGGAACGCTGCACCGCACCAGCAAGGCGCCCACAAAACAGGAGGCCGCCAGGCCAACCGGAAGTAGGTTCACCTGAAAAGCACGATGACCGCCGACAACACGCCCAAAGTGACGCCGACCAGGAGCGTCGCGAGGAGCTGCCGACGCTGCGCAGTCTGGAAAGAGCGGGCGAGCGGAGCCAGCGACTTCTCCAGAGCCTGCAGTTGCGCGAGTGCGCTCGCCAAGGGTTGGGTGAGTTTGGCGTCCAGCTGTTCGCCCAGCTGGCCGGGCTTCTCTTCTAGGGCCTCCTGCACCCCGACCAGGGCCTCGTGGACTCCGGTCACGGTGTCGGCCGCCTCGGCCAGCGACTCGACCCGGTCGTCTATCGCGGCCTTCAGCTCTACCAAGGCTGCCTTTAGGGTGTCCTCCGACTTCTTCACCCGACGCCAGTGCCAGGCTACGAGCAGATAGACGGGATCGGCCGGGTGCAGTTTGTGATGCGCCGCCACCCATTGGAGGTCGTCCGGGAATTGCGCCGGGTCGAGCAGGTCTTCGGGCTTCATGGGATGAGCAGTGACCCGGCCTTCCCGAATTCCTCCTGCATCCGGGTGTGGAAGCGGATGCAACGCGAGCGATCGAGGAGATGTAGCTCATCCGCGCTCCGTCCGCGGCCCACCGTAAGGTTGGCGGTCTGGAGCCGGTTCCGGGTGATCTCGGCCAGACAGGGCACGTCAATCTCCACGGCCTGCAACTCGGCCAGCCGCTGCCGGGCCTTGCTTTGCGCGAACAGGTCGAGGTTTTCGCCGTCGCGAAGGTTGCGGGCCACGAGCCAGCCCACGCGTCCGCCATGCGAGTCGAGCAGCTCCGCAATCTGCGAGTTCGCGTCCTTGTCGTCGGTCGCGATTACCACGAAGACAATGGCGCAATCGAAATCAGCCTGGAGTTCCGGAAGGCGTGTCTCATCGAGGTAGGCCAGTATCTTGCTGCCGCCGGAGGCCCGGTTGTCCGCCAGCACGATGTCGGTTTCGGGCAGCGCGTGAACGAGCTGGTCGAGGACCCCGAGCTTGTCGGCGTCCACGTCGGTGTTGATGAACTCGGTGCCAGGCACCAGCCGGAAAAGGGTGGAGTTGGCGTGGTCGAGGTCGAACGTCTTCACCCGGAGGCCGGCGTCGATGTAATAGTCATAGAGCAGGGAGGCGACAAAGCTCTTGCCGATACCGCCCTTGTCCTGAGGAAAGAGAATGATGCGCTTGGTCGGCATGGTCAGTAGTCGTCGCGCGCAACCTTTGGCCCGCGTTTGCCCGGTGTCACCGGAGCCGCCGGCTTCGCGACCGCAGAGAGCCCCCCGGAGCTCGGAGCGGTCGCGGCCGGCCCCTTGGCCGTTGCCAGCCCGAGCCGGTGGCGTTCCCGCAGAATCTCCTGCTTGGAAAAGGTCCGGCGGCAGAACACGCCCACGCCGGCGGGCGATACCTGGATCCCGTGCCTGGTCAGGGATGCGGCGATTTGCTCGTAGCTCATGAACTTCGCCCGCCATAGGAACAGCACGTCCCGATAGGGGGTGAGCAGACCGCGGGTGTGGGCGGCCGGGTCGTAGTTCCGGGCGTCGGCCATCAGGCGGGCGTGAAGTTCAGTGGTTTCTGTCATCGGCCATCGAATTTACATGCGTATGGGTTTAAGTAAAACGAAAAGTAATTTCCTGCCTCCGCCACGCAAGTAGCGATGGAGTAGTGGCGGAGTAGTGGTTGAGTGGTAGCGGAGCGAGATTCTCCTAACGGACGTTAGGGGTGGCGTGTCCTTGATATTATAGGTAGAAAGTGCGGCTTGTGCCGCTCATACTCAGTGTCATTTGGTCTTTTTCGACTGAGTTTTCAATGTGCCGGATGGTTCACTCAAATGGTGCTTGGAAGGTGGCTTTAAGGTCATTTCGGGCGTTTATACTGGAAATCGTATGGGGTATAGGTAGGGTGCAGGAATGGTCAGATTCGATAAACCCTGTGTCCTAGTCAGCGGTGCCGTGGAGTATTTCCGCAAGCACATGGCTGTGGGCGATTACCTGACCCAGGAAGGCCAGGTGGAGATGACTTGGTTGGGCAGCGGGGCGGAACGTCTGGGGTTGTCGGGGCCATGCCAGCTCGCTCATTTCGAGAAGCTGTGCGCAGGGCTGCAGCCTGCGACCGGCGAAAAGCTCATGGTCCGGGACAAGGGCGAGAGCCGCCGCGTCGGCTACTTTGGACAGGTCTCCCCGCCCAAGGATGTTTCGGTGTTACACCTTGTGGGCGGCGACGAACGGATCGGCCGCTGGTGGCAGGAGGCCGTCGCGGAGACCCTCCGGGAGATGGAGGCCCTGACCGCGACCCGCGTGCGGCAGGGCGGCCAGAATGCCGACCGTCGCACCGGCTCAATGGTGGCAGCCGTGGTCACCCACGATGCCAACCGGGCGCTCGACCCGCAGCTGCACACCCATGTGTGCATCATGAATCTCACCTACGATGAAACCGAGGCCCGCTGGAAGAGCGTCCAGCCGTCCGGATTCTTCCGGCATCAAGGCTATCTCCGGGAGGTCTGTTACAACAAGCTCGCGGCGTTGATGTCCGCCGCTGGCTACGAACTGGAGCCTGGCCGGCGCATTGGCTTTGCCGTGAAGGGCGTTCCGCCTGAATTGCGGGAAATGTTCAGCAAACGCCGTCGCGAGATTCTCCGGCAGGCGGCGGAGACGGGCGCCAAGTCACAGGATGAGCTTCAGGCCATCACCGTGCGCAGTCGGGCCGAAAAGACCGCCGCGACGGCCGCGACGTTGCGGGAGGGGTGGCTGGCCGAAGCCAACCCTCACTTGGAGGCTCTGCGGGCCGTGGTTGCGGGTGCCCGAGGCCGTCCGGCCAAGGGCGAGCCGGTCACCCCGCTGGAGGCCATCCGTTCGGCGGAGGCGCATGTTTTTGAGCGCAATTCGGTCGTGGATGACCGCCTGCTGCTTCGTGAGGCCCTCATCGCGGGCCGGGGACAGGTGGCGCTGGACGCACTGAAGCGAGCCCTGGCCAGCCGTGAGCGTTCCGGCGATCTGCTCCGGGTTGACGAGGAGATCGCCTCGCGCGCCGGACTGGAAGCGGAGACGGAATTCACTGGCTGGGCCAGCGCACAGCGCAAAGGCCACAAACGGTTGGGCGCGGTGCCGGCCACCAAAGTGCTGGGCAAGGATCAAGCTGAGGCCGTCCGCGACGTGCTCGGCTCCGCATCGGGTGTTGTCATCCTGCAAGGTGATGCCGGCACGGGGAAAACAACCTGCCTCAAGGCCGTGGTTACCGGCATTGAGCAGGCCGGCGGCCAGGTCTTCGGCTGCGCGCCGTCGTCCGGCGCGGCTGATGTTTTGCGGCATGAACTGACGGCGGAGGCCGATACGCTCCAGCAGTTGCTCGCCAATGAGGCGTTGCAGCAAGCCGCCAAGGGCCGGGTGCTGCTGGTCGATGAGGCCGGGCTCATATCCGTCCGCCAGATGCGCGACCTTTGCCGGCTCGCCGCCCGCAACGACAACCGGCTTCTCCTCGTGGGCGACACCAAGCAGCATGGTTCCATCGAGGCCGGCGACGCGTTGCGGTGCCTCCAGGAATTCGCCCGGGCACCGGTCTTTCACCTCACCGAGATCCGCCGACAGGTGGACCCGGCCTACCGGAAGGTCGTGGCCCGGCTGGCGCGGGGCGATGCCTTCGGGGCCTTCAATGAGTTCAACCGGCTTGGCGCCGTGCGCGAATTGTCGGATGGGGCCGGACTCTGGCGGGAAGCGGCAGCCGATTACGTCCGGACGGTGTGGGCCGGGAAGTCCTGTCTGGCGATTTCCCCGGTCTGGGCGGAAATCCACGAATTCACCGCCGCCGTGCGCGGGCAGTTGAGACTCGCGAATGTCCTCACCGGCGAGGAGCGGACCATCGCGACTGTCTCGTCCATGAAATGGACGCAGGAGGAGCGACGACGGGTGCAGAACTACCGGGCCGGTGACGTGCTCCTGTTTCATCGCGAGTGCGGCATTTTCCGCAAATTCGATGCGGTCACAGTTGTGCGCCACGAGGAGCGTCAGTTGGTGGTGCGGGAGGCGGAAGGCCGCGAGCGCCGGCTCGATCCCCGCCGCGTGACCGGGTTTGAGGTCGGGGTGGCGAACGAAACTCCCGTCGCGGTGGGCGACCGGCTGTTGATCCGGGCCAATGTGAAGTCCGCTGGCCTGCGAAACGGGGATTTGGTCGAGGTTGCCGGCTTTGGTGCGAGCGGCGAGATCGCGCTTAGGGATGGCCGCACGATGCCGGCCTGGTTCCGCGAGTTTTACCACGGCTACGCGGCCACCTCGCACGCCTCGCAAGGCAAGACCGTGGATCGCGGCATCCTGCTCATGGCCGACGAGGGCATCGCGGCGGGCAACCTCAAGCAGGCCTATGTCTCGAATTCCCGCTTCCGCGAGAGCCAGATGATTTACACCTCGGACAAGGCGGCTGCCCGTGACGCCATGATGCGGCCCTCCGATCGGAAACTCGCGCTTGAGATGGCCGGCACGGGACCCGAGCCCGACGCCGCGCCCCGGAAGTCCTGGCGTGCGCGGTGGGCCGCCCGGATCGCCCCGCTGCTCCGGGCCACCGCCGCATGAGCATCGAACCGCATCCCGGAAGCAGGCCGCTAGTTCCGCCCCCGCCCCCGAGCTGGGGCGAAATCGCGCCCGACGGTCAGACCGCGCTCGTGGTGCGGTTTGCGCTCGGGGACCGCGTGGTGACGTTTCCCGCGGATGAATTCAAGCGCTGGGAGCACGTGCCGGGTGAACCGGAGCTGCTGACGATCAGCACCGGAAAGGAGCAGATCGTCATCGAGGGCCGCGAACTGGCCGAAGTCCGGGCGGCGCTCGACTTGGGCCGGCTCTGCGAGCTGCGGGTGAATTGCCTGCGTTCGCCGGGCGGGCGGCCCGGCCCGCGGGTGCGACAAATCACGATTGAACCGGCATGACGCATGGCTGCACTATCCCGTCCAGACGACCAGCTCGATTTCCTGGCGCACCTTCACCATGAGCGCACTCCTTCCTTACGGTCAGATGGCGGAAAAGCATTGGCGGGAGCATTGCCCGCGGCTGGTGAAGGAACTGGAAGCGGAGAACCGCCTCCAACCGGCGCTGGTGGAGGCCCAGAAGCGGACGGCGGCGGACATGGACCGGCTGATCCGGCAGTTCCGGCGGCAGGGCCTGACACCGCAGCAGGCCCACGATCAGGCGTGGGAGCTAGTCCGGGAGAAATACATCCTGCTCCCGCCGGA
>Ga0302322_100005083_pt1 | contig 11521 bp, 9 predicted proteins | sample Fen_T0_2_FD_203757 | JGI IMG/M metagenome (GOLD analysis project Ga0302322, IMG submission 203757) | Peat permafrost microbial communities from Stordalen Mire near Abisko, Sweden - Fen_T0_2 | ecosystem: Environmental > Terrestrial > Soil > Wetlands > Permafrost | place: Sweden: Abisko... | reverse complement strand
GTGATTGCGGATCGAAGAGCCCGATGCTGCCGCCGGTGCCGATGGCGGCGGCGGAGTAGGGCCGGCCCGGGAAGCCGGGGCCGCGCACGCCAAAAATGGACGACTGCGCGGCCGCCGCCGCCGGCAACGCGAGCAGCAGCCCGAGCGCGAGCCAGGCCAGCCGACGCGCGCTCACGGTAGCGCGAACTGGTATGGCCGCACGTACTCGATGCGGAGGCGCGGTTGGCGCACCGGGTCCGCGGTGGAGCCGAACACCGGCACCGAGAACGACGACGCTTCCGGCGAGAGCCACAGGAAGAATGCCGGGGGCCGCCCCGCGCTGCCCTGCCAGAGGCGCACGATCGGGAGCACTTCGATGGACATCACGGCGCTGGTCGGCACATGGAAGGTGTTGCTGCCCGTCACTTCGCCCAGGAGTGGCGACTTGGAGCCGAGGTCGACCAGGATCCCCTGCGCCACCACCGTCGAGTTGACGTTGGACAGTCCCTCGATGGGCGCGACCGGCACCATCTCGAGCGTCGCGCGGATGATCTCCGCGGTGTCCTTGAGGACGAGCGGGAAGCTGAACCGCATCAACGCCCGCGCCGATGGCGCGCCGCCCACGAGCAGCGTGGTGGGCGTCGGCTGCGGAAATGGCACCGCCGTGAGGTAGGTGTTGTAGTTGGGAACACGCGTAATGGTCTGCCGCTGCACCGCCGTGTCCGCGACGTTGGCGTGCACGTACGTCTGGAAGGTTGGTCCACCGGTGCCGGCCGCCACCGCCAGCAGCCGTACGCCCGTCGCAGCCGGCGCCGTCAGCGCGAGACCCACCCGCAACACCCCCGAGTCCGCCGGCACCAGCGCAATTCGCGCCAGCGTTTCCCCGCTGAAGAGTGCCGTCACCTTGCCGCTGAGCAGCGTGTCCGGCACCTCCACCGAGTCCATGAACGCCTGGGGCGTGAACGCCGCCGTCAACTCGTCGAATGACGAGGTCGAGTCTATCGTGGGTGGAAGCTTGTAGAGGAGCAGCACCACGCCCGGCTGGAGCGAGTCACGGGCATCGACGGTGAAGTTGACCTTCGCAGAATCAATAGTGTAGGTGCGGGCAGTGTCCTGCACGAACACCGAGTCGCCGCGCCGCAGGAACTTCACGAAGCCGCGCGCGTCCGCTGCCGGCAGGTTGTTGCTGACCAGGATGCCGGTCGACTTGTTGGCCGCGACATAGCCGTCGAACGACGTATCGCTGCCCACGATCGGCGTCAGCACCGTGTCGTAGACGACGATCTGGCCGCCGGGACAGAGCTCGGGACAGTTGACCGGGGTCAGGAGCCGCTCGGAACAGGCGCCCGACAGCACGGCGACCGCCGCCAGGAACGCAGGCACGACCCAGCGACGCGGCATCATCTGCGCTTGCGTCATGCGAGGTTGCCGGGCCCGAACGCCTCAGGCAGCAGGTGCCGGAGCGTCCATGTCACCCGCGTGCTCGGGCCCACCGATTCACCCGCCAGGTCCAGGCCGAACTCGGCCAGCACCTGCCGACAGGCGCCACAGGGCATCGCCGGCGGCTCGCTCCCCACCACGATGGCAATGCGCCGAAATCGGCGCGCCCCCGCCGTCACCGCCGACGCCACTGCCGTGCGCTCCGCGCAGATCGTGAGCCCGAAGGACGCGTTCTCGACGTTGCAGCCCGTGTAGATCTGCCCATCCTCCGCCTCGAGTGCCGCACCAACCTGGTATTTCGAGTACGGGGCATAAGCCTGCTGCTGCGCGCGGCGCGCCGCCGCGACCAGCGTTTCAGTCACGCCAGACCTCATGAAGAAATGAATCGCCGGCGGGCAGCTTCGCCGCGCCGAGGAACTCCGCCACCGTCTGCCCCACATCGGCGAAGCTGCGCCGCACTCCCAGTGCGACCGGCCGCACCTTCGGGCCCCAGACCAGCAGCGGCACCACCTCGCGCGAGTGATCGGTGGAGGGCGTCGTTGGATCGTTGCCGTGGTCCGCGGTGAAGATAATCAGGTCGTCCGCCCGGCCCGAGGCGAGTATCCCGGGCAGGGCGGCGTCCAGTTCGAGCAGTCCCCGGTGGAACCCTGGAACGTCGTTTCGGTGCCCCCAGCTCTGGTCGAACTCGATCACGTTGGCGAAGAGGAACCCACCCGGCATGCTGCCCAGGGCGGCCCCAATGAGCTGGTACGCCTCCGCATTCGTCGCGGTGTGACGGCTGCTGACCCCCCGCCCCGCGAAGAGGTCGTCCACCTTGCCCACGCCCGTCACGGGAACCTTGGCGTCGGCCAGCCGGTCGAGCAGCGTGGGCCCCGGCGGCGCCAGGCTCAGGTCCTTCCGGGCAGGCGTCCGCGTCCAGTGCCCCGGTGCGCCCCTGAACGGCCGTGCGATCACGCGCGAGACCGCGTGCTCACCCGTCATCATCTCCCGCGCAATCCCGCACGCCCGGTACAACTCCGCCAGCGGCACCGTCTCCTCATGGGCGGCCACCTGAAACACGCTGTCCGCCGACGTGTAGACGATCCAGTCTCCAGTCCGTACATGCTCGGCACCGAGTTCGTCGAGGATCACGGTGCCCGATGCGGCCTTGTTCCCCAGCACGCCCCGGCCAGTGCGCCGCGAAAACTCCGCCAGCAATTCCGGCGGGAAGCCCAGGGGGTAGGTGGCGAACGGTTTCGGCAGCACCAGTCCGCACAGCTCCCAGTGTCCCGTGGTGCTGTCCTTTCCCGGACTCAGCGGCTCGGCGATCCCGTGCGCCGCCATCGGCGCCGCCACCGGTGCCACCCCGCGGATCGAGGCACAGCGGCCCAGGCCGAACTGCTCGAGATTCGGCAATGTCAGCCCGCCAACGGCACGCGCCACGTTGCCGAGCGTATCGCTCCCGGCATCACCGTAGGCGGCGGTGTCCGGCGCAGGCCCGCATCCGAGGCCATCCAGCACGATGATGGCGGCCCGGCGCCCGCTGCTCACGGCTCCGGCTCGAGGTATCGACGCTCGACCCGGGGCGAAATCGATGTCAGCAGGTCGTAGCTGATCGTCCCCGCCGCGGCAGCCTGCTGGTCCAGCGTCACGATGCCACCGAACACCGTCGCGACCTCACCAATCGGGGCATCCGACTCGATCATGGTCATGTCCATCGTCACCCGTCCCAGGATCGGGCACCGCCGCCCGCGCACGTCGATGGCGCCATGATTGCTGAGCGTGCGGGGCACCCCGTCCGCGTACCCGATGCCGAGTGTCGCGACCGCGACCGGTCCCGGGGCGTGCCACGTGGCACCGTAACTCACCGAATCCCCGGCCTGCACGTGGCGCGTGGCGATCACCCTGGCACACAGCCGCGCCACCGGCTCCGGTGCCATGCCGCCCGCGGCGCCGCCATAGAGGAAGATGCCGGGACGCACGAGGTCGGCGGCGAAGCGGGTGCCCACCAGTGCCGCAGCACTGCTCGCTGCATGGACCAGTGGCGGGCGAGAGGGCAGCGCGCTGAGGACCATCTCGAACCGCTCCCACTGCGCCTGCGTCGCCGACGGATCGGTGTCCGATGAATGGAAGTGGGTGAACACCCCTTCCCATCCACTCGCCCCCACCAGGAGCCGCGCCGCGTCCGCGAGCGCGGTGCCGTCGCTCCAGCGGAGCCCGGCGCGCGCCATGCCGGTGTCGATCTCGAGATGAAAGGGCTTGCCGCTCGGAATCCACGCCGCGAGGGACGCGATGTCGCCCAGCGAGGGCCGGAGGTCGTGCGCGATGCATTCGTCGAACGCCGCGGGGATCACCGGCGAGAACACCACGATCGGACGCCGGATGCCCGCCGCGCGCAGTTCCGCCCCCTCGGCGGTCGTCGCCACCCCGAACCCCCACGGATCGACCGCTTCGAGTGCCCGGCTGACCCGCACAGCCCCCAGTCCGTAGCCGTTAGCTTTCACCATCGGCAAGAGGCGGGCGCGTGAACGGGTGACGATGGTGCGCGCGTTTCTCACCAGTGCCGTGAGATCCACGTCCACCCACGCGCGCTGCGGTGTCGGCTCAGGTATCGTCATGTCGGCGCGTAAGCTACCGGGACGGAGAACCCATGCAAGACAGGCCACCGCTGGAGCGGGTACTCGACCTCGTGAAGGACCTGCGCGTGCGCTGCGCCTGGGATCGTTCGCAGACGCGCGAGACGCTGCGCCCCTACCTGGTCGAGGAAGTCCTCGAGCTCGACCACGCACTCCGCGAGGAAGACCCCGATGCCATCCGCGAGGAGCTCGGCGACTTCCTCCTGCACCTTGCCTGGCAGTTCGTGATCGCCGAGGAGCGGGGGGAAACCACACCCGATGACATCGCCGATCGCATCGTGCGGAAAATGGAGCGCCGTCATCCACACCTCTTCAACCTGGGGCCCCGCGAACCGTGGGAGCAGTTGAAGCGGAAAGAGGGACGGAAGGGCCTGCTCGAGGGACTGCCCCCCACGCTGCCCGATCTCCTCATGGCGTACCGGCTGCAGGAGCGCGCCGCGAGCGTCGGCTTCGACTGGCCCGACGTCGGTGGCCCGCTGAACAAGGTGCGGGAAGAACTCGCGGAAGTGGAAGAGGAACTGTCAGTCGGCCAGGATGGGCATGACGCACTGGCCGACGAGATCGGCGACCTCCTGTTCGCCGTGGTCAACGTCGCGCGGAAGGCCGGCGTGCAGCCCGGCCCCGCCCTCGATCGCACCAATGCGAAGTTCCGCCGCCGATTCGCCGAGATCGAGCGGATGGCCGCCGAGAAGGAGATCGATATGCATACGGCGGGGCTGGAAGTGCTTGACCAACTTTGGGATCAGACGAAACAGCGTGAGGAGGAACGGCGCAGGGAAACTAGCAGGGAAACTACGTGAGGAGGAACTGCGACAGCGTAAGGAGGAACAGCGACTGCGTCAACCGCTTTCTCGGTTCCTCCTCACGCTTTTTCTGTTCCTCCTCACCTGTTCAGCTACGGATACAACCTGTGGAGTTGGCGGGGGAACGCAATCGCTTCCCTGACGTGCTGTATCCCCGAAATCCAGGCGACCGTCCGCTCCACCCCCAGCCCGAAGCCCGAGTGTACGAACGTCCCGTACTTCCTGAGGTCGAGGTACCACCGGTACGCCTCGGGATCGAGGCCCTGTCCCTTGATCCGCGCCAGCAGGAGGTCGTAGTCGTCCTCCCGCTGTGAACCACCGATGATCTCGCCATATCCCTCGGGCGCGAGGCAGTCATTGTTCAGGACGGTGCGTGGGTCCTCCGGGTTCTCCTTCATGTAGAACGCCTTCACGCCCTTGGGATAGTTGAAGACGAACACTGGCCGGTCGTATTGCTGCGCCAGGAGCGTCTCGTCATCCCCACCCAGGTCGTGTCCCCACTGCATGTCCGAGCCCAGGCGGTTGAGCGTCGCCACTGCATCGGTGTAGCTGATCCGTGCAAACGGCGCCTTCACCCGCTCGAGCGCGGCCGTATCGCGTTCCAGTTCCTTCAGCGGTTCCGCGCAGCGGTCGAGCGCACGGGCCACGATGTAGCTCACGAACTCTTCCTGCAGGCGCATGTTGTCGTTCGAGTCGTTGAACGCCACCTCTGGTTCCACCATCCAGAACTCGGTGAGGTGGCGGCGGGTCTTCGACTTCTCGGCGCGGAACGTCGGCCCGAAGCAGTACACCTTGCCGAGCGCCGCCGCCGCCGCCTCGACATAGAGCTGTCCCGTCTGGGCCAGGTACGCCTTGCCCAGGTCGAAGTAGTCGGTGGAGAAGAGGTTCCCCGCCTCCTCGCCGATGGCACCGGTGAGGATCGGGGTGTCCACCAGGATGTAGTCGCGCTGGTAGAAGAAGTCCCGGATCGACTGCACCACCTCGTGACGCACCCGCGCAATCGCCACCTGGCGGCGGCTCCGGAGCCACAGGTGGCGCTGCTCGAAGAGGAACTGGGTACCGTGCTCCTTCGGCGACACCGGGAAGTCCACGCTCTTCCCCAGCACCTCGAGGCCGGTGACGGTCAGCTCGACGCCGGCGGGGGCACGAGGGTCCTCCCGCACCAGGCCCGTCACGGCCACCGATGTCTCCTGCGCGAGCGTCAGGAAGAGCGCCCAGGTGTCCTCCGGCACTTCCCGCTTGGAGAGCACGCCCTGCACATAACCCGAACCGTCACGCAACACGAGAAACGCGATCTTGCCGCTGGACCGGGTCGTCATGATCCAGCCGCGGAGGGTCACGGTGTCGCCGACGTGGCGGGGGAGTTCGTTGATGTAAGTCATTGTCATGGCGGGAGGGAGATTACTGGCGGGTCACCCGAGCGTCAACTTGCGGGAGGCGGGCCGCTTCGCATATTCCCCGGTCTACAGGCCTCCCCTCGTGCCGTTGGATCGATTCACAAACCGGAGCCGTCATGTCCCAGGGTGCCAGCTTTCTCGCGCAGGTCGAGGCCAGTTTTGACCGGGCAGCAGCGCTGACGAAACACCACCCCACGCTCCTGGGCCAGATCCGGCAGTGCAACACCGTGGTGCAGTTCAGCTTCCCCCTGCGCCGCGACGATGGCACGCTGGAGACGATCCACGCCTGGCGGGCGGAACACAGCCAGCACAAGCTCCCCACCAAGGGCGGCATCCGCTACGACGTGAATGTTGACGCCGAAGAGACCATGGCGCTCGCGGCGCTCATGACCTACAAGTGCGCGGTGGTGGACGTGCCCTTCGGCGGCGCCAAGGGCGGCATCCGCATCTCGCGGCACAAGTACTCCGAGGGCGAGCTCGAGCGCATCACCCGGCGGTACACCTTTGAGCTGGTGCGCAAGAACTACATCGGGCCCGGCATCGACGTCCCCGCCCCCGATTTCGGCACCGGGCCCAAGGAAATGGCCTGGATCGCCGATACCTACGCCCAGATCCGCTCCGACGACCTCAACGCGCTCGGCTGCGTCACCGGCAAGCCGGTGCAGCTCGGCGGTATCCGCGGACGCACCGAGGCCACCGGCCGCGGCGTGTTCTTCGGGGTGCGCGAGGCCTGCGACGTGGTTGAGGACATGAAGGCGCTGGGGCTCACCCCCGGGCTCGCCGGCAAGCGCGTTGTCGTGCAGGGACTGGGCAACGTCGGCTATCACGCCGCCAAGTTCCTCGAGGAAGGCGGGGCGATCATCGTGGGCATCGCCGAGCGGGAGGGCGCGATCCACAATCCCAAGGGCCTCGACCTGGAAAAGGTCGTGGCCCACCGCAAGGCGACCGGCAGCTGCCTCAACTACCCCGGCGCCACGAACATCTCCCCCTCGCTCGCCGCCCTCGAACTCGATTGTGACATCCTGGTCCCCGCCGCCCTCGAACGACAGATCACCGCCGACAATGCGCCGAGGATCAAGGCGAAGATCATCGCCGAGGGGGCCAACGGTCCCACGACCAATGAAGCCGATGCGATCCTGCAGCAGCGTGGTGCACTGGTGCTCCCTGATCTGTACCTGAACGCCGGTGGCGTCACCGTTTCGTACTTCGAGTGGCTCAAGAACCTCTCCCACGTGCGCTTCGGCCGGATGGAGAAGCGCTTCGACGAGAGATTCGCGCGCGGGCTCATCGGTGGCGTCGAGCGGCTCACCGGAAAGTCACTGGAAATCGGGGAGAAGGCGCAGCTCACCCACGGTGCCGACGAGATCGACCTGGTCAACTCCGGGCTGGAGGAGACGATGATCGGCGCATATCAGGGCGTGCGGGATACCAAGGTAGGATTGGGCAAGAGCGTCGACCTGCGCACCGCCGCCCTGGTGACGGCGATCGACAAGGTGGCGGTGATCTATAGGGAGATGGGGATTTTTCCCTGAGTCATCAGTCGACAGTCGGCAGGTAGTCATCAGTCGACAGAAACAGCTGACGACTCACTGACGACTGTCGACTGACGACTGCCTACCCAACCCTGAACAGCTCAACCGCGCGGGGGAACCGCGAAATGGCTCGATCCCTCAGCGCACCATGCTCCGCTTTCTGCAACGCCGGATCCCGCTCGATCACGTCCCGCGCCATGGCACGCGCCTTCTCGAGCAGGTCGCCGTCCGTGGCCAGGTTCGCGTGCCGCAGCGTGATGCCACCCGACTGCCGCGCTCCCATCAGGTCGCCCATCCCCCGCTCCTGGAAATCCAGCTCGGCCACCTTGAATCCATCGGTCGTTGCGGCAAACGCCTTGAGCCGTTCCGGCACCCCGCCGTCAGCCATCAGGATGCAGTAGCTCTCGTCGTCCCCGCGCCCCACGCGGCCGCGCAACTGGTGCAGCTGCGCCAGCCCGAACCGCTCCGGGTGCTCTACCACCATGATGGTGGCATTGGGCACGTCGATCCCGACCTCGATCACCGTCGTCGCCACCAGCACACGGACCGTCCCGTCACGGAAGCGCCGCATTACTTGGTCGCGCTCCTCCGGCTTGAGCCGGCCATGCACCAGCCCCACCTCCAGGTCCTTGTACCGGCTCTTGAGTTGCTCCGCCATCGTCGTGGCCGCGCGCAAGTCCGCCTTCTCCGACTCGTCGATCACCGGCAGCACGACATACGCCTGTCGCCCCCGGCGGCATTCCTCGCCCACGAAGTCCCACACCCGCTCCCGTTCCGCATCGTACCGAATCGCCGTGCGCACCTTGCCCCGCCCTGGCGGACGCTCCCGCAGCGCCGACACGTCGAGGTCGCCATACAGCGTGAGGGCCAGCGATCGCGGGATCGGCGTCGCCGTGAGGAGCAACACATCCGGCGCCGAGCCCTTGTTGATCAGCGCCGCGCGCTGCTCCACGCCAAACCGGTGCTGCTCGTCGATCACCACCAGCCCGAGCTGCTTGAAGGCCACGGTCTCCTGCAGCAGCGCGTGCGTGCCGATGATCACCCGCGCCGCCCCTGAGGCGATGCGCTTCCGCGACGACGCCTTGTCTGCCGCCGGCATGCGCCCCAGCAGCACCTCCGGCATGATGCCGAGCGGTGCGAGCAGTCGCGCCAGCGTGGTCGCGTGCTGTTCGGTCAGGAGTTCCGTCGGGGCCATCAACGCCGCCTGATTCTGGTTCTCCAGCGCTACCAGCATCGCGAGCAGCGCCACCACCGTCTTGCCGGTACCGACATCGCCCATGAGGAGCCGGTGCATCCGCTCCGGTGCCGCCATGTCGGCGGCAATCTGTGCCAGCGCCTTCTCCTGGTCACCCGTGAGCGACCAGGGCAATGACTCACGCAGCCGGCGGGTGAACGTGGCGTTGCTCACCTGGGTTAGGCCGCCCTTGTCCCGCTTGGCCAGTGCCCGCGCACGCGCCAGCATCAGCTGCACGTCGAACAGTTCGTCGAACGCCAGGCGGCGCCTGCCAAGCTCCGCCTCGGCGGCACTGGCCGGCCGGTGCACCACCCGGAGTGCGTCCGGCAGCGTCGGCAAGCCGAGTGCCTCGCGCCGCGGCGGCGGCAGCAGGTCGGCGATCAACGGAATCAGGGCGTCGAGATGCCGCTCGATGAGCGAGCGGATCTGCCGGTGCCCAAGTCCCTCGGTGGCGGGGTAGATCGGGAGGATCAATCCCTCTGGCGCCGACTCGGCGTCATCGGCATCGCCCAGGATGATGAACTCGCGCGGCGCCATCTGCCGGCCGTGATAGAACCGCACCGGACCCGACACCAGCAGCAACTGTCCCTCGTGGATGGTCCGGTCGAGGAAGGCCTGCCCCGGCCACACGCACTCGAGCAATCCGGACTCGTCGCGCAGCACTGCATGAAAGATCCGGAGGCCCTTCCGCGTCGGCAGCACCCGCTTCGCCATGACACGCCCGACCGCGGCGATCTCGTCGCCTACGCGGGCCTTTGCCAGCGGCGTCAGGGTGGATGCATCGAGGTAGCGATGGGGGAGGTGCCACACGAGGTCGAGCGCAGTGCGGATACCGAGGCGGGCGAACGCGTCCGCCCGCTTCTCGCCCACACCCATGAGGAACTGGATCGGGGTGTCGGGCCGGAGCGCGGAGGAAGTGCGGGTGACTATAGCAGCCCCTCGGCGTACGCGCGCGCATCGAACGGCGCGAGGTCGTCGACGCCCTCACCCACACCAACGAAACGGATCGGCAGGCCAAGCTCGCGTCGCAGCGCTGCCACCGCACCGCCCCGCGCCGTGCCATCGAGCTTGGTGACGATGACGCCGGTGGGCTGCACCGCTTCGCCGAAGAGGCGGCCCTGCTGGATGGCGTTCTGGCCCACGGAACCATCGAGCACGAGCAAGGTTTCATGCGGTGCGCCCGGCACCTTCCGCGTCACCACGCGCGTCACCTTCTTGAGCTCGTCCATCAGGTTGTCCTGCGTGTGCAGCCGGCCCGCTGTATCGATGATGACCGTGTCGAGCCCGCGCGCCGTCGCCGCCTCGATCGCGTCGAACGCCACCGCCGCCGGGTCCCCGCCCTGCGTTCCCGCGACACACTCGACGCCGATTCGCTGGGCCCATACCTGCAGTTGCGACACCGCGCCAGCGCGCCAGGTGTCGGCCGCGGCGAGCAGCACCTTCCGCCCTTCCGACTTGAGCCGCTTCGCCAGCTTCGCCACGGTGGTGGTCTTCCCCACCCCGTTGACGCCCACCACGAGGATCACGGTGAGGCCACTGGTTGCACGCGCAATCCGCTCCGGGTGCTCGGGGCCCTGCAACATCGTCGAGAGGCGCTCGATCAGCGCCTCGCGAACGTCGTCTTCCTTCTTGAGTTTCCCCGACCGCACCCCTTGTTCGAGTGCGTCCACCAGTTCCATCGTGGCCGGCACCCCGAAGTCCGCCTCGATGAGGAGCTGCTCGATCTCCTCCAGGTCGGCGGCCTTGAGCCCGCGCACGAGCGCGCCCACGTCCGTGAGCATGACGCGCTTGAGGCGGCCCCAGAGACCAAGTTTCTTTTCGCCGACGCGGCCGAGTGTCATTGGACCAACTACGTAGACAGGGAACAGGGAACTGGGAACAGGAACAACGCTGCAGGAGTGAATCTAAGCACCTCTATCCTGTTCCCTTGGCAACGCCGCCGGAGGCGATGCACATTGGCAGGGTCAGGCAGCCGCCCCGCCAACGAGGAGGACTCCATGCGCGCCCCGGTCGTCACAGCGTTGCTGCTCTCCGCACTTCAGCCCTCCGTACCAGTATGGCCTGTTTCCGCTGCGCTCCTTTCTCGCTCCCTCGTCAGCGACGCCTGCCGCCTGGTGACAAAGGAGGAAATGTCCGCGATCCTCGGTGCACCAGTCACGGTCGCCCGTCCATCCGGGGCGCCCGAAAAGGACGAGGATAGCGGTGGCATGCGTTCTGACTGTGCGTATCCCGCCGCCAGTGGTGCCGCCGGCTATGTCGTCGTCATTGAGTTCCCCAGTCCGGTGGCTGCCGCCAAGGCCGTCAACGAGGAGCTTGTGAAGGGCATGTTCGAGGGCGATAAGGCGAAGGTGGTCGTCGAACCGGGGCTGGGTGACAAGGCTTGGTGGGGCGAGACCAAGGAGGGTGCGCAACTGCTGGTGTTGCAGGGCGCGAAGGCCTTTGCGGTCGGAGCCGGTGGGCCGGGCATGGGCCCCCCTTCGGCCAAGCACGCCGACCTCCATGCGCTCGCGGCCAAGGCGAT
>Ga0302322_100005082_pt1 | contig 11521 bp, 10 predicted proteins | sample Fen_T0_2_FD_203757 | JGI IMG/M metagenome (GOLD analysis project Ga0302322, IMG submission 203757) | Peat permafrost microbial communities from Stordalen Mire near Abisko, Sweden - Fen_T0_2 | ecosystem: Environmental > Terrestrial > Soil > Wetlands > Permafrost | place: Sweden: Abisko... | reverse complement strand
AGAGCAAGACCGTAACCATCGAAGCTGAAACCACGTGCAGCATCAAGGGTAAGAGCGTGCTCAAGTTGAACACGACCTAGGCGTGAAACCTTTGCACCGAGTCTCTCAATGACCGCAGACAAGCAGGAACGCGCATTGTCCGAGGCGGCTTGGCGCGAGAGCGAGGATCGGTACCGCATCCTCTTCGAGAATTCCAGGGATGCCATGATGGTGCTGGCGCCGCCCACGTGGAACTTCATCTCAGCCAATCCGGCGACGTTGGAGATGTTCGGCGTGAAGGACGCCACCATGTTCGCGTCGCTCGATCCCGGGAGCCTATCCCCCGCGACCCAGCCGGATGGCAGCCCCTCCGCCGAGAAGGCACGGGAGATGATCGCAGTCGCCATGGGCCAGGGCTCCCACAGCTTCGAGTGGCGGCACAAGCGCATCCAGGGCCAAGAGTTTTCCGCCGCTGTCTTGCTCACACGCTTGAAGTTCCAGGGCCAGGACATGGTGCAGGCAACCGTGCGCGATTTGAGTCCAACCGAGCTTGCCCTGTCCGCTCTGCGCGACAGCGAGGAACAGCTCGATAGGATCTTCAATAGCGCCAGCAATGCGATGGCGTTCTCCGAGCCGGATAGCGGAAAAATTCTCAACGTGAACGACACCTGGGTTCGGGAAACCGGCATCTCACGGGGCAACGCCATAGGCAAGACTGCCTTGGCGCTGGGACTGTGGGCGGTCGAGGAAGAGCGCGAGGCGTGTGTCGCCGTGCTTACCCGCGAGGGGCGCCTGCGCGAGTTCGAGGTGACGTTGCAGTATCAAGGCGTGGAGCGCCAGTTTGCGCTCAATGCCGAATTCGTGGATCTCCGGCGTGGACGATTCCTTTTGTGGGAGTTCCGTGACATCACCGAACGCAAACGGACCGAGGCAACGTTACGGCGCTACGAATTGCTAGCGAGTCATAGCCGCGACATCGTGCTCTTCGTGCGGCGCGATGACGGCCGCATCCTGGACGCGAATGCCGCGGCGTTGGATGCCTACGGCTACGGCCGAGACGAGTTGCTGGCACTCTCGATTCGCGATCTTCGCGCCCATCACACGCTGCCCCTGACCGAGGAACAGATGGCGCTTTCCGACTCGGTCGGGCTGCAATTCGAGACTGTCCATCAGCGCAAGGACGGCAGCATCTTCCCTGTCGAGGTTGGTTCCAGCGGGGCCATGATTGGCAATGTACGCATGCTGATGAGCGTGGTGCGCGACATTTCAGAGCGCAAGCGGTCGGATGAAACGATCGCGTTGCTGAAACACTCTATCGATGTTCACTCCGACGCGGCCTACTGGTTCGACAGCGACTGCAAGTTCATCTATGCCAACGAGGCTGGGTACAAGAGCCTGGGTTTTCACCATGGCGACCTAATCGGCAAGACAGTTCAGGAGGTCAACCCAAGTGCTACCGCCGAGCGCATGCGGGCTGTTTGGAACAAGCTTCGGACTGACGGTCACTACTGGAGTGAATCCGTTCACCATCGCAAGGACGGCAGCGCATTTCCGGTGGAGATTCTGACCTCCTACGTTCAATTCGGTGGGAAAGAGTACGCGTGCGGATTCGCCCGCGACATCAGCGAGCGCAAACTTGCCCAGGAAGAGACGGCCCGGCTGACAAGCCAGCTCCAGCAGGCGCAGAAGATGGAGTCGGTGGGCCGTTTGGCGGGCGGCGTGGCCCACGATTTCAACAACATGCTTGGCGTGATCCTGGGGCACGCCGAGCTGGCCATGGAAAGAGTCGATCCCTCTGACCCGCTTCATGACGACCTTGTGAATATCAGGGCAGCGGCACAGCGATCAGCCGATCTGACCCGGCAGCTTCTGGCCTTTGCCCGCAAACAGACGGTTGCGCCCAAGGTGCTGAATCTTAACGACACGGTCGCGGGTATGCTGAAGATGGTGAGGCGGCTCATTGGCGAGGACGTCACACTGGCATGGCGGCCGGGTGAGAACCTGTGGCCGATCAAGATCGATCCGACCCAGATCGATCAGATCTTGGCCAACCTGTGCGTGAATGCCCGAGATGCCATCTCGAACGTCGGCAGCATCACCATCGAGACCGGAACCCAGGTGAGCGACGCCGCAGTCACGCCAACCGGCGCGGCACCTGGGGACTATGTCTGGCTGGCCGTGAGCGACGATGGCTGTGGCATGGACCAGACCACACGGTCCCACGTCTTTGAACCCTTCTTCACCACCAAAGAAGTCGGCAAGGGTACGGGTCTTGGACTGGCCACTGTGTACGGCATCGTCAAGCAGAACGAGGGTTTCATCGATCTGCGCAGCGAACTTGGACAGGGGGCAGTCTTCACGATCTATTTGCCCCGGTACGTGGGCAAGACTGCTCACGATGGGCCTGGCGCCGCGGCCGGAACGATAAGGCCAGGCCAGGAAACCATCTTGCTGGTGGAAGACGAGGCCACCCTTCTGGAGATCACGCAAAGGATGCTGGAAAAGCGCGGCTACAAGGTGCTAGGGGCAAGCACCCCTGGGCAGGCCATGCAGCTGGCGCGCGAACACGTTGGGACCATCAATCTACTTATCACCGACGTGGTCATGCCCGAGATGAACGGCCGCGACTTGGCGAAGAACTTCCTGTCCATCTATCCGCAGGCCGGGCGCTTGTTCATGTCGGGCTACACCGCGGATGTCATCGCCCACCAGGGTGTCCTGGACGAGGGCGTCTTCTTCATCCAGAAGCCGTTTTCAGCCGCAACCTTGGCGGCGACGGTGCGTGGCGTGCTGGACGCTGGCCGAAGCGACCAGGGGTAACGTCACGGCAGCAGGGCGGTGCGCCGGGCGAGAAAGGCCGCGGCGGCTTGGTCGGAATCTGCCTCGGCCGCGGCAGCAAAGCGTAACTCCCAGGCGGCGTGGTGGCGGCGGGAATCGATGGCCCCGACAATGTACAAGTGTCCAGCCTCTAGCATCGGCGGCCCGAAGTGTTTGAGGCGGGCGGGTGACGGCAAGGCGCCTTCGATGGCGCGGATGACCTCGCATTCGTACGCGGCGGTCTGGCTGCGGGTTCCGGCCTTCTCGTGCGCGACGGCGACCACACGCACCTGCGCGAAGGTTGCCCCGGCCTGCACGGCATTGCAAAGCTCGTCGTCGCTGTCCATGGTCGCTGCGGTTACCTCACGCTGGGGGCAAGATCGACTTGGTGCCAGCAGCGTTGGATGGCGAAGATGCGGCCGCTGTGCCCACTGACCAGGACGCGAAGATAGTCGCGTTCGACCAGGATGCCTTGCTCACGATGCTCCCAATGTGCGACGAAGACGGGGCGGCCACCGAGGTCTTCGTAGCCCTGGTGGGCCAGCACCGCGCCCGGTGGCAGCTCCGCTGCCGACTCGGCCAGACGAAGGGCCTCGGGCGGTGTCAGGGGGGCGTTGCCGTCGGCGAAATCGGAACAGATCCACGCCATGGGCTCGCTGGTGTTGGCGTTGAGCTCGACGGTCAGGTCGGCGCGGCGAAAGTAGATCGCGAGACGGGTCAGGGTTTGTGTTTCCCCCGCCACCACGGGCGCGGGGGTGGTGCCCGTCCCCCCGGCTTCACCAGGCAAGGCTTGGCGATGCACGGATACCCATCGGGCAAGATCGCTTCCTGACGGGGTGGCGCCGGCCGCCGCGAGCTTGCGCTCGATGTGACTCCACGCAAAGCTTTCGAGTTCGTCCTTCATCACGCGCGCGACCTCTGCACGCGCACCACGGATCCTGTTGCCTCGTCGATAGCCAATTCGGCCCAGGCGACCCCGGCCTGAAAGCGGACAATCCACACGCGCACGTCACGAACCAGCGCTCCTGTGCCAGAAGGTCCATCTGTGATTTCGATGATGCGGGGTTCGGCGCTGCGAAAGGCGTAGCTTGCGGGCACATCATGCGCGGGGCGGGCATGGCCGGCGATCTGCTTGGCCGTGGCTTCGTCCATGCTCATCCCTCCGCCTGTGTTGCATCAATCGGTCGTATGGATGCGATCACCCGGCGCGCGATGTTGATCTCGACCAGCCAGCGGCGCAGGCCAATTGGCGCCTGGCCTTCGACGGTGACAGCCTCCAGGCGTCCGCCTTCCGGACCCGGGTAGGTGGTGCGATCCAGGATGCGCGAGCCGGGCGGCAGGAATTCGCTGTCCGCCACAATGCCGCGAACGTCGTCGTCACCCAGCGCGCTGGCGTCGTCGGCGCGCCGGTAGGCTTCGTGATCGACGAATCCAACCACCTGGCCCACCCCATTCGAAATCACATCTAGCAAGGACAGGCTGGTCCACAGGCTCGTCTGCTGCTCGAACACGTGGCGATGGAGCGTGCCGTGCCAGCCGTCGGAAGACGTCTCGGCCTGGACCAGCACCTCCGGGCCATAGACCTTCTTGGCCTCGTTCCGCGCCACATCCAGCGCGCGCTCGGTGAGTTCGGAGACCGGTTTCACGCAAGTCCCCCCAGGGCGTCGGCCACGGCGGCCGCGCCAGCCGCCCCGGCTCCTGCGGCGCCGTCGCCGAAGAGCACCGGTTTCATGGAGCCGACGAAGGGCGGCGCCACGCTGGCGAAGACCTCGGGGATCTTTTCAGGGTCGCAACGGAATACCTGCGTCCATTTGCGGTAGAACTGGCGGGCCATTTCGCGCGCGTCGTCGTCGGGGATATATTTCTGAAAGGCAATCACGTTGCGCGTGCCGCGGGTCAGGAAGGCGTTGGCAAAGCTGGGCTCAAATCCGGCGACGCAGGTATTGATATAGACCAGGTAGCGCGGAACGCTGGGCACGGCTGCCACGTCGGCGGTCTCGGTGTCGCCGATGGGCGTGTCGCCAATGAACAGCACGCTGCGCCCGGGATGGGCGGGATTGTTGGGGCACACCGTCGGTTGGTCGCCCGCGGGGTTGGAGTTGAATTGGTCGCCGTCGATGCGGCAGCGCACGTCGCCGTGGCTGGTCTGGTGGTAGGCGTAGGAATTGCGGATCACGCTGCCCCACAGGGCGATGGGAACCACGGCTTGATTGAAGGGAACCGAATAGATGCCGCGCGCGGGATCGAGCTTCTCGATGTTGCCGATCTCGTACATCTCATCGCGGGTGGTCAGTCCTCCGCCTGCGGGCGTGTCGGCGATGGCGTCGCTGATGGTGACCAGCACCGGGCACACGCGCAACAAGTCGTCCTCGGCGTCGAGGTCATGGGGCGATTCCCCCTGCGAGGTGTCGCCCACATGCGCGACCATGTAGAAGAGCGGCTTGTCCCAGATTTCCCAGGGACCGTGTGTGGCCTCGAATTGCCACTGCGGACGTTCGCCCGTGGCGGGCTGGACCACGCGATCCCCTCGTACTTCCAAGTTGTCGAGTTCGCCGTTGCTGATGACAGCGTCGGTCTGCGCATGCAAGATTTCGATGCGCGCGGGGGTGCCGTCGGCCACGCCCTGTGTATCCACCAGCAGTTCCACTTTGCAATCCTCGGGGATGGCGTCGGTGGGCGGCGTGGCGGGTGGGAAGGTGCTGTTGTGCACCGGCATCACCCTGGCTTTGGACCAGCGGGCGCGCACCTCGCCCGGTCGCACGGCCTCGAGTTCGCCAGGTACCGCGGTCAGGGTCAGGCGTTCATAAAATCGACAGGCGTAGGTGTCGTGGGTTTCGCGCTCCCGGCGCGGCTGGTCCGCTGGCTTTAGACGATGGTCGCCGTCGGACCAGAAGCGCTTGTGACAACCGGCTGGACCCTCCTTGGCGCGCGGGCAGGGCCAATCCTCGACCACCACTTCCGCCGCTGGATCAATGAAGAATAAAGTCACGCGCCGGTTGGGTGCATTGGCGTAGTCGCGCTGGTTCCTGCGGCTGGCGGCGCTGAGATCATGGTCCTGCTGCTTCGACATGACGAAGATGGGATTGAACTCGCTGCAGCCCTGGTAGTCGGCCTTGCCATCGGGATCCAAGCCCTGGCCAAGAAAATCGGCTGGTTCAAGCTGGAACGGCTGCCCGTCGGTACCCGTGCATATCGCATCCATGTAGGCGGCAAAAAGCGCTTGGCGCGTGCTGGGGTTGAGATTGCCCGTTGCAGGCAGTCCGTGCGCCGTTTGAAAGTCCTTGGCGGCCTTCTTGGTTTTGCTGCCGATCACGCCGTCGATGGGACCAGGATCGAATCCCAGCATTTGCAGCATGGACTGCACGGGGCGGCCCTGCCAATTGTCGGCGCCGAGCGGATGCTGATAGAGATCCTCCCAAATGTCGGTATCTCGCACCAAGGTCGCATACACCGAGCGTGCGCGCCGGCCGGAGAGCTTCTTGTTGTAGACCTCGTCGCCCACCCGATCTGCGTGCCCGAACAGCGTAACGGGGGCGGAAGGGAAGCGCTCGTGAAGAGGCGCGACTCGCTCCAGCGCTCGCGTGGCATCGGGCAAAAGGAAGGACGAGTCGAATTCGAAGCGCGCATCTTCGACCGGTACGGCGGCGATCGCTCGCAACGGCACCGCCAGGGTGTTGGCTTCATCCGTGGCGGTGATCGCCACCGGCGCCTCGATGGTGACTGGCGCGGGGTCAGCAGCCATAGATCTCCTCGATCTTTGCCCGGGTGTCGTCGTCCATGGTTCCCGACAGGGTGAGTCCCTGGTCGAATTGAAATTCCTCGATGGCCGCGCGCCGCTCGCGCGCATCGGTGTCCGCGGGCACCGCACGGTAGTAGCCGAGATTGCGCAGGCGCGCGAACGCGCCCTCGTCGCCTTCAATGCGCGCCAAGTGGCCGAGGCGCAGTCGCCAGTGGATGTCCGGCTTGCCCGCCACGGGGGAGGTGATCAAGACTTGCGCCTGGGGACAGGTGGGCGGGATCTTCTTTTCAAGTTTCCCGGAGTCCAGGCTGACCTTCTCGCTTGGCTTGCTTTCCGGCGTGACTTCAGCGCTGGTCGCCGCCGTCGGTTTGCCTTGGAAAGTCGCAAAAGTCACACACAACTTGGCCTTGGGCCGGTTGACGGTGAGCTGGTGCCGCTTGCCGGTGGCGAGGGTGAATTTCAGCGGCTCCAGATCCGGGACAGTCAGTGTCTCACCCGGGTTGAGCATGTCGGGGTGGGGGCGCTTGCCCAGGGCATCGTTCGCCGATTGCGCGAGGATGGTTTGCGTGTCGGGAAGTCCCAAGCTATCCGCGATGGCGGTCAAATGATCCCCTGCCTTGATCGTGTATTGTTCGGGCATCGGTGAAGCTTCCTAGGGGTGTTTGCGAACGCTTTCGGCACAACGGGCTGGCGCGATCAGCGTAGCACCCGCGTACCAACCTTCTACCTCGGGCTCGCGCTCATGGCTGACGCCGGCCGCCTTGCATTTCGGAACCACGCCCTTGCACTTGGCCCAATGGATGAACCGTCCGTTTGGCCACGCCCAGCCTTCCGAGCGCGTGCCCACGCGGGTACAAACGGGGCGGCCATTTTCGCCAGCCGCAAGGGCTCCAGCATCAGGCCCTGGCGTTGCGATGGGCGTACCCTCCGCCGCCGCGCCGGCCGCCGCGACTATCCCCACCAGCCACGCCGCCGCGACCAGGATCGCCCAGCCGCGTGCCGCCTTCGTCAACCACTGACCTTCCCGGAAAATCGACACGTTCAAACTCTAGATGGCGGTTGGTCCATATTCAACCTCGCTACGGGGACGCGAAGACTTCTGGTTCGGGGATTTCGTGCAGGGAGCGATGGTCGCGGGGAGAACCGTCTGGATTGAACGACAGGGCGGGCCGGAACTTCTCCACATCCGCGGGGGTCTTGCAGGTAAGCGGGGCCAGCCAGATCTGATCGACAATCTTGGTAACGCCCGCGGTGGTGGTGAAACTGAGCCCGCCGACGGACACCAGCTGTTTGTAGGCGCCGACGCGGATCTTGAGAACCTTGGACAGGGCAGGCGCGAAGGTGCTGTCGCTTCCGGCTGCGCACGATAGCAGGATGAATTGGGCGACCTTGTTGCTCTTCAGAATCACGGAGATGCGCTGGAGCATGCGCAGTTTGCGAAGATTCACCGTTCTATCGGGATCGGTGGTGAAGACGCCGCCGATCCGGAACGATGGCTTGGGTGTGTCTTCATCCTTCACCTGGATGGCTCCCGAATCGAGGTCGAGACCCAGCTGAAGCACATCCTTGGTGATCTTCTGTCTGTGCGCGGAAAAGCCCCCGGGTTCGGGCACGGTATCGCAACTGGTCACCTCCTGCGCTCGCTCCCCGGCCGCGCCGCCGTGTCCGATGAATAGGATGACCCGGCGAGGAATGGTGTCGCCGTTGGCGTTGGGTGCCAGCCGGGCCTTTTGCGCCGCATCCTGCATGACCGATTCCAGCGTGGCGGTCGGCGCAAGATCCACGGTCACGCGATCCGAGGGGGCACGGCTTGCCCACTGCTTGGCAAACTTCCGATTGTCCTTATAGATGCCATGCGGATCTGTTGCCCCCTCGCTCGGAATGATCATCACATCGCGGGGTGGTTGCGCTTTGGCTGGTAGTTTCTTGCCCATGACCCGCGCCGCTTCCCTCAGCCTGCCTTGGCCCCGTTGGCCAGGAACGCATGGCGCGTATCCAGGCTTTGCTGGGTTGGGGCGTCGAGTTGTCCATTCTCGGCCAGCTTCTCGTCGTTCTGGAAAAGCAGCAGATTGCCGTCGAGTTCGCCGCCGTCGTAGCCAAGGTTGCCCAGCATGGCCGCGGCGCCGTCGTTGCTCGACGGATCAAGACCCGTGAGCGTGACGGTCAGCCGGTAGCGGGGCGTGCCGTCGGCCAGGCTCAAGGCCGGATCGTCGGGCAGACTCCATTCCACAAGGCAGTCCTTGATGCCCGGCGGAAGGTCGGCCTTGATGAAACCATCCGGCGTCTGCCCCAAGGTGACGACGCCGCCCAGGGTAAGTCGAAAGTGGGCATTCACCAGCGGGCTGTCCGATTCCGCGTAGAGGCAGATGGAGCCGAGGCCACGTTTGATGGATGCCATGGGGGGCACGGGCAGGCGCACGAATCGGCCGGGCGCATAGACCTCGGACGTTTCGGGTGGACCGTCCAGACTTGGGACTTCGTCGTCGTCGAAAAATAGAAATTCCACCCGCCGATTGGCCTGGCTGCGCACGCTGTCCTTGCCCACCGCCTCCACGGGATGGGTTTCGCCGAATCCTTGGCTGGGTTGGTTGTCGTCCACGAACGCTAAGGTCGCGCGGAGCTCTTGCAGGCGCTCTCGGCGCTCGCCAGCGTCGGGGCTGTCCACCAACTGGTCGGCCAGATGGAAGTCATAGCAGTCGAACACGGCGCCCCAGGCGATGGGGCCCATGCTGCCATCCTCGGCAATGGCCGCAGCGCCCGGATTGAGTTCGTCGCGACGTCCATTGTAGCCCCGCTGAAAACGGCGGATGGGTTCGACTGCGCTGGCGCCGTTTTCGTCGATTCTTCCTGGATCACAGAGGAAGCCGAAGACGTCCGCCGCCCATGCCAAGATCTGCTTTATGTCACTGACCAGATGGCGACGGTCGGAAATGTCTTGAAAGCTGGCACGATCGCCGCGCAAACACGCCAGCGTCGCAAGGGCGCGATCTTCCGACAGCGCTTGATTGTGGTCCTTAGTCCCCACGCTGTCGGTGTGCCCGGCCACCAGCAGCTTCTTGTCGGGATTATCTTGCGCGAAACGGAGCGCGGTGGCCAACACCGCCGCGGCTGTTGGGATGACCACGTCGGTCGCGGGGCGCGGGCTGCCATCGTCGGGCAGGACAACGGCGCTGTCCGTGCGAAAGAAGACGTCTTCAAGTTCGACCAGCGAAACCGATGCCGGGGGCAAGCGCAAGACCAGCGGCACAACCGCGTTTTCCGCGATAGGAATCACGGACGGCGCGACCTCGTCGGAAACAATCACCTCGACTTTGCCCGGGGCCAAGGACGTGGACGGCGACGGCGCGCCACTCGCCGCCCGTGCCGCCTGTGCCGTCCGTGCCGTCCGATCCTGGCGGTTCTTCTTCAGGATGGCCTTCACGCGCTTGGGGCTGGGAAAGCTGACCGTGACACCGCCGCGGGCCACGCCGTCCAGGCCAGCCTGCCCGTCCGCCGAGGTCAGGCGCGAACGCTCGCCAGCCAGGGCGAATTCGACGTCGATGCCATCCAGGAAAACGCCGGCTTCGTCCTCCAGGGTGACTTGATACGAGACGCCAGGCAGGTCGGCTTCCGCTGGAAGTTCGGATAGTCCGGCAACCTGTCCAGCCACGGCCAGGATCTCTGGATTGACCGCGGCGGATGCCACCGGTTGCGTGGCTGTCTCTTCGGACACGGGCGCCGTGGGCGGCGGGGCCGGGCTTTCTGCCTCCACCGCCGCCGCTTCGCTGGTGGCGCCTTTGGGCGATTTTCGATCGATCAGAAAGAGTTTGCAGTTTCCCGCTTCGAGATCGTAATTGCCCAACAATCCTTCGGCGTCGAAACTGCCTTCGGTGGAAGAGTGATCCGGCAGTTCAATGCGGTAGCGCCCGGTGTAGGGCTCGCCGTCCTGATCGACCACCTCGACTTCGATCCAGTCCGTCTGGGTGACCAGCTTCTTCATTTGCGAAGGCGTGAGCGCCGGGCCCACGTCGGGTGCGTAGGCCTGCAAGGTAACGATCCTACGCAGCAAGATCAGGCCACTCGGCTCAAGCGGCGGACGCCAGTCGGGGGTGAGCTTTTCCTTGGCCTGGACGAGCAGCTGGGCAAGCTCGCCGCTTGGCATTCCACTTTGCATGCCGATGCCATCCAGGACCCGCACGGCTTCCTCGTGCTTTACGACCTCGTAGCTGTCGCGATCGGGCAACCGGCCGAGATCCGCGTCGGGCACCAGTCTGTACTGTTTGCCGGCAAAGCCGAGGCGGCGAGACTTGGCCGCGACCTCGCGCACGATCCGGCGTTGCTCTGTCGTCGAATCGCTTTGCTTCCCACGCTCGCCAGCGCCTTCGCGGAGCACGACCAGCTCGCGGACCTTGATGGCCTCGCGAAGCAGCGCGACCAGCCTGGGATCGTCGATCTGGGCCAGGGGAAAATGCGCTAGACGCGCTTGCGCCACAAACGCGCGCACGGTGGCCATGTGCCGCCGGTCGAGGTGGTCGACCCAGGCGCCCGCGCTCTGCCGAGGCAGTTCTTCGTAGCCGCCGTCGCGACACAGCCGGATCGCGTCGGTCGCGCGAACCACGATGAGCTGCTCCTCCTCCCAGGAGGGCGCGAGCGCGAGCGAGGCACAATCCAATCCCATGTACTCCCCCGCAAAATATTCAGGGCAGCCACCGGATTGTCCAACGAAAGTTCGTGGCTGAGGCGATTCGTCAGACGGCTACGAGGGATTCCCCGCCTTGTCGCAGGTGTAGAAGGCGCCATAGGAAGCATCGACGGTGCTACCGCTTTGGGTGACGTTGGCCGCCCAGCCGCAGGTGGGACGGCAGCAGTCCTGCATGGTTGTGGTGGTGTAGCCGCTGGTGAAGCTGCTGGCCGATGCGTCGTCTTTGGCGGCAGGATCGGCTTGTGGAAGGCCCTGGCTGGCCAGCTTGCATCCGGTCACGCGGGTTAGGTTGGTGGGGCACTCGA
>Ga0302322_100005081_pt1 | contig 11522 bp, 7 predicted proteins | sample Fen_T0_2_FD_203757 | JGI IMG/M metagenome (GOLD analysis project Ga0302322, IMG submission 203757) | Peat permafrost microbial communities from Stordalen Mire near Abisko, Sweden - Fen_T0_2 | ecosystem: Environmental > Terrestrial > Soil > Wetlands > Permafrost | place: Sweden: Abisko... | reverse complement strand
GTCCGCTCGGCGGCGTGCTTCGCCGCCACCATGGTGCCGTGGTCGAACGGGGTCATCTCGAAGGCCCCTAACGGGCCGTTCCAGACCAAGGTGGCGGCGTCGTCGATCGCGGCATTAATTCGCACGATCGATTGCGGGCCGACGTCGAGGATCATGCCGTCGGCTGGAACGGCGTCGAGCCCGTAGGCATGGGATGGCGCGTTAGCCTCGAATTTGAAGGCGACCACCGCGTCGACCGGCAGGATGATGGCGCAGTTGGCGGCTTCCGCTCTGTCGAATATCCGCAGCGCGGTTGCCGCCAGATCCTTTTCCGCCAGCGACTTGCCGATGCCGACGCCTTGCGCATGCAGGAAGGTGTTGGCCATGCCGCCGCCGATCACCAGCGCATCGACTTTTGTCACCAGGTTTTCCAGCAGATCGATCTTGGTCGAAACCTTGGCGCCGCCGATGATCGCAATCACCGGCTTGGTCGGATGGTCCAGCGCCTTGCCGAGCGCATCGAGTTCGGCCTGCATGGTGCGCCCGGCATAGGCCGGCAGCTTGTGGCCGAGGCCCTCGGTCGAGGCGTGAGCGCGGTGCGCCGCCGAGAAGGCGTCGTTGACCCAGATGTCGCCGAGTTTTGCCAGTTCAGCGACAAAGGCCGGATCGTTCTTTTCTTCCTCCTTATGGAAGCGGGTGTTTTCCAGGCAGAGGATATCGCCGTCCTTCATGGCGGCGATCGCCTTGGTGGCGAGGTCGCCGATGCAATCCTCGGCGAAGGCCACGGGCTTGCCGATCACCAGCGCCAGCGCCGCAGCAATGGGTTTCAGCGACTCCTTGGGATCGCGGCCCTTGGGCCGGCCGAAATGCGCGAGCAGGATCACCTTGCCGCCCTTGCCGGAGATTTCGGTAATCGTCGGCGCGATCCGCTCGAGTCGCGTGGCGTCGGTGACGCGGCCGTTTTCGGTGGGCACGTTGAGATCGACGCGCAGCAGCACGCGCATGCCCTTCACGTCGACGTCATCGAGGGTGCGGAATTGTTTCATATGATATTTCCCGCGTCATGGCCGGGCAAAGCCGTCTGAAGGACGGCGTCGCTTCGCTCGCCTATGTCCCGGCCATCCACGTCTTGATTTCGGAAAAGAAGACGTGGATGCCCGGCACAAGGCCGGCCATGACGAAAAATACTTACAGCAGCTTCCCCATCGCCACGGCGGTGTCGGACATGCGGTTGGAAAAACCCCATTCATTGTCGTACCAGGACATCACCCGCACGAAGGTGCCGTTCTGCACCTTGGTCTGGTCCATGTGGAAGGTGGAGGAATGCGGGTCGTGGTTGAAGTCGATCGAGACGTTGGGCGCGGTGGTATAGCCGAGGATGCCCTTGAGCTGCTGCTCGCTCGCGCGCTTCATCGCCTCGTTGATTTCTTCCTTGGTGGTCTTGCGTTGCGCGATGATCTTGAGATCGATCACCGAAACGTTCGGGGTGGGGACGCGGATCGAGACGCCGTCGAGTTTGCCGGCAAGTTCCGGCATTACGAGGCCGATCGCTTTCGCAGCACCCGTCGAGGTCGGGATCATCGACATCGCCGCGGCGCGGCCGCGATAGAGGTCGCTGTGCAGGGTGTCGAGCGTCGGCTGGTCGCCGGTATAGGCGTGGATCGTGGTCATGAAGCCGGTCTCGATGCCGACGGTGTCGTTCAGCACTTTTGCAACTGGCGCGAGGCAGTTGGTGGTGCACGAACCGTTCGAAACTACCAGATGATCCTTGGTCAGTTTGTCGTGGTTGACGCCGAACACGATGGTCATGTCGGCGCCATCCGAGGGCGCCGACACCAGCACCCGCTTGGCGCCGGCCGTCAGATGCGCCGACGCCTTGGCCTTGGCGCTGAAGATGCCGGTGCATTCCAGCGCGATATCGACGCCGAGTTCCTTCCACGGCAGCTTTGAGGGATCGCGCTCCGCGGAAACCTTGATCTTGCCGTTACCGACGCTGATCGAGTCGCCGTCGACCGTCACGGTGCCGGGGAAGCGGCCATGCACCGAATCGAAGCGCAATAGATGGGCGTTGGTCTCGACCGGGCCGAGGTCGTTGATCCCGACCACTTCAATGTCCTTGCGGCCGGATTCGGCGATCGCCCGCAGCACGTTGCGGCCGATGCGGCCAAATCCGTTGATCGAAACCCGGATTGCCATTCAATTTCTCCTCAGAGGTTCGAAAATGCCGTGCATTTGCGGCCGTTTGACCGATTTTTAGGCAGTTTCATGCCCGAAACGGGCTGTCGTTGCAATGCATCATAATCCCGAATGTTCCGTTATTGCTACTGCACATTCAGGCGCTTTGACGCAGCCGCAACCACGGCCTCGGCGGTGATTCCGAAATGCTTGTAGAGGTCCTTGGCTGGCGCGCTGGCGCCGAAGCCATGCATGCCGACGAACTCGCCGTCCTGACCGATCACGGCGTCCCAGCCCCAGCGCACCGCGGCCTCGATCGCGATTTTGACCGGGGCGTTGCCGATAACGGCTTTTTGCTTGTCCGCCGGCTGCGCCAGCAGCAATTCCAGCGAAGGCACCGACACCACCCGCGTGGCGATGCCGCGTTCGGCAAGCGCTTTCTGCGCGGCAACCGCGATCTCGACCTCGGAGCCCGAGGCGAACAGCGACACTTTGGCTTCGTCGCTCGCGGCGACCAGCTCATAGCCGCCATGGCCGCACGGATTGTCCGCAGGGGTCGTGGTGCGCAATTGCGGCAGATTCTGGCGGGTCAGCGCCAGCACCGTCGGGCCGTCGATGCGGTTGAGTGCAAGTTCCCAGCACTCGGTGACTTCGACGGCGTCGCAGGGGCGGAAAACCCGCATGTTGGGAATCGCGCGCAGCGCCGAAAGATGTTCGACCGGCTGATGGGTCGGGCCGTCTTCGCCGAGACCGATCGAATCATGCGTCATGACATAGACCACGCCGGCGCCCATCAGGGCGGCTAGTCGCATCGCCGGCCGCGCATAATCGGTGAACACCAAAAACGTCGCGCCGTTCGGCGCAAAGCCGCCATGCAGGAAGATGCCGTTCATGCAAGCGGCCATGCCGTGCTCACGGATGCCGTAATGAATGAAGCGGCCCTTTGGGGTCTTCGCCGAAAACGCCACCGCGGATTTGGCCTTGTTGTTGTTGGACCCGGTAAGATCGGCGGAGCCTGCCAAAAATTCCATCGGCATGGCCGTCACGATCGCCTCGATCACGGATTCGGAGGATTTTCGAGTGGCGATGTTCTGCGGCGTCTCCAATAGCGCCTTCTTGTGGGCCTTGAAGGCTTTCGCTAGCGACGCCGGCCGCTCGTGGCGCAACCGGCGCTGGAATTCGGCGCGCTTGCGGTTGCCGAGTTCGGCAAAGCGCGCTTCCCACTCTTTTCGCGCAACCGCGCCGCGGCTGCCGGCCTCGCGCCAGGCTTTCAGGACGTCATCGGGTACCGAGAACGGCTCCAGGGAAATCCCGAGATTCTGCTTGGCGCCCTTGAGTTCCTCGGCGCCGAGCGCCTCGCCATGGGCCTTGGCGGTGCCGGCCTTGGTCGGCGCGCCGAACCCGATGGTGGTCTTGCAGGCGATCAGCGAGGGCTTGTTGGATTTCTGCGCCCGCGTGATCGCGGCAGCGATAGCGCCCTGATCGTGGCCGTCGATCAATTCGGCGGCCCAGCCGGCGGACTTGAAGCGTTTGACCTGGTCGACCGAGTCGGCGATCGAGGTCGGGCCGTCGATCGAGATGCCGTTGTCGTCGTACAGCACGATCAGTTTGTTGAGCTTCCAGTGGCCGGCCATGGCGATGGCTTCCTGCGAAACGCCCTCCATCAGGTCCCCGTCGGAGGCAAGCACATAGGTGTGGTGGCCGACGATCTTCTTGCCGAACTCGGCGGCGAGCATCTTTTCCGCCAGCGCGAAGCCTACCGAGGTGGCGATACCCTGGCCGAGCGGGCCGGTGGTGGTCTCGATGCCCTTGGTGTGGAAATTCTCGGGATGGCCGGGGGTCAGCGATCCCAGCTGGCGGAATTGCTTGATCTGGTCCAGCGTCATGTCCTTGTTGCCGGTCAGATACAGCAGCGCATACAGCAGCATCGAGCCGTGCCCGGCGGAGAGAATGAAACGGTCGCGGTCCGGCCATTTGGGATCGGCGGCGTCGAATTTCAGGAACTGCGTGAACAGGACGGTGGCGATATCGGCCGCGCCCATCGGCAACCCCGGATGGCCGGATTTCGCCTTCTCGACCGCGTCCATCGCGAGCCCGCGGATCGCATTGGCCATGGCGTTGTGATCGACCTGCGTCATGATGAAAATCCGCCTGAAATGAGGTGCTTGGTGGCGATCCGCCGGTGAGGCGAATGCCTTCGCAAGCCTGATGGCAAGGGCAAGTCCGCGCTGGATAGCACCTCGTTTCGCGGAGTCCAAGGCAGTGGAACGCGCTTCCCAAGCGAAAAGTTGCTTAAAGCATGATCCGGACCCGGAGGGCCGCGTTAGCGCAAAGTGGACCCCGGTTTTCCCTCGCGACAAACGCGGAACGCGTTTGCGCGGAGATCATGCTCAAACGAGAGAGCTGGATCGGGATGAAGGATCCCGATCTAGCGGTGCATAGCTCGGCGGCGGCGTTGCGCTGGCCTCGCTTGCCACGTAAATTTCCTTGCCTAAACGCTTGCCCGCGCCCGCAGATTCGCGCTCTGCGCCGGGCTCACGGAAGGTCCGCGCTGCCAGCATGAATGACCGTCCCGCCAACGCTGCCATCAACGCCGAGCCGGCTTACGCCGATATCGACGCCGCGACGCGGCGGCTGATGATGGCGCTCGAAGCGCTGGAAAGCGCGGTCGAACGGCGGCGCGAGGCCGACCGCGACGAGAACGAGTTGGCGACACGGATCCAGGCGCTCGGCGCGGATCGCTCGAGGCTTGCCGACGAACTCGACGGATCGTTGGTCAAATCGCGACGTCTGGAGCGCGCCAATCGCGAGATCGCCGAGCGGCTGGACGCCGCGATCGGCACCATCCGCTCCGTGCTCGAAGCCGGAGAGACCTGATGAGCCATGTCAACGTCACCATCAACGGCCGGCAATACCGGATGGCCTGCGAGGAGGGCCAGGAGACGCGGCTCCTGAAACTCGCCGAGAGCATGGAGTCGCGGGTCGAGGCGCTACGCGGCAAATTCGGCGAGATCGGCGACGCGCGGCTGACCGTGATGGCGGCGCTGACAGTGTGCGACGAATTGCTCGACGCCCAGGGCCGCATCCGCAATCTCGAAGAGGAACTGGAGGCGCTGCGTGATGTGCGGATCGCCGCAGCCGATCGCGCGCGCGCCACCCAGACCGCGGTCGCCAACGCGCTCAACGCCGCCGCCGACCGCATCGAAAAGACCACGCAAGTCCTGAACCGCACCATCGGCGGCGGCGTGGCGATCGGGTAGGGGCACCTGTGACGGGCACGCAGCCTCATCCGTCATTGCGAGGAGCCAACGGGTCGCGCGAGCGCGCGCCCGATGACAGGCTCCGCGACGAAGCAATCCATTCTTTCTTCCTTCCGGGCATGGATTGCTTCGCTGCGCTCGCAATGACGCGGAGGGGCCGGCGCCGAAGCGCGCCGCGGCGAGGCGGCGATTGGTTGACCACGCCCCGCCTTAACGCTGGTAGTTCGCCCTCATAGTGCTTACATTGGCCCTGCGAAGCTGTGTCGCGCGTCAGGAGTCATATATCCCCGGGGCCTTATCGATCCTTCCGGGAACTGTCCCTGGCCAGGTCCGTGGACTTGGTCACATGGTGCCCACCTACTTTCGTAGGGAACTCCGGGATCGAGCACTCCAACGGCCATCGCGGCTTCGCACTTTACTTTCTTTGTTTGCCGTCGAGTTTGTTTGAGGCCGTCACTCCGCCACTCCTGTCATACCCCGCGAAAGCGGGGTATCCAGTACGCCGCAGCTTCACGGTTCAATCACAAGCGCCTCTGGAATACTGGATCACCCGCTTTCGCGGGTGATGACGACAGAAGCGGGTGATGACGGCGGAAGCCGACGATGACGGCAGCAGCGGGCGACGGCGAAGCGAGCGCCGCATGCCCGATTCAAATGCAAGCTTGTCGAAAGGCGATCTGCGCGCCACCGCGCTGGCCAAACGCGACGCCTTGAGCGAGGCCAAACGCGCCGCCGCCGCGAAGGCGCTCGCCAAACGCGGGCTGCCGCTTGATATCGCCAATGGCGCCATCGTCTCCGGCTATTCGCCGATCCGCAGCGAGATCGATCCGCTTCCACTGATGCGGGCGCTCGCCGCCAAGGGCGTGCGGCTGGCGCTGCCCGCCGTAATGGCACGCGGCAAGTCGCTGGCGTTCCGGGCATGGTCGCCGAACGACCGCTTGCTGATGGGACCGCTCGGCATTCTGGAGCCATCGCCCGCCGCCGCCGAGCTCGTTCCCGACATCATGCTGGTGCCGCTGGCGGCGTTCGACCGATTGGGCCATCGTATCGGCTATGGCGCCGGTCATTACGATTATACGCTGGCGCATTTGCGCAAGGCCAAAGCCGTCATCGCGATCGGCATCGCTTTCGCGGCGCAGGAAATCGCGTCGGTTCCGGCCTTGTCGCACGACGTGGCGCTGGATTATGTGCTAACGGAAAAACAGTCGTTCGATTTCCGGAGCACGTGATTTGCGCATTCTATTCGTCGGGGACGTGGTCGGCAGGGCCGGGCGCAACGCCGTATCGGAGCATCTGCCCGGCATGGTCAGGGACTGGGCGCTCGATCTCGTCGTCGTCAATGGCGAGAACGCCGCCGGCGGTTTTGGCATCACCGAAGCGATCTACCAGGAATTCATCGACGCCGGCGCCGACGCGGTCACGCTCGGCAACCACGCCTGGGACCAGCGCGAGGCGCTGGTGTTCATCGAGCGCGCGCCAAAACTGGTTCGGCCGGCGAATTTTCCAAAGGGCACGCCGGGCCGCGGCGCGGCTTTAGTCGACACCAAGAACGGCAAGCGCGCGCTTGTCATCAATGCCATCGGCCGCGTCTTCATGACGCCGTTCGACGATCCCTTCGCCGTGCTCAACCGCGAACTCGAAGCCTGTCCGCTGCACGAAGCGGCTGACGCCATCGTGGTGGATTTCCATTGCGAGGCGTCGAGCGAAAAGCAGGGCATCGGCTTCTTCTGCGACGGCCGCGCCAGCCTTGTGGTCGGCACCCACACCCATGTGCCGACCGCCGACCACCAGATCCTCTCCGGCGGCACCGCCTATATGACCGACGCCGGCATGACCGGCGATTACGATTCGATCATCGGCATGCAGAAGGAGGAGCCGCTGCGGCGTTTTACGACCGGCATTCCCTCGGGACGATTCGAACCGGCGCTAGGGGTCGCCACGCTCAGCGGCGTCGCGGTCGAGACCGACGATGCGACGGGGCTGGCGCAAAAAATCGCGCCGGTGCGGATCGGCGGCCGGCTGGAGCCGACGCTGCCGGGGTTTTGGGTCAATCACCACGTATAGCGCAGCGTGGCGGTGCCGGCGTAGGTCTGCGAGCGCGCCGCGAACTCGCCGTCGAATTTGGCGAGCACGGCGAGCCGCGGCGTCATGCGAAGCTCGGCGCCTGCCGACGCCAGCGCGGAGTCGCGGGCGATCGCTGCGCCGTTGACCGTGAAGCCCGTGCCCGGCAACGCCTGGAATGCCGCGTTGATCGACGGATTGCCGACAAAGTCGTGCGCCCATGCGAGCTTGCCGCGCAGGATCAGCGGCATGCCGCCGACAAAAGTCGGGGCGTCGAAGCGCGAACCGAGTTCGGTGCGGACATCGGTCGCATTCAAAGCGCCATAGCCAAGGCCGAAGCCGCCGCCGCTCAGATCGGTCTCGCTGTAATCAGGGGTGTGAAAGCTTTGCGCCTGCACGGCCGCGTAGGGCGTGACGCCGAACGCCGGCTGCACCGCGAAGCGATAACCGCCCTCGATCCGCGCGCCAAAGCTCTGGCCCGAGAATTTTGCGCTCAATTGATCGCCGAGCGCAATCCGGTCGGTCGTGAACCAGTTTTTGGTGAAGGCGAGGGCTGCCGACAGATAGGCCGGTCCGCTATGGGTGATGCCGTAGATACCGGCCTGGAACGCCTCGCTTCTTCCGCCGCCGAGGCCCTGCGCGAGGCCCCAATGGGTGCCGCCGCCGGCCAATGCAAAACCGATCACCGTATTCGCCGTCACGCGGTAATCCATGCCGCTGGCAAGGCCGAAAGCGCTTGCCGTGACATTGTTCGAACCGAGGACGGCATTGCCGCTCGCGGAGTTACTGCCGCCATAGGCCTTGCCCCACACGCTCCAGCGCTGGTCGAAGCTCGGCGTCGCCGGCGCCTTGAGCAGGCGGGCATAGGCGCGCGAGATATCGGCCGGCAAGCTCGCTTGCGCGTCCTGGGCAAAGCGCTGCGCCGGCCCGCCGGCGTTGCCGCCGCCTTCCGCGAATGGATCGAGCATCGCACCCAAAAACATGTTCATCAGCTGGAACGCGCCGCGCTCGGCGCCGGTCGCCGCTTCGCCGTCGATGTGCGCGAGGTCGCCGGCACCGAGCGCGAAGAACGTCGCCGGAATACCGCCGGTCGAATTGAAGAAACCGGTCAGCGCAAGGACGACGTTCTGCGGATTGGCGGCGAGACCCGTGAAAGCGGTGAAGCCGGGCTTGAGGTTGAGAAAGACGTGATTGGCGTCGTAGCTGAGGCTGGCGATCGCGCCGGTCGGCAGGTTGGTCTCGATGAGATCGGTGAAAGTGGTGCCACCCAGTCCTCCGGTCGCGGTGAGGATGGTGTACTGCTTCGACACATAGCTGCCGGGCGCGAACGCCGCGTTCACCGCGCCGCTAAGCGACGCTGTGCCGTTGACCGTAACGGACGCGGCGCCGCTCGGGGTGAGCTGAACCAGATAGAGCGCGCCGGACTGGAACGCGAGGCTGCCGGCGATGGTCAGCATGCCCGTGGCGTTGCCGGCAGTGCCGGGCTCCAGCGTTCCGCCCGACATGATCGTGGTTGCGGTCGAACCGACGATGCCGGTGCCGGACAACTTGCCGCCCGCATTCACCGACACGCCCGACGTATTGCCGATCGAACCGGTGATATCCAGATCGCCGGCGTTGACGGTGGTGGCGCCGGTGTAGCTGTTGGCGCCTGACAGCGTCAGCGTGCCCAGGCCCTCCTTCACCAGCGATCCGCCGCTGCCGCCGCTCCACCCTCCATCGGCGATGATGCCGCTGACCGTGGTCGACAAATTGTTGCCGCCGACGGTCAGGGTTCGCGACCCCAGATAATAGGTCCCCGCGCCCTCGATCGAGCCCACCGTCATGCCGTTGGTGGTCAGCGACGAAAGATCGAAAACCGCTCCGGCGCCGGTGATCGCCCGCGCCTGTCCCCCGGAACTGGAATCGAGAAACAGGGTAGTGCCGCGATTGCTGGTGACGATCGTGGCATTGCCGGCGCTGCTTTGATTGAAAAACTCGATGTAGGCCCCGGTATTGGTGATCGAGGCGTTGGCGGCCGTGCTGTTGTCCAGAAATTGCGCCACGCCGCCATTGTCGATGGTCACAGCGGAATTGGCTGCGCCGCTGCGGTTGAAGAACTGCACGATGCCGTTATTGCCTGCGATCGACGCCGTGCCGGCGCTGCTGCTGTCGGTGAAAATCGTGATCCCGCCGTTGCTGTTGCTGACGCTGGCATTGCCGGCCGTGCTCGAGCCTTGAAAAAACGTCGAGCCGCCGTCGTTCGCGATGGTGGCAGCGCCGGCGCTGCTCGCATTCATGAATTTCGTATAGTTGTTGACGCCGTTGACGATATGCACCGCCGCGCCAAGGGTCCCGCTCTGAAATTGCAGGTCGCCGTTCAGGTCCGGCGTCTGTGCTACCGCTGCCGAGCCATGGGCGACGAAAATGACCGTCGCCGCGCCAAGCCATCGCCGCATCGCAGCCGACGAAGCATCTCGCGGTTTGCGGAGCGCTGTTCCGCGGCGGTGGGTGATACCGAACATGGCTACTCAATTCTCGAAATTTGAGACAAGCGTCCGCGACCGCCGCACCGGTGATGCGGGACCAGAACTTGTGTTGTTGGATCAGGGCTTGGGGCTTGGCTGGCTCAGCCGCTCAGGCGTTGCCAGGCAGGTTCTCTCAATATCGGGCTGGAAAAATTTTCGATCGATCGAAGCGCTTTCGGATGGCTGTGGTTGCGGCTTGCCGGCGATTTGCCGTTGGTCGCCGCCGGCTCCAGGACACGTCGATTATTGTCTTTAATTATCATTGGCTTAACTCTCATTCTTCAGACACATTAACAGAAAAGTAGGAGGTCTTTAAAGCGCGTTTACTTTTCCCGGTTAACAGACCGTTAAGAAGCAGGGTTAGGGAACGGTTAAGGGCTCGGCGCGGTGCAACACGCTTTTGATCGCGGAACATCTGCGATGGCCGGTATCTTTCCCGCCGCGCGATGCGCTAGCCTCCATCAAAAGCAACACGGGGGAAAACATGGGTCGCAAGATTGCCATTGTCGGAGCGGGCGCGGTCGGCGGTTATGCCGGCGCGCATATGGTGCAGGCCGGCGAGGACGTGACGTTCATCGATCCCTGGCCCGAGCATGTCGAGCACATGCGAAAGCACGGCCTGCGCGTCACCCACGCCATGAACGAGCCGGAATTTTCGGTGCCGGTGCGCGCGCTGCACGTCACCGACGCGCAGCAGCTGGCAAAGGAGGCGCCGGTCGACATCGCCTTTGTCTGCATGAAATCCTACGACACCGCCTGGGCCACCATGCTGATCAAGCAATATCTGGCGCCGGACGGCTACGTGGTGTCGTTACAGAATTGCATGAATGAAGAGACCATTGCCGGCATCGTCGGCTGGGGCAAGACGCTGGGCTGCATCGCCTCCAGCATCACCGTCAATCTGCCCGAGCCCGGCCATATTCACCGCGGCGCCGGCAAGCACGGCGCCAAGCACACGGTGTTTCGCGCCGGCGAAGTGCACGGCCGCATCACGCCGCGGGCGGAAGAGATCTGCCGCCTCGTCGCCTATACCGACAGCGCCAAGGTCACCGGCAATCTGTGGGGCGAGCGCTGGTCCAAGCTCGTCGCCAACGTGATGGGCAACGGGCTCTCCGCCTGCACCGGTCTGCCCGGCGGCGAGATGCTGCAGAGCGAGCCGATCCGCCGCTTCTCCACGCGCCTGGGCAGTGAAGCGATCCGGGTCGGCCAGGCGCAGGGCTATCAGCTCGAGGAGATCCTGCATTTGCCGCCCGAAACCATCGCGCGCGCCGGCGAGGGCGACGAGGCGTCGATGCGCGCCTGCGACGAGCAGCGCTTTGCCGACGCCAAGCACACCGCCGCCGGGCAACGTCCCTCGATGGGTCAGGACATGGTGAAGGGCCGCCGCACCGAGATCGAATACATCAACGGCCTCGTGGTGCGCGAGGGCGAAAAACTCGGCCTTGCCTGCCGCGCCAACGCCGCGCTGACCGACATTGTGAAGCGCGTCGAGCGCAAGGAGATTCCGCCCGATCCGCGGCATATCACCGAGCTGCGGCTG